>Ga0315273_10013683_pt1 | contig 10443 bp, 8 predicted proteins | sample YL17G02_0_MG_FD_205753 | JGI IMG/M metagenome (GOLD analysis project Ga0315273, IMG submission 205753) | Sediment microbial communities from Yellowstone Lake, YNP, Wyoming, USA - YL17G02_0 | ecosystem: Environmental > Aquatic > Freshwater > Lake > Sediment | place: USA: Wyoming | collected... | reverse complement strand
GCGCACGATCGGCGGGCGGGATCTTCTTGTTGTACCAGCTCTCGGTGTCCACGGAGTCGACGCAGACGAGCTGAAGCCAGCCGGCGTCGACCTTGTCTTGGAGCGCACCCGTGAGGCCGAAATCCTCGTTCTGGTAGAAGCGTCCCATCGACGTCGGAAAGAAGAGGACGGGGCGCCCGCGGTCCCCGAGCCAAAGGTACTCCATCGGGCGAGAGAGAGCGCCGCTCATCCAGGATCCGTACTCTCTTTTCATGGGCGCTGAGTCTAGCGCGGGCTCGAAATTGCGCGCCTTCTCGGGAGTCCGCTAGGATGCCGCGGCGCGGCGCGCGCCGCGAGGGGGAGTGCGATGACGCAGGTTGCGAACAAACGGATCGGGGTTCTCTTCGGCATGGAGGACACGTTTCCCTGGGCCTTGATGAACGAGATCAACGAGCTTGCGAAGAAGAACGGCGACGCGATCGAAAGCGGCCCGGTGAAGATCTCGCACCTCACGCAGGAACAGTCCTTCGAGGATGCCGTGATTCTGGACCGGATCAGCCACGAGGTTCCTTTCTACCGCACGTTCCTGAAGTGCGCCGTCGCCCGCGGTGTCGATGTCGTGAACAACCCGATCTGGTGGTCGGCCGACGACAAGTTCTTCGACAACGTCGTCGCCCTCGCGGCCGGCGTCGCGGTGCCGAAGACGGTCCTTCTGCCGCACAAGGAGCGCCCGCCGAACACGACCGAGAAGTCTTTCCGCAACCTGGACATGGTCGACTGGGACCACGTGTTCTCCTACCTCGGCTTTCCGATCTTCCTGAAGCCCGCGAACGGCGGCGGATGGAAGGACGTTTACAAGTGCGACACGCCGGAGGAGTTCTTTCTCGCGTACGACAAAACGCGCGACCTCGAGATGATGGCGCAGGAAGCCATCGAGTTCACCGACTACTACCGCTGCTACGTCGTGGGCCGCAAGCGCGTCAGGATCATGGGATACGCCCCGAAGGAGCCGCACCACCTCCGCTACGAGGCGGCGCGCGGCAAGAGCGTTCCGGCGGCGATCGCCGAGAAGGTGACGGCGGACGCCATCGCGCTCTGCGAGGCTCTCGGGTACGACCTGAATACCGTGGAGTTTGCCGTGCGCGACGAGATTCCCTACGCGATCGACTTCATGAACTGCGCGCCCGATGCAGACGTTGCCTCGGTCGGAGAGGAGAATTTCCGGTGGATCGTGCGCACGATGGCCGAGTACCTCATCGATCGCGCCAAGCATCCGCGTGCCTTCGAGAGCACGGGAACGTGGCCGCGCCTGCTTGGTCTCACGAGATGAGCCGGGGCTCCTCTCTCGCGGAGGGACGCTACGTCTCAGGCTGAGCCGCTCTTCACGGCCGGGGAGGTCGCGCGCGCGACGGGGGCGGCCGCGCCACCGGCGGCGCCGGAGGGCTTCCGCTCCGTCTCGACGGACACCCGGCTCATTCAGGAGGAGGCGCTCTTCGTCGCGCTCGAGGGCCACCGGTTCGACGCGCACGACTTCCTCGCCGAGGCGAAGGCAAAGGGCGCGGGCGCCGCCGTGGTCCGCAAGGGCGCGCCTTCCGTCCCGGGCCTCCCGCTCTTCGAGGTCGACGACACGCTCGCCGCGCTCGGCGCGCTCGCGGCTTTTCACCGAAGGCGGTTCTCGATCCCTGTCGCCGCGGTCGGCGGGTCGGCCGGCAAGACTACGACGAAGGAAATGGTCGCGGCGATCCTCAGGACGCGCGGGCCCGCGCTCGCGACGGAGGGCAACTTCAACAACGAGGTCGGAGTCCCGCTCACACTCTTCCAGCTGTCGGGCGAGCACCGCGCCGCTGTCCTCGAGCTCGGGATGTCCGCGCCGGGCGAGCTCCAACGGCTCACCCGGATCGCGAAGCCGGACGCGGGGGCCGTGACACTCGTCGCGGCCGAGCACCTCGAGTTCCTGAAGGACCTGGACGGCGTCGCGGAAGCGGAGGGCGAGCTTTATCGCGGGTTGCTTCCGGGCTCCGTGGCTGTCGTCAACGCGGACAACGCGCGCTGCGTGGCGCAGGCGGAGCGGGTACAGAGCGGCGTTCGGAAGGTAATCTTTGGTAAGAGTGCTTTGGCGGGCGTCCGTCTTGTTCGGGCGACCGCTCTCGGAGTGGAAGGACAGGAGATTTTCTTAGAAGGGGAAGAGTGGGAGGGCGGCGCAAGTCGGCTCGTCGGTGCCTCCAAGCTACAGCGCCGCACGATCAACGTCAGGCTGGGGTTTGTGGGGGAACACAACGCCATGAACGCCGCGGCAGCGGCCGCGACGGCTCTCGCCCTCTCTTACTCATTCGAAGAAATCTCCCGGGGACTCTCCCTGGCCCGCCCGTGCTCGCATCGCTCGCTCATCGTGGCGGGCGCCGGCGGCGTCACAATCCTCGACGACTGCTACAACGCGTCGCCCGCCTCGATGGAGGCCGCCCTCGCGACGCTCGCGGGGCTGAAGAGTGGCTCGGGCCCGGGCCGCGCGATCGCCGTCCTCGGCGACATGCTGGAGCTGGGCGCCCACGAGGAAGGGGCGCACCGTGACGTGGGCCGCCGCGCTGCAGAGGCCGGCCTCGCCGTCGCGGCCTTCTTCGGTCCCCGTTCTTCTCTTACTTTCAAAGAATTCTCTTCTTCTCTTTCTTCTTCCTCTTCGGCACATTTCACGGAAATCGAGCCGCTCCTCGCATGGCTGCGCCCGCAGCTTGCACCGGGAGACGTGGTCCTCGTGAAGGGCAGCCGCGGGATGAAGCTCGAGCGCGTCGTCGACGCGCTCGCTGCGAACGCCAAAGTCTGAGCCGGGACGCTACTTCGCGCGCCCGGCGGCCGCGGCGGGCTCCGGATCCATGACGCGTATCGCCGCCTTTTCCATCGCGAGGCTCTTGAGGCCGGCCTTTCTCCCCTCGGCGAGCGCTTCCTCCTTGGAGCGTCCGCGCCGGTACTCGATGACGGCGATGGCTGCGCCGACGCGGTTGCTGCTCGCGCAGAAGAGGAGGACGGGTGTGGACTTCTGGTCCGAGAGGACGGCTTCGACTTTCTTCGCGTCCTCGAGGGTAAAGGTGTCGGGCGAGACGGGCACCGAGACGAACCTCAGGCCCTGCGCCTCGACCGCTTTACGGGCGGCTTCGACTCCCTCGGCCTGCTGCCGGAGGTCGATCACCGTGCGAAAGCCGAGTTCCTTCAGCTTCGCGAGCGTCTCGACCGATGGCTTTCCGGCGGTCGCGAGCGCCGCGCCGGCCCTTCGGTAGTTCAGGGCCTCTTCCGCCTTCAGCGTCTCCGGAATTTCGGCGGCGGCCGCGCGGAAAGCGGAGACGGCGGCGAGAACCAGGATGAAAGCCGGAAGCGCGAACCGAGGCATGACGGTGTTCAAGGCAAAGTCTGCGAGCGGACGGCCTTCTCCTGATCGGCGCGGAACTTCCGCAGCTTCGCACGAAGGTTCGGATCGGCGACCGCGAGGATGGCGACGGCAAGCAGGGCGGCGTTCACGGCGCCGGGCTTTCCGATTCCGAGCGTTCCGACGGGGACGCCGGCGGGCATCTGAACCGTCGAAAGGAGAGAGTCGAGGCCTTTCAGGGAAACGCTTTCCATCGGGACGCCGAGCACGGGCAGGACCGTGTGCGAGGCGAGGACGCCCGCGAGATGCGCGGCGCCGCCTGCGGCGGCGATGATCACGGCCAGGCCGCGCTTCTCGGCGCTCGCAGCCCACTCGGCGGTGAGCTTGGGGCTCCGGTGAGCCGACATGACACGGCACTCGTGCGCGATGCCGAAGCGCGTCAGCAGCTCGTCGGCATGTTTCATCGTCTCCCAGTCGGACGTCGAACCCATGACGACGCCGACGAGGGGACCGGCAGGGCGGCTCGGGCGGCCGGCCTTTCTCATCGGCTCGATCCTACTTCCCCATGTGCCGGATGATCGCGTCTCCGAACCCGCTGCATTTCACTTCCGTCGCGCCTTCCATCTGGCGCGCGAAGTCGTAGGTGACCGTCTTGGCGGCGATCGCCCCGTCCATGCCCACGAGCACGAGGTCGGCGGCTTCGTTCCAGCCCATGTACCGCAGCATCATCTCGCCCGACAGGACGACGGAGCCCGGGTTGACCTTGTCGAGGTTCGTGTATTTCGGCGCCGTGCCGTGTGTCGCTTCGAAGATGGCGTGGCCGGTCAGGTAGTTGATGTTCCCGCCCGGCGCGATCCCGATGCCACCGACCTGCGCGGCGAGGGCGTCCGAAAGATAGTCGCCGTTGAGATTCAGCGTCGCGATGACGTCGAACTCGTCGGGGCGGGTGAGCACCTGCTGGAGCGTGATGTCGGCGATCGCGTCCTTGACGAGGATCTTCCCGCCCGCGAGCGCCGCCTTCTGCTCGGCGTTCGCGGCGGCCTCGTCCTTCTCCTTCTTCGTCCGCTCCCACTGGTCCCACGTGTACGTCTGGGCGGCGAACTCGCTCTCGGCGAGGGCGTAGCCGTAGTTCCGGAACGCGCCTTCCGTGAACTTCATGATGTTGCCCTTGTGGACGAACGTGACGCTCTTGCTCTTGTGTTGGATCGCGTACTGGATCGCGGAGCGAACGAGACGCTCGCTGCCTTCCTTCGAGACGGGCTTCACGCCGAAGCCGGTCGTCTCGGGGAAGCGGAGCTTCTTGAACTGCGCCGGGAAGTTCTCTTTCAGAAAAGCGGCGAACTTCCTCGCGTCGTCGGTTCCGGCGGCGAACTCGATGCCCGCGTAGATGTCCTCGGTGTTCTCCCGGAAGATGACCATGTTCACCTTCTCGGGGTGCTTGACGGGAGAGGGCACTCCCTGGAACCAGCGCACGGGCCGCAGGCAGACATAGAGGTCGAGGAGCTGGCGCAGCGCGACGTTCAGCGAGCGGATGCCGCCGCCGATGGGCGTCGTGAGCGGGCCCTTGATGCCGACGAGGTACTCGCGGAACGCGTCGATCGTCTCGTCGGGGAGCCACGTCTGGAGGCGGTCGAAGGACTTCTGGCCCGCGTAGACCTCCATCCACTCGATCTTGCGTTTCCCGCCGTATGCCTTTTCAACGGCGGCTTCGAGGACGCGCACGGCAGCGCGCCAGATGTCCGGGCCCGTCCCGTCACCCTCGATGAAGGGGACGATCGGCCGGTCGGGGACCTGGAGCTTCCCGCCCGAGATCGTGATCTTCGCTCCCGAAGCGGGCACCGTGGGCTTGGCGCTGGACATGGCTGACCTCCTTCGTGGGCGCGAATCATAGGCGAACGGCGGGCGTGTGGCCGCCTCCTGATGCATCTGCACCAGACACCCGGCGGGCCTGCGGGAACCATGTTTTGGGAAGACCTCAAGGAAAGGACCCCTATATGGTGAAACACAGCAACGAAGTCCTCGACAAGAAGGCGGACCTCGCGGGTCCGGGCATCGGCAGCTACGAGGAACTGGAGAAGGTACTCCCGACCGGCTACATGGCGCTGCTCGACCCGAAGGAAACGCAGCGGGCGATCACCGCCGTCAAGCGGTTCATCGAAGACGGCCTTTGCCGGGAGCTGAACCTCATGCGCGTGGAGGTCCCGCTCATCGTCGACGCCGAGAGCGGCGTGAACGACTACCTCGACCGCGACGGTTCGCGGGGCCCGGTCACGTTTCACATCGCGAACGACCACGACGCGCATCCCATCGACGGGCAGGTCGTCCAGGCGGCCACGAAATGGAAAAGGATCGCGCTCCAGCAGTTCGGGATGAAACCCGGCGAAGGGCTCGTGACCGACATGCGTGCGGTGCGCAAGGACTACTTTCTCGATCACGATCACAGCGCCTACGTCGACCAGTGGGACTGGGAGAGGGTCATCACTGCCGACGAGCGCAATCTCGACTTCCTCACGAGGACGGTCGAGGGCATCTGGAAGGTTCTGAAGGGCGCCGAGGACTTCGCGCTCGACGCCTTCCCGGATCTCGAGAAAAGACAGCTCCCGCGCCTGCCCGAGAAACTCACGTTCCTGCACGCGGAGGAAATCCTCGACCGCTTCCCCGACCTCCCGCGCAAGGCGCGCGAAAACGCCATCCTCAAGGATCACCCCGCGGTCTTCATCTACGGCATCGGCTGGACGCTGAAGGACGGCTATCCGCACGAGATGCGCGCGGCGGACTACGACGACTGGGTCACGCAGACGCACACGAAGGACGGCCGGGTGATGCACGGCCTGAACGGCGACATCCTCGTCTGGAATCCGGTCACGAAGAGGCGCCACGAGCTCTCGTCCATGGGCGTCCGCGTGAACGCCGAGACGCTGAAGAAGCAGCTCGAGCTGACGCACCAGCTCCACTTCATGAAATACCCCTACCATCAGGGCATCGCGAACGGCACGCTCCCGCTTTCGATCGGCGGCGGCATCGGCCAGTCGCGGGTGCTGATGCTCCTGCTCCGGAAGGCGCACCTCGGCGAAGTCAGCGTCACCGTGTGGCCGAAGGTCCTGAAGGAGATGTGCGCGAAGCGGAACATTCACGTCATCGAGTAGCCGGACGGAATCAGGCGCTGTCCGGACGTAGCCGCCGCTCCCCGAGGTACGGGAAGACGTCCACGATCTCGCCGGCGCGCTCCTGCCGCTGCGTGTCGAGCCAGAATCGCACGCCGAGGAGGTTGGAGTGCCGCTCGAGGAATCCCTCCCGCGCGGCGCCCCTGAGGCCCATGAACGTGAGGAACTCCTCGGGGAAGACGTCGTTCTCCCCCACGTAGAACGAGGGCTCCGAGTTCTCGGCGTCCTCGTCGGCCCCGGCCGGCAGCTCGCGGAAGTTCACGTCCGTGAGGAACGCGATCTCGTCGTAGTCGTAGAAGACGACGCGGCCGTGCCGGGTCAGGCCGAAGTTCTTCGGAAGGAGGTCGCCCGGAAAAATGTTCGCCTTTGCGAGGTCGCGGATCGCCTCCCCGAAGTCGACGATCGCGGCGCGCGCCTTGTCGGGCGGCGCGTCCTTGAGGTAGAGGTCCAGCGGCGTGAGACGCCGTTCCGTGTAGAGGTGGTGGAGGACGACCTCCTCCCCGCGGACCTCGACGGTCTCGGCCGCGCTTTTCAGAAGGGCGTGGAGGAGCGCCGGGTCGAAGCGCACGACCGGGAAGGAGAGGTGCTCGAACTCCTGGACGTCGGCGAGGCGGCCCGCGCGTGCGTGCCGGAAGACGAGCCGGTACTTGTCGAGGACATCCTTGCGGCTCGCGGTCTTCGGGGGCGCGAAGGAGTCGCGGATGACCTTGAAGACCACGTCGCAGGACGGGAGCGTGAAGACGAGCATGACCATGCCGCGCGCGCCGGGCGCTTCGACGAAGCGGTCGTCCGAGGACTCGAGGTGGCGGAGGAGGTCGCGGTAGAGCTCGGTCTTGCCGTGCTTGTTGAAACCGAGGGCGTTGTAGAGCTCGCCGACGGGCTTTTTCGGCATGAGCGTCTCGAGGAACGCGACGAGCGCGGCCGGGTGCTCGGCGTTCACGTGGAAATACGAGCGCGTGAAGCTGAAGACGATAGAGGCATCGTCCTCGTCGCAGAGGACGGCGTCGACGACGACGCCCCCCGTGCGGTTCAGGAGGGCGAAGACGAGGGGGCGCTGCCGGCCGCCCGAGCGGACGCGGCCCACCAGGTAGGCGCCCTTGCTCCGGTAGAAAACGGGCCGGAGGAGGTCGAGCGCGTCGAAGTCGGGCGCGCCCCATGCCTGCGTGAGAGCGGCGTCGAGTTTCGCCGCGCCGAGCGCGACATCGCGCGCGAGGTCCTCCCAGGCCGCGGCGACCGGGACCGCGGAGAGCGCCCTCTCGAGGATGGCCCGTGTCCCGGCGCTCCCCTCGAACGAGACGAGGAACGCTGCCGCCGCGCCGAGCGGGAGCGCGGGGGGCTCGGACGAGACGAACTCGGCGCGGGAATCCACGCCCACCGTGTGGAAAATCCGGCGGGACGCCGAGTTGAAGAAGGTCTCGGCAAGCTCGAGATCCTGCCGGTTCGCGGCGAGGCGCGCGAAGAGCGCCTTCATCGCCGTCCACAGCGCGACATCCGAGACGCCCTCGCCGAAGAGCGACTCGAGATCCCGGATCGCGGGGTCGAGCCTGTGGCGATAGAGCTCGAGGCGCTCGAGGGCATCGGCCCGCGTCCCGTGCCAGTCGCACTCTGAAAAGCGCGCGGGCGCCCGGCGCGTGATCTCGCCGAACGCGCGCGCGTACTCCTCGTAAGCGCGAAGGAGCCACTCGGCGCCGGTTCTGGCGCGCTCCTCGCTCATCGAAGGACCACGGCGGCGCCTGGCCTCGGTCTTCTTCATGGTGCGGAATCCTAGCGCGGGGGCGTGCTGGTACTCTCCGCGGCGATGCTCCGAGCCGGAATCGTCGGCCTGCCCAACGTCGGCAAGTCGACCCTCTTCAACGCCCTCACCAAGACCCGGAAGGCCGAGGCGGCCAACTACCCGTTCTGCACGGTCGAGCCGAACGTCGGCATCGTCGTCGTGCCGGACGCGCGGCTCGTGCCGCTCTCGAAGATCGCGAAGACATCGGTAGTCATTCCCGCCACATTCGAGTTCGTGGACATCGCCGGCCTCGTGAAGGGCGCGAGCAAGGGTGAGGGCCTCGGGAACAAGTTCCTCTCCCACATCCGCGAAGTGGACGCGATCGTCCAGGTCGTGCGCTGCTTCGAGGACAAGGACATCGTCCACGTCTCGGACACGCTCGACCCGATCGCGGACATCGAGACGATCGCGACGGAGCTCGTCCTCGCGGACCTCGAGTCCGTGACGAGGCAGAGGGAGGGGCTCGAGAGGCTCGCGCGCGGCGGCAGCAGGGAAGCGATCGCGAAGATGGCGGTCGCCGCGAAGCTCATCCCGCACCTCGATTCCGGAAAGCCGGCGCTTACCCTCGACCTCAACTCGGCCGAGGGGGACGCGGCGCGGTCCTTCTTCCTCATGACGATGAAGCCGACCCTCTTCGCGTGCAACGTGGCCGAAGGCGACCTCAAGAACGCCGACGACCTGCCGCTCGTGAAGAAAGTGCGCGCCTGGACCGCGACGCACCTTGGCTCGGAGGCGGTCGCGATCTCGGCGCAGATCGAGTCCGAGCTTTCGGAGCTGCCGGAAGCCGAGGCGAAGGAGTACCTCGCGTCTCTCGGCGTCGAGGAGTCCGGAGTCGGCAAGCTCATTCGCGCCGCGTACCGCCTCCTCGGCCTCCGCACGTTCCTGACGGCGGGAGAGAAAGAGGTCCGCGCCTGGACGATCCACGCGGGCGCCACGGCCCCGCAGGCGGCCGGGGTCGTCCACACGGATTTCGAGCGCGGCTTCATCAAGGCCGAGACCGTGGCCTGCGAGGACCTCCTGAAGGCCGGCTCGATGGCCGCCGCGCGCGAAGCGGGCGCGGTGCGCCAGGAGGGCAGGGAATACGTCGTGAAAGACGGCGACGTCCTGCTCTTCAAGTTCAACGTCTGATTCGTCTCGACGCCCGCCGTCGTCGGCGGGCCGCCCTTCCGCCGCGGAAAGTGGAAGGAGAAGAAGGTCTAGACTCCGCGCGCAATGCATCCGGAATTTCGGGCGGCCTTCAACGCCGCGTTCACGAACGAGCTCGCGTCGTCTTACGCGGGGGATCTCGTCCGGCGCACCGGTCGCGAGCCGGGATTCCGCCTCGCCGAGACGCCGGTCTTCCTGACGGACGAGCTCACGGCCGCCCTAGAGGACGGAGCGCGCGCGATAGTGGCGCAGCTCGCAGAGCCGGAAGCGCTCGTCCGGATGAAGCGGGCGGTTCCGGAGCGCTGGGCCACGCCCGGGATGGACGCACTTCCCTCGCTCGCACAGGTGGACTTCGCGATCGTGAAGGGGAACGACGGCCGTCTCGCGCCGCGGCTCATCGAGCTGCAGGGGTTTCCTTCGCTTTCGGCCTTTGAAGTGCTTCAGGCGGACGCGTGGAGCGACGCCCTGTCACGCGTGAACGGTCTCCCGGAGGGTCCATGGAGTCCGTATTTCTCCGATCTGTCGCGAGCCGGCCTTCTCGATCTCTTCCGGCGCACGATCGTCGGCGACGCGGACCCCGAAGAAGTAGTGCTTCTGGATCTGGAGCCGGAAGAGCAGAAGACCGCGATCGACTTCCACGCGACCAGGCGTCTCCTCGGGGTGGACGCCCTGGACCCGCGGGTGCTCGTGAAAGAGGGAAAGCGCCTCTTCCGCATGAAGGACGGACGCCGGATCCCGATCCGCCGGATTTACAACCGCATCGTCTTCGACGAGCTCATCAAGAAGGACGCGGCGCTGCCGTTCGACTTCCGCGAGGAGCTCGACGTCCGCTGGGTGCCGCACCCGAACTGGTACTGGACGTGGTCGAAATACTCCCTCCCGCTGCTCTCTCACGAGACGGTCCCGAAGGCGCGGTACCTCTCCGAGGTCGAAGGCGTCCCGAAGGACCTCACGGAACGTTACGTGCTGAAGCCGCTCTTCTCCTTCGCCGGAGGCGGCGTGAACGTGGACCCGACGCCTGGAGA
>Ga0315273_10013682_pt1 | contig 10445 bp, 6 predicted proteins | sample YL17G02_0_MG_FD_205753 | JGI IMG/M metagenome (GOLD analysis project Ga0315273, IMG submission 205753) | Sediment microbial communities from Yellowstone Lake, YNP, Wyoming, USA - YL17G02_0 | ecosystem: Environmental > Aquatic > Freshwater > Lake > Sediment | place: USA: Wyoming | collected... | reverse complement strand
TGCCACATCAACTGCTATTTCGACCCGTCCTATACGTATATGCGCAACATGCTCTTTGCGCAATCGATGGTTTCAAAGATTAAATACGGATGGCGGAAATATATAGCTTACAAAAGGCGTTTTCCTGATTTTACAAAAAAGCTTAGCTGACCTTCATTAACCCTGTCAAAACAAGAGGACAGAATTTATTTTTACTGTCTACCCCATCTCATGACCACCAGTGCCCTTGCTCCACAGAAAGGTGTATGAACAAACCGAAATCCGGTAAAAAATCCGGGTCCTCCTGCTGTGATTCTCCTTCCAACGCGGCCTGCGCGCAGGCATCATCCGCGCAGGTCAAAACCGTCTGGGAACGCGCGGGCGAGGCCGGGCCTGCCTGCGTGTTCGGCAAAAACGGCATATGCTGCCGCATCTGCAATATGGGGCCGTGCAGGATCACGCCAAAAAATCCGCGCGGCGTGTGCGGCGCGGACAGCGACACGATCGCTGCGCGCAACTTGTGCCGTGAAATCGCGGGTGGCGCGGCGGCCCACTCTGACCACGGCAGGCACCTTGTTCATATTTTCAAGCTGGCGGCGCAGGGCAATTCACCGGACTATTCGATAAAAGATGAACGGCGCCTGCGCGAAGTCGCCGTTGACTACGGCGTGGCTGTCGAAAACACGACGCCGCTCCAGATCGCGTCCGAACTCGCAAAAATATTCGAAAGCGAGTTCGGTTCTTCGGAAAAGAAACTGCGCACCCTCGCGCAAGCCCCTAAACAACGCCAGGCCGTATGGGAGAAACAGGGCCTCGCGCCGGCAGGTATCGACCCTTCGATTGTCGAAATCATGCACCGGACCACCATGGGGGTTGACCACGACTACCGCCATCTTGCGCTCGCCGGGATCAGAACAGCCATAGCGGACGGCTGGGGCGGCTCGACGATTGCGACCGCTATTTCCGATATTCTGTTCGGCACCCCGCGGCCGGTGCGCTCCATGGTCAATCTCGGCGTTCTGAGCAAAGACAAAATCAATATCCTCGTGCACGGCCATGAACCGGTACTCTCCGAAATGATCGTCGCGGCCTGCGAAGATCCGGAAATCATGGATTATGCCAAAAGTAAAGGCGCCACCGGCATCCAGCTCGGCGGTATCTGCTGTACGGCCAACGAAATCCTGATGCGGCACGGCATACCGGTCGCCGGGAGCTTCCTTCAGCAGGAACTTGCCATAATGACCGGCGCCGTGGAAATGATGCTCGTCGACGTGCAGTGCGTCATGCCGGGCCTCGCCGACGTGGTGAAATGTTTTCACACAAAAATAATTTCAACGTCGCCGCTTGCACACACCGAGGGCTTTGAGCCCTTCGCGTTTGATGCGGAACACGCGGGTGAACAGGCCCGCACGCTCGTGCGGATGGCAATTGACAATTTCGGGAACCGCCGCAGGGAGAAGGTGAACATACCTGACGAGAAACTCGACCTTGTCGCCGGGTTCTCCGTGCGGACGATATTCGAGATGCTCGGCGGCACCTACCGCAGTTCGTTCCGGCCGCTCAATGACGCGATCATCGACGGGCGCATCCGGGGCGTGGCAGGCGTCGTCGGCTGCAACAACCCCGGAAAAGGACTGAGCGGCCACGGCGTTGAACTCGTCAAGGAATTAATAAAACACGACGTGCTTGTCCTCCTTACCGGCTGTACCGCCATATCCTGCGCCAGGGCCGGCCTCATGACGCCGGAGACCGCGTTCAAACTCGCGGGCCCCGGGCTGCGCGAAGTATGCGAGGCCGTGGGCATCCCGCCGGTTCTGCACATGGGCTCGTGCGTGGACAACAGCAGGCTCCTCGCGGCGGCCACAGCGATAGTCAGCGAAGGAGGGCTCGGCAGCGATCTCGCCGACCTGCCGCTCGCGGGCGCGGCGCCGGAATGGGTGAGCGAGAAGGCGGTCGCTATCGGGCATTACTTCGTAGGTTCAGGTATCTACGTGATGCTCGGCGCCCCGCTCCATGTCACCGGCTCAAAAAGACTCTCGGATTTTCTGACCGGGGAGGTGGAAAAGATCACCGGCGGCAGGTTCGACTGGGCGGATTCCGTTGAGGAACAGGCCCGGCGCATCATCGAACATATCGACCGCAAACGCGCCGCGCTCAATATCAACCGTCAACGGGAACGCAAACTCTTAGGCATGAAGGAACGGAGACAACTCGATGTCTAAGCTGATAGCGTCAGCAGCCATCCGCGGCGCGCACGCGGCGGTTGAACGCGCCGGTATTCTACTTAAAAAGGCCATCGCGCAAAAAGGCGAAACGCATCCGGCCGTGTTCCCCAATACCGCCTATTTCCTGCCGCTCTCTTATTCACACCTCGGCCTCGAAGTTACGACATTCGGCGAAATGAAAACCGTGCTCGCGCATGCAAAAAGTCTTCTTCCGCAGCATCCCAGTGAAAAAATATGGCTTCCATACCTTGGTCCAGCCCTTGACGCCGGCATGGCAACGCTATTCGCGTTTGAGATCATCGAGGCGTGCAAAACGGTCATCGGTCCGGCGCCGCGTCAGGGAATCTGGCTCGGCGCCGCTGACGACGTGATAATGCGTGAAAGAGGCGTCGAATTCGTGGACGGCTCGGCCCCTGGTTTCGCCGCCATTGTGGGCGCGGCGCCGAACGCCGACGCGGCGGTCAAGCTCGCGCGCGAACTGCAGAGTAAAAACCTGTACGTATTCATGGCGGGAAACGTGAACGGCGTTTCTTTCGCGGAACAGCTCGCGTCAAAAGGCGTGCAGCTCGGTTGGGAAACCCGCCTCGTCCCTTACGGAAAGGAAATGAGCGCGGCGGTGCACGCTCTGGGATTCGCGAGCCGGGTGGCGCTCTCGTTCGGCGGGGTAAAAAAGGGCGAAGCCACCCGCAATCTCCTGTACAACAAGAACCGTACATTCGCTTTTGTCCTGGCGCTCGGTATGGTGGACGACGAAAAGTACGCGGCAGCGGCCGGATGCATCAATTACGGCTTTCCTACCCTTGCCGACACCAATATCCCTCAGATCCTCCCTACCGGCATCTGCACCTACGAGCACGTGGTATCGAACGTGCCGCTCGACACGATGGTCGCGCGCGCGCTCGAGGTGCGCGGGTGTAAAGTTAAAATCACGGAGATCCCGATACCGGTGTCCTACGGAGCGGCGTTTGAAGGAGAACGCATCCGTAAAGAACAGACCCGGGTGGAGTTCGGCGGTAATCTGACCGAAGCGTTTGAGTTCTGCACCATGAAGGAGAAAGAAGAGGTGCAGGACGGCAGGATCGAAATCGTGGGGCCGGAAATCGACGCCGTTGAAGAGGGCGCTAAACTGCCCCTTGGCATCTGGGTCGAGGTCGCCGGCCGCAAGATGCAGCCGGATTTCGAACCGATCCTCGAACGTCAGGTCCACCACCTCATCAACCAGGCCGAAGGCGTCTGGCACATGGGCCAGCGCGACATCATCTGGGTGCGCATCAGCAAAGACTCGTTTGCGCGCGGGTTCCGCATCAGGCACTTCGGAGAAATACTGCGCGCGCGGTTCCTCTCCGATTATCCGGCCATTGTCGACAAGGTCGCGGTCACGTTGTACACCGACGCCGGGCTGGTTTCGGAACTCATTGCCCGCGCACGCAAAGTGTACCGCGAACGCAACCTGCGGCTCGCCTCCCTCACCGACGAGACCACCGACACGTTCTACAGCTGCCTGCTCTGCCAGTCGTTCGCCCCGAACCATGTGTGTGTCATCACGCCCGAACGCCTGGGCCTGTGCGGCGCCTACAACTGGCTCGACGGCAAGGCCGCCTACGAGATCGACCCGACCGGGCCGAACAAACCGCTTGTCAAAGGCGAATGCACCGACCCGGTGCTCGGCACCTGGAAAAACGTCAACGACTACGTCTACGCGAACTCGAACCACACGATCGAGGAAATTTCGATGTACTCGATCATGACGGATCCCATGACCTCGTGCGGCTGCTTCGAGGTCATTCTCGCCGTGGTTCCCGAGCTCAACGGTGTGATCGCGGTGAACCGCGAATTCACGGGCCGGACGCCGCTCGGCATGAAATTCTCGACCCTCGCCGGCAGCGTGGGCGGGGGCCAGCAGACGCCCGGTTTTATGGGGTGCGGAAAAGTCTTTTTGACATCCAGGAAATTCCTCGCCGCCGAAGGCGGCATCCGACGTCTCGTCTGGATGCCGAAACAACTCAAAGAACAGCTCTTTGAGGACCTCAACCCCGCCTGTGAACAGGCTGGCTGCCCTGACCTGCTCGATAAAATCGCTGACGAAACGGCAGGGATCGACCTGCCGGTCATACGTAAATTCCTTGAGGAACGGAAACATCCGGCGCTTTCCCTGTGGGACATCACCGCTCAAAATCCGGAATCGGTCGCCCGCGACCGCGCCCTCGAAAAATCAACTGCTCCCGACGCTGCCGCTTTAACGCCGGAGGCAACCAAAGCCCCTCTGCCGGAAGCGTCTCCCGCAACTTCACTTGAAGAACAATGCGCGGCAGCGCTTAAAACGCTTGAGAAACTGCGCACAGGCCTTCCGTCCGACATCCGCAGCGCCTCTGCGCTGCTTAAAAACCTTTCAACGGCCCTTCTGGAAAAGGCCGGCTCGCCGGAAGCGGCAGCGGAAAGACCTGCAGCGGCCGTTGGCCGCGCGGCGCCACCGGGAACCGTTTCTGCCCCAGCGGATACGAACATCAAAAAAGTCACGCTTCCCTCGAAATTTACCTGTCCGAAAACAAATTTTACGGGGAAAACGCTGACGGTCACCTTGGGCGGCTGCGGCACAAGGACATCGTCAATCACCCTGGGAGGCGCCGCAACGCTTCCTTTCCGTTATATGGAAGGCGTCTCTCCCGGCCGTCCGCCCGCGGTTGCCATGGAGGTTTTCGACGTAGTTCCTGAAAAACTGCCTCCGGTCCTCCGCGATTTCTGGGGCAAAACGCTCGCTGACCCCGCGGCTATGGCCAGGGCCTGCGTCGAAAATTTCGGTGCGCAGGCTATCAGCATACGGCTTGACGGATGCCATCCCGAGCGGCAGAACCGTTCATCGTCGCAGGCTCTTGACACGGTCAAAGCCGTGCTCAGCGCCGTCGGCGTTCCGGTCATCGTCACCGGCCCCGGCCATTTTGAGAAAACCAACGACATCATGAAGAAAGTCGCTGCCGAATGCGCAGGAGAAAACCTGCTTCTTAACTGGGCGGAAAACGACAACTACCGCACCATTGCCGGCGCCTGCATGGGGTACGATCATTGCTGTGTGACACGGACACCGATTGACGTCAACATGGCGAAACAGCTCAACATTCTGGTCATTGCCATGGGACTCAAACCCGATAAGATCGTCATGGACCCCATGACCGGAGGGCTCGGTTACGGTCTTGAGTACACCTATTCGGTCATGGAACGCATCCGCCTGGCGGCCCTTTCCGGTGATCCGATGCTTGCGATGCCGATGCTTGTCACCACCGGTTTCGAAACGGGAAAAACGAAGGAAGCGCGCGCCCCTGAATCCGACCTCCCGCTATGGGGAAAGGTTGAAACGCGCGGAGCGCATATTGAAACCGCCGCGGCTATGGCGCTTGTCAATGCCGGCGCGGACCTGCTGATCATGTATTACCCTGAGGCCGTGAAAACGATCAGGTCAAAAATCGCTGAAATGACGGACGGAAACAATGACTAAAAAGCTTTCAGGAATTGACATTTTCAAACTCCTGCCCAGGACCAACTGCGGCGAATGCGGGGTCCCGACCTGTATGGCGTTCGCCATGAAGCTTGCCCAGAAAACCGCCGGATTGGCCGCCTGCCCGTATGCGGGCGAAGAGGCGAAAGCCGTCATCGGCGCTGCCAGCGAGCCGCCCATCCGCCTTGTCAAATTCGGAGCGGGGAAACGCGTCGTCGAAATGGGCAACGAACTGGTGTTGTTCAGACATGACAAGACCTTCGTGCACCAGACCGCGCTGGCGCTGCAGATAAACGCCGGCCTTGCTCCGGAATCAATCGCGTCAATCGCGCAAACCATGGAGCGCCACGTGATAGAGCGCGCCGGCGAAAAGCTCTCCGTTGAGTCGCTCCTTATTAACGATACCCAGCAATCAGCCGATGAATTCAAAACTGCGGTGACCATTGCCGCGAAACATTTCAGCGGAGCGCTGATCCTCAAAAGCGGGTCCGCGGGACACCTGATCGCCGGTGCGGACGCCGTCATAGACCGTATTCCCCTTCTCCATGCGCTCACCCGTGACAACACCGGTACGCTCGGCGAATACGTGCGCGCGAAAAAGCTGCCGGTGGTGATCACCGGCGGAAGCCTTGACGGGATCTTCAGCCTTTCCGAAGGGCTTTCATCACGGGGACACCGCGACATTGTTCTCGATCTTTCGTCCGTCAACGGCGCGGCAATGCTGCAGAACAATACGATTGCCCGCTCAGCGGCCCTTCTCGCCTCAATAAAACCGATGGGATACCCGGTCATGAATTTCGTGACCGGCCGTCCGGACATCCCGGCAATGATCGCCGACGCGGCGACCTGCATGTGCAAATACGCGTCACTTCTCGTGATTGACCGGCACGAGCCGGAAACGGTGCTCCCGCTGCTCATGCTCAGGCAGAGCATCTACATGGACCCGCAGAAACCGATTCAGGTCGAGCCGAAAATATACCCTCTCGGCGAGCCGTCGCCCGCCTCGCCGCTCCTCGTCACGACCAATTTTTCGCTCACCTACTTTATCGTCAGCGGCGAGGTCGAAGCGTCAGGCGTTCCGGCGCACCTCGCCGTGGTCGACGCGGAAGGGTTGTCGGTTCTCACCGCATGGGCGGCAGGAAAATTCGGCGCCGAAAAAATCGCGGCTTTCATCAAACCGCTGGCCGCTGCGGCGAAAATGACAAACCGTACGCTGGTGATTCCAGGTTATATCGCCTGCCTGAGCGGCGAACTCGAAGAAAAACTGGAAGGATGGGAAATACTGGTCGGTCCTCAGGAGGCTTCAGACATAGTTCCGTTTATGAAAAAACTGGCAGCCGAATAATTATTACTTCATACCGAAATAACGCAGGACAATTGGTACAATAACAAAATAAATTGCCAGCGGTACGATTATAGCCATGGCGATAATCGATAGTATGTCCCGGACTGTTCTAGACATCGTATCCTCCGGTTCAAATCGTCTTCAGTGCAACTATCCCGCTCTTTCGCCTCTTAATATAACTGATGCTGTCAAACTTTAAGCGTACTGGTCCCGTAACCGCGCAATCGCGGTTTTCGGGGAAAAACGGATCGCCGCCGGTTTTCGGCATGTCTGATTACTGTTTTTACTATTTTTAATGCGTCATGAATTACACGGTCACCTTTTTACCCTTTAACAAATCAATTTCTGTTCTTTCCGGAACACTCATCAGCGAAGCGGCCGCAATGGCCGGGATAACGTCCCTGCATCTCCCCTGCGGCGGTCGCGGTACCTGCGGCAAATGCACGGTGCTGGTCTCTGCTCCCGGCGCTCTTTTAGCCAAAGCTGTGGCTTCGGAACGCCGCGTACTCGCCTGTACTGCCCGTATAGAAAGCACGTGTGCTGTTTTAATTAAGGAAAAAGCGCAGGGCTCGGCGTCCTGCATTGTCGCTGAAGCCGCTGGTGAAAAGCAATTGAGCGAAGGTCATGAACTTTCCCCCTTATGCAGGAAAATTCCCGTGCAAACCAGGCAGCCTACCATTGAGTACAATTACTCTGACTTCGAACTGATCGAAGCGTCCCTCAAGGAACAAACCGGGCGCACCGAAAGCCTTCGGCGCTGTTCGCGCGTTCTTATGAATACCATGGCGGAAACGCTCCGCAGGCAGAACGGCAAAGTGACGGTAACGCTTTTTGCCGAAGATGGGCTTCAGGAGCTTATCGCCATCGAACCCGGTGACTCTCTCGCCTCGCATTTCGGCATAGCCTGCGATATCGGAACCACCACCATTTCGCTCCGGCTCATCGACTGCGCAACGGGAAAAACACTGGCCGTCGAATCTGATTATAACGGGCAAATTTCCCGTGGCGCCGATGTTATCTCCCGCATCGAATACGGCCGCTCGGCGGAACGACGCGAAGAACTGAGGCGACTGGTTCTTACCACCGTCAATAGGCTGATCGAGACAGCGTGCAGACGTTCTTCCATCAGCGGCAGCATGGTAACGGCCATGTCGATAGCCGGAAACACCACCATGGTCCACCTGTTCCTCGGCCTGAACGCCCGATATCTCCGCGAACATCCTTATGTTCCTACGGTCAAACACGTACCGCCGATGTCCGCCGCAGAGTGCGGCCTTTCTCTCAATCCTGATGCAAAAGTGATTTTTTCTCCCGGCGTTGGGAGCTACGTCGGCGGCGATATCACCGCAGGACTGCTCTGTACCGATATGATCCGCTCGTCAGAGGGCGTCTCTCTTTTTATCGATATCGGAACCAATGGCGAAATCGTCATCGGCAACGCCGAATTTCTTATGACCACCGCATGTTCCGCCGGTCCGGCCTTTGAAGGTTCGGGAATAACCTATGGCATGCGTGCCGCTCCGGGAGCGATCGATTCGTTTGAAATCGAGCGGAACTGCGAATCAATAGACTGGACGGTAATCGGCGACGCGAAACCCGCAGGCGTCTGCGGATCCGGCCTTATCAGCCTGCTCGGCGAACTGCTCAAATCCGGTCTGGTTGACCGGTCAGGCAAATTCTCCGATTCTGTCCCTGCTGACCGCAGGGTAAAGGTCGGGGGAACGAACGGATTTACCCTTATCCGAAACCCTGACACTACATGCGGCAGGGACATCGTCATCACCGAGGCGGATATCGATAATCTTATCCGCACCAAAGCAGCGATCTATTCCGCCTGCGATTGCATGCTTTCAAACGCCGGCTTGGATTTTTCAAAAATTAATAAAGTCCTGATCGCCGGAGGATTCGGCCGTTTTATCGATGTCGCTGACGCCGTACGTATCGGCCTTTTCCCGGACATCGCCTTATCAAACTTTGTATATCTCGGTAATACGTCTCTTGCCGGCGCCACGCTGGCCTTACTCTCAAATAAGTACCGTGAAGAACTCCGCGCTCTGCCCGGCCGGATGACCTATGTGGAACTTTCCAATGACCCCCGCTATATGGACGCCTATGTCGCGGCGCTCTTCCTGCCGCATACCGACCTGAAAAGATTCAGCCATTCCTGTTGATTTTTTTTATCCGCGCTGATAAAATGCAGTCAAGCGGCCGGAAGCCGCTTGACTGAGGAGCGGGAAAAACTTTCAATGCGGGAATCTATGCTTTTATATCATTACCGTAAACCGCAGGTCAATCAAGATATATCTTATCGACATTGCTGACGATCTTCTGACGGTTTTTATAATCAAGATACCAATTCATGTATATCCGCTGCCGGAGTTCGCCCATGATCCGGGCCGCGGTCATCGAAATCTGCTGAGAACCCCACGGAACATAGGCCTGGGGCCCTTTCCACAGCGGTCGCACGATGAAATACGTTCCGTTGCAGGCAATCAGCCCCGAACGCTTTCCAACCGGCAACGCGAAGGCAACCGCCGCCGCCTTTGTAGCGGCGCCTATGACGGCAACATAGCTCATCCGCGTAACGGTATCACTAACGCCTGAACCAATCACTGTTGAATCGGACTTTTTAAGCGCAGCGAGCGGCAATTTATCCCCGGCCTTTTTACTCACCTCTTCCGCCAGCGCGCGGAGCGCCTGGTAATGAAGAGAGTCAGCGAGAAGCTGTTGTATACGCGGCTTTACGGTTTCAATCGGCGTAAATCCCTTCGGGGTACGCCGCTTAACTGAAAACAAATAGAACCCGCTGCTGTTTTCAAGACGCTCGGATATGGTTTCGCTCTCCTTCCCGCCGCCATCAAGCCCGAAAAGAAAACGCCCAAGCCCGGAAACATAACCGATCTCCGGAACAACGCTGTGCCGCGCAATAAAACCAGTCGAATCAAAAACAATACCGGTATCAATCCGTGCCGCCTCTCTGGCTACCGTACTCAAGCCATCATCCTGCATTTTTACGCGCAGCGAGTCGATCTTTTCGGTGAGCGCATCAAGCGCTTCAATGGTAGGAACAATCTTCCGAAGGATATGACGGGCCTTTACTTCTGCTATTTTCCCGCCCTTTCGCTTTTGTTCAACATATATCAGGTGATAGCCGTACCGCGTTTTCAGCGGAAGCGATAGTGCGCCGCTGTCAAGACGAAAGGCAACCGAATCGAATTCCGGCGCCATGGTCCCCCGCCGGAAAAATCCGAGATCGCCGCCATTTTTCGCGCTTTTTTCATCGTCGGATGAAATCTTCGCCTCATCGGCAAATGCCTCTGACCGGGGGACTTCTTTTTCAGCGAGCAGCCGGTCCCTGATTTCAAGCATTTCCTGATAATACACCTGTTCATCGCGGGTGGTGGCC
>Ga0315273_10013681_pt1 | contig 10445 bp, 9 predicted proteins | sample YL17G02_0_MG_FD_205753 | JGI IMG/M metagenome (GOLD analysis project Ga0315273, IMG submission 205753) | Sediment microbial communities from Yellowstone Lake, YNP, Wyoming, USA - YL17G02_0 | ecosystem: Environmental > Aquatic > Freshwater > Lake > Sediment | place: USA: Wyoming | collected... | reverse complement strand
TAATCTGGGAGTAGCTTACACTTACACTTAATAAGTAAATAATAAAAATATTTTTCATAAGAAGAAAGCCACTATAAGCTTTTACACCTATAGTGGCTTTGTTGAATCTATCTCTATACTTTATAGCTCAATCTTCTCAAACTCAACAGTCACAATAACAGGAGTAAGTGTAGGAATAGGATTATTAGTTACTAACAAACCTCCTTGAACATATCGTCCAGCTCCAAATGTAATCAAACTAAGTGTATTTGATACAAAGGAAGCATTCAGAATAGTTTCCCTAGTCTGTGTTGCAGCAATGATTGAGTTAGTAGTCAACAATGTAACATTAGTATAGAAGTTAGTATATGTAACACCAAAAGGCGAAACATAGGTATTACTGACAACCCCTAAACTTTTAGTTACGTTAGTAAAAGCACCAACATTAATGGTGTTTGTAATATAAGGTGAATCAAAGAACCTTAATGCAGCGTTAGTCTGGGCACTAACAGTGATATTAAGAATCTTCATTGGACCTTGATTTAACAAGTTAGTGGCTACAGTAGTTCCTGTAGCAGCACTAGGAATACTAAATGTAATAGTATCCGCCATGACATTAGCCAGTCCTAAAACTAAGGCTAATCCGATATTAATAAGTAGTTTTTTCATTATTTTATTAATTAGGGGTTAGAACCAGAAGTCGAAGCAATAATAGAACGCCTAAACACAATAGGAAGAACATTGTTTACTTCACCAGCAAGTGCTCCAACAGCAGCTTGTCCAATAAGCTGAAGATTAGTTCCATAACGATTTAAGTCTACAGAACCATCAGAATACCTTACTAAACACTGGTCAGTAAGTTGAATCTCTCCATTCCAATTAAGTTTATAAAACTTATCAGCACTCATGCTAGATTTAGTAAACTCTGAAGGAGGCGGCCCAACAGTTAATGTTCTCCAAGCATCAGCTCCACAAAGGAATGCTACCTCAAACTTACCAATAGTAGCATCTCCATCAATAGCTGTATAAGCAGGATTAGGACGAGTCTTATTAGAACCCGCTTCAACAATTTGAGGTGCAACAAATTGACCTAATTCATTGAAGCGCAAGGGGAACTTAATAGGCTTACAAGTAAGCATTCCAAACAAACTACCCTTAAATCCATCAAAGAGTAAATCTAATTCAATACTCTTTAATTGATTAACAGCAGCATCAAATGGAAACCGCATCCAAGCCTGTTGTCCAACAATTAACACATACTTACCTTTAACTAGCTCATTATCCCTAGGAGTATTAAGAGTTCCTTCAAAAGGAAGTGCTCCAATATCTTCACAGAATACTTGACAAGCCCTATAAAGATTTCGCAATGTCAAAGGTTGAGTAGGAATCATTGCTAATGCTCCATGGAAGTTATCATTCTTTCCAGTGAGGTTAGTAATAGTTCCATCAGCCGCAGCAGAAGGTAAGTCTCCAACAGGAATACTTCCAGATAATAAATCAGAAGATCCAAAGGTGGAATTAACTCCATTGTTACCACAAATATACATGTTAGGAGCACGATAATAAACAGCTCCTTGAATGAACTTCTCATTAAACAATGCAACTTGACGAATAATATCGTCATGATTAAACTTAAGTTGATTGTCTCGGAAGTCTTGCCAGCTAGGTAAGAAATAAAACTGCTTAGATTCAAACCTCTGGAGTTTAACCCTTGCCTCTTCAATACTCTCAAGAGTTTCAAAGATATGACGATTAGGTGTAGCAGTAATGTTAGCAGGATAAACAAAGGAATTTCCTTCAGGTGAAGGTTCTGGACGAACTCCACGCATGATACTACCCATGTTTGTCTGCCACTTAATACTACCAAACAATGAATCCCAAGTCTTATACATTGGGAAACGACGAACTTCGTTCATTACTAAATAGAACGGAAGTTTTTGGAATTTATCAACATCCTCCACCATCAGGTTAGGGAGGACTGCTGGATTACCAATTAATGGAACACTATAAAAACTAGGCATTTGTTAATCTTTCAGCTTTTGTTTCTCAATATTGAAGAGGAGAAACATTCTCTTTAGACTTGGCACCAGAGTCTAAATAGTGAGCCAAAAAATAAAAAAGAACAGCCTATGCCTTTAGGAATTACAGCAATACTACACAAGCAATTTACGTGCCATACATAAAATTCTTATTTAAAATAGATTCAATTCTACGAACTCTATCTATGATTTCCATCTTTTCTAGAGATTCAGAAGTTAACTTAGATTCTTTCTCTGCACATTTAACACATTTCTCATACTGATTATGAGTAGTATTAGATTGGCAGACTCTACAATATTTGGTTGTCATATTACATCATCCCTTCAAGATTAAATTCTTCAGGAGGACTATAAGCTCCATTAGTCCCATTCCTATTAGTAGCAGCTTTATTAGCTCCAGAAACACTAGGTGAACGAAGACTAGGTTCAGCTAATCTAGTAGAAGCTCCTTTAATTTCTTCTGTCTTAGCTCCTTGAACTGCTTCAGCTAGCATCTCTTGAGATTTCTTATAAGAAGCATATAATAATCCTGCAACTTTGAAACCTAATTGAGATTGTAATTCTTTAGGAACAACTCCTTTAAATTCATTAACCCATTTCTGGCCCTCAGCTTTTTCATCTTTATGCCAAGGCCATTCAGTATCAATAATCTTTTGTGCTTCAGTATTAAAACCATTCATCTTTCCTTGAAAAGATTGTGCAAAGTTATTTAAACGAACTGCTTCATTTTGTTTCTCTGATTGATACCTACCTAACTTAAGAAAGATATCAGTCCTAGCTTGTTCAGTAGGTTCAATTTCATCTCCAACTACTAACTGCCCGTTTTGATTCCATCCTTGCAACATTCTATACCTCTCTCCACCAGTAATATTAGTAAGTTGCTCTCTCCAGAAATTCTCTTCAGCTTCAAGTTTACTTAACCTATTAGTAGAATACTGTGCGTCAGGATGTAATCTCCAAGCTTCAGGATGTTCATACCAAGTAGCAGGAACACCATTCTCTTTAATCTGTTTAGATTCAGCTTCAAGAGATTCTTTCTGTGCTTTGATTTCAGCATTCTCTTTGAAGACTTTAGTAATATAATCAAAGGAGGGCCTTGAAGTATCCTTGAGAATTTCTTTAACTTCATCTGGAAATGGACTAAAATCTCTAGCTGGTAAAGGTTGTCTAGTTGTTTTCTTATCTCCTGTATCTTTTTCTTTAACAAGAGATTCTAACTGTTCTTTAGATGCAAGTTTATTACTTTCATCTATCTTGTCAATTAAAGTCTTCTTTGACTCAATCTTCTCTACACGTTTTTCATCTACTTTACGAAACTCTTTTGAAACATTAAGATCTTCTTTAGCATCATCTTTAAGATTGAAGTCTTCTCCTTCAATATCAAAAGTAGTTCCTTTAACATTCTCTGGAACATTAGGAGTATTCTGAACAGGGATAGAAGGACTTCCTTTAAAAACTTCTGCTCCAGGATTTCCTTGAATAGGAACATGAGCTTGAATATCTCCGCCTCCAGCAGCATCATTATTTTGGGGATCTAATAATAGACTTTTCATTTTGTATAAACTTGATTGTATCGCGTTGAGATTTAATTTCTACTAACTTCATTCGTAACTGTGCATCGGTTAATCTGTTTTCTGTGGATTCATTTAATACATAATCTAATTTCCGGCCTAAGTCATCATTAAGATTCTTTAATAAAGCAACACACTCAAAACTCTGTAAAAAATTGTTATGTGCCTGTTTAGTTAAATTATCTTTATACTCCTGGCCTTGTAAGTATATTTTGGTTAATGGGTCCTGTTGTATTTGGTTGAGTAGATTTGCCATTTTGTTGTCCTTCATTACTAGCTGTTGCACCACTAGCTGTTGGCTGTCCCTGTGTTAAACTAGCTTGTGCTTGTTGCATTAATTGTTGTAGTTGTGGAATACTTTCTTGAGGAATAATCTCTGGATGTGCTTGTGCAATTCCCTGAATAACTTGCACAAGGGATGCAATAAGTTGTTTATCAGGTGCTTGAGATAAAGCTAAGATAACTTTATCAGCTAATGTAGGAATCATTAAACGGATAATCTCTAGTAATACTACTTGTCCTGCTGGAGAATTCTGAACAATAGGCCAAAGATTCTGGAGATTCTGAAGAGTCTCTTGTCTCTGCATTACTTCAGTAGTTCCTGCACTTGTAAGAATTAAATCTTTATCTAAGATAGCTGCATCAAAGTTCTCTAAAACTATAGTCCCTATTTGAACTTGTCCTTTGAAAACTAAATAACACATATTTAATACTTCAGTCCAAGCCGCCGAAAATAATACCACTTGAGTTGTGCTTAATTCTTGCTCTTTTTTATCAGCAACAGAAATCTCTCTAGCTGTTTTCCTTGAAGCATAATCTTCACGATTACCTACAGCAAAATTCATCTGAGAAGTCTCTGATTTATTCTGGGTTAATAGAGCATTAACTAAAAGCATTCCACTAGCATCAGGATAAGGATGACTAAAGAAATCTATTGGCTGATTAAGGCCGCGACCATTTTCTAATACTAAATCTAGCTGTTCAATTTCATTAGAAGTAGTGGGATTCTTAGGAGACCAGAATGTTTGAGAAGCTCTATGATAGGCATTAATAATATGACTTACTAGACTACTAACTGCTTCTTGTGTATTCTCATCAAGAGCTGCTCTACCTAATGTCTCTACTAATTGTTTATTCTCTGTGATAGTATAAGGGAATGCTACAATAGGATAGAATTCTTCCATCATAGGAGTTCTATTTATTTCCATTCCAGTCATCTTATCCTTAACAATCTTCCATCTTCCCATATGTAAAGGTTTAGGTTTACGAAGGAAATCGGAATTCTTGTCTATATTCATCCAACAGATATAGACTGTTCCTTCAATCCTGTAATAGAGTTTCTGAATAGGAGCATAATCTTTATCAGGATTATTGTCCTTAGTATCAGGAAAGATTAAATCTACTTGAGCTAAATCTATATCAGGAATTTTAAGAAGTTCATCTTTCGTAACCTCACAATTTTTTACAAGAATAGGACTAGATTGTAATTTGCCCCTTTGAACTTTCATAGGATACCAGACATTCTCATATCCTAGATGCTCAAACTCAAAATATCCTGGACGACTAGATTCATACTTAACTTCCATATAATCTATTCCATGTAGTTGATGCCCATCAATAATAGGAAATACTTCTTGTTCATATCCTTCATATCTAACTGATGAAGTAAAGATTCTCTCAAGAGATTCAAAATCTGTAACAGCAGGACTATTACGCTCTTTAAATATTCCTGCATTCTTAGATGCTGTTATAAACTTAATGTAGGAAGCAGATTCCTTTGTAATATTATCTCCGATTACATGATAAGGAATATAGATTTCATCAGGTTTAAAGTTACCCCTATCCCTATATTCCTGATTATCTATCTGCATATTCCTAAGTAGCCTATTCCTTTTGCACTTATCTACTTTAGTTTCCCAAGCTTTCTTAAGATTCTTTGCTTTAGTTTGTAAGTCTTGAAAGGTAAATCCTGGAGGATAAGCTATAGGTGCAGCTAAAGCATTCTGTGGAGGAACTCCTTTTTGTGACATCATTCCTTCAATATTCATTAAAGGTTTTTCAGTAGGTATTAAGGGAGGCATTGGCATAATTATTTAATTTTCTTGTATAACCAAAATATAGGTGATAAGACTAAAGAAAAAAGCACACAGATAGCTATCAAAAGAATAAAGACTATTGATACTGGAAGAACTGCATAATCTATTAAAGTATCTTTCATATCATCCTCTAAATTTTTCTCCCATAGCTTCAAGTTCTTTTCTAAACCAATTTTTATTTTTTGGAGAAGCTCCTCTAATATTATTAACTCCATGAGGAACTTTATATCCATTGAATCTCTGATTAGACATAATATCTACAAGTTTATCTTGGGTGATTCTCTTTAGATACTTATTCTCTACTTTATCTTTCTTTAAACTTATAGGAGTAAACTCACAGAATGCAAGAACAAAAGCATCAGCTCTATCAGGAGATACCCAATCTTGAGCAGAAGATAATGCTTGTTTATCTTTGTCAGCCATTAGCTGTCTCTTTGGCTGCATTTTATATTTATCACTATCCATTCTAATATACTTACGGCTTCCTAATTGCTCTCTCCAAAGTCTATCTGCTAGAAGTTTAATGTAACCACGAGCTAGATAGTTACATACCTCGAAATACATCTCTGTTCCTCTATTCATATAGATATGTTTATCCATTCCAATAGCAGGTTGATTATTAAGAATATGGATAATCTTCCATCCCATCTTCTGTAAATGTGAAGCTATAGGTTTTCCTAAACCTCCAATATCAGTAAAGATAGGGTCACGTTTAGTTAGTCCACGATTACCCATTAGCTTATCAAGATAGGTTTCAAGAAGAGTAGCATCTTTCATTCTTGTACCATCAATACTAAGAACTTCATTACCCCTTCTGCAAATTAATACTGTTTCATCTCCGCCTAAGGATAAGTCTAGGCCGGCAGCCATTGTATTATCTCTGTCAAAGATAGGTGGAAGTTTCAACCATTTATCTATAATCTCTACTCCGATAACAACACTTTCACCAACGTCTGTATACTCCGCAAGATGCTTTGATCTAAATAATGGACTTTCTTTACCCCCATAATCTTCTGCATCTTCTTCGATAATCTTATGCGATTTGTGAGGGCATTGATAAGAAGTAATTCTTCGAGAATAGAATTTACCTTTTTCATATCTTTCTGGGTGTTTGAGACTTTTATCATAATGTTCAAAATTTCTACCACTTTTAATTCCAGGAGATGTTACTTCTATCCATCTTGAGTAGGTGCATCGACTAAATCCATCAAAGAATTCATCTGGAACTCCTTTAGCTTCATTAATAGCAATAGTTATCCAAGCATTAGGAGCATCTGGCCAAGGATGATAACCTTCTACATTAGTTGCTTCATCTGTAACGAAAGATAGAATCTCTGCTCCAGTAAAAGAACAAGCTATATGAAAAGGCTTGCTATGGTAAAGAAAAGGTTTCTGATGGAAATTCATTCTCCTTAACTTAGCACCTGACCTTTGAATCAGTAATTTAATATAACAGTTTGTCTGTGTATTAAGTTGATGGGCGCTTTTAGAAGTTGCTACGAATCTCGATCTAACTTTAGTAACAAGTTGAGTAGCTGCTAAAGGAGCTAGTATATAGGCATCTTTACCAGAACCATTAGCTGCTGTAAGACAGTATTTAAGTCTATCATTGAAATCAAACTTATCTCTCCAAATAAATAGAAGAGTTTCTACTTGCCAATCCCATAACTTCTTTTTGCCACTAGCTAAATCTTCATCTACAAAATAAAGAAATTCAATAGGGTCTTCAAAAGCAAGAGGTGTATAAATATCTTGTGCAGATAGAACCTTATCTAATTCTTCAGAAGGTTCTTCTGGAAGATTATACTTAATCTCTGTCTCTTCTTTAGGTGGAGGATTATCCATTGTGTTCATCCTAGTCAACTAATAATTTAGAGAATTCTTTCTTACATCTAGAACAAGTATATTTTCCAGGAATTAAATTGTAGAGAAGGTAATAGAAATCATTTCTACTTTCCTTACAACAATTATGGCATAGTAGCTTTCTAATAGTTTCTTGTTTCTTTTCTGGATAATAAATCGAGACAAAGAAAAAGAACACAATCAATACTAGACTTAAAAAGGTGACCCCCATGATTGTAATAAAGAATATCATACTGGTATAGATTCTACATCAATTATTTGGTTAAGACCTTCTAGTGCTCTTTCTTTGGCAGCCTTGGCTTTTTGTATTAGAGAATTCAACTCTAAAATATTACCGGCCCCACTAAGTTCTTGGATGATTTTCTTAGGAGAAGACTCTCCTATTCCATCAGTTACTTTAAGTCCTACATTAATAAGATTTCTAAGGGCACGCTCTCTTAGATAGTCATCTTCGCTATGGATTAACATCTTATAGGCATTTAAGTATCCTTTGACTTCGGCCCTTGTTACTAGTTCTAAATCATCCTCTTTCTTTTCTTCTTTCCTATAAATATCTGAGTGTCTTAAAAGAACCCCCTTAACAATGATTACATCAAGTCCTTGAGATTCTGCAATCTCTTCTACTGATAATCCAAGAGTCTCAAAGGATTCAATTATGCTGGAGCTGAGCGCGTTTAAGGCTATCATGCTTTCTAAGATATTCTAGTTTCTTCTCTAGCTCCCATTTAAGTATTCTATTTAAATCGCCCTCTCCATCTTTATCTTTCTTGATATCTTTTTTCTCTTTTTTAACCCCACTTATACAAATTTTCATTCTATTCTATCTTAGCACCTTCTATGCCATATGATTTAATACTTGTATCTAATAGAAAAAGGATCTCAAATTCTCAAATTTTGTAAGAGAACCTCTGTCGTCAAGCTCTTGGCTCTGTTCTGGGTTCCTTCTTTGTGTTCCAATAGCTTTGTGTTCCAATAGTATAGACTGTTCTATATTTGTTAGGCTAGTCTAAAATTCTTTGATTAATTAAGAAGTATATATACTGCTCTCTTATAAGTATATATACCGCTCTATACCTAGTCTTCCATGCTGACCCTCCTGGACCCACCCTCTTTACCCATTATATACCCTAATTCATCTTTTTGAATCTTTTTTTATTCTTAAGTCCTTGTTAATTAATACTATAGGTAAAAATATATATAGTTCTAAAGGTGTGGGGGTCAGAGTGCAACCCACTATGGTATAACAACTTAGGTAAAGAGGATGAAGATGGGAAGTAGAAGAACTAATTAAGTTTAGCTAATAGCGTGAAAATTTGACGCATAATGCGTGGAATTGATAGGATAGGGTAGGAGGGTAGGATAGGAGGATAGGGTAGGGTAGGAGGAATTGATAGGATAGGCTAGGATAGGAGGGTAGGAGGGTAGATATTCAAGATGTTATGACAAATACGAGGTTGGCAAGTGACTTGCTATGTTGCGGCTTGTCAGGGAGAAACGTCGGACTACGTCTAGTGTCCAGCTATGTGTCCTGTATCTTAGACACTTTGCCACCGTGCGGCTTCATTGCACGGCTCTGTGGATGATGTCCTTAGACCACAACACCAAAGGGATTCATTGAGGAGTATTAAAGCGAGTATCTTGGCTCTAATAGGCTAATTGAAAGTGCATAGGCTCTAACAATGCGGCGCTAATATATCGTCGGATAAAGAATATACTGAAGTGTGAAGATTCTTTGGGCAAGTCATAAAACGAAAGTAGGAATACTAGTCTCCAACTAGCAGTTCCCACTCTCCGACCCTTAGATAGCCTTCGCAAAGTTGCCAAGCTTGAAAAGAATAAGTGTCTCTTGAGCCTAACAAGGTGTAATTCCATTGTGTTACCGTGTTAGTAAGTATCCTGAAATATGGGCTTAACTCTCAAGATGGATAAATGCAACATCGCGAGGATAGTCTTAAATCTTGAGGAATTATCTAGGTGATTATCTGAAAAGATATTCAAAGTTACTAAACACAGTATAATAGTAAGTTAATCGAACTGTGCATCCTAGACTAGACTTAGGACTTGTCCAAAGAGTCTTTACGCTTCAGAAAGAGTGTCTCAACTTGTATCCTTAGACTTAAAAAGGAAAGGTACAACGTATGAATGAATCAGCAACGATTGACAAGGATATCGAGAGTCCAGAAGTTAAGATAGTCAAAATATGGTGTGGTGAGTTCAATGGTGCATTCAAGAACTTTGCTAACGCCTGTTACAATGACTTGAAATTCTATGGTCTTCCCAAAAAAATTGCACACAAAGTCGCAACTGACTTTATGTCTTCTTTAGGGGATGCAATGTCACAAGATAGTGACTTGAGTGCTAAAGTTAGCAAGGCCAAAAAAGAAGGCGAGTCAAGGTTTAACATTAGTGGGAAATCAGGCTACGTCAAGCAATCCTATGCAATGTCTATTGCTAGAATTGCACAAGAACTCGACAAGATTCGTGAAGAGAAATTGTTCTGTAAACCTGTTAGCATGGAGTTTCTTGTTAAGAATGGTTTTCTGAACGATGAACTCATGGCTTATCTTGAAAAGAGTGAGCAATGGGCTGCTGCCCAAACTTGGACAAATTAGAGAGTTAGACAACAAAATCTCTAAGGATACAAATTGAGACACACTTTAAAACCGAAAGGAGAACTCTAAAGGCAATTCTATTGGCTAGCCCCACTAGGAGAGAGCGATCTTTGGGGAAACATAGAGTTGCCTTTAGAGTTCTCTAGAAAGGAATACAAGAATGACAAAGAATGAATTCGAGCGGTTGCTCAGTTATCATGTTGCCAGTAAGACTAGACCTAAGTTTAAGGGTATATCTAAATACTCTGCTAAATCTGGCAAGAAAACTACTAAATATATGAGGCG
>Ga0315273_10013679_pt1 | contig 10445 bp, 5 predicted proteins | sample YL17G02_0_MG_FD_205753 | JGI IMG/M metagenome (GOLD analysis project Ga0315273, IMG submission 205753) | Sediment microbial communities from Yellowstone Lake, YNP, Wyoming, USA - YL17G02_0 | ecosystem: Environmental > Aquatic > Freshwater > Lake > Sediment | place: USA: Wyoming | collected... | reverse complement strand
GTGTCGGAAATGGCGCGCCGCGTCGCCGTGATGTACGCGGGACAGGTGGTCGAGGAGCGCGCCGCCGACGCGCTGTTCGCCACGCCGCAGCACCCCTACACGGCAGCGTTGCTGGCGGCGATGCCGGAGCGCAGCACGGGCGAAACGCGCCTTGCCACCATCGCCGGGGTGGTGCCGGGCCTCTACGACCGGCCGCGAGGCTGCCTGTTCGCGCCGCGCTGCATCGACGCGACGGACCATGCCTGCGGGGTGCGTCCGGACATTCGCCCGTGGGAACAAGGCCAGGTCCGCTGCCACTTCCCAATGGGCGAGCGGGACCGCGAGGCAGCCATCGCGCGCGACCGCCAAATGAAGGTCGTGCCGGCATGAGCGGGGTCGGACCGCCCCAAGGCGCGACCAGGCCGGTCGCCGAGGCACGCGACCTGCGGCAGGTCTATTCCATTTCGCGTGGCTTCATGCGCGAGCCGGCCCACCTCCATGCGGTGGGAGGCGTCTCGTTCACGATCGAGGCCGGGCGAACGCTCGCGGTGGTCGGCGAATCGGGCTGCGGCAAGTCGACGCTGGCGCGGATTGTGGCGCTGATCGAGAAGCCCACCGCGGGCGAGTTTAGCCTCACCGGGATCGATGCGGTACATCCACCGCCCGCGGCGCAGGTGGGCCTGCGCAAATCGGTGCAGATGGTGTTCCAGAACCCCTACGGCTCGCTCAATCCGCGCAAGAAGGTCGGCGCCATTCTCGAAGCGCCACTTCAGATCAGCACCGATCTCGGGCCCGCCGAACAGGCCGATCTGGCGCGTGCGATGCTGGCCAAGGTCGGACTGCGGCCCGAGTACTACGCGCGCTATCCGCACATGTTCTCGGGCGGCCAGCGGCAGCGCATCGCCATCGCCCGGGCGCTGATGTTGAATCCCGCGCTCGTGGTGGCGGATGAGCCGGTGTCCGCGCTGGACGTCTCGGTCCAGGCCCAGGTGCTGAATCTCCTCGCCGACCTGCAAGGCGATCTGGGCCTCGCCTATCTGTTCATCTCGCACGACCTGGGTGTGGTGCGGCACATCGCCCATGAAGTCCTCGTGATGTATCTGGGCCTGGCCATGGAACAGGGCCCCAAGGAACGCATCTTTTCGCGGCCGCTGCACCCGTATACCCAGGCGCTGCTCGCGTCGACCCCGGGCATGGCCGGAATCGCCCGATCCGAGCGCATCGTGCTGAAAGGCGAGCGGCCGTCGCCGTTGAACCCGCCGGCCGGTTGTGTATTCTCGACCCGTTGCGCCCATGTGGTCGACCGCTGCCGGACCGAGCGCCCGGTCCCGCGCCCACTCGACGGACGGCAGGTTTCCTGCCATCTCGCCCACCAGTTTGTCGAACCGGTCCATAATACTGCCCCGTAACCGCGATCCCCTGCTGCGCGCGGCGCAGCGTCATTCACAGGAGGCAATCCCATGACGACGTCCCATTCCACCCATCGGCGGCTCGGCGCCCGGCGCGCCCTCGTCGCGGCGCTGGCGCTCCCGGCGTTGCTGGTCACGGCCAACCTCTCGGCCAAGACGCTGGTGTACTGTTCCGAGGGCAGCCCGGAGAACTTTTATCCCGGCATCAACACCACCGGCACGTCGTTCGACGCCAACAGCCAGATCTACAGCCGCATCGTCGATTTCGAGCGCGGCGGCACCGCGGTCGTGCCGGGCCTCGCCGAGCGCTGGGAGATTTCGCCCGACGGCAAGGTCTACACGTTCTACCTGCGCAAGGGCGTCAAGTGGCACAACCACCGCGACTGGAAGCCGACGCGCGACTTCAATGCCGACGACATGATCTTCGCGATCGAGCGGCAATGGAAGGAATCCAATCCGTACTTCAAAGTCACGAGCCCGAATCACTCGTACTTCATGGACATGGGCATGCCCAAATTGATCAAGTCGGTGGATAGGGTCAATGACTACACCGTCAGGATCACTCTCGAGAAGCCCGAGGCGCCCTTTCTGTCGAATCTGGCGATGGAATATGCCGGCGTCCAGTCGAAGGAATATGCAGACGCGATGCTGAAGGCCGGCACACCGGAGAAAATCGACCAGGAACCGATCGGCACCGGTCCGTTCTATCTGGTCCGGTACATCAAGGACGCGATCCTCCGCTACAAGGCGTTCCCGCAATACTATGCCGGCAAGGCCAAGATCGACGACCTGATCTTCTCGATCACGACGGATGCGTCGGTACGCTGGGCCAAGCTGCAAAAGGGCGAGTGCCACGTGATGCCGTACCCGAATCCGGCGGACCTGGATGCCATTCGCAAAGATCCGAACGTCGTCGTGCTGGAGCAGCCGGGACTGAACGTCGGCTACCTCGCGTACAACACGACCAAGAAGCCGTTCGACGACGTGCGCGTGCGCAAGGCGATCAACATGGCGATCGACAAGAAGGCCATCATCGACGCCGTGTACCTGACGACCGGCGTGGCGGCGAAGAATCCAATTCCGCCGACGCAGTGGTCGTACAACGACGCGATCAAGGACGATCCCTACGATCAGGCGGCCGCCAAGAAGCTGCTGGCCGACGCGGGCTATCCGAACGGCTTTACGACCGACCTGTGGGCGATGCCCGTGCAACGCCCGTACAACCCCAACGCGCGCCGCATCGCCGAATTGATGCAGGCCGATCTCGCCAAGGTGGGAGTCAAGGCCGAGATCAAGAGCTTCGAGTGGGGCGAGTACCGGAAGCGCATGCAGGCCGGCGAGCACCAGATGGGCATGCTGGGATGGACGGGCGACAACGGCGACCCGGACAACTTCCTCGCCACGCTGCTGGGTTGCGATGCCGCGAAGACCGGCGGCAGCAATGTCGCCAAGTTCTGCTATCAGCCGTTCGAAGACCTGGTGTTGCGCGCCAAGACGATCTCCGGCCAGAAGCCGCGCGCCGAGCTCTACCAGAAGGCGCAGGTGATCTTCAAGGAACAGGCGCCGTGGTTCACCATTGCGCACGCCGTGCAGTTGAAGCCGGTGCGCAAGGAAGTCATCGACTTCAAGTTGAGCCCCTTTGGCCGGCATACGTTCTACGGTGTCGACATCAAGGAGTAACGTTTCCTCCGGCATTCCGCCCGGAGCGGCCCCTTGGCTGCTCCGAAGCTTCCGGGAGTCGACGCGAACGTTGGATCAAAGCCCCGCGGGCCAAATGCGGCTCACGGGGCTTTTCTTTGCGGATTGCGGCCCCGTCAGCGCCGATCCAGCCGATAGATGCGCGACTCGCCGTAGCCTTTGGCCAGCGGCATGAGGCCGACATATTCGAGCGCATAGGCGTCCTGCCCGGTCGCGGCCAGCGTGGCGGCGAATGCCTCGCTCGCGTACACCATGCCCGGCGGCGTGACCGGCTCGATGCGCGCGGCCCGGGTGACGCTCGAGCCGAAATAATTGTCGCGACCCATGATCGGGTCGAATCCGCAAAACACCGGCCCCGCATGCAACGCAATGCGGATCTGGCTCGTGTCCGACAGTCCGGCGGCCGTCCAGTTTACGTCCAGCATGCGCGCGAGAAACCCCAGCGCGAACTCCGCCGCATCGTGCGGCGATTCGAATACGACGTAGAGCGCATCGCCCCACGTGTTGGCCAGCAGCGGCTTCGTCGGTGACGCGTCGATCTGCGCTGCCGCGATCTTGCAGAAGCTCGATTGGAACAATGGCGCAAAGGCGTCGTGCAACCGGCTGAAGCCCGCGAAGTCGGCGAACATCAGCGCCTTGAGCGTTCGTCGCGGGCGGCTCGCGATTTCCGGCATGGGCAACGTGACCAATTTGCCCGGCGTACTCGCCGCAAAAGCGACGGGAGGAGTGCTCGGCTCGCCGCCGGTAACAGCGTGGTCCCCGGCCGCGGTCCGCGCTCGCAGCTCGCGCAGATCGATCACTTCCGGAGGCCCGAAGTGCTGTTGCCACCGCAGGAAGGCGGCCAGCGTGCCACCGACCCGGCCGGTGGCTGCGGCGTCGATCACGCACAGCAGCGACGGCGCCGTCTGCAACTGCGACGCGCGCAGCGCCGCAAGACCCTCGATCAGCCACGCGGCATGCTCGAACAGCACGTCGTCGCCGAGGTGGCTCTCCTGGGTGGCCGGAATCACCCGAGTGACTCGGGCCAGAACTCTGTCGAAACGCTGCAGCCAGCCGTCGCCACCGACCGCCACGCTGGTGCGGACAAAGTCGTCCCGATCGAAGGGCAGCACCACGTTGACTTCGGCGCCGATCTCGAGCGCCGCCTCGATGCAGATGAGGTCTGCGCCGCACGCGGCCGACGTATAGACGATCGGCTTGTGCATTTCTGCCAGACGCTGCCGAATGGCGGACGTGACGGCGGGCTCCAGCGCGGACGGGAATCTGGGTTCCGGCCGGTCCGGTGCGTCCATCATGTGGCCGGAAAACGCCACGACGGCGGGCGCCGGCAGGAGCTGCAGCACGTCGGCCGCCTCGGGCAACACGCGCGCGATGAGCCCCACCTGCCGCCGCATCGATGCCACGCTGCCGGCGTCACCGGGAGCTGCATCGTACGCGGCGGAGTAGCACTGCCGGGCCCGTTCGAATTGCCCCAGCAGCAGCGCCGCCTCGCCTGCCGTCGCGTGATCCCAGCATGTGCGGGGGGGCGTTTGCGCAGCGAGCGTTCCAGCGATCTCCTGCGCCAGTTTCGTCGCCGTTGCACGGTCGCCGAGCAGCAGCGACAGCGTCGCCGCGTTGATGCCGGGATACGGATCGCGCTGCAGCGCGTAGGCGGCCAGGTACTCACCGCGCGCACGTTCGGCCAACTTGGTGGCAGCAGTGCTGTCTTGCGCGCGATGAAACCCGTCTTTCCACAGGCGGCCGCGCAGACTCAGGATGTCGGCGAGGCGCTCTGGCGAGGGTGAAGGCGCCGCCTGTGCCTCGTCGAGCAACGCATGCGCCTGGTTCGCGGCGCCGGCGCGCGCATGGGCAAGCGCGCCCCAGTAGAGCAGATCGGCGTCGCCGGGATGTAGCGTGATCTCCTCGCGGAACGCATCGCAGGCGTCCCACGGTGCGCCGCGCTCGAGGTGCTTGCGGATGCGCTCGCAGACTGGATGATTCATCTCCGCAGTGACGGCGTTGGCCGGGCCGGAAGATGTGGATTCCATGGGCGTCAGCACGCCGTACCTGCGGTGCCGGACCGTTCGCAAGCTGCATGTTGAAATGCTCGCCAGTTGGCGCCGTCAATTTCCGTCGACATCGGTTTAACCGAGGCTAACGCCGGTTTTTCTGTTCCTCGGCGATGTCGTTGCGAATCAGGGACGTGCTTTTCAGTTGCCTCATCATCGGCGGCAGCCCATCGATGAGCGCGGCTGCCTCCGTCAGCGGCTGCGACCGCTTCTGTCCCGAAGAGGCGAGAGCGGAGGCATAGAGCGCGCGGGCCAATTGGATGCGTTGACTAAGATCGTCGTGGCCACGCGCGTAGAGTTCGCGATGGAATTTGACGACTGGCTCGATGATCTGCTGCGCCTCGGGATATCGTTCCAGCCGCGCGGCAATCATCGCCGCGAGTATCAGATCATCGCTCGCATCGCGCTCGTCCTGCAGTGTGCGCTTCGGTAAGAGGCGCCGGGTGCCGATGGCGGATTTGATCTCCTTGTCTGCCGCGGCGTAATCCTTCAGGTGGTACGAGGCGTCGGCCAACGTCGTATGCGCGCCCACGAGCCCTTTGTTCTTGTTCAGCTCCTGCGACGCGTCCTTGGTCTTCAGTGCCTCGATGCGTTGGAGTGCGGCCTGGGCCATGTTGTGCACGGTTGCATAGTCTCCGGCGGCAACTGGCAGCGCAAAACCGAAATAGGCGGAGAATTCCCGCTGTGCAGCACGTGCGAATGAATCCGGGGCAAGGTCCCGGACCGCCAAATCGGTAAGCCTTACGTTTTCCGCGAGAGCTGCCTCGGCCGCCTGCCGATTACCCAGATCGGCCTCGAGACCGGCCAGGTTGCCGGCCGGAATGGCTAGCGTCGAACCGATCATGGCCGATGCTTTCGCCTGCTTCTCCACGGCGAGTGCCGCACGCCATTGCTGTTGAGCCTCGCTGATGCGCCCCAACCTCTGCAGCGCGAATGCCCCCGAGAATCTGGCGGCTGCCAGATTGTTCCAGGCGATCTGGTTGCTCGGGTCAATCTTGAGGATGGCTTCCCAACCGCGCGCGCCGTCTTCAACCAGGGACACCGCCTTTCGAACGTGAAGACTATCCGCCTCGGAACCCGCGAGCGTGTCGGAGATCAGGGCCTTTGCGCGTATGGCCGGCATGTGGCCCGGGCGCTTTTCCAGCACCTGAGCGGCTACCTTGGCCCCTTGTTCGCCGACGCGCCGGGCCTCGTCGTGCCGACCCAACGCTTGCAGCGCAGCCACCTGCCAGGCGGACGCTTCGGTAAATGCGGCCGCTGACGGCAAATCGCCAACCTGCAGACCATCGATGCTGCGGTAGGCTTCGCGCGCCTCTTCGAGCGATTTCACCGCCGTCTCTTCCTGGTCATCACGCAGTTGCGCAAAACCAATGTAATTCATCGCCGCGCCGTAGGACCGGCGCAGCGGAATCGAGGGCGCAGAACCCATCAGCGGCTTGAGCACCTCGACGGCCTGCGCGGCAAGCTGCAGCGATTCGGCCCGCTTGCCGAGGCTGTCATTGACGCGCGCCGTCCACATTAGACCAATACCGAGGCCGATGGCAGTGCTCTCCGATTGGTCGCCCTCGCGCCGCAGTTTGCCCAGGACTGCGACCGCCTCAGATAACGCTTTTCCGCTCTCGTCGAGCTTGGATTGGACACGCAGTGCCGCGCCGTAACGAACCAGCGCCAGCGCGCGATTACGGTCCGTTTCGGCACTGCGAAGCTCAGGCGGAAGTTCGCGGTAATAGTCGAGGGCGCGCTTCGCCAGGTCGGCCACGACGTCGAGCCGGCCGACGGGCTCGAGTTCGAGGTAAAAGTCGTCGAGCAGGTAGACAATGAGTTTTTCCGCCTCGCCGCGTGCAGTTTCGGCCATCTGGCGCACATGCTGCGCTTTGGCCTCGGCCTCTTCCGCGCGTTTCGTGCTCACGAATCCGAAAATGGCGCTCGCAGCGGCGCCCACGGCGAGGACGGCACAAACGGCGGCGATTTTCCGCGCGCGGACGAGGGCCTTGCGCGTGGCGCGTTCGCGTTCACGCTGCGCCGCGAGCTTGCGCTCGGCCTCGTCGCGCGCCTCGCGCTCGAGCCGCAGATCACGGCTGGCGCGCACGACGCTGCACAGCACATCGTGCGTGAGTTCCACGCGCCGCACGTCGAGCCGTTCCTCGATGCGCAGTAACCGTCGATCGACCAGCGTGGCCAGCGTGTTTGGCGGCGCGCCTGTCGCGACGAACGCCTTCTGGACGCGCTCCTCGGCGAGGCTCTCGCGAAAGCCGGACTCGGTGAGCAGATTGTCTTCGATGACCTGGCGCACGCCAGCCGGCTGATCGGCGAGTGCGCGCTCGTAGAACTCGCTCAGAATCGTGTCGCGCGAGCCGGCCAGGAGATCGGCGGAGATCTCGGTGCGCTCCTGCGCGAGCCGCACATTATTGAGTTCGCGGCAGACGAGGGATAGCAGCGATGGCTCCACCTCCGCATTGGCGAGTTCGGAGCCGCCGGCGGTGAAACGCACGATGGCGGCAGCGACCTCCTCGGACACGAGCTTTCCACCCGGCTTCATTACGGCGGCGAGCGCCTGCTGCCCCGTCATCCGCGCGAGCCGCATCCGGTTTTGCGTGATCGAGGGCATGCTGCCCTTCAATCCCTCCAGGTGCGCGAGGTAGTCCTCGCGCAACGCGATCAGGATCCGGTAGTCGGCCCGCGCGAAATCGAATTGCTCGGCCGCGGCGTCGTCCGCGTCGATCCTCGCTTCGAGGGCCTTCGGTGCCCGGTTCTCGACCAGGTCGGCGAGATCTTCGAGGAACTGCGCCGCACGCTGCCGGCCGAAATCGTCGCTCTGCGCAAGAGTGAAGATCTCCTCGAACTGGTCGAAGATCAAGAGCGGGACGAGCGTCTTGCCGGTGGCGTCGCGCAGGATGTCGTCACGGTGGTGCAGGAACTCCCAGAGTGATTCGCCGCCGACGGCGACGCCCGTCTGCGTCCACGCGCCTGCCGCCTGGGTCGCCCGGAAGATGGCGTCCTTGATCTGCTCAGAAGGGACGGGCGATTCCGGAGAATAGTCGAGCCGGACATAGACGGGACAGTAGCCCTCGGGCCGCAGCCGCGGCACGATGCCCGCGCGCAGGATGGAGGTCTTGCCGAGGCCCGACTGGCCGAACAGGATCGTGAGCAGCTTGCGCTGCACGCGGCGGCCGAGTTCGGCGACCTCGTCCTCGCGGCCGTAGAAGTATTGACGCGTCTCCTCGGTGAACGACGCGAGGCCGAGCCACGGGTGTTCACGGTCGACGGCCGCGTCGGAGGCCGCGGGGGCGGCAGGCGTCCGTTCGTCGCCAACGGCGGGACGCACACCTTCGGTCTGCTGCGCGTCAATCTCCATGGATTGCACCGGTCGGGAAGCGAGGATGCTTCATGAACGGCGGGCGGAGAGCAGGTCCCGCATCCGGGCGACGTACGCCGCCGAGGCCTCTCCGCCCGGGAGACGGGTGAAGTGCACGGTGCGGAATTTCTCCGGCACCTGCGCGTCACCCTCGTTGGTGTCGTCGATGCAGACGGGCAGGATGAACAGCGCGCCGTCGGCGATGTTGCGCGCGCGGTCGATGGCGTAGCTCCACTCGCGGCGGAAGTAGCCTTCCAGCCGGCGCTGCGTAGTCGCCGAGACGATCGGAATGAAAAACGCGCAGCGCGCGATGTTGCGCTGGATCTTGCGGTCGTAGTCATCGCCGCTCTCCAGGCGCTCGACGTCGAACCAGGTCTTCACACCCGCCGCATCGAGGCACGCCTTCAACTTCTGCACGGCCGGCAGATCCTCGCGCGCATAGCTGATGAACACGGCGTTGTCCGGCATCTCGCGCTCGGGCGGCAGGAACCGCTGCGGGGAGGCGCCCAGCGGGATCACATCCGCGGGCTTGCGGCGCGCCATCCACCTGCGGTGCAGCTCGTCGACGAATCCTTCGGCGCCGCTGTAGATGCGGGTGCGCAAGCTCACCTGCTGGAGGAACGCCATGAGGCGCTCGTCGCTGCCGGAATGGTCGTCCGCGAGCACTTCCCCCACGTCGCGCGGATCGGACAGGCGGCGGCGCTTGGCCATCCGCAGGAACAGCCGGACGAGCCAGTTCGAGAAATTGCTCCCGATGAGGAGCAGGTGGTTGTACTCGAGCTCGTGGAAGAGCTTCTCGGGCGTCAGGTGCTCGCTTTGCAGCGCGCAGACGAACTCGAGCGTGTCCTCGTCCGAGATCACGTACGTGGGCGACGCGGAGACGCGGCCGAGCAGATGGTAGACGACGGGGCGTTGGAGATTCTCGCGCTCGGTCGGGAGATCCGCGACACGGTTGGGCGAGTATCCGATCACCTCGGTCGACTGCGCGCCCTGAAACCGTTCGGCATTGATCGCCTGTTCGAGGAACGAGTCGAAGGTCGTGCTGACGAAGAGATCGAAGTCGGTGATCTGGGCGAGTTGGGTGAGTGCACGAGGCGGGGCGAAGTTCGCCTCGCGCAGGATGCCGCGCATGCGCGTGTACGTGTCCTCGCGCCGGCCGTGCGACGAGAGGAACCAGCAGACCACGTCGTTCAGCGTATAGGGCTGCGGCAACAGCGCGGTGTCGACATTGAGCTTGGCGGCGAGCTTCTCGGCGATCCAGTCGTAGAAGAGGCGCGGTCCGGTAACGGTCTCGATCTTCAGGAGCTCGGGGCCGATGATGGGGATGACGCGGTGCTCCTCGATGAAGTCCAGCAGATCGTCCCAGGCATCGTCGTCGAGCCGCGCGGGAGGGACGCTCAATTGCAGCAGGCTGCTCATTGGTGCACCCTTGGCGCTACGCGCCGTCCCTCCGAGAGGGAGCGATGCGCCGCAGCCTCCTTGCTCGCGTGTGCCGTGTGCAGCGTCCCCGCGTCGGCCGCCATCCCCGCTCGCGGACGCGCTCTTCGAGCCTTGGCTTCACCCCGCTCGCGTGGACGTCCTCGTGACGGCCCGGCGGCGCTTGCGGAAACTCCGTCACCAGAAGTGATATTTGTCGGCACGGGGATCCAAATGGCGTTCGGTGGGCAGGAAATTGGGCGGCGCGCAGCGAAGTGTCCACGATTCCAAAATTCCGGTCAAACCTGGCGGGCCCTCCGCGACGCGTAGAGGCAGATGCCGCTTGCCACCGCGACGTTGAGGCTCCCGACGGTGCCCATGAGCGGAATGCCGACGATCCGGTCGCAAAGCTCGCGTGTGAGCCGCCGCAGCCCGGCGCCCTCGGCCCCGAGGACCCAGGCGACCGGCCCCCCCACGTCGGCGTCGAACAGACTTTCACCCCCAACGTCGGCGCCGAGGATCCATACGCCACGGGCCTTC
>Ga0315273_10013678_pt1 | contig 10446 bp, 13 predicted proteins | sample YL17G02_0_MG_FD_205753 | JGI IMG/M metagenome (GOLD analysis project Ga0315273, IMG submission 205753) | Sediment microbial communities from Yellowstone Lake, YNP, Wyoming, USA - YL17G02_0 | ecosystem: Environmental > Aquatic > Freshwater > Lake > Sediment | place: USA: Wyoming | collected... | reverse complement strand
CCACGCGGGCTGACCAATTGCGAGCAATCGTCCCACAAAGGAAAGGAAGCCACCTCAAGGTCGGCGGGGTCGTCAGTCACGCAGATGAAGCGATGCGGCTCCCCACGCAGCCCCCACCTGATCTGCCTGGCCAGCTGGTTGACCTGGTATGCGGTGTAGGCGCTGCCCCACTTGAAGGTGACAAAGTTCAGCATCAAAGGAAGCGCCGATACGCTGCTGCGAGCTCCGGGAACTTGGAGGCGAACAGCGGGTGCCAGGGTTTGGTTCCGCCTGCGGTGAACATCACCCGGCACTCACTGAAGTCTTCGCCAGGCCTGGAGTGTGAGAAGTGGTAGACCCCGTGATCGCGGTTCCAAGTGGCCTCTCCGGGAATGCTGTGCGCTAGCCAGGCTTGATCCGATCCGATGTAGCCCTTCCCCGAAGTTTTCCTGAAGGCGTTTTGATCCAGCCGTTCCCACACATGGAGGCGGGTGCCGGTCCGGTGCAGCCACATGCCGCCGTTGTAGGGACAGCACTTGCCTTCATTGATCCTGAAGTCCTGATCGGTCAGAAGCGGCGCCAGGTCGTTGAGTATCACCGCGTCAAGGTCGATGGACAGAACCTTGCCGGGGAACTGCTCGGCCGCCCACGGAGAAAACAGCTTCAGCCGACGGTACGAGTTGGGGTAGTGCATCAAACCCCGCTCGCCGCGATTGACAACCCTCCCTTGGACCGGGGTGGCATTGATCCCCAACACCTTGAAGTCGATGTCCCAGAGCGGGAAGGTTTCACACTCGATGTTCGCCGGCATGTCGGTGACGCAGATCACCCGGTGCGGGACCGAGCAGAAGGCAGCGAGCATCCGCGCCATCGCATTGACATGAGTGTAATCGTAGACTGGCCGCCAGCCATCCCACAACCAGGTGACGATCGTCAGCTGGGGTTGTTGGTCTTGTACCATGCCACAAACTTCTCCATGCCTTCGTCGAGTTTAGTTTGTGGGGCGTAGCCAATCATTGCCCGAAGGCGGTCGCACTTATCGGTGGGGGTCACGAAACCCTGTCGGGGCTCAAGCTCCCCGCTGCGGATCGCTTTGAGCCCAGAAGCCTTCTCCATCGCCGTGAGCAGATCGTTCAAGTCCATGAGGAAGTCATCGGCCACTACGGTCTGAACGTTGTAAGGGAGGTCGAGCTTCTGCGTGAGGCAGCGCACCACAACCTCAACCGCATCTTCGCTGAAGAGGAAAGCCACCTTGTAATTGAAGCCACCCACCGTCGTGTCAATGGGAACGCGGTTGAAGAGTTTCTTGATTAGCTGATAAGCGCCGATGTCCGGTCTGCAGTCCGGCCCGTAGGTCGAGCCGAAGCGAAGGGCCACGAAGCCCATCCCGCAGGTGTGGGAATATACATTGCCGCATCGCTCGCCGAACTCCTTCGTCGCTCCGTACATGGAGTTGGGCAAGCGCCCATCCTGGACGAAGGTCGAAGATGCGTAAACGACCCGGTGTACTTTATTGATCCGGGCGGCCTCCATGAGGTTTGTGTAGCCGACCAGGTTCGCCTCGATGAACTGCTGGCCAGTTCCCCTGTTCAAGGGGACCGAGTACTGTCCGGCGTAGTGAACGATGCTGTCGATCTTGTGCTGATCGAAGAAGGCCAGGAGCGCATCGAAGTTCGACAGATTGATTTCATGGAACTTGAATTGCTCGAAGGTGGACAGGTTGGCGATGCGAGCGGCCTTCGGACTGATAGCGTCCCGGACTTTGTCGATGCCGTAGACTTGGTGTCCATCCTTGAGTAGCCGACAGGCGGTCGCATGGCCAAGGAAGCCGTAGCAGCCGGTGATCAAGACGCTCATTCTCCGCTCCTCACTATTGCTAGTGTCCCAGCCTGCTCGACTTCCGGTCTCACGACAAGGTCCACGCTTTTTACATCTTCAATAAAGTAGACGGCGCCAGGGGCCAAGTACCGGTGGGCCAGCTGGTAGGTCCGCAGGATCGCTTCTTCTGAGTGAAAGGCATCATCCACCATAACGTCGACCTTGCGGTCGCGCATGATCTCTGCGAAGTCGTCCGCGGTCGCGGTGAGCTGATCGAACTCGTAGATTTCAGGATCGTGGCTCTTGAACGCCCCCAGCGTCTTGAGGGCCGCCAGGTTGTTGGCGAAGTTTTCAGGCTGAATGTCGAGCCCAATGATGTCCGCGGTCGGGAACAAGACCGACCACATGGCCAGGCCGGAGCCGTTCAGGATGCCGACCTCGATCACAACAAGGAACTCATGGCGGCGCCGGATCATTGGCGCCAGGGCCCTCGCGTAGGCCGCGGCATAGCCGTGATGCTCGGGGGCCATGCGATCCCCGCCTAGCATCCAGCAGAGTGAGCGATCCTCGGCCGGGGAGAACTTGGTACGTGAAACATCTTCGACATAACCGCCGAAGTGCCGTTCCATCTCCACGAACCAGTCAGCGTCGCCGATCATGCTGCCACCAAGAATGCAACGCCAGTCGGTTCGCCGTACATGGTCTTGCCGAAGTGGATCATACGCAATGGAGCCCCTTCGCTAAGGTGTTGCTGAATTGCCATGAGTGGGCCGTGGATCGGAGTGAACTCTTTCGGCTGGGGGCCAATCTGAACGTCGTCCAGGAAGAGCAGCCCATCCAGTCGCAGCAGCTTTTGGGCCAGGCTGATTTCCTCGTACACCCCGCGCTGCCCATGACCACCATCCAATGAGATGAAGTCAAACATGCGGTCGGTCTCGGCCATGTATTCCCTGGCGTCCTGAATAATGAACTCCACCTTGTCGGCAACTCCAGCAGCTTCCATCAATCCCTTCTGGTTTCGTGGCCGGCCATGACCGGCGCAGTCGACCTTGCGGATGTCCACCGAGACCACCTGGCATCCAGCCAGGGCCATGCAGACGGCGCTAGTTCCGAAACAGGTGCCAACATCCAGGACATCCTTGGCACCCATCGCCCGAAGCACCTGGAAGATCATGCGGCGGGTTGAGAGCCCCATCGCCCTTGCCACCCCCAGCTCCCCAATCTCGGTCAGGACGGCCAGGGCTTCGTTCCACTGGGCGAATAGCTGTGGGGTGTCGTAGTCTGGCAGCTCACTCCTCATGCTGAGGCCCTATGAGCGACGGGCATCACGGTCGGGGCCTTCTCAAACACGCCGGCCTCGATCTCATCGCAGACCAGCTCCCACATCTCTCCACCCCTGCGGGGTGGCCTCCACTTTATGTAAGGCCCGCCGCCGAAGAAGGTGCAGTCAGTATAGGCCGTTTGTGACCATCCGATCGTGGTCTCCAGGACCCTCCACTTTCCGCGGTGATCCTTCACCATGTCGATGCCGCACCAGGAAGTGCCGATGTGCTGGAAGAACTCATCCGCGGCGTCATAAACCGCCTTGGTCTCGGCATCGAACTTAACAACGGCCTCGGTCTTGCCGGAGCCTGAAGCGAAAGGTAGGTCGTCACGATTGCCGCGTCGAAGGAGCATGATGGGACGGCCGATCTTACACACCCGATAGTCGTAAGCATTGCCAGGGCAGAACGCTTGCCAGATCAGGTAGCCCTTCTGGACGAGCTCACCAAGCTTGTGTGGAGCCTCGAGGCCCAGCCCGAAGGCCGCTTCAACCTCCGCCCTGGCCTGCTCCCTTGTAGTGATCAATCGGACGTTGCGGGAAGCCGATCCGGTCCGGCTCTTGGAGACGAAAGGAAGGTCTATGCTTTCGACGGCGTCGAGGGCGGTCTCTCGATCTTCAATCACCAGGGTCGGGGGCATCCAGTCCGCGTAGGCCTTCGACTGAGCCAGCTTGTCTTCGTACATCCGGGTGTCTTCGCTACCGATGATCATCGTGTAGCCTGACGCCGCCATCAACTCGTGGAGTGCCAGCTCCTTGCGCATCCGATCACCGCCCTGGTTGACGCGCAGGAAGGCGTGGCAGCAATCAGGTGAGTATGAAGACATTTCCAAATTAGCTACAGGAGGCGGCAGAAGGCTGAGCGCCGCAAGCCAGCCCTTCCGTTGCGCAGACGCCAAGCAAAGGTCCCGACCCCAATGGCCACGATCGTCCAAACACCAAAGTTGGGGCATCAGTGAAGTATGGCCCTGAGAAGCATGAAGACATGCTTGGGCCATATAAGCGCCATCGCCAAGCTAGCGACGAAGGCGCTGGAAAGGTCCAGGCCTGGCGAAGCCTCCTTCCAGCCGCTCACGTAATTGGCGTTGAAGAGGAGGAAGAGCTGGAAGGACAGCCCGATCAGGTAGTAGAGCCCGAATAAGCTAAGCATTGGCGATGATCCCCTCTCGCTTGGCGACATAGACCTCAGCCAGGAGCAGGGCTCCCTGCACCAAGTCGTCTGTGATGTTCTTGGGCCAGCCACTGCGCACGCCGAAGTCGGCCATGCGGAACAGCCGCTTGGAAATGTCTTCATACTCAGCGGTCGTGCGCCGGCGCACGCGCTTCGCTACTTCGTTTGGATTGAGGATCTCGGCGCTGATGGGTTTACCATCAACATTGAGGACCATCCCGTTTCCGTTCCCGTTCCCTGACATTGTTATTCTTCCCCATCCTGTTCGACTAGTGGATACAAAGCGCAACGGCAATTCGGATGCAGCGGCAGCATACCACGAGCAGTTTCAAGTGTGAAGACCTGATCTTCGAGGGCTTCGCATCGTGGACAGACAAAGTCGTCGGCAGCGGTCGCCCAAGCCACCAGCGGCCAGCGACCCTTCGGCCAGTCCTTCGTCCGCTTCGGTTCACCCTTCCTCTCTCCACGCTTGTAGATGCCAGGCCCGTAGTCCGGCCTCGGCGTACCGGGGAGCAGGGCATCCCACTCGGGGATGATGCCGAGCCGCCTGATCCCACCTTCTTCGTACATGTTGATCGCCGCTTCATTATAGGCAGCGACCGTTTCCGTGCTTGCGACCAGCCTCGCCCGCGTGACCCCAATTGCGTCAATGCGACCGACTAGAGCAGTCGCCAATCCCTCGGGGGTCGTGCCCTGCACCAAGTGCTCCGCCAGGACCCGCGCCATCTGCGCCACTGTGGTGTCCCTCACGGTCACAATCTCGTCGTGGGTTCTGGTCTGGATCATGGAAAGGGTGTGAGCGTGGAGCGCCCGCTCTTCTGGGAGCCCGACAGGGACTTCCTTCTTCGCGTTCTTGAGCCGTCCTGCGGCGTCCTGATAGCCCTTGGAGTAGGCGGCCTGGACAAGGTAGTGGCTCCAGGGGACAGGGCCCCCTACCGTCTCTGACGCCGCCTGACGCAGCCAGTCCATGAAGGCTCGGGCCTTCTCCCCATTGGGCATGTGGCTGTATTCGGCGAGCTCGACCTTGTCCCGGTCGCCGCCGTAAAGCTTGAGGAAGTCCAGGCTGTCTTCAGTGATCCCGCGCAACCCCAATACATCCATCTCCACGACCACCCGCTTCACCAGCGTGCGGAGCGCCCTGAAGCGTTTGACGGCCTGCCGATCAAACATCAGACGAATGCGAGTGGTCCCGGTTGGATCATGGCGGACCGACGCATCATGCATCTGTTGGTGGTTATGGGGCATGCTCACCTCGTGAAGAAGGCTTCAAGAAACTTTTCTTCGGCTTCGGCCGGCGACCAGAACTGCAGCTTGACCCCGATTGGCTCAAGATGGAACGGCCACCCACTTTCCTCGATCTTCGTCCATGTGTAGCCGGCCAGTCCGCTCGGTCCTTCCATCTGCCCATCCCCAAGGGTGAAGCCGTCAGCTCCCTCGAACTCTTCGAGCGTGGCCGCGGCTCGCGGTAGGAAGGGAGCCATGTTCTGCGCCCGCTCGTCGAGGAGGATCCTGGCGTCCAACTGAAGGACTTCGTCGGGCCAGGGATACTCGACCCCGAACTTCGCGGCGATGACCGAGGCCAGCACATGCTCGATCTTCTTGTAGTCCGGCAGCAGCTCCTTGATCGGCCTGGGCACGTCGACCAGGTAAGTCTCGGTCGCGTCATGTAGCAGCGCCGCGCGCCGGTTTGGTTTCGAGGCCAGCTCCCACAGCAGCCGGCAATGCTCGGCCACGGAGGCGAACTGGATGCAATGACCGGCGTACCGGCATTGCTGGGAAAGGGCATGAGCGATGTCTTCGATCACGATGTCGTCAGGGTTCGGATCGAGGATGCCGAAGGCCCGTCCGGTGTAGGTCTGTATCCACCCAGGCGGTAGGCTGAGGAGGTGGCTCTTCATAGCAGGTCCAACTTAACTTCGACCGCTCGAACCAACTGAGCAATGGTGCCGGTGTTCTGGATCGTGAAGTCGGCCTGAAAGTCCTGGATTTCAGATTGATGCGTCCCGGCTCGCATCCGGCTCCCACCGCGGACGATCCTGATCAGGGTTCCGCCGAGTTCCTTGATCGCCGCGGCCTCATTCGGGAAGCGGACATCGTCCGCCACAATGTTGTATTGACAACTCAGCCTCTTATGCCAGGCCCGAACCCATAGGTCCGGGTCGATCATGCCCCGCCCCCACTCAGTTCCGAGGGTCTGCATGGCCAGTCGTGGAGTACGGCCACCTAGCAAATCACATGGGGTCTCTTTCAAGGTGCCTTCGATTTCAGGTTCCTGAAGACCAAGTGCCCGCAGCATATCCTTGAGCGGCTCGGCGAAGCGGACGCGGGTGAAGTTATGCTGCCACACTAGCGACAAGGCTACGGTGGTTTTGCCTGATGCGATCAGGCCAGTCAGTCCGACGATCCTCAATTCAGTGTCACCTTCTTTTTGTGGGCCCGGCTAATCGACAGGCCGATGATCTCTACAATACATCCGCGGGGAATGGTTATGATTTCCCCACAATCCAGCGCTGCCACTTCCATACCGGGGTCGGCCCGCATAGAAGCCAGGCTGGCGGCGATTGTAACACAGACCTTAGTGGTCCTGACGAGCCATCCTCGCGTAATAATCCCCGTCACCTGGGGTAAATCGTTCTGCGCCCGCCAGTTGCTTTCCGATGTGGCGTCCGACCAATGGACCTCGACAAAGGGCCAGGGTAACGCATCGGTCGGCGGCGACTTAGATGAAGCTGCTGGACGCATCTTAGCTGCTGGCGGAGCTGTCTGCGTCTTCTTCGGTTTGCGGGCCATCAAACACCTCCAACACTCCGATCTGGTTTATTTACTGGCCCATGATGCGACCACCTGGCGTCTGCGTAGTAGCCCCTGGTGAAGTATCGCTTCATGTCGGGGCAGAAGCTGGTGATCGCTCCCGTCTCGGGGTCCTGCTCCATCGTGACGATCGTGCCGCCGATGTGAGCTTCCAACTTATTCTTCCGCATGAACGGGGTCTGATCCTGGCAGCAGCCGGTGATCAGGCACCAGACATTGCGGATGTTCCCGGCCCACATCTTGTGCAAGTGGCCGTAGATGCCGACCGCTGGCTTCTCCCCACCCTCCAGGCTCTCGATGATCTTCTGGATGGCGTAGGAGAGCGCGTAAGAAGAACCGCCGCCTGGATGGACGAGCGCCAGGAGGGCCTTCTTGCCCGAGTTTGAGTTGACCAATGGGATGTTGGCTTCCATGAAGCCGACGTTGACCCAGTCTTCCCGCTCATGCTTGCGGAAGATCGCTTCGCAGTAGGCGCCAACGTCGATGCCTTCCCTCTGGGCATACCAGCCTTCGTGGTCGTCGCCCCAAACCGCGTAAGTCGTTATGCCGGGCCGCTGTGGATAAGTCTCCGCAAGCATCTGACACTGGCACTCAAGGCCATGAGCCAGAAGGTCGTGGGTGTTGAAGCGAGCATTGCCGTCGATCCAGTTTCCGGCGTGAAGGACCTGGGTGACGCCAGCTTCCTCGAACCGATCGTACAGGTTGGCCAGGACATCGCGGCGCTCGTACTTCGAAGCGCAGTGATTGTCCGACACGCACCCGAGCTTATAGCGATTGCCCTTGTCGGAGTGGATCTCGACGATGTGCTGGCTAAGATAGGCGGCTGGCATGGTCTTCGGGATGTCATACCGATCACCGATGCGATGGACCCTGACCCCTTGCTTGATCAGCTCGTCAACAGCGTCAAGGACCTGGGCTGTGTCGGAGTGGGTCTTGCTGATCAGCTCAGCCAGGGAGCGCGGCGACTTGAGCAGCTCCAGGCGGATCAGGTTCGTCATGTTCACCTGCGGAGCCTCGACCATGTCCTGCTCTGGCGAGTAGACAATCTCAGGCGTCGATGGCTCAAGGTGGTAGTTGTCCTTCGCCGAGTAAACCCTGGACCAAGCTGCGGAGCGGGCGAGCCCTAAGCGTTTGCCCGCCTCTACCACTGCAGACGGAGCGCCACGAAACTTGAAACCCTCCTTGATGCATTGGTTGAGACAGTCAATCATCTCCTTAGCTTGTTCGAGTGTGATTGTTGGGTTTGCCATCAGTTCACGATCCTCTTATTGTTTCGTCTATTAGTAGGCGGGCGCCGAGGGAGATGAGTGCGGCGGAAACTCCCTCGGCTCCACTACCTTCTGTGCTTGATAAGCCCAGGCCCGTCCGCGGTCTCGGCCAATCGACGCCCCGGAGCTCTGTTGTGGTCCGGGAGCCCACAGAACTGCTACTTACCTTTGCCGGAGAAGACCGACAGAACCAACTTTGAGGAGCGAGCCAAGGCGCTCAAGATCGGGGTGTGGGCCCGAGCCATTGCTCCCTTCCTCGCTTTCAGCTTCATCCACTTTGCGCTTCTCTTCTGCGGTGAAGTAAATCAGCATTGCCACGTAGATCGTATTCACGATCGTGACCAGCATTCCAGCCCACCAACTCAGCGGGGAGTTCATCGCCCAATAATAGTAGATGTTGCAGTAGCCCCAGAAGGTCCAAAAAGCGACCTGCTGCCAGGCGATGCCGCGAACGATCCGATCCTGACGGAGCTTCATGATCGACTTGAGGATGAAGAAGGTCCCGAAGAACTCGAACAGGCCATTGAAAGCGTCGGCTAGATTGTGATCCAGAAGCATTGGTTCCGTCCCTTAAATCCCTTTCTAGGGCTCTTAACCGGTGTAAAAGCCCTTTCTGGGGGCGTTAGGAGCGCCCTGGGAGCCCCTTTCCCCTGTTCCTGGGGCAATCCCCCCCGGAGCCGGGAAAGGGCCCTGGCAGGGCTCCTATCTTGTTTTGATCTTGATTGTCACCGTCTGCTCCAGGATGCGGCCACCGGTGGTCACGATGTGATTGAGCAGGGAGTAGGTCGACCCTTCCACTCCGCCGTCAAGCCAGATCGTAGTGGTCGTGCTGGTCTTGCTGGTCGATGCAATCTCAAGCGGCGCCGCGCTGCCTGTCTGATCGGTGACGATCCCCCAGTCGGAAGTGGTGATCGTGTCAAAGTCAGGAGCCAGCCTGGCGGTCCAGTCGAGCTTGTAGTCATCGAGTTCGTCTGGGTCTTTGAAGGGGAACTTCACAATCTTGCCTCCTGTAGCGAAGCCCTGCTCGTGGGCGGCGAAGGTGTCAACCTTCAGGATTAGAGTGTTGTTGCGGCGAAGCACCGGGATGAGCAGCGTGCGCTTGCTCGCCAGCATGAACTTGGTGCGCTCGAACGGCGTGTCACCGACGATGATCACGAAGCCGGTGTAGAATACATCGGTGTCGACGAAGAGGCTGGGGGCCAGGCCGTAAGTGGCCAAAGAAGTTGGCGCAAAGAATACATCGGTGTCGACGAAGAGCCCAGGAGCCAGGCCGTAGGTTGCCGTGACCGATGGAGTGAAGAAGGTATCGGTGTCGACGAATAGACCGGCGAAGAGCTCTTGGGTCTGTGAAACGACTGGCGTGAAGAAGGTGTCGGTGTCAACAAATAGCGCCGGCGCCAGGCTATAGGTCGATGTGACCGCAGGAGCGAAGAAGGTCTCAGGGTCCACGACCAGGGATGGGATCAGGGCGTAGGTGCTGAGGACGGTCGGAGTGAAGAAGGTATCGGTGTCAGCAAACAGCGACGGGACCAGCACCTGGCTTTGCCCAATGACTGGCGCAAAGAAGGTATCGGTGTCGGTAAAGAGGGCCGGCGTTAGATTGATCGCCCCTGGAGTTACGGTCGGGGCGTAGAAGCTATCGGTGTCGGTGAAGAGGGCCGGCGTCAAGCTATAGGTGGAGCTAACCGTCGGCGCAAAGAAGACATCGGTGTCGCTGAACAGCGACGGCGTCAGAGCAACTGCGCCAGGGGTGACCGTCGGAGCGAAGAAGGTGTCCGCATCGGTAAAGAGCCCAGGGATCAAGTCCACGGCACCGGGGGTCACCGTTGGGGCGTAGAAGGTGTCCGCATCGGTGAATAGCCCCGGCAGCAGAGCGACTGCGCCTGGAGTTACGGTCGGGGCAAAGAAGGTGTCGTCGTCAACGAAGAGCGACGGGTTGAGTGGCTGCCCCGCAGTCTGCGATACATCCGGTGCGTAGAAAGTATCGGTGTCGACAAAGAGGGCCGGCGTCAGATCGTAGGTGGCACTAACTGTCGGAGCGAAGAAGGTGTCCGCATCATCGAAGAGCCCAGGCAGCA
>Ga0315273_10013675_pt1 | contig 10447 bp, 14 predicted proteins | sample YL17G02_0_MG_FD_205753 | JGI IMG/M metagenome (GOLD analysis project Ga0315273, IMG submission 205753) | Sediment microbial communities from Yellowstone Lake, YNP, Wyoming, USA - YL17G02_0 | ecosystem: Environmental > Aquatic > Freshwater > Lake > Sediment | place: USA: Wyoming | collected... | reverse complement strand
CGGCAACATTCTTTGATTTTGAAGGAACAGATATTAATTTTCGTGATTTCTCCGAATTTCATCAGTTTATAAATGCTTTTGAATCAATATCACTTACACAAGCAGAAAACAGTATGGTGATATCTAATCAAAACAGCGAAATCAATTACGTTCTTACCAATCCTGCCGCAATGCCAAAAATACCAACAAGTATTGCCCGTAAAGATCCGAATGTTACATTTATTCTTAGTGTGAAGGATCTTACCGAAATATCAAAAATGAGCAATCTGGTAAAAGCCGAATACATAGAAATCAAATTCAACAAAACATCAAATCAGATCGCTCTAAAGCTCTTCAATTCGGCACATGATAATAGTTTTAAGAAAACATACACACCGGAAAAAATTGCCGAAAACACAGACACCTTTGATTTTATTATCCGGTCCGAAGTCATAAGCAGGATGCCTGATGTTTCTGATTATCGTATCAGTTTGGTAAATTCCGGTTTTATCTTCCTTGAATGGCAAAAGGATGATATGAAATTTTTTGCCGTAAGCGGAAGAATCAGGAAAACTGAAAAAGCAGAATAACTTATTCGTGTTATATAGCGTGACACACAACCGCACTTGGTCGGAGATCGGTGTAGATCAATAACATGATAAGTCTGGTGTTGGTAAGAAAAGAAACGCTGCATAGCAGTGTGTACGGAGGATGGGATCCGCGGCCGCGGCTTGAAACCCCACCGGCCAACACCTTAATTTTTTAATTGGAATAATATGGAAGCTGAAACAAGAAAACACATAATGCGAGTAGCAAAATACTTGCAAATTTTTTCAACTGAATTACTTCATAGAGCACATGAACATGATGCATCTAAACTTAAAGAGCCTGAAGCTTCTGTATTTGAAAAATTTACTCCTTTATTAAAAGGATGTACTTACGGCAGTCCTGAATATCAACAATTCCTTACCGATATGAAACCAGCATTAGTTCATCATTATGATCATAACCGACATCATCCAGAATTTTTTAATGTACCGACAGAAAACCAAATAAGTTGTATGGATTTATTTGATATTGTTGAAATGATGTGTGATTGGCTTGCAGCCACAAAACGACATAATGATGGAAACATTACAAAAAGTATAACCATTAACAAGAAAAGATTTAATATATCAGATCAGTTAGAAATGATATTAAGAAATACTGCTATTGAATTGGAAGAAAAAGAAACAGAAATCGATAACAGAAATTAAGGATAAAAATGACTGAAGAACAACCAAAGAAGAAGATATTTGAGGAAGTATACGATCTACCGGAATCTAAAGAAGTCCTTGTTGACGTACATAAGGGCGAGGTAGTAAAACCGGAAGACGTAACTCCCATGGATATTATTAAGGCTTTGGCAAAAAAACACAATATGGAAATTAGTGATCCAAGTAAGGGATGTAATAAATGTTATGGTAGGGGATATATTGGTAAGGATCTTGCTACCGGTGCTCCTGTACCATGTCATTGTTTATATAGAAAAAGATCACCACAGCAACATGCTCATGATAATGTTATAGCACAATCAAGTTTAAAAATAAATCATGAAAGACGCAGGAAAATGCGTAGTTATATGCATAAAAAACTTGCTGAGGTCAAACGCCAAGATCCTAATTTAATTAATAAACTTAAGGACGATGCTGCTACCAAACTTGAAAATTTTGCCCAATCAGCAGATCAATTTTTTGCTCAAGAAGATGCCAAAAATATATCTTCTGCTGCAGAGGAAGCCACTGGAGATACTCAGGACAATAGTATAGCTATTGTTGGTAGTCCAGAAGAAAATACCCAACGTGACGCACAAGCTGATCAAGCGTTGGCAGCAGAACTTGCCGAAAATGAAGCAAACCACCAAAACGATAAAGAACATATTATTACTGCTACCGGAATTGAGGAATAATTATGGCAAATTCTTTAGTATGGCCTGAAAAGTTTAGACCACCGGACATATCCAGTATGATATTGCCTTCTCATATTAAGGCATATTTTACAAAGAAAGTAAAAGAGAATAATATACCAAATCTGCTTATATATTCTCATCAACCTGGTTCAGGCAAAACATCAGTAGTTAAAGCATTCTGTAAGGAATTAAAAGCAGAGACAGAATATATCAATATATCTATGGATAATGGCATAGATACATTAAGAACAAGAATAGACAAATTTGCTACTACCATGTCTGTTACTAATGAAAATGGTATAAAAATTGTTATCATGGACGAATTTGATGGTGCATCACCGGCACTTCAAAAAGCTATGAGAGCAGCAATTGAAGAATATTCTGAATTTTGTCGATTCTTTTTTACATGCAATAACATAAGTCAAATCATAGAACCAATACAATCAAGGTGTGAAAAGTTTCATTTCAGTTGGACTGATGCCAAAAGCAAAGCCGAAATGAAACCAAAAATAGCAAAAAGGCTTGGTGGTATACTTAAGAGGGAAAATGTTCAATATGATCAAGTTATAGTGGAAAAAATTGTTGATGTCCATTATCCTGACATCAGATCGATGATTGTCCTTCTTGAGCAATATAGTAGCATCAACAATAACGTAATTAACTCTGATATTTTTGCTTTCAAGTCAATAGATAATGAATTATATAAGTTGATCTACGAAAATCACATCACACAGGCAAGAAAATTTATTATTGAACACGAATATGATTTTGCTGATCTTTATAGAGCATTGTTTGATAATTATATACCAATGCTCGATACTCCAAGCAAAAAAGGTCAGGCATACATATTACTTGCTCAGTATATGAACTGGCATGCATTTGCTATTGACAAAGAAATCAATTTTACTTCATTATTAATCGAATTATCAAACATCAAATAGGAGGATATAATGTCAGAATCAGTTTCAGTAAATGAACTGTTAGCAATGCAGAAAGCATTGAAAACCCGGCGTGATCAACTCAATGAGTTGAAAAATAGCGGCACATCTCGTTCAAGGTACTTCGATCGGTCCGAACAGACAAGGGTTGACGAACCTACCTATGACATCAAGGTTGTTGATAAGAAAATAGTTGATATCAACAATGCTCTTTTCCGGATAGATAAGACTATCAAAACAAGTAATTCAAAAACGATGGTTGAAATCAACATCGAGTACGAAAAACTTGCATCAGAAATTGTTTGAGGTAGTTGGTAAGTAACTAGGCGTATATCGTGGTTTCACGTATCCGCCGAAACCCAGTCTGATACAAATCGTGGCTGTCTTATATGAGCACAAACTCACTTGTTGTCAATGATGCTCACAGACAAAGCCCCTTGTTGATTGTTCTTGATTGTTGTTAACATTTGATTGTAGCGTTACTTACTACTACTTCTTTAACATAAAGAAAGGAATAATATGTTCAGAATAGTTATTGACATCGATGAAACCAAAATTCATGAATGGGGATTTCTTTATTTCAAAGCAGTTCCACCATCAGAAGGTCGTGATCATAGTGTGGTTTTAGCAAACGATAGTTATAGTCTCCCTGGTTTCAAATATGGATTACCAAAACCAGGCACTACGGTATTTAATTTCAGTACTCAGTTCAATCCTGATATTAAAATGTCAGAATTGCCAATACCTAAAATCATAGATCTTGATGGTAAAATGATTCCTGAACCACCATCATTCAAATAATTGCGGGGTAGATCAATTGGTAGATTAGCTGGCTCATAACCAGAAGGTCGGAGGTTCAAATCCTTCCCCCGCTTTTTCAATTTTTAATTAATTACAATACTTGACAGAAATTCAGGAAAATTATTTTTTATTGATTTTAGTATTGTGGAGTTATTTGCTGTTTCGCTTAGTCAAAACTCCACATAGTTCATTGAGAGATCGGTTGTGTGACTGAATTACTGGATCACACGACAGTAAAGGTAGCCTAAATTGGCTAATAGTTTATAAACCCTTGAAAAGGAGTAGAGTATGGCTGAAAGTTCAAGAGATACAGATCTGGTACTGGCATTGAATGAATACGCATTCATTCAGGACTTAAACACCGGTCTTATCAAGCCCATTGTTGGTCCTGCCAAGAAAACCCTCGATAGCACCGAACAGCCGGTTTTGTTCGATTCAAGAACAGAAAAGTTTGTTCGGGTAAGTGCAAAAGAAGCAATACAGATCTTTCCGATTGTCGATGAAAGGTCTTATCTAATTCTTGAAAATCCAACACTCGTTGGTGAGAAAGAACATCCGACAAAAGGACAGGATAATGCAATGCCCTTATTGCGTACAGGGCAGAAGCAGAACATTCCTGGACCGGCATCATTCCCCTTGTGGCCTGGACAGATTGCAAATGTTATTCAGGGACATCAGCTTCGATCAAATCAGTATTTGCGGTGTGTTGTCCATAATGCCAAGGAAGCCATTGCAAATTGGAGTAAGGCAGTTATCGATTCAACCGGTACTGACGATATCAAAAACGCAATTGTTAAAGAGAAAAACAATCTCGTTACCGGCCAGATTCTCATTATCAAGGGAACTGAAGTCAGTTATTACATTCCTCCGACAGGAATCAATGTAGTTCCTGATGAAAATGGTGAATATGTTCGTGATGCAGTTACCCTCGAACGTCTCGATTATTGCATCCTTCTCGATGAATCCGGCAAGAAACGGTATTTAAGGGGTCCGTCAGTGGTGTTCCCTGAACCTACAGAAAAATTCGTCAATGACAACAACGGCCATCGCACATTCAAAGCCATTGAACTCAATGATGATATGGGTATTTACATCAAGGTCATTGCTGATTACGATTCATACAAAGCTGGTGAGGAACTGTTCATTACCGGCGAAGAACAGAAAATCTATTATCCTCGTGAAGAACATGCCATCATCAAGTACGACAATCAGGTACGGCATTATGCGGTAGCAATTCCCAAGGGCGAAGCTCGTTACGTTCTCAACAAACTAACTGGCGATATCAGCACCATCAAAGGTCCGATAATGTTCCTTCCCGATCCCAGGACACAAGTTATTGTAAAACGTGTCCTATCAGATCGTGAAGCAATTCTGTGGTTCCCTGGCAATGAAAAAGCCCTTGCTCATAACAGAGCATTAAGGGAACAGACAGAAAACACAAGGGAAGCGTATTCACGATCAATGCCAAGGAGTGCTGTAGCACATGCTGGTGTAGCTTCTGCTGCATTATATGCATCATCACTCATGGATGAATCATCACTTAATAAGACTATCAATTATGTTGGTGATGACATGAAACGCGGAACTACATTCACCAAACCGAGATCAATTACCCTCGATTCAAAATTCGATGGCGCAGTTAACATCAACGTTTGGCCTGGGTATGCTGTTCAGGTAGTCAGCAAGAACGGACAGCGTAAGATTGTCATCGGACCTGAAAGCGTTATTCTTGAGTATGATGAAACGCTTGAAGTTATGGAATTATCAACCGGCAAACCGAAAGACGATCACAATCTTCTCAGTACCGTTTATCTACGAGTCATGAACAACCGGGTATCAGATATTATCGAAGCTACAACGAAAGACATGGTAAACATCAGTGCACGTGTCAATTATCGTGTCAATTTCGAAGGGGAATCATCAGCATGGTTTTCAACTGAAAACTATGTGAAATTCCTGACACAAAATCTCCGATCAATTATTCGGCATACTATTCAGCAATTCGGCATCGAGGAAGTATACCACAACATCGCCAATATCGTAAGGGATGTTGTTCTAGGTCCGAAAGTTGAAGGCAAAGAGCGTAATGGTCGAATATTCACCGAAAATGGCATGAAAATCATCGATGTTGAAATTCTTACTATCAACATTGGCGACAATTCAATCAAGGAAAGGTTGATGGAAGCACAGTACAACACCATCCAATCAACCCTTGATGTAGCACAGGCACGACAAGAACTGCTTGTTACTCAGGAAACTGAACAGTGTGCCCGTGAGAAAATGGAAGAGCAATCGGAAACTGCATTATTGAATGCTGCTCTTGCAAGGAAACATCAGGAGATGCTTGAAACATCGAAAAAAGCTGAATTATATGCAAGTAAAATTATTGCTGATCTTAAAGCCCAAATCGATGTCGTTCTTCTTGAAACAAACAAAAAAGTGCATACCGAAGCAAATGAATTTGAAGAAAAACGCCTCACTATCCTATCTGATGCGTTTGAGCGCAAATTCAAAGCCATCACACCAGATCTCATTGCCGCACTTGAATCATCTGGCAACAAACAGCTTGCAACGGCTTTTGCCGAACATATTCCGCAAGCCGGTGGTGGTATTGGTATGATTCTTGGCAGACAGTTGATTGAAAACTTGATCGGAATGGTCAAGGGAACATCAATGGAATCTGCTCTTACTTCAATGGTTGGAAACAGTCAAGCCAAGGCCGCACCCAGGACGTAGCTAATAGTGCTTTGGTTTGATCTTGTTGAGGGAGGATCGATCTGATGGGGTGTCGGTCCTCCCTTTTAACTAAAAAGGGATAATATGATATTCTACGTTATAGCAGTTAAGGATGATAAAAGATTACATGATTATTTGTATCCTTATTTACAAAAATTTAATGCTACTTGTTGCTTCGTATCGAACACCAAACCAGACATTGAAGAATCATTATTTTTGAAATATAATGCAGGAATCAATCAATGTATTAAAGATGGATTGAAACATGATGATGTCATAGCTTTTATACATGAAGATGTAAAATTGCTCGATCCTTCATTTGCTGATAAAGCATTATTATTGTTTGCATCTAAACCAGATGTTGGTATGCTTGGTGTTGCCGGTACATCAATGCTTATGGATACCGGTGGTTGGTGGCATGCAAGCCCAGACAAATTAAGAGGACATGTAATTCAGGAAAATCCTGAAGGTGGGGCAAGACATCTTGTTAAAGGACCGGTAGGATTTTTTGATGATTTAGTTGCTGTTGATGGTCTATGTTTTTTCATTAGAGGAAGTTTGTTTCTTAATGAAGATCAGCTATCATTTGATGACAAAACATATGAAGGATATCATTTTTATGATCTTGATACTTGCTTGCAGGTATTAGAAAAAGGATATAAAGTAGCATGCGCCGACATATTGGTTCAGCATCGATCTATGGGAAACATACAACATGATAAGGTGTGGCATGCAAACAGAGATAAATTTATAAATAAATATAAAAAATATAAATTTCCATTAACTAATAAACAATTTATCAAAGATAATAAAAATATTATAGAGATAAATGTATGAATGTAATTGATTTTATAGAAAAGGCCAGATTAATTCATGGCAACAAATATGATTATTCAAAAATAGAATATAAGAATATAAAAACAAAAATTATCATTATATGCTCAATACATGGAGAATTTAAACAAGATCCACACATACATTTAAGAAATCATGGATGCCCAAAATGTGGAATAATTAAAAACCAAAATAAACATTTACATAATAATGTTTGGTTTATAGAAAAGGCCAGATTAATTCATGGCAACAAATATGATTATTCAAAAATAGAATATTGTGGTGAATATAAAAAAATCATTATCATATGTTCAGAACATGGCGAATTCTTACAGACACCAAATTGTCATTTATATAATCATGGTTGTCCACAATGTGGCAAAATTAAATCATTAAATTCAATAATTAAAAAGTCTATTAAATATAAAATGTTGTATACATATATTACAAAGCAATTTATAGAACTTGCTAAAAAAGTTCATGGCAACAAATATGATTATAGTAAAGTAAATTATAAAAGTAGTAAACATAAAATTATAATAATATGCAAAAAACATGGAGAATTTTTACAAAGACCAAATACTCATTTATCAACTAAATGTGGTTGTCCTGTTTGTAATGAATCATATGGAAAAAGATTAATTAAACAATATTTAATTATTAATAATATAATATTTATTAAAGAAAAAACTTTCCCAGGATTAATTGGTGTTGGTGGTGGTTTACTTCGTTTTGATTTTTATCTACCAGATTATAATATATGTATAGAATTTGATGGACCACAACACTTTAATGAATCATTTTTAAAACACTATGTTGGTCATAATTATAACAACATGAAAAATAATGATCATAAAAAATCAAAATATTGCAAAAAATATAAAATTAAGTTAATAAGAATTCCTTATTATAATAAAGATAAGATAACAGAAATATTAAAAGAAAGAATTAGTGTATGAAAATATCATATTTTGTAGCATATAAATTTAATAAATCCGGATCAATTAGATTCGGTAATACAGTAGTGGTTCGTGAAAAGCCAATAACAGATTATCCTGAATTGATGAATATAACCAAGTTTATAGAAGATTATGAACAGGTCAAGGAAGTTGTAATAATAAACTGGCAAAAATTCGAAAAATCAATAAAAAGGAGAAAATCATGAGAGAGAAAACAGCAGGAATATTGAGACAAGTATCATCAATCACCAACAAACGCAAAAAAGAAGTTTACCGTGATTGGAACAAGACACCAAGGAATCTCCGCGGCATCAAAATGAGTGGATACATCAAAGGCATAGAAGCAAAGGTATAAAATGGCAGCAATGAAGCTGTTTGATTATCTTAATGCAATAATGTGGGACAAATCGGACCTTGATTTCAATGATCCTGAAATCGAAAAAGGTTATGATATCTTCATTATAAACAGATTTTTGTCAATGATAGAATTGTATGTGGTGATGATAAATATGATTAATATCACACCATTACCAAGTAAAAAGCATCATTATGAATGGTTGAAATCAGTAATACCAAGAGCAAGGAAAAAAATAGAATATATGAAAAAAGGCAAACCCGAAATTGAGGATGCCATGATTGCCATAGCCAGGTATTATGAAGTCGGAAAAAAGGAAGCAGAATTATATGCAAGATTGCTTCCTAAAAAAGAAATAGAGCGAATTATTGATCTTTTCAAAGATGGCAAAGATGGAAATAAATCGATGTTGGAGGCAAAATGATAGTCAACCATGATTGTGCAAAACACATGTCATATGTTTCTATTGATGAAGAAACTATGGCTATACAAACAGCCGGTAATATTAGGATTAAAAATGTTAATGGAATAATGAAAATATCATGTTCAACATGTAATAGGGTTTTGTATTCAGGTAAGAAAAGTCAAGTAATAGAAAATCCAAAGCCAAAGGGCAAATTATTGTTAGGATAATATCATGTCTGAACAAAATGAAATTCGTGGAATTTATGTTGAATCTGATGGATGCTTTGGTTGTCTTTTTTATGAATCAAGAGAAAAATGTCAATTACCAGATGGCCCTGGATGGGATAAAATATATATAGCATGGCGTAATGGTGGATTTGCTGCAGGATGTCCATTAAAACCGAAAGAAAACAAAGATGCCTGAAATAGTTATATTAATAAGCGGAAAAGCAAGGAGTGGTAAGAATACCATAGCTGAACTTATGGAACATTGCTTTCATGGTAGAGGAAAAACAGTATCACTTGAAAGCATAGCTCAGGCAATGAAGACAAGAACCAAGGCAGATTTTGCTAAATTAACACAATTTTTAAACAACATGGCTGATGAAATAGATACTTCCATAAAAGTTATGGGCGATTTATCAAGAGATCCGAGAAGTCAGGCTTATTACGACAATCTTACTAAAGTATTGGATAAAATCAGAACTAAAGACAATAATTGGTTAGATAATAAAACCCCATTAACAAGGATGCTACTGCAGATATACGGAACGGAAATTTTTCAATATCGTGTTGATAAAAATTATTGGGATGGAATTTTAAAAACAAGAATTCTTGAAAGCAAAAAGCAAATTATAATGGTAACTGATGTTAGATTTCCATCTAATATTGAAGAATTGGGTGATTCAAACAAATATCGAACATTTACTATCAGAGTAAATAGGGAAGTACCATTTATAGATCATCCCACAGAAACAGCACTTGATAAATTCACACATTGGGATTATATAGTAGACAACAATGGAAGTCTTGACGATCTTAAAGCATCAGCAAATAAGATCGTAGAAGACATCATGAAACCAAACAATCTTTGAGGGGACAATATGCCTGAAGTAAAATCAGCAGCAGAAATATTGAATGTAACTGAAAAAATAAATCAAAAAGTTTCTGTTACATTGTATTATTCTGCAGATGCAAAAATTAACAAAAGAGCAAGAATATCAGGAACCCCATTTGAAGATGTATTTGGTATACCCAACACATCAATCAAGAAATATGAAATAATGGAAGTTTTTATAGGATTTAATTATGGACATGAATTAAAAATAAGGGGAATGGAATCCATTGATGATGGGATCGGTCAAGACACCATACCAAAAGATAAATGGTACACCGATCACACAAATAATGGTGTAATTAAAAAGCATAATCTTACCAACGAATTATATCTGTGGATAATGATGGATGAAAAACCGGTACTCAAAAAATATTT
>Ga0315273_10013674_pt1 | contig 10447 bp, 23 predicted proteins | sample YL17G02_0_MG_FD_205753 | JGI IMG/M metagenome (GOLD analysis project Ga0315273, IMG submission 205753) | Sediment microbial communities from Yellowstone Lake, YNP, Wyoming, USA - YL17G02_0 | ecosystem: Environmental > Aquatic > Freshwater > Lake > Sediment | place: USA: Wyoming | collected... | reverse complement strand
CAAAAGATTTCATAATATCGACCGCGTTTTCAACTTTTTTCTTTCTTAATGTTTCGCTTATTGTTTCTTCAATTTCTTGATCGGTAGATGCTGGCCACGAAACTCTCACAATTTTATTGCTATAAGATGTTTCATTAATTGTCTGGCCGAGAAAATAGGCAACATTATCATTACTTCCAGTTCGTTTTAATTCAAGTCCATTAATTGTATCTGGTGGGTTATCACAGTCTTCCTCAATCCACATTGGTTTGCCACAAATACGACAGTAAACATCTTTTTCGTTTTTCTTCGTGATTTTATGTTCACATCCACGAGTTTTTGTCGGTTTAAAAATATCTTCTAACTTAAGTCTCACACCGAGGAAAGTAAGGGCTGATGCGTTATATCCCATGTTTTGTTACCCCAGCCAGTTTGGATCACTAGGCCAGCTAGAATGCTTGACTTTTCTTGTTTTCGTTGTTTCTTCCACAAGTTGCCGTTCCAATTCTTTTATTCGCTTCCTCAATTTTTTATTTTGGTTCTTAATTTTTATCAATTCGTCTTGTTTGGCTTTTAACATCTTAAATCTCCTATAAGAATCCTTTTTGTTGATACATCTGAACTTCTTTTATGTCACCGTTATATTCTAATTGTGCTTTCCACATATCCGATGGATCTAAATAATATTCAATTTCCCTAACAATATAAGGAGATTGACCACCATTTGGACCTTTAATCAAAATAATGTGATTTTTTTCTATGCCGCATCCATGGCCGATAGCTTCGACTATCCTTCCATCTTTACTTTTGGGATACCATGCCCCAACCGCGTGTCCCCACTCTGATTTTGTAAAATCATGCGCTACCGGCAATTTCTTTGACATAAAAAATTTATTTCTTCAACTCTAATTCTTTCGTATCATTATTAACAACATATTTCACAATCTCTGCGAATCAGCCTCAACAATAATAGTTACTTCTTTAGATTCCGAGTAGGTAACAACATATTTTTTCATGTGGCTAAATCTCCTCACACTGTCGGTCTATAACATCACCATAAAATGGTTCATGATATTCTTTCAATTCAAATGTTACCACGTTTAGCGTTTCGTTGTCAATCGATTTTTCATCAAAAATCAGTGGCCACACAAAATCATCGCGATCCTGTCTAAGTCGTTGCCAGTATCTCGGAAGAGAATCTGGGACATTTCGATAATCAATGCGCCCATCTTTCCAGAGAAATTTCATATATGTCAATCCTTGAACGAGAGTCTATTTGGTTCTGTTTTTAAAATTTCGATACATCTGTCACAAAGATCCCTTTTAATACCATTGATAACAACTTCTTTAATATCATCATGATTTGAACATTTAATTTTTGTGCCAGGATAATGACCTTGATCAATTAAAGCGTCACAATAATGCCATTCCTGGCCAAATAAAAGTTTTCTCATGGGTTTATTTTATCATAGGTGCTCGTAATTGCTTATTGCGAATGAAAAAAGTCCGCAGCATAATCACGATACAAATCAGGATTTTCTATCCAATGGCCTTCTGCTTTTTCCCATTTAATAACTGTTACTGACGATTCATTGTTGAAACTTGGATAATATTTTTTCATGCCACGAATCATATCATCATAGTGCGCAAATCCGTCAGCCTCCCATTCTTCTTTTGTTATCTCTCCGGCGGCGCAATGACGAACTTCTATAATGTTTACTTTTACGGCCCATGGAAGAATGTGGCACATTAACCAACAAGGTCCCTCGTGATAATCTCTGTGACCTTCTCTTATTGTTATTTCTTTTTTGTGCCGATGAATCGCATCTCGCATTTTATAATCCGGTGAGATAAGAAGAGCTTGTAATGGCTGTTTCATTTTACTTCCTTTCCATAAAGTCTTTCTCGGAATTCTTTTCGCAATTCATTTACATCGTTTGTTTTGTGTTCTTGGTCCTCCCATTTAGTTGGCGGAGCAGCAGTTTCTTCGAGATCTTTTATTATAATGTTGTCGATTTTATTCGCCCAGTAGTAAGAGGCGTCCTCAATAAATTTTTTTGGATCTTTATCATACCAATCTCTAATAGCAAAAGCAAATGATTTTGGGATAAAGACATTATGGATATTCCGAATGATAAGATGTGAGAAAAGTGGCCCGATCTGTTGTGGTGTAAAATTTGATAAACCGCAGCCGATTTCGGTTACGAGAAATTGAAGTTGAGAGGCTTGAGTATATCGCTTATATCTTCCTCACTGTCGCCAAACAGACAGTGCATCCTGGCAACAATAGAAAGTATTTTATCATCGAGCAATCGAGCGTCACAATCATGAATCCAGTCTTTTAGATCATTGTAAATTTTCGATAGTTCTATGTTCTCTTCTTTTGTCATTTTGCTGTGTGCTTTCTGTTTCTCTTTATTGTTTTAGTTGGTTCGGCTAGTCTTCTGTGACAATTTTCACAATCGAGCGATATCCCATACATTCCACAAAGTTTAGCAGCGACTCCTTCGAAAATTTCTTTAGTTCCATCTTTCCATTCAATTGTGACTCTCTTTATTTGGTCGTCATCTTTATGATTTGGGAACTCGGGTTCGCTGGTTATTGACATCTTATTGCTGCTCCATTTCCTCTTCTGAGATCACTTCTTTACACGCCATTATGAAGTCATTGTCATCGAGATATGGGTTTCCGCAGCTTCCGTATTCATCGCCTCGGGTTATGTGTCCAATGAGGAGTGTTGTTATTTCTTCTTGGTCGCAATATACTTTCTTTTTCACTTTGATAAGAACGCCCGGACGATACCACTTTGAGTTACAAAATGATTTTCTGTTATTATTCTTCGTGCGAGCGAGGAAATCAAGCCACCGTTTGTCAGTCTTCTTTATTTCTTCCTCGGCTTCATTATATAGACGGAGTTTTTTATTGTCTCCAGCAACATTCTTTAGTTTTGGTATTCCTCTTAGATTCGCTTCATCGATAAGAAACTTTTCATATTTCTCGCCACATTCGTGTGAGTCTAGATTATCTCTTTCACATATTCGATGCCATTTATCATCTACTTGCCACTTTATTTCATAGACGCCGTTCCAAATGTGAGCACCCACTGGATTACAATATCCAAGTTTCTCTTTACATTTCTTTTGGAGATACTCACCGCCATGGAAATCGCCCTCAGAAAATTTGGTCCGAATACAGAAGTATTGATTTATTGGTGACCAAAAAAGACTCCTGAAAAATTCTCTAATCATTTTTACTCAGATCTGCCAAGTGATGGTGGTGCGCTCCATATTCTCTCCGCTTTTTCGAGTTGCCTCTTTGGGAATGTTTCAATAGCTTCATCAACTTTTATCGCGTATTCTTTTGCTTTATTCTCAAGAAAATCAAGCCATGGACCATCGAAGTCTTCAATGTCTCTCATGTTCATATAATCATCTAAAATAAACGAAATAACTGGGGTGGCAGGGCCTTTTGCTTTCTCGTAATGAATGAGCAACTTATCAAGTATGATTTCACACACTTCTTCTGGGCGATTCCATGGTGGAACTGTAGTGAAAGGATATGTGAATCCGATATCATAAAACACTTCTATGCGATGTGTGTCGATTACTTTTCTAAATATCGATTCCCAAGATTCTTTAATATTTTGCCATCTTTGTTTTGGTGTAATCATTCTAGTCACATTCCTCGTCTTCTTCGTATTCACAAGAGTTATTTGTGAGATCAAACATTTCTTGCTTTATTTTATCGAGCGCTATTTTGTTTTGTTCTTTCACTTGCTCGTATTCTATTTTCTTCGCGTCATTTATTTGCTTTTGTTCAGGCGTAATCTCATATGGTTTTTGTGCCATGAATACCGGAACATAGAGCTTTTCGATACTGCTCCTTAATGTTTTCTTATTCTTGTCAAGTTCACACAATCTATCGGCAATGACTTTTGCTTTCTGTTCGAGTTCTTGAACATCACTTGATTTCACGCTTGTTTTACAATATCGATCTGAGTGGTGCGTGCAGTGGTCAAACATCCATTGCGCGGCACACTTCACAAGTTCTTTTTCATCGTTTGGCGAAATCACAGTTTGGTGCTCATAAGGAGTGCAGCCACAGGAACAACCACTAAATGTGAATGTTGCTTTCATCAACCACCATCACAACTGGGCAATGGCAAGTATTCTAATGGACAAATATTCTCGAAGTCATTTTGAGCATTGAAAGACCATTCTGTGAAATCCCCATATAGATTCATATGGACTTCTTCTGCCGCAGACTTCATTTTATTCTTTTTCACCTTCTTCATTACAGACTCGATGACATCTATTTGCTCTTGTAGCATTTCTTTATACTTTTGAAATGATTCTACACATTTCTTCGTCTTGTGCTCATGAATCTTAGTCATTTATCGTTCCTTTCTGCTATTACTTCCGCTATGATTTCTTGTGCTTTTTTAGATTGCTCTATTCGTTGTTGAGCTGCTAGTATCGATTTATTTAGTGATTTTATATCTGAGAACTTTTCTTCATTGTCTGTCCATTTTGTGATTAGTTTCTTATCCCATGAAATAGTTTCTTCTATGTTTTTTAGAGATCGCTCTAAGAAAAATATGTGAATGTTCTTCAATTTATCTTTATCTGGTATGGTAGTAGCACAATTATATACACTATCACTCCACTGATTTGGAGTATTTTCATCGCACCAATCGATATTCTTAGAAACAAAGAGAACTTGATAGTTTGGTCGAAATAACTTGAAAAACTCTTCGAGATCTTCTTTTGTCACATCGTCGGGAAGCTCACAAAAAGAGATGTCATGATCAGAATACTCTTCACCATTGTCTATTGCATATGTTTTCATGTTTTTGGTTCCTCGATTTCGATTCTCATTTCGCCCTCATCTAGCCAATCATTGTTGTCTTTTTGCCACCACGTGTGCTTTTGATAATGGTTCGTAAATTGTTCTTCTTCTGGCCAAGGAACTGATATGTAGATACTGTCTCTTTTTATGATGAGATTCTTCTTTGTTCTCTTTTCACTGAAAACGAGGTCGACATGCGTGATGTCTTTCCATCTTTTGAGGCGCTCTCTGAGATTCTGTGGACTATCTTTTAGTGCCGAAAAATCAGGCATAAGTTCCGCTTCATCGAGCCCCTTTTTGTTGATGATAATCGTAAAGCGCTCACAATGAAAGTATTCGCTCATTTCTCCTGCTTCGTATTGTGCGCAGTTCACATCATATGACTTTGAAACTTGATAAACCCCGAGACCACGAAACATCTTTGGTGTCAGACGAGCAACTTCACAATTCTCGAACACGAGGTCAACGAATTTCACTTTTTTCATTTTGTCCTCTTTTCCTTAGCACACAATTGCAGATGATGAGTGAACCATTTTGGCGCTATAAGTGGGTCTATATAGACTACTTGCTTTCCATCAAAAATGTCCGAAACCAACTCTTTGACTTTAGCACCGCTTTCAACATTGCTTATTCCGTTGTATTCTACAATCCATTCTACTAATCTCTTTATGCCTTCTGATAATCTTTTCTTCTCTATAGAATCCTTGCGCATTTTCCACCACAAAAAAATGTTTATGGCGAATACAATAAGAGATACTATAGTATTTATCCACCACATTTTGTCATTTCCAACCCAAAATTTTCCACCCATCTTCTTCATATAAACCGGGTCCTTCAAATATATCGCATTCAACGAAAGTATTTTCCATCTCGACCCAAACAAAATTTCCTGTATAGACTTTTCCACGACTGTCTTTATAACGTAGTCGCACTGGTTTTTGTGTTCTCTTGGGCGGTTTTGTTGTGTTCCATTTTTGTTTCATTTTGTCACCGTTTCTATGACTGTCTTCGCTCTTGAGAGATATGATTGACTTGCGAGGCAATAAGAATACAAAGCATTCCTTCTCTTATTTCGATATTCTTCATCATTGAGTGCTTCTTTCACTTGCTTTTCGAGGTCTTCCTTCGAAGAATACATATCGATAAATCCATTGAACATGTTGTATGCTTGTTTCGTTCTATTTGTAATGAGGAATCCTTTCGCGCTGATAATCTCGAAAACCTTACCATTTATCGCATCCGTGAGTGACCAGTTGAGGTTGACCTTCGCACGTCCTATCGCTTCGTAATAATCATGTCCGAATAAACCATTCTTGAATGTTGTCTCTTTCGGGAAAAGTTCGAGTCTCTCCTTGTATGGGCTTCCGATGAAGAGAATGTCAGTATCTTTTTCGCATATCACTTCTCGTGACTCATCGAATATTGCGTAAGGGAGATAATAGTGTTTCTTTCCCGTATTGTATTCCATGTAGTCATTCAATGTCGAGTCAATCGTAAAAATTCCATCAAGCGCAGTGTCAGAGATAAATTGAACCATTCGCGTGCCAAACACATTGGAGTCATAATCAATCGCCCAAAAATATTTCGGAATTTTAATCTCATTTATGTTCCACCAAGACCAATCTTCCCAATAGTTTTCAGAAATAAACGCGAAGTCACATCCTTTCGAAAGATCGACAATCGAGTGTTCATTGTTTTCATAACCCTTACCAGCAATAATGACTTCATGACCGAGAGACAAGAGAGAATCTTTGATCACTTCTCCCTCTTTTTGATCCCAGTTCGCTGTCTGAAGTTTTCTATCTACAATAAGTATTTTCATTTTATACATCGGGTGTCAATATATATTCACCGTTACGTTCTACTATCTCTGATTTTATTATCCCCAGCACATAACCAGCACCAAAAGCTGCATGTCTAGCATATTGTAAAGATGGTGCTTTATAGACTACTAAGACAACATGATTGTATTTTCCGGCAGTCAGTGTCGAAGTCCATAATCCACGTCTTCGACGTTTTGTAATGATTTCCCATTTGTCACCTTTGTCTCTATATTCTTTATTCACGATTTTCTCCTATTGATGATGCTCGTCATGAGGACTTCACATCTTCTTCGTTTCATTTCTTCTGTATCTCGCGTATCTTCTAGTTTGACACTTTTTGTCCAAAAGAAATCTTGATTTTCGTCAGTCACTATTGTCATTCAATTTCCATTTCCTGTTTGCTTCTTCTAACTCTGTCTGTGATTTATCGAGCCAGTCTTTCGTTTCTTTTGTGCATCCGCTCCATCCGCACTTTTCACAACGTTTTGTAGAACAACAAATATCTTCGGTCATTCCAAGGATACCATCTTCAGTTTCAAGCACAAGAGAAAGAAACTCACTTTTCACCTTTTCGCCACATTTTTCACAAAGGTATTCGACAATATACTCGCCACTTTCTAGCTTTTTACGCACATCGTCACCAATATCTTCATTTGTTTTTAGAGGAATGATTTTCATTTTATTTCTTTCCACAACTTGTTCGCTTCGCGCATAATCATTTTCGATTCTTCTTTTGTTGGTTCGATGGAAACCCATATGTAAGTCGTGTCTATTCCATCGGGTTCAACTTGGCGATGCTTCAAGTCCAATATTTTATTCGTAATTCTGTCAACTGTAACGCGAAGTTCAGCATAGTTTTCGTATCTAAATTTTGCCATAGAAATATAAAAAGATTGCGTGACACTATGATTTCCTACTTTTTGTTGAAATGTCTTATTTTTCTTCATGCTTTTCTCCTTAGTGCTTTATTGATTTTTAGCATTCTCTATGATTTCTTTCTCTGTGGGCGCACCCAATTCAATGAGTTCTTGTTCTTGTAAAACAACATCTCTCGCTCTCTCAAGTTTTTCAACGAAGGAATCCACTTCTCTTTGTAGTTCTTGCTCTGTCGGTGCTCCTGGTTCAGCAAATCCTTGACCGCTGGTTATGTTGGCAGTCATGCTGGCGATGCTACTCGGCATTTTTAGCTCACATGCCAAGCCGAATGATACCCACAAATGAGGAAACGTTCTGAAAACTTGGGCTGCTTTTTGGCCCGTCACCTTCTCGATATAAAGGATGATGTCGATGTAGTCTTGTTCTTTCATTATTTCCTTTCTTTTTCCAAGTTCAAGCTTTATTCTTTTATTTGCTGACCTTCAGATGGTTTTCAAAATAAAGTGCCTCAAATAGTCCAACGGAAGTTCCATAGTTTTATTTGGATCCCAACCAGCGAGTCTAGCGACCTTTTCATATTCTTTCACAGCATGGGCGTTTGATTTTATCTCTTCTTCATACTTCTTCGCACGCTCTGCTGCGATTTTATTGTGTTCCGCAATTTCTTCATCTGTCATTTTCCACCATAGAGGATCCATATCATCGAGGAGATTATCCTCTTCAGCCTCGGTGAGTATCGTGTTCCCACTATCTCGTTGTTCAATCAATTTTTGCTCAAGAAACCAATAATCATACCATGCGACAGTTCTACCGTTTTCATATCTCTTATAGAGTTTTTTCTCGAAACCTTTTATGTGTTCATCACAATAAGCCCATATGTCGTCGGGATGTATCCAAGTCGCATTTTTCTCACAAGGCTCATGCTCTTTATGACCACCAGAACCAGAAATCCAGTTACCACTACACTTTATCTTTGGATTAAGATTCTCATGAAGCTTCTTGTTGAATTCGTCGAGAGATATCGGCTTTTCATTGATTTCAAATGAGGGTTTTACGACTCTACAAGCATCGCTCGATGAACAAGTGTGGCAACCAGCAACTTTCAGTGACAAAAAGACTTTCTCATTTTCTTTGAAGTCGAAATCTTTCATTCGAGTAGTCGGCGGGTAGCCGTCCATCAGAGAACCATCGGTGCGGCGCAGATCCCATTGACTTTCTGGACGACTTGTGTTCTTCGACTCCACAAGAACATGATGTTTTAGCTCTTCAACAGTCATCGCATCAATACAGAACGGGAAATTATCGCCATTTACGACAACGATTATATTCATTTCGCTACCAATTCCCTCATCGATTTTATTTTTTGTATTAGTTCGCTTGCTTCTTTTGAAACACCCGCTCCCTTACACCATGAGCACACTATTTGCTCTTTATCACAAGTATATTTGTAAAATTTTCCAGTTCCATGACAAAGAGTGCAGTGCCATTTCTCCTCTATTGTTTCAACAATGTCATCGAGTAGTCCATTTAGATCTATGAGATTCTTCTGTGTTTTCTCGTGAATTTTTCTGTGGTAAGTCGCATCTTTCCTCGCTTCATCTACACGACTCCTTACTTGAATATCTAACTCGTATTTCAGCCATTTTATTTTACCTTCGAGCATTATCGCTGTATCATTTTTTATTTTGTCGATCAGATGTTCATCTATCTGTTCATTCAGTGCTTTTAAAACACGCATTCCTTTTAGGATATCGATGACATACCATGTGATAGCGTTTTTCTTTGCGTCTTCAAGGGAAGAAAACTTTCCATCACCATTGTCGCCCTGATGATACCAGATCGCGTTTGGTGTCCAATATTTTTCATCACTTGGGTTAAAATCGACACATAAAGAATCGTCCATCTCTAGAGAAATTGCCCCATGTGGATTTTTGACCCATTTAAGTTCTAGATAATCTGTTCTCTCCTTACTCTTTATATAGAGATTGATGACATTCCTCAGTCTTTTGTTATCTTTTTGAAGTTTTTTATATGTTGGTTTATTGTTTTTCATCTTTTTCGAATCTTTTTCAGTCAGAATCTTCATCTAGTTTTATCCCGCATTCTTTGCACTTGTCCCAAATAAGTGAGAAACCATGACACATTTTTCCAACATCTTCTGGATGGTCTTTGCTGTATGAACAGAACGAAGGATTTTCTTCAGCGATAGTCCAGTCGCCTTTCTCCATGAAGTGGCAATAGCCATTCTCTTGATACGGTTTTTCATCGTCGAAATCCCAATAGGGACAGAGATATCTTGGGCGGGGCGGATGCTCAACACAATAGGGTTCTGGTTCTCCAGAAGCATGACAATATCGACCACTCGGAATGAGTGATTCGTCTTTTTCTTTCGGAGCTTTGTTAACTTTTAGCATTGTCTACGATTTCTTTCTCTGTAGGAACTCCAAGTTCAATAAGTTCTTGTTCGCGTGAAACACGAGCATTTCTTGCCTTTTCTGGTTCTTCCATTTTCTCATCGCCCCATAACACAAAATCTTTTACTGTTACCGATATTGGTCCTGACATTCTCCAGACACAATCTTGTGCTTCGACTTCTACAACTTCAGGAACAGCGCCAAAATCAATTTGTGCCCAATAATATCCTTTTAGTTTTGGAGGTTCTTTTGTCCATTTCATCTTCGTCACCCAATCAATATGAACAAGAAATTTTTATGTGTTGTTGATATGGTGGCAAGGTTTTTGTTTTCTAGGATTTCTTTAGTTTCTTCCTCGGCGAAAGAAGCGTTATCAATAATCACACAATCAAAATCTCGGCCTCGTAAGTGTTTGTCGCCGTTCTTTGTTACTTGGTGATATGCCAGTTTGTTCTTTTTTGGAAGATCAAACAATCTGAGCGACTCTGCGTTAGAAACATAAAGTGG
>Ga0315273_10013673_pt1 | contig 10447 bp, 10 predicted proteins | sample YL17G02_0_MG_FD_205753 | JGI IMG/M metagenome (GOLD analysis project Ga0315273, IMG submission 205753) | Sediment microbial communities from Yellowstone Lake, YNP, Wyoming, USA - YL17G02_0 | ecosystem: Environmental > Aquatic > Freshwater > Lake > Sediment | place: USA: Wyoming | collected... | reverse complement strand
CCAATTTTAACTTTAATATCGCCTAAAGCCTTCCCTTTAGAAATTAGATAGATCAGCGAATACGAAACACCATATTTCTTTGCGATTAAACTCAGCGGTGTTTTGCACTGCATAACCATCTTTTTACATTGCGCTGCCAATCGAGGGTTATTTTTAAAAGGTCTGTGTGTTTTAGTTTTTGATTTACGAGGCATATTCATATTGCACTCCTTTAGGTAAAGCCAAACTTCAGGTGATACTTGGCACTTCCAACATATAAGTTCAAGAAGTCTTATATAAAACATCAAAAATTGGAAAAAATACCCAATAAACTTCTAGATTTAGTAGGAGTTTAAAAAATTTCAATCTGTAGTTGTTTTCCCCCGCTTTAATCTTGAAAGTATACAAAACAAACAACGGGGGCACCTATGAGAACATTTCTCACGCTTTTCCTATTGGTTTTTTCGGGCCTAGCTCTTGGTGAAACCAAGACGTTTATGCCTCAAAACAATCTCCATCTTGAAGATGGAAAAGAGGAAGGAGGTATTACAGAAGAGCAATTTAACGCTGTGATAGATCGTGCCTACAAAGTGTACAAACCGATGTTTGCCAAGTTCGGTGCAAATTTAGATATTCAAAGACTTTGGGACGATAACACAGTAAACGCATCTGCGGAGCAACCCAAGAAAGACCTCTGGAGAATTAATATGTATGGAGGTCTGGCTCGCCGTGCAGAAGTCTCCGAAGATGGATTTGCAATGGTCTTATGTCATGAAATTGGGCATCATCTTGGCGGGTACCCGTTTGTTGAAAAGTGGGCAGCGAACGAAGGCCAATCCGACGTATACGCTACAGGCTCCTGTGCATTCAAAATTTTCCAGGCCAATAATCTCCTATCTGGAGATGCTAAAGATAAAATCCCCGTAGACCTGAAAACCAAATGTGATGAACGCTATAAATCCGACTCTGAAAAAGATATTTGCTACAGAACTATTGTGGCAGGTAAATCTTTAGGCGATCTGTTGGCAGCCCTTTCAGGAACCACCATAAACTACAACACCCCTGACAAAAAAGTTGTCAAGAAAACAAACCATGCCCACCCTGCGGCACAGTGTCGCTTGGACACATATATTTCGGGAGCTTTTTGCGGAAATGACAAATGGGACTACGAGCTTATTCCTGGGAAGAAATTCGCAGGAAATTCAGTAGATGCTCAGAGAGAGGCATATGACCATAGTTGCTCCGAAGGTATCGGGGCTAGACCACGATGCTGGTTTGCACCCCTGGCAGACACAAACCCGACCCCTACACCAACCCCTACACCAACCCCTACACCAACCCCTACACCAACCCCTACACCAACCCCTACTCCTGAACCAGAACCAGAACCAGAACCAGATCCACAAGAGGGCGAATGCCCAATCCAAAATCCCCAAATATGCGATCTTATGTGCAAATTTAATCCACAATTACCTTGGTGCCAGTAGTTTTTGCAGAAAGCCGTCGCAAAAACTGCGACGGTATTTCACTTTACCTCAAATATTTTCCCAAGACGTAGAAGCTCTTTCTTGTCAACATACTGATCGGGATTAGTTTTTTTGGTTTTCTTGTTTTTGGAATCACCTTCTGTTTCTCTCATTTTCACAGAAACATTCTTCGGTGCAATATTATACCCCATACTTTCTAGCCATTTTCTTTTCTGTTCTTCATCCATATTTGTATTCCTTAATAGTTTTACCTGCTCAGCCGTAAGGCCCCGTCCTTTAGGGCGGGGATATAAGGCACAGGAAATGCGTTAGCATTTCCTAAAAGATATGCTAAATTCCAAAGAATGGAAACAACTGTAACATATCAGTACCGAATCAAAGACTCTATTCAACAGAGGAGTGCTCAGTATGTTCTGCAAAGTCAGGACCTTCTGGGGTACGATCTCTGAAGATAAGAGAATGGACTTGCCGTGTTTGTAACTCTGTTCATGACAGGGATACTAACGCAGCTAGGAACCATCTCCGTCTCGGACATGAGTCGCTAAGGGCGGCGTAGCCGCCCAAGGGAAGCCTCTCCCTTTAGGGAGAGGAGGATGTCACCGAAGTTAACCCGATGCCTTGGCAAAACATCCTAAGACGCCTAGCCTGATCACCTTTGGACCAGCCCGCCAGCCTTGGCAACACCTCACCCCTATCACCAGCATTTGCTTTTAGCTGCGCCACGGTTCGTAAAATACAACATTAACTTCAAGGTATGAAGTTAATGCCTTTTTTTTGTTACTTCGGGGGTAAGTGGCGAGCCGCCCTACGGTATCCACCACCCAAGTATGGCCGTATTGTTGAGCCCTTTGCGGGGGCGGCAGGATACAGCTTACGATATCCAACAGCAAAAGTAGAGTTATACGACAAAGACCCTTTGATCTCAGCCCTTTGGCAATATTTGATTCAGGTGACTGAACATGAAATATTAAATCTTCCTGAAAGAGTCGAGCATGTCGATGATATTAAAGCACCCCAAGAAGCGAAATGGCTTGTCGGCTTCTGGTTGAACAAAGGTTCTGTATCCCCCAGACTCACACCTTCTGCGTGGGCTAGAAGTGGTGTAAGACCAAAATCATATTGGGGTCCTGAAATACGAACCAGGATCGCCTCGCAACTTAAAGCCATTCGCCATTGGAAGATTACAGAGGCGTCTTACATAAACTGCGACGATGTGGAGGCAACTTGGTTTATAGATCCGCCTTATCAAGGTGCTCCTGGGAGACTTTACCGTTACAAAATTGAAGAGTATGAACAATTGGCTAACTGGTGCAAATCACGAAGTGGTCAAGTGATCGTGTGCGAAAGAAAAGGGGCTGCTTGGTTGCCATTTCAAGGAATCGGCAGCATAAAAGCTACCCCAGGCCGACGGGGCAAAGGAATTTCTGAGGAAGTTATTTGGGAAGCACTGTCATCTTCATCACCTCCTTAGCACCACGAAAACTGTTTGTGGCTTCAATTGGGTTTCTATCGTTTAGCAACAAACTAATATTACGCCTATTTTCCCTAGCTGATTAAAAACTAAGCGCATCGTTTCCGTTGAGTGGGTGTCACTTGAAAGGACACCCTTATGCAACAAAAACATGCTACAACCGCAGCCTCTGAAGCTAATCTCCTTGAAAACTCGATATGGATGACCTCAAAGGAAGCGGGTCAATACCTACGTGTCTCGGAAGGACAGATCCGAAACATGGTGTGGCGTGGGCAGGTTAAATGCTAAGAGTTTGTTTTTGTTGGAACAGCGCCGAATCCGCTCTACTCCACACAACCTTTAGACCCAAAGCGCGATAACCTGTGAATATTAGAAACCAAAGGTTTCAGTAGGTTGTCAGGTCGCTTTGAGGTTTTCCATCACCCCACATCACGCAATATCACCGGGCGTGGCTTTTGCGTGGCTTCCATTTGGCTTCCTTACGAGCGGAGCAGAACCGCTTACCAAGCCTAGCAGGCGGATCAAAAAGGAGGCCATTTCAGGATCAAAGCCTAAAAGGGCGATTCAAAAAATTCAGTACCATCCCAATCTTGATCTTTTTCTGGCGACTTTATCAGCTTTGACTTAACAGAAGACGCATACATAGAACCACTATCAGCTTCGCGGCCTATATCCTCTAACGTCATATTTTCTGCGCTATCTTCGCTCCAAATAACAATGGTCGTCTTATATAAAGATTTACCTGCCTCAGCCTTCTGCACAGCTAAGACCCCTTTGAGATCAGAAGTCTTCACCTTACCTGCAACGACTTTAATGCCGTGCTTTTGGAGCATAGCGGTCAGTTCTTGCTTATTCATCTTGAGTCCTTTTCAGAAGGTTCATGGATAAGATAAGCCTTCGTAAAGGGGGTTTGGCTTCCACTTGGCTTTTAGATAGCCTAAGTGTTTGAAGTTACTTGAGCGGCACCGAATCCGCTCGGTTTCATGCTTAAATTACCATGCTTGTAAAATTGGGGTGTTATCTTTATTTAAAAGAAAACCCCCGAGGTTAGAATGGTCACCTGCGTTTTACTTGGTCAAGACTTTTTTATCTACGACACCAACGTAGCCGCATATATACCAAGTATCCGGCCAACTGCCAACTACGGGATTAACCTAGAATCTGGGGAATCCTTATCTAAAGATGAAATCCAAAAACTGATTAATGAAGCTGAAGACATACTGGAAAGAGAACTCACAGAAGACGAAAAAATAGTTCTTAATGGGATCTGTTTAGTGCATCCCGAAATTAAGCATACAGTAACGTCTGGAAATTTTGCCATAGGGGGAATTGGTGGGTTCTTCGCGGATATGCTCAAAAGTATCCGGCCCAAAGCTTTGTGGGAGGGGGACCCTAAGAAAAAAGAACGCAAAAAATTCCTAGAAACCTTTGTACGGAAAAACTTTGCAGTATACAAACAACTGGAAAAGAAATTGGGTCAAAACCAATCCTTTGTAGATTGGTTGGATAAAGCTGACCCAAAAAAGGTTACACCCGAAGACCTTACTGCAATCAATACCATCTTAGCGGTAGACCCTTCTTATGCAAAACTTCTAGATTTTCAACATTACTCGAAAGAAAAAAACCCTTTCGTGAACACTGTTGAAATGAAAGTTCCTTTCAAAAAACTACAAACGGATCAAATAAAAACCGAGGATTCATGGGGTTCTCCGAAAAAAGAAGCGGAAGAAAATCTAACAAGAGTGTTCAAAGGTCAAGGTATTACAGATATTGCAATTGAAGTTGAAGAGAAATTTAAAGGGAAAGACCCCGGATCAAGAACGGTATACCTTGTGGGGACACTCCCCGCTCTGACAAAAATTGTAGATGAGTACGAAATCAAAGCTAAAGATTTGCTCCCGCCCGCTACTTTTAAAGTAGCATAACCTCTCCTACAGTTGAGGACTTTCTGTGGCCGATAATTTCGCAGATAAGATGAAAGCTATTGCAGGGTTAAAGGGCTCCGTCGAGTCTCTCAACGATGTTCTTTCAGAAATGGGGGAACTCTCAAAAAAAGCCCTAGAGATTAATGATGCGAAAGCCCTTGCAGGAATAAAAAATCTAAAAAAATCAACGGAAGAACTGGCAGCGGCAGAAAAAAGGCGAAATGCCTTAATGTCGCAAGCCGCAAAGCTCCAAAAAGATCAGAAAAATATAGAAAATGAACTTAAATTTAGCAGGAATAAGAATAATCATGAACTCATAAAACAACTAGATGAAATAACAAAAAAAAGAGAAGAGACCTTCGAGGGCATACGGAAAGAACAGGAGCTGCACGAGGAAGCATCTGAAAAAATAATCACAGCCCGCGATAAATTGATCAGAAAGCACGATGAAGAAAAAGCTAAACTGCTCGAAATCGAAGAAGCGATGCGAGAGCATTTTAGAGAGCATACTCTTCTTGGAAAATCTTTTGGGCTTCTGACAAGTGGAGTAGCTAAATTTGCAGGCGGCTTAACTTTCGGAACTTTAGCCGTCAAGGCATGGGATAACCATCTCAAAGCTGCGGAATTAAGACAAAATATCTTGATACAGAATTTTAGAGGTTTCAACGATGAAGTGTCCAAAACAACAGGAACTATAGGCGTCCTATCCGAAGGTTTAAATGTTCTTGGCCTTGAATCTATGGGCCACGCACTTGCAGCTACAGATAAGTTCAGTGACGCCATCGCCCACGCAGAAGGGACCGCCATAAGAATGGGCGTACCTGTTGAGGCCGTCAGCGATGCTATGTTAAAATTTTCCAGGGTGGCAGGGACAAGTAATCCTGAGGCATTACGGTCTCTTACCGAGGGAGCCTTAGCCGTGTCTAGGACTCTTGGGATTGATACGGCATCTGCGGTAGAATTTGTTCAAACCAGAATGGATAAATTTGGGGGAAGTTCAGCATCTGCATTGGCAGCTCTTAATCTGGTCAGAGAGGAATCTGAACAAATAAACAAAACCTTCGGAAGAACCGTTGTCCGAGGTGACGATATTGTCAAAACACTCCAGAGCATCTCTCAAGAAAGTAATGTGTATGCTATTGACCAAAGATTGGTTGGAAGTATTTTGAGAGATAATATTGCACGACTTCAAGCTTCCGGAGATTCATATGACCTTGCCCGAAGAAAGGCAGAGGCTTTCACTAAGGGGGTAACTGGGCAGGCACCGGAGTGGATGAAAATCCTAGCTGGAGAAGATCTTACAAGTGCAATGCTCAAATCTTTTAATGAAGGTAGGTTTAAAGAAGAATTTGGAGAAGAACTTGATAAAGCATCCCCTGGTCTCTCCCAGAAGGTTAGAGGCATCTTAACCAATAAGAGTTTAGGTGCCTACGATAAAACAAGATTAATTCAAGAACTTACCGCACAAACCAGTGTTGGTATCAACTCAATAAATAAACAAGTTCTAGACCTATACCGCAGCAGCGGGAACTCCTTGACAGTTCTGGCCAAGCAAATGAACATTAGTTATGAAGAAGCCAGTGGTATGGTCACACAGGCAGAAGATCTTGAAAAAACAATGAAGCGTGTCGATGAACTACAAGGTCTATCCTTGGAAAAATTGCGAGAAAAAGTAAAAAAAGACTATGAAGGTCTGCAAATATCCAAAGAATTTGCGGAGTACCTTAAAAACGATAAAAACGCTATGCAGGAATTTGTACGGCAGCAAGAACTTGCAAATGCTGCCAAAGCTAAAACAGTACAAATGACAAGAGAAGAGTACACGGCTAAACTGAATATCTTAAAAGGGCAAAAGACTAATATCGCAAACCTCTTAGAGGAGGCAAAATTCAAACGCAGGAATGCACTAACAGACGAAGGGCGAATGGCTGCGCAAAAAGAGATGGATTTATATCAAAGCCAATTAAAATCTAAAAAGCAGGAAATAGCCGACCTTGGGGGGAAGACATGGTCTCAAAAAAAGGAAGAAGATAAGCAGAAACTGAAAGATGAAATACAAACGCTTAACGAAGACTTAAAGGCAGTCAAAGAAAGAGGCGAACTGGATTTACGTAACAGCTTGAGACTTGCAGTGTCTAAGCTTGAGACTGCGAAAGAAAAAGGGGATGCCGCAGAAATAAGCGAAGCACAAAAAGAAGTAAATATAGCTAAAATAAAACTAAGACACAAAGAAGAAGTCATAGATGGGCAAATAAGTGAACTAGAGCAGAAGATCGGGGCAAAGACAAAAGAAATAGAAAAGATTGAACAAGAACCTGACGAGAATCTTCAATCCATGGATGAGACAACTAAAGATTTGGTAGCGCAGTTCAAAGCCTTTGCAGGTATAACCGGAAAATCCTTTATGGCGATGGTCACCGAGTATTCCACTCTTTCAAATTTAACCCTGCTTACGGGGATGAGCTTGGCCCTAACTGGAATTTTTAAACGAGCTGGTGGCATTGGCAATATAGAAAAATTATTAATGAGACATTTCGGTGTCAAGTATAAGGAACAAGGTCTTCTGGGGAAAATATTCCGCAAAAAAGAACCAGATATCCCAGATGGTGGCAGTGGAAGGGGTGGGAAGAGCAAAAGAAAGACACCGAAAGGCCGAAAAGGTGGCCGCACTAAAGTAAGTAAACGAGGTGGCGGAGGCAAAGCGGGTCTAGCAGCTTCGTTAGCACCAATGCTGGCCGATGCTGTAGGTTTAGGTGAAATAGCGGACCTAGCTGGGATTGTAGGTGATGTAGCCGAGGCTGCCAGCACACTTTCAAAAGGTGCTGCCGGTGCAGGTGCTGCCGGTGCCGGAAGTGGGCTTCTCGCTATGGGTGGAGCTGCTGCTATTGGGGGTGCTATTGGCGTCGGTATTGCAAAATATGCTATCGACCCCTTAGTCACAAAATACACACAAGGCACAACCAAAGAAGGCTTTACTGGGGATATACTCGAAAGGGGCATGTTCCGAGTAGGAAAGGGTCTAAACCTAATATCAAACGAGTCCGGTGTAAGCGAAGATACTATGAAAGCCGCAGAGATGAGGCTTGAGGAAGCTAGAAAAAGAAAAGCGGCAGGGATTCCACCTGCACAAATAAATCCTAACTTATTGCAACAACCAACTGCTCCAACCCCTCCGGGTGGGACCACCCCGGTGTCCGCAAACCAACAGAATGCAAATTTAACCGGATCCCTTGGTTCGATCAATCCTGATGGTTCTGTTTCTTTGAAAATTGTCAACTTTATGGATGCCTTTGGCGGTGCCGCAGCACTCGCCAAGCGTAATATAAAAGCCACCTAACTTTGGAGGATTCCCATGTCAGCTAAGCTTGAGAAAGCACTTGCAAACAAGAGAGTGTTGATTCGTCGTGCAGGAACAGTAGCAGGAGAAGTAACAATCAATTTCAACAACAATACGATTAAACCCGTAGTGTTATCACATTCTGGGGTAATCGATCTACTTTCGCGAAGAGGGGTTACTTCGGAAGCAGTTCGCAACTCCAACCTGAATAGTCTTATCGGGGATATGATGGTAGATGTGCTCGAAGCTTAGAAATTCCGTCTATGCTTTCCTGTCCTGATCATGGCCGGAAAGCATCTTCCCCTACACTTGGTTTTTCATCGATCTCAACTTTTAGGTCAAACCCGAATTTATCCAAAATATCATCAGCACGTACAAAACCACCCCCTATCCTTATGAGCCCAAAATAGGGATCTAGAAAGCTAGTCTTTAGTGGCTTGGGAGTTAAAAGGGTGAACTCTACGTTTTCAAATTCACCGCGTTCTGCCCTCATTAAAAGTTCAGTAAGTAACATACATATCTTTCCAAATAAGCGTAGGTTTTTGCAACTTCACCCCCCCCCTAACCGAGAACGAATCAATTAACAAGCCCAATATTCTTCGCTGGAAATTTCAATAAGTCTCTGGTTAAATTTGGAGAGTTCTCCAAAAAGATTACTTTTCCATAGGAAGCCATTTCTGATGCGAGTTCTTGTAGACTTCTCCAATTTGGCCCATATTACTTTTTTCAGCTCATTAAGTCTTGCGAAAATAAAACCAGAAGATACTCCACCTAATTATCAATACCATATCTCAATCTTCCACCATAGGTTGGATGCTTTCCTTAAAAGATTCTATTGGTCTGAGCTGTGGTTTGCCCTGGACTCGAAGCCGCAATACAAATATGACCTGTACCCAAAATATAAATCCGGTCGAAAAAAGTTTGAATTCAACCCAAAAATAGCCATTATGGAGCTTCTGAGAAGCTGGAATGCAAACATGGTTATAGCGGAGGGCTTCGAGGCGGATGATGCTATCGCATCCTTTGCAGCCCAAAATCCTGGGGAAACCCTTATCCTCAGCTCAGATAAAGATCTTTGGCAACTTTTGGCAAGGCCACAAACCATCATTTACTCTATGTACAACAATTCGTACATAAATCATGAACACCTAAAAGACGCTTTTAATCTCGAATCCTTCCATAACATCAGCCTCTACAAAACATTGTGGGGGGACCCTTCAGATGCTGTCCCTAATGTTGTACCTAGAACTAAAAAACATCTACTGCCTGCGGTCAATGCAAGCAATGGGTCTTTGGAGGATTTCTACAAACAGGTGGAAACTTCAGACATACCGACAAAATGTAGAGAACTTTTAGAAAGTAACAAGGACAAAATAGAAATCAATTCTAAGCTTGTAAAACTTAATCTAGATTGTCAGTTGTCTAAGTTTAAGGCTCAAGAAGGCTCGATGCCCCGGATGAGCAGTCAAGGTGAAAGGGAAGCAAAGTGAGCAAAGATAATGACCCCATTAACCATCCTTCTTGGTATCTTGGAGATAAGAAAATAGAGGTCATCGATGCGATAGAGGACTGGCAGCTCGGATTTCACCTAGGGAATTGTGTAAAATACATTGCGCGAGCTGGGCACAAAGATCCTTCCAAGAAGTTGGAGGATCTCCGCAAAGCTTCGTGGTACCTGGAAAGATATATCAAGTGGCAAGAAGACCACTTGAGCTAAAGTATTGAAGTATGGTATAAGTAATATTCTAACAAGGGTTTTACCCCTTTGGCTGGATACCGAAAGGTTTCCAGCCTTTTTCATTTGGATGCTTTCAGAATGCTAATAGTGACTTCAACATCATGTATTTCATTGCCATGGTCTGCTGTAAAGATATATGAACCACCTTTACGTTCCCTCAGTGTCAATGTCACTGCTTCCTCCCCCATACGGGAAAGAGATTTTTCAAGCCGTTGAACCGGGATATCACCTTTAGTCAGTTTCAGATTTCCGCTGTCAAGCCATTGATAGGAGGGTTCGAACGTCAAAATGGCATCGGCATCCACTGGTTTGGTTAGGTCGAGACTAGACATCTTAACGTAGTAGCGCCGTGGGCCATCACCTACGGCCCATTTGCTGGCTATTTTATGGAGGGCGTTTTGGATATCGGTTTTACGAACACGATGATCTGCGCTGACACCAATGCCAAATTCTTTCAGAGCTGCGATGAGTTTGAGGCGGTTCTTGAACATTGTGATCAGAGAGCCATCT
>Ga0315273_10013672_pt1 | contig 10448 bp, 6 predicted proteins | sample YL17G02_0_MG_FD_205753 | JGI IMG/M metagenome (GOLD analysis project Ga0315273, IMG submission 205753) | Sediment microbial communities from Yellowstone Lake, YNP, Wyoming, USA - YL17G02_0 | ecosystem: Environmental > Aquatic > Freshwater > Lake > Sediment | place: USA: Wyoming | collected... | reverse complement strand
TAATCATAATATTTATTATTAGGGCACAAACACGGATCTTGCTGATTTTCAAGGGGTGTTCCACCCTCAACTGGATCTGAATTTGCATACTTTGGATTTTGTATAAAAGGAGAGACGCATTCACATTTGCCCTCTGCAGACAACGCAAGTCCTAATGCTGCAGGGCACTTTGCAACACACGCGCCATTCTCTAATTTATAATTCGCAGCGCAACCGCATTGTAATGGCGGTGCAGCCGAAAGACCCCCTGTTCCAGTAGGAATTACTTTAACAAAATGGTTTTCTGTGTTGCACTGGCATCCGGTAACTTTACCTGCCGCATCTGTTGTTGGTATTTGACCTAAACCGGTACATGTTACTACTGCTGTTGCTGCTAACGGTGCAGTAGTAGCAAGTAATCCTACGTCTGTTTTTGTAGCAGTAAATTGTTTTATGGTTAATGCATCCCTGGCAGATCCCTGGAACTTCTGCCCGGTCTGGGTATAAATAATAGCGCCTACAGCCACTGCTATTACAAGAGTGCCTGCAAAGATTGCGATAAGGCTTTTTAATGAAAACCTTTTAGTTTTTCCGTTTGTCATATTTGTTTTTGTTATTTTTTATTTTAATTTTTTTTAACGTTTTTTTATTTTCCTGAAAATAAGACTGTTAATGCGGGCGCAAAACTGCCGAGCAGCATGCCTGCTATCATAATTATTCCTACTACCTTAATTATACTTTTTTGTGCGCGGTTTAATGACATATTTTTTTAAATTATATTATTTAATTATTGATTATTGAGCCCGTGCAAGTACGCCCTGTACTGTTATAAATTGTGAAGATACATCTATAACATTCGCAGCGTCAGCCACTTCTAATGTTACCTCATAACTTCCCGGATTTGCAAAGGTATGCGAAGGTTTTCTTTCAGTTGAGCTTTCTCCGTCTCCAAAAGTCCATTTGTACACCGAAATCGTTCCTGTTGCGCACTGTGGATTAAAATTTATTACAAGCGGAGCTTCGCCAACCAGCGCGCTCGGCTCAAAACATGACTTTAAAGGAACCTGTCTTATGCTTATTAAAGCGGTTGCGGTCTGTTCTTTGCCATCACTTGTTTTTACTTTTACCCTGGCTGTAAAATCCCCTATTTTTGTATATTTATAAGTAACTGTGCCAACATCGCTTCTTGGAAGTGATCCGTCTCCGAAATCCCATTCGTAGCTGACAATCTGCCCGTCTGAATAAGCTGATGCAGTTGCATCAAACGCAACTGTTAAAGGCACAACGCCCGAAATCGGATCTGCTGTTACTTTTGCCACTAGCCCGACTGATTTTACTCTTACTATAATTACCGCTTTGCCCTCATAATCCGTTGAATCAATTACATTCAAAGTGACCGTATATGTACCCGGGTCTTTAAATACCCAGGCAGCCGTATCACCTACGGAATCGAATTCTCCGTCACCGGTAAAATCCCATTTGTAATCAACTATATCATCATCCGGATCTGTTGATTTAGTGCCGTCAAAAGTCACTTCAAATGGAGCCGTCCCCTCAATAAAATTATCTTTTTGGTCTGCTTTGGCAGGAACTGTCTGCATAACCGCGGTCGGTGCCTGAGCCGCAACAACAAGGCTTAATTCAACTGATTCTTCGTCAATTTTATCCTTCTCGTCGGTTACTGTTAAAACCACTTTATATACACCTTCCTGCGGGAAAGAATGCATAACTGATCTTACCTTGGCTTTCTGAGAACCGTCGCCAAAATCCCATTCGTATTTTGTAATCGAGCCGGCAGGACTTGATGATTTTTGAGCATCAAATGTATAAGTTTTATTAACATAATATTTGCCGTCATCTGAGCCGCCTAAAACTTCTATAACCGCTGTCGGAACTTCACCCTGTGTAACCTCAATTTTCTTTTCAGCAATATCATAATCGCCTTTTGCATTTGTTACTCTTAGACGAACGGTATATGAACCCAGCTGTTCAAATGTTTTTTCAAAAGTTGCTTTGCCTTCCTGAAAACCGCTTCCTTCAACCTCCCATGCGTATTCAGAAATGCTGCCGTCAGGATCTGAAGATCCACTTGCGTCAAAAGTTATTTTTAACGGCGCAATGCCTGTTTCTTTGTCTGCATTAAGTACAGCAACAACCTTTTCATCGGCGACTGTGACTGTGTGTGTTAGAATTTCCTGTGATTCTTCACCGGTCTGTTTGTTTTTAAATGTTAGAGTTAAACTTACATCATATCTTCCTGAACCTTTCTTTTCATATCTGTGTTTTTCAACACTTGTTCCGGGACCGCTTGAACCGTCGCCAAAATTCCATGTATACATAATAATATCGAATTTGTTTTTATCGTAAGAAAGTTTTGAAGCATCAAAAGTAATTTCAATCGGCGCGGTTAAATTTATAGTTGATTCAGGAACAGTAATAATTGTTGAGGAACTTTGTGTTTCTACCGGAAGTTTTAAGCCGTTTAAATAGTACCATGCGCTTACCCAGAGCATAATTATTACTATCAAAACTCCGAATGCTCCTCCTGAAAGTACATATCCTCTTTTCTTTGTATAAGTATCATCACGTCGTGCCATTAAAGCTTTAAATATACCCCAGATCGACATTATAAACGTGGTAAACGCGCCAATTCCAAAAAACAGATTTATTACAAGTATTAAGCTGCTAACAAGCTGCTGCTGGTTAACACCCAAAGCTTTGGCTAAATAACTCGATTCTGTTCCAACCTGACCTACAAAAAAGAAAATCAATATCACAAGTACGATAGTCGCGCATCCAAAAGAACCAAGACATCCAATTAAAATTCTTTTATTTCTCTGAGCTTCTCTTGCCATTATTTCATCTTTTGTAAGAAGTCTTTTACCGGTAGGAACTCCTCGCTGCTGAGGTTTTGGAGCCATAGGCGCCTGAGCCCCCTGCGGCATTACTCCTTGCGGTCCAGGAGCCTGAAAAGGCTGCGGAGCCGGCTGTACCGGCTGCGGCTGCGCCGGACGCGGCTGCATTGGTTGCGGCTGAGGCGTCGGTGGTGGCACAGGCGCTGCGGGTTGAACCGGCGCTTGTACAGGTTGTACAGGCTGTGCCGGTGGAACCGGTGGCTGTACAGGAGCTGGCACTGGCGCCTGTGGTGACGCTTGTGCCGGCTGAGAAGGCTGAGCTGGCTGAGAACCTGTTGGGGTTGATGCTGCCGGCATAGGAATGCCCGCATCTTCGGCGCCCCAGTTCTCAGCTTGTGGATCTTGATTATTATTATTCATATTTTTTTATTTTAAGTTAAATTGATTATTTTTTTCTTTTTTTACCTGCTCCTTCGAGCTTTTCAGGTTTTATTGTGTTTAAATATAAACTTAACGTTACTATAGCAAATAAAACAAGGCTTACAACCATTGTCGGAATCTGGTTTTGGTTTATTGCTCCGAATAAATTCGCCTGCCCTTCAGCCGACGCAAAGGCACTTGCAGGCTTAGCATTAACAAAATGTACTACTGACCCTGTATTTCCAAAATTATCTTCAACTGTAAGTTTTGCTCTATACACCTTCCAGATTATAAACATATATAGGATCTTTTTCTTCTGAATCGATATCGTTATCACCAATGCCGTCCAGATCAGTATCTGCATTTTCAGAACTTATATCAAAATCCCACTTATATGATTCAAGTTCAGCACCGGCAGGTTCATCCGCTTTTGATGTATTTGTAAAAGTAACAGTTTTTGCGGCAGTGCTTTCGTAAGTATAATCAGCAACAGGGTTTGTTGCGTCCGCATCTACAAATATTTTAACGGGAGTTGAAACCGATTCTGCGTATTTATCATCAACAACTTTTAACCTGACATTTATTCCCTTAACAGCCGGCGTTTCATAAACATGCGTTACAGAAGAAGAAGTTGTCGGCTTATTATCGCTGAATCCGTCCCCCTCAAAATCCCATATATACTGAATGATATTTCCGTCGGGATCAACTGATGAACTTGTAAATTCGATTGATTCATTAATCATTATACTTGTTTTATCAACGGTGAACTTTGCAACAGGTTCGTCATTGGGACCGTTAACAACAGTTAAAGAAGGTATTAAGCCCTCGGAAAGTATATCCGAAGCTTTTACCGTAAAATTTTCCTGGTCTGTCATTTCAAGACCAAATTTATATGTTAGTTCCTCGTTTTCAAGGCCTCTTGTTCCGAGGGTAAGAGCTGCCTGCGGAACCTGAGTAATCGTGTGCCCCATTGTCATTTCAGGATCTTTTTCATTGTAATACCACCAGACATATTTAACTATTTTGCCGTCAGGATCTTTTGCCCCGAGAGCTTCAAGTTTAACTCTTACAGGGGTTACAAGCTCGCTCTGTTGCGGCACTGCCGTAAACGCCTGCATGGTCGGAAGTTCTCCTACAACCTGAATATTTACAGTTGCGGTTGATGTTTTTGTTAAATCATTCTTATCTAAAACTTTTAGTGTTGCTGTATAGTATCCCGGATCCGCAGGGCTTAAATCACCATAGGTGTGTGACGTGTCGCGGTCGGTAGATTTCTGGGTATCACCAAAATCCCACTGATATCCAAGCCTTCTCCCGGTTCCGTCGCGGTTTATTGCTTTTTCAGCGCTAAAAGCAAGAACTGCTTTTCGGTTTACTATAATAGGCTCCGTAAAATCATATATTTCGTTTCCGCTTACCTTTAACGAAATTACAGCAATCGGCATATCGCTTTCACCGATTGTTACTCTCCTTTTTAAAGTATTTTCATTATTTTCACGGTCAAATACAGTTAACCTTACATCAAAGGTTCCTGCCTGTGTATATGTATGAGCAGCTGTGGTTTTTCCGCCAATAAAATCTCCTTTTACCAAATCGGTGTTGTCGCCGAAATCCCATTCATATCCCATGCCGTTTTCAGAAACTGCGATTAAAGTAATTTTTCCCTCACCGTTTGAATCAAGAATTGCTGAAGGCTGCGTGGTCTGATCGAACGCAACGTCAAGAATGCTTGTTACATTTATATCGTGTGTTGCCTCTTTTCCGGGATTTGAAGGCTCATTCGGATCGCTGACTTCAAGCGTTAATTTATAAAATCCTGTTCTGAAGAATTTTACATATGTTCTGTTTTTTGTTGGCCCATCAGGGTCTGCTTTTCCGGTTTCATCTACGAAATCATAATCTTGATCTACTCCTGAAAGCGACCATTTAAATTTATAAGAACCGGACTGGATATCTCCGTCAGGGTCAAAACTCTGCGTGCCGTCCAGCATATAGATATGTGGTTTGCTTGAATCGGGCTGTGTTACCGCAAGCTGAGCCTGAGGCGGTTCTGATTCAACGGTCAGCTGAATATTATCAACAGCCTGCTTTCCCATATTATCGGTTACAGCAAGGCTTACATTATAAACTCCGGGATTTTCAAATGTTTTTTTAAATGATTCTGTGTTTTCCTCAGCTGCATATTTTAATGTCGGATTTTGAATGTCCCAGCTGTATCCGGTTATCTGGCCTCCGTCAGAAGTTGAACGGCCGGCGTCAAAACTCACTTCATTATTAATTTTTGTTTTATTGCTTGGTGATACATCAATTCTCGCAGCCGGAGAATCAACAACGACTTCAAATACTTTTCTGTCTTTTATTCCGCGTGAATCTGTTACTTCAGCAACAACCGAATATGTTCCGGCTTCTCCGTAATAGTGTGTCTGAACGTCCTCAGCAACCATTTCACCTGAAACCGGGTCTCCGCCGTCACCAAATGTCCATGTAATTGCCTGGATGTATGTTTCTCCGCCTTCCTGAGTCTGCTGGTCCTGATATCCGCCCCGGCTTTCTGAAGCATCAAATGTTACACCTTCATCGCGCGCTTCGGTTAAAGTTAAATTCAAACGGTTTTTATCTATTACCAAAAAGCCGTCTTTATAGTAGCTTAAATATCCGAGATCTCTTCCGGCTACAGATACTTTTAAGTTAATCTGTGATGCGGGAGGATTTACAATAATTTGTTTAAAAGCCCTGCCGGACGCAATGTTTTTTAATGAATCCCCTTTTATTTCAAGTCCGATAATATAAGATCCTGTTTTTCTGTATACATGTGAAGTTGCGAATTTTCCTTCTGTTTTTGTTCCGTCTCCGAAATCCCACACTATATCGTTTTCCTTAATGCTTTCAAAATCAGGACGCATAGAATTCAGGGCGTCCATGTTAACAATTAAAGGAGCATTGCCCTCATCAACATCAGTGGCAACTATTGCCGCAACAAATTTTATATTGCTGACGACAGTATGAACCTCTCCCAACGCTTCAAGAGCATCTACAACAACAGTGTTTGTTGCCGGATTAAATTCTGTGGGTTTTAAAGTTTCTAAAGCTGATTTTGCGCGCTGGTATACTGTTCCGAATTCGGTTTCTGCGGTTGCAACAAGCCCCGAAGCTTCTACTTCTTTCCTTAAATCCTCAAGATTATCGATGACCTTTTGGATAGCGCCCGTGAAATCCAAATCATTAGCGGTCCACATACTTTCGTATTCGCCTCCGGCCTCTGTAAAATATTTATCTATATTACTTTTTAATTCCGCGCTTCTGTCCGCGCCCCACCATGTGGTCCAGTCCTCAGCGAGTTGCGCATCTGAAAGCTGAAGAAACTGGTCAATATAATTTTGCGCATTTTTTGCGGCCTGCGCTGTTCTCGAAAGTTGTCCCGAAGATGTTACTAAATTATCCAAAGCCCTGTTTACCTCATTTAAATAAACACCCAATTGCCGCGCGTTTGTAACAGGAGGAATATTTGAAAGCTTGGTAAGCAAATCATATGTTTCAACATAATGCTGATATGAAGTCGCGATATCCTTTGCGGCTTTTTCAACATTCGTGGCTGCCATATAAAACAGTTTCTGAACAGCCGCGGTCTGGTCTCCTGTTATTTCCTGGCCTGTCGCGGTACCTGAGAGCGTTGCGTCTTCAGTCGCCCTGTCTGTTCCTTTGCCGATACCCTTGATTACCGTATTAACAAGCGCAAAAGAAATTAGAATTATTACTATACCAATAACTGCGTACATAATACTTTTCTTCCCTTTTCCTGTTTTTTCTTCGTTGCCCATCGCGGTCAGATACAAAAAGCCTCCGTAAATAACAATAATTACGGCAAGAAGACCAAGAAATCCTAAAACAAAATTAACTACGTTAATAACAAAATCTCTTAAATTAGTCTGCTGTGTTAAAGATTCATCATAACCTTCGGTGCTCGGAGCTGTAAGCCCTCCTGAAAACTGTGTAAAAGTAGTGGCGCCCTGCTCGTTACATTTAAAATAGCTGCCCGCTGATTTTGAAAGCTCATCACAATAATCAGCAAAAACCGTCTGAGAAAAAATCATAAACAATGCAAGAATTATCGCGCTGATTTTTATTGTTTTATACATTTTAATTTTTATATTAGTTTTATCTTTCTATTATACCAAAAAAAACGTTTTCTTTCAATCTATTTTGGGTACTTCCCATTTTGATGCGCTGGTGATGGCATAAAGGCTTTTACTGTTGAATTGATTTTGGTATCCGTATGCACCGGATCTGCAATTATTTTTATAACCAGGTATATATACGAAAATATTCAGTATATCTTTTTTTGATGGCTATAACCGGTTTTAAATAGTATGTGATTATACAACAACAAATAAGTGCGCCCCGGATGACATACTTGCTTTGTTGGCTTTCTTGTGCGGCGATCACGATACAACTTGACGCGGGATGCCAGTCGGTTTTGTTGAAATTTGGCTTCGGGATGCTATATATTATAATATATTCCAGGCGCACAGTTACAGAAAGCAACGCATAATAGTGCGCATTATTTTTTAACCAAAAATATTATGATTAATCTGAAAAATTTATCCGATAAAGAACTTTATTTGATTTGCAAAAAATGGGGAGCTGCTGCTCTGGAAGCCCGCAGAAAGTTTGCGGGATTGCTGCCTGAAGTTTATGCGAGAGAAATGTCTGAGCGCGAAAAAGGCAGGTCGTGGCTGAAAAAAAGAGGGTTTTTCAGCGTATATGAATTTGCGGCGAAATTGGCAGGAATGAGCCGAGATCAGGTTGATCTTGTTCTTAGGTTGGAAAAAAGATTTGAAAATAAGCCGGTTTTACGTGATGCACTAGTGAACGGTGAAGTGAGCGCGAATAAACTTGCACGTGTGGTTTCGATTGCAACTGCTGAAAATCAACAGGACATTTTAGGAAAAGTTGAGTCTTTATCTAATCGCGCGCTGGAAGTTTTTGTTAAGGATTTTAAAATTCAGAATGGCTTAACGGAGGCAAAAAATGAGCAAAGCAGGATGCACGTGCAGACCGTTGAACCGAATCTTGAACTGGATGAAGATGTGAAAAATGAGTTAATTGAAATGAAAAAGAAAGGAATTGATGTTAATCAGATTCTGCGTAAATTTTTGCAAGAAAGAAAGGAAAAACTTGAACTGGAAAAAACGGAAGTTGTTAAAAAACAAATACAAGAACGTGAAGACAGAGCCATAATCGGCATGCCCGCTAACAGGTATATTCCGGTTGAAGTGCGAAGAGTTGTAATTGAAGAGTTTGGAAAAATTTGCAGCATGCCCGGATGCGGGAAGCATGCTGAAAATCTTCATCATGAGAATGGTTTCGCGATAGATCAGTGCCATGATCCGCGCTTTCTTAAGCCCATGTGCAAAGGGCACCATGAACTTGCGCACTCGGGAAATGCTTTTGTTTTAGGGGTGACCTGATGTAGCGCTATGGGAAAAATTCATTCAAATGGAAAAAGATATGATCCGTTTTTCCTGGCGCATCAATTTGAGAACCTCCCACTTTAGACCCCCGGTTCAAGCCTGATTACCGTATTAACAAGCGCAAAAGCGCCTGCGGCAAGAATCATGGCTATAATTACACCGGTCAGCACTTTTTTCGCTTTTCCGGTTTTTTCGTCGTTTCCGAATGCTGTTATATATAAATATCCGCCATAAATTCCAAAAACCAAAGCTGTAAAAACAACAAATCCGGCTGCAAAATTCGTAAAATCAATTAAGAGTTTTTTGCCTTTATTAACATCCGGGATTTGGCTTCCCTGTTGCGGAAAAATAAAATCCTGAACAACAAATTCCGCTATTCCCAATATAAACAAACCTATAACAAGCCATGTAATCTGTTTTTTGGCTTTTGTCATTGCTTCTTCGTTGCCACCACTTATTAATAATCTTATACCGGCTATAATCAGCATTAGTGTACCCAGAACACCTGCAATTAACAAAGCAACATTATAAATACCTTTTAATTGTTTTGTGCCTTCTGTAGCCGCCTGCTGCGCTGACTTCGTTGTGTCAAACACTTCACCTGCAGCCCCAAAAAACACATTTTTAACGGCAACATCTGCAATCATTATCAGCACAAAAGCCGCGGTTATCACAATAAGATGTTCTTTTTCTTTCTGCCATACATCATCAACTTTCTTTCTGGCAATAATCAGTTTAATTCCGGAAATAATTATCATTATAACTGCGACACCGCCGATAAGCATCTTCAAGAAATCAATCGTAAAATAAATCGCGCTTGTAATGTTTACTGCTCCTTCCTGTTTTGTTGCCTGCGGATGGGCGTTCGTATCAAACGTGGGAAGGTTTGTTTCCTGCTGTATTCCGGTTAAACCCTCGTCAAGCGTCTGAGCATAAACAACATTTTTTACGTACGCGTTAAATCCGAGCATTATTGATGCCAGAGTAATAAAAATAACCAGAGATTTAATAAAACTTTTCATTTTTAAGGAGTAAATTGTCCTGAAATTATTGTGCTTATAATTGCGAAAGCACCGTAAATTAATATCATACCGACTATTGCCAGCATAATCATACGCTTGGCTTTACCCATTTTCTCGTCATTCCCGCCTGCCGTTGCATACATAATTGCGCCCGCTATAAGCACTAAAATGGCAAGAGGTGCGACTATTGAAACAACTATATTTGTTGCCCCTATAATTTCCTTAACACCCTGCTGCGGATTTATAGCCTGCTGCGTACCGGGAGTATATTTGGCTGGATTGAATACAAATAAAACCTTATCTATAATTGTGCTGGCCATAAGTATCAAAATCAGACCAAACGAAGTAAACGCAAGATTCTTTTTATCAAGAGAAACACTTTCTTCTTTGCCCTGAAGCGCGGCAAGCCTTATTCCATTTCTAACAAGCATTAAAACGGCAATGCCTCCGACTATATATTTAATAAATGTTACAAACACCTGCACTGCCTGAGAAAAAATCTGCGAACGGTTTATCATTTCAGAAGGATTGCTCAAAAAACTTCCTCCCCTGCAGTTTGGCTGATCAGGCGGACAGGCCACATAAAAAACGCTGGCCATTTCATCAGCAAAACCAATAACCGCGAGACCAATAATGCCGTATGTTATAGCGGTTTTCTGCTTAGTAACAGTATCCTCATTACCGCCGGCGAGAATCAATTT
>Ga0315273_10013671_pt1 | contig 10448 bp, 8 predicted proteins | sample YL17G02_0_MG_FD_205753 | JGI IMG/M metagenome (GOLD analysis project Ga0315273, IMG submission 205753) | Sediment microbial communities from Yellowstone Lake, YNP, Wyoming, USA - YL17G02_0 | ecosystem: Environmental > Aquatic > Freshwater > Lake > Sediment | place: USA: Wyoming | collected... | reverse complement strand
CGGACAAACCGTTAGAAGGAAAGCTAAGCCGGCGAGAACCGTTCTTTTCATGATCGTCCTCCTCTTTTCAGCTTCATCTTAAACGATTTCCCAACCCATGAGAAGCCGTGACGATTTCCATTTTCATTACTTGACAGATTCCTTACTTTCCTTCATGATGATGATGAGGCGAATCCGATGCTCTGTAAGAAAACATACAAGAACCAAATCACGCTCCCGAAGAAGGTCATGGAAAGATTTGAAGGGGTCGAATACTTTAACGCCGACGTCCGCGACGGAAAAATCATCCTCGATCCGGTCCAAATCGTCCCCCTGGGAAAGGGAGCCTTGGAGCACATCCGGAGCAAAGTCGCAGCTCTCGGCCTCACCGAAAAAGATATCGAAGAGGCCGTCGCCTGGGCCAGGAAAAAATGACGCCCCCTGCGCCGCGAGTCGTCCTCGATACGAATATCCTCATCTCCGCCCTGATTTTTCGAGGACCGTTGAACGCGCTTGTTCAGCATTGGCAGGAAGGGAAGATCCGTCTCCTCGTTTCCAAAGACGTCCTCCTCGAATATCTTAGAGCGCTATCGTATCCGAAATTCAAGCTCTCCAAAGCCGACGTCTTGTCCTTAGTCAAAGAGAACGTTCTCCCTTTCGCCGAGACTGTCAAAGTGAAAACATCGGTCAGCGTCGTCCGAGAAGACCCGGAAGATGATAAATTCCTCGCCCTGGCCGTTGATGGAAAGGCGGACGCCATCGTCAGCGGAGACAAGCATCTCCTCGATCTCGGAAATTTCCGGGGCATCCCGATTCTGCGCGCTAATAAATTTCTTGAACGCGAATAAAGGCCGCGTTGGATCTGCGTCGAACCGAGCGGATCAGAACATGTAGGCGAATTTCAGGAAGACGGTGTGGCCCTGGTTTCCCTTCTCTCCGAACCGGGCCGTCCCTTTTTGGTAAGCAAGCTGAAGAAGGCCGAACGGCGGCTGGAAACGGTATACGAACAAGATTTGGATGGTCTGCTTGTCGATCGCGGTGTGGACCTGATAAAACGCCTTGACGAACAAGTTCGGAGTGAAGGACTGGGTCGCCCGGAAGACATGGATCCAGGTGCTCTCGCCCTCGGGATCGGGATGGAAGACGACGCGCTCGAGGGCGTATTCGAAGGAGAGGTTGCTCGTCCATTTGAATTTCAGGTCGCCTTCCCAGAGGCTGAAATCGAGGTCGTAATTCCGGCCGAAGCTGTAAGTGACCTGGGCCGACTGCCATTCCCGGGTGTTATAGCCCAGAGTCAGTTCGGTCTGGCGGTTGCGGAAATCCTTCTCGTAGAGTTTGTATTCTTCGGTGTGCTGGAGCTCGAGCGAGAGCTTGCTCTTGAGGTCGAAATTCAGGCCTTCGTCGACCTGCCAGCTTCGGAGCGTTCCCTCCGTACCCCAGAAAATATTGTAATTGGATTCGTAGGCGATCCGCTCCAGGAATCCCTTTTTGACCCAGAACGTCTTCTCCAGGGCGGAGTCGAGTTCGCGGCGGTTGTCATCCCGGATGAAGCCGACGGCGTTGGCGTTGTCGCCGAAATATTTTCCGATCTGGGTGTAGCGGACATGAAAGTGGGAGGTCGCCGAGTCGAAGCTCGGCCGGAGGAAGAAGGCGATGTTGTCCGTGCGGCGGTCGCCGTAGCTCAGGGCCAACTGCCCCGTGAACCGGAATTTGTCCGAGAAATTCAGGGCCGTGTCGAGGCCGGTCGTGCCCTGATTCCGGCCGTTGAGGAGCTTATTGGCCGCGAGGAAACCGACGTTCGAGGACTTCATGACATCTGTTTTGAGCCGAATGACCGAAAAGTTGGCCGAATCCTCGTTCCGTTCATCGTTCGGCATGGCCTGGACGCTTAAGGCGGAGAATTCGAATCCGCCCTCTTTCCCATAAACCTTGAGTCCGCCGTAAATGTCGCCGATCCGCCGCGAATAGAAAAGCTGGATCCGTTGTTTGTAGGCTTCGGATCCTTCGAGAAAGAAATTCCGCTTTTCGGGGAGGCTGAGCTCGAAACGGGTCAGGTTGATCTGCTCCTGGTCGGCTTCGACCGTGGCGAAGTCGGGATTGACGGTAAGGTTCCCCGAGACGGATTGGGAAAAAGCATAGCGGGCATCGAGCCCGAGTTCGAGTGTTGCGGATTTTCCTTCCTCGAGCTTGGAGATGGCGTGGGGGATGATCTCCGCCTTATCGGCGGCCTTTTCCAGGCTCAGTCCGGCCAAAGTCCCATACTGAGCGACTCTATACGGAGATTCCAGAGGCCCGGCCCAGAACGAGTTTTCGAGGAGGCGGGGGATGACGCGTCCGACGTTCAATCCCCAGCTCACGTCCGTTCCCGGTTGGTACTTCAGGGAGCGGAGTTCCACGGCGAATTCGGCCGACCAGCCGAATTCGGTTTTCCGGGCCGCCGATTTCCAGAAGCCGTCCCAGGTCGCGTCCTGGGTGACGCCGTTTTCCACGAACCGGCCGTCGAACTGCGTCCCCAGGAGGTTCGTCATGAAAAAGTAGCAGTTCCGCCGGTCTAAAAACGTATCGAGGCAGACGACGACCGCGTCGTCCTCGCGAAGGTCGCCGTCGCGCTTAGCCACGCGGGCGGCGATTTTGTCCGGTTCCGGATCGTAGCAGAGAACTCCGATATAAACGGCTTTATGGTCATAGAGAACTTTGAAGACGGTTTTTAGGGAGGCGGGCGCGCCTCGCCTGGGCTCGAATTGAATGAATTCTCCTAATTCCGGAGCCTGGCCCCAGGCCGGTTCCGCGAGAATCCCGTCGAGAGCGATCGGCTCCATAATCTTGACGGCGGCCGCCGTCTTGGCGCCGGCCGGAGCGGCGATCGCGGATGCGGCCAAAGCGGTAAGACCGATGAATGCGCCGGATAGCGATATCCCAAGATTCCGTCCGATTTTCATACCTGCCATCTTAGGGATTGATGCGTATCTTGGCAAGCCTGACGAGATAAAGAAAAAGGGGACGGTTCTATTTTTTTCGAAAAAATAGAACCGTCCCCTTTTTCTGAATTAAGGGAATGAATTCAGGCGGACGATGGTCGCGCCCCAGCCGCCTTCGCACGGATCGGCCGGCTCGAAGGATTCGACCTCGGGGATCCGGGGCAAGATCGCCTGGACGGTGCGCAACAGTTCTCCAGTCCCTTTGCCATGGATGATCCGAACGCGATCGATCCCCGCGTCCCGGCAAGCGCGGATATACTCCGGGACGAGATCCTTGACATCGGCGGGAAGGAAGGTATGCAGGTCGAGCACGCCGTCGATCGGGACTTCGACGGGCGCGCCGTCGAACGGTTGAATATACTCTCCGCAATCGCAGGCGACGCCCTGGCCGTATTCAAAGAGGGTGACGTCGTATTGCCGCCCGCACTTCGGACATTGAATCGCCATCGTTTAGACTCGAGACGGACTATAGGCCCGGACAAGCTCACTGTCAACTTCGCATCGTCCGCCTGTCAGACCCGGCGATTGACATTTTTATGTCAATTGAATATGCTTTGATGCATGCGAACGACCATCCGCCTTCGAGACGACTTGTTGGTTGAAGCGAAAAAGCTCTCGGCCGAGTCCCGGACCAGCCTCACCGCCCTGATCGAGGATGCCTTAAAAGAACGCCTGGCCCGGAGGCGAAAGAAAAACGATCGCCCGCCTGTCCACCTGACCACCTTCGGGGAGGGCGGCCTTCAGCCCGGAGTGGACCTGGATGACAGCGCCGCCCTTCTCGATCACATGGAGCATGGGCATGATTCTCCTTGACGTGAACGTCCTCGTTTACGCCCACCGGAACGACGCGCCTTGCCATGCCGATTTCCGACAGTGGCTCACTTACGTCCTCGAAGGAGATGCTTCCTACGGCCTTTCCGATCTCGTCCTCTCCGGATTCTTGAGAATCGTCACCCACCCCCGCGTTTTCCGCACCCCGACTCCGATGGAAAAAGCCCTGGCGTTCGTCCAGGAGGTACGGGATCGCCCGAACTGTGTCTTGATTTCGCCCGGCCCCCGCCATTGGGACATTTTCGTCAAGCTTTGTCGAAAAGCCGGGTTGAAGGGCAATCTGGTGCCCGACGCTTTTCTCGCCGCCTTGGCGATCGAGAACGGCGCGGAGTGGATCACAACAGACGGCGATTATGCCCGGTTTCCCGGTTTGAAATTCAAGCATCCCCTCGACGGATAGCGGAAACGCCGCCGCCCCGCGGCTAATCGTGCCGGCAAATAATAAGGTGACAGCTACCCCGTTTACCGAATTGTCGAAAATTCGGTAAACGGGGTAGCTGTCACCATAATAAACCGGCGGAGAGGCCTCGGCCGAAAAGCCGTTTGACATCGCCCGGCCGCAGGAATAGCCTTAGGGATAATTCCAAGCGACTTGAAGGAGGCGGCATGTCTTTTAAAACCCTCGCGAAAATCACCGGAATCACGTTTCTCGTCCTGGCCATCTCGGGCGTCTCCGCGGCGCCCCAAGGCCCGGCGATATCGACCAACAAGGACAAGGTTTTAACGATCGCCGTCCAAGGGCAGGTCGCGGCCGCCCAACCGGCCCGATATTACCTGACGACCTGGGACGGAAAGCCGAAAATGGGACTCGGGACCGGGGGAATCAACTACAACCTCAAACTCGGCGACCCTGTCTTCGGCTGGGCCAACGGCGAGCGGGCGACCATGGGCGTCGCCGCGGAAGGGACCGGAGAGGCCGGCCAGCGCGACGCTTGGACGACCTACGCCTCGATCGGCAACGAGGTCAAGGTTTTGAGCGGCGGGGCCCGCGGCGAGAAGGGGGTCGTCATCGGCAAGTTCGGCGGCACGGTTCTTCTCCACTTCCCCGACGCCGCGCTCGAGAAGCTCGCGATCGGCGACCTTTTTCAGGTGAAAGCCCGGGGGATCGGGCTCGAGATCGAAGGATTCAGGGATGTTTTCGTCCACGGCCTTTCCCCCGAAACCTTCGATAAGCTCGGCCTTCGGATCACCGGAGGCAAGATCGAAGTCCCGGTCGTCAAAGAGATCCCGGCCGAAATCGTGGGACAAGGCGCGGGCGGTTCGAGCCTCACCGGGAACTGGCACATCCAGACCTGCTACCCTCCCGACATCGAACAATATGGACTCGACAAACTTCGATTCGGCGACCTCGTCCTTCTCCGGGATATCGAAACGGACTATGGGAAGGGATACTGCCAAGGAGCCGCCACCATCGGCCTCGTCTGCAGCGGGCCGAGCGACATCTCAGGCTTGGGGATCGGAGTCACGCCCGTCCTGTCCTCGCGGGCGGGGAAACTCGCCGCCAGGATCGACGCGGGGGCTAATATCGGGAAAGTCCTCGTTATCCCCCTCCGGAATTCGCCGCTCCGCTCCGCGGGCGCCGCGCCGCCTGCCCTCACCGCTCCGCGCGGCGGAGGCGGGCCGCTCCGGACGAACAAAGACGCCCTGATCGTCACCGCCGTCGAAGGCGTCGTCCAGCCGGCGCGGGCGGGGAGCTACGAGACAACCTACGACGGCAAGCCGAAACTCGACATCGGGATGGCGTCGATCAACTACACCGTCTCGCTCGGGGACCCGACCTACGGCTGGGCCAACGGCGATCACGTCGAGCCCGATGTGACCATTCAAGGCCGCGACCGTCCGACGCCAAGCGAATGCGCTCTCGCAATCTTGGCCTGCATGGGCAATGAAGCTACGGTCGTCACCGGCGACGCGCGCGGCGCCAAAGGCTTCTATATTGGCCGCCACGCCGGCTCGGATGACCTTGTCTGGTTCCCGAAGGACGCCGTCGAAAAACTCTCGGTCAACGACCGGATCCGGGTCAAAGCCCAAGGCGTCGGCCTCAAGATCGAAGGATTCGAGGACGTCCGGGTGAATAAAATGTCGCCCGCCCTTCTTGAAAAACTCGGCCTCAAGGTCGAGGAGAACCGGCTCGTTGTCCCGATCGTCATGGAAGTCCCGGGACACATCATGGGCTCCGGGCTCGGCGGAGGATTCCTCGAGCCTGTGGACTACGACATCCAAACCACGGATCCGGCGACCGTCGAGCAATACGGACTGAAAAAACTCAGGTTGGGCGATATCGTGGCGATCCGGGACCACTATGACGCCTTCGGCCGCGGCCGCTATAAAGGAGCGGTCACGATCGGCGTCATCATCCATGGATTCAGCGATTACAGCGGGCACGGCCCGGGCGTCAACCCCATCCTGAGCGCCCTGCCCGGACGGATCGCGGTCAAGATCGACCCGAACGCCAACACGGCCTATTATCTGGGGATCAAGCGCCCGCCGCGCGGCTAATCGTGCCGGCAAACAATAAGGTGACAGCTACCCCGTTTACCGAATTGTCGAAAATTCGGTAAACGGGGTAGCTGTCACCATAATAAGCCGGCGGCGACACCGCGGCCGCGCGGGTCGGCGGCGCCGAAGAACTTCGACGGCTTCCCGTCCGGCCCGTATTCGATCGTCAAGCCGTGGGCGTTGCCGAGCCCCCTGCCCTCCCGGAGGTTGTGCCCCCAAGCCGAGAGCTTATCGATCACGGCCCGGCCCACCCCCTCCTCGACGGCGATCGTGTCCGGCTCGATAAAGCTGACCCGCGGGGCGGCCAGCGCCGCGGCGATATCCATCTTGAAATCGATGAGGTTCATGACCATCTGGGGAACCGTCTGGCCGATGGTGTGGCCGCCGGGAGTCCCGAGCGCCGCCCACGGTTTACCGTCCCGGAAAATAATCGTCGGACAATCGCCTGAAAGCTTCCGCCGGCCCGCATGGGCATCCATGGGATTGCCCTTCGGCTCGAACGTGCAATACGCCAGCGAATTGTTCAGCCAAATCCCGGTCCCGGCGGGCATGATCCTGCTTCCGAAGGCGTTCCCGAGGGTCTGGGTGGCGCTCACGATATTCCCCTCGGCGTCGGCGACGACGAAATGGGTCGTGTGCCGCGCCTCGTTGTTTTCCAGCCCCGGATATTCGAACGGTTTGGCTTTCTTCGGATCGATCAGGCCGGCCTGCTTCGTCCAATAGGCCTCGGAGAGAAGAAGTCCTAAGGGCGGTGGGGCGACCTCGGGATCCGCGGAATAGCGCAGGCGGCACCAGAAAGCATGCTTCGAGGCTTCGATGAAGCGGTGGAGCATTTCGGCCGTATTATGGCCGAGGGCGGCGACGTCGAACCGGCTCATGATCCCGAGCCGGATGAGGGAGCAGAACGAATTCGCCGGCGGCGAGGCGGTATAGACATCCTGGCCGCGATACGAAATCCGGATCGGGTCCCACCACTCGGCCTTATCGTTCCGGAGATCGGCGAGGGAGAGGAATCCGCCCGCCTGTCGCATCGCCGCATCGATCGCCCGGCCGATCTCGCCTTCGTAGAACGCCCGCGCCCCTCCCTCGGCCACGGCCCTGAGAGAGCGGGCGAGATCCTTCTGGACAAGGCGGTCGTCTCTCTCGAGAGGCCGGCCGTCACGGCTATAGATCGCCCTGGCATAGGGAGGAAAGTCATCGATCACGCCCCCGAATCCCATCCCCGCCTCAAGGACATACCCCTCCTCGGCCAGCTTAACGGCCGGGCCGAAAAGGTCCTTCCACGGCAGCCGGCCGAACCGCCGCGACATCGCCTCCCAGGCGTGGACGTTGCCGGGCGTCGAAACCGCCTTGGCCCCGCGCCGGTTCTCCTCGAAATTCGGCGTCGGCGCCCGGAAAACATCGGAATCGACCGCGGCCGGGATCCGGCCCGAGGAATTCAGAAAAAGGACCTTTTTTTCCCCGGCGGCGTAGACCAGGATCGTCCCGTATCCGCCCATTCCGGACATCGCGGGCTCGACGACGTTAAGCGCGGCCGCCACGGCCACGGCGGCGTCGAAAGCGTTTCCGCCTTTTTTCAGGATTTCGAGCCCGGCCCGGACGGCCGGCGGATGGGCGGCGCCGACCATCCCGTTCCTCCCCGCCGCCGGGATCGGCCGGACGCCGGCCTGATCCTGTCCGAAAGCGGACAAAGCCGCGAATCCCAGAAAAAAGAGTGGAAAAGCTTTCTTCGAGTCGAGTTTCATTGTTCGCCTCGCTCAATATCGGGACGCATTATAACACGACGGCACGGACCCCTTTGTTTCACCCATGTGTGGGAAAATAAAGAATTTCCGGAATTTTTCGCCGGAAACTTTTTCTCCGCTCGTTTCGTATATACAGACGAGATGCATCGTTGAGAATTGAGGAAACAATCCAGGTTCCGCCGATAGATCTCGAGGAGCAGGAAATGAAAAAAAACGCCGTCCTGATCATGATTTTTCTCTTGATGACGGGGAACCTTCTCGCCGCCAAGGACCGAAAAGCGGTCATCCCCAAACCCGAGCCCAACCAGAAGATCGTCCAGGCCTTCCGGGCCGAAGAGCCGATCGTCCTCGATGGGCGGTTGAACGAGAAGGTTTGGAAGAACCCGGCCGTGAACGGATTCACCCAAACCGATCCTAAAGACGGAGATCCGTCGACCGAAAAGACCGAGGTCTGGATCGCCTACGACGACAAGGCCCTCTACGTGGCCGCCTACTGCCACGATTCCGAGCCGGGCAAGATCATCGGCCGCCTCGGCCGCCGCGACTCCCGCATGGACTCCGACTGGTTCATGTTCGCCGTCGATCCCTACTACGACAGGCGGACGGGCTATATGTTCTGCGTCAATCCCTCGGGTTCGATCATGGACCTGGCCCTCTCCAACGACGTCAACGACGATGAATCCTGGGACGGCGTTTGGGACTGGAAGGCCGCGGTCAACGGCGACGGCTGGGTCGTGGAGATGAAGATCCCCCTCAACCAGATCCGTTTCCCCAAGCAGGACGAGTACGTCTGGGGAGTCAATTTCCGCCGGGTCATCATGCGCAAGAACGAGACGGCGACGTTCTCCTGGGTGCCCAAGAACGAGGCGGCCTTCGTCTCGAAATTCGCCCGGCTCGAGGGCATCAGCGGGATCAAGCCGGGAACGCACGTCGAATTCATGCCCTATCTGACCGGTCAGGGACAATTCCGGCCTGCCGAAGAGGGCAATCCATTCGAGACGGGCCATAAAACGCTGGGAAACGCCGGTTTCGACCTCAAACTCGGCCTCAAGAGCAACTTGACTCTCGACGCCTCCGTCAATCCCGACTTCGGCCAGGTCGAGGTCGATCCGGCCGTGGTCAACCTCTCGGCTTATGAGACCTATTACGAAGAACGGCGGCCGTTCTTCATCGAAGGGGCGTCGATCTTCAACGGCTTCGGCCGCGGAGGGATCTACCTGAACGCCGGGATGAACTGGCCCGACCCTCAATTCTTCTACAGCCGGCGGATCGGCCGCTCCCCCCAGGGGTATGCCACCCACGACGGATACGCCGATTTTCCGGACCGGACAACGATCCTCGGCTCGGCCAAGATTACGGGCAAGCTCGGCGGCTGGAACCTGGGCTTTATCAACGCCCTGACCGCCCGGGAATACGCCGCCATCGACGCCTTGGGGACGCGTTTTCAGGATGAAGTCGAGCCGTTTTCTTATTATGGGGTCCTGCGCGCTCAGAAAGACATCGCCCAGGGCCGGCACGGCATCGGTTTCATGGCCACGGGAGTCGCCCGCGAATTGAACGACGAGACGCTCTCGGGGATCCTCAACAAGAATGCCTTCAGCCTGGCGGTCGACGGCTGGAGCTTCCTGGACAAGAAGCGGACCTATGTCATCGGCGGATGGGTGGGCGGGACCCGGGTCGCCGGCAGCGCTCAGGACATCCTCCGTCTCCAAAATTCATCGACCCACTACTTCCAGCGGCCCGACGCATCCCATGTCGAAGTCGATCCCGCCGCGACTTCCCTCTCCGGCTGGGGCGGCCGCGTTCAATTCGCCAAACAGAGCGGCAACCTTCTCTGGGTCATGGGCGTCGGAGCGCTCTCGCCCGGATTCAACCCCAACGACACGGGATACCAGCGTTCGGGATCGGACGTCGTCAATCTGTCTTTTCTCCCCGGCTACATGTGGACCAAACCCGGCAAGGTCTTTCAGCAGGCTCTTATCGCCCTCGGCGGACTCCAAAACTACGACTTCGGCGGGAACAAGGTCGCCGAAGCGATCGTCGCCGTCGGCCAGGGCGTCTTCAGCAACTTCTGGAGCTTCAACTCCGAGTGGGTCCTCGTCCCCGAGACGCTCACCAACCGGCTGACCCGCGGCGGCCCTTTGGCCGTCAATCCTTGGGGATGGGAAAGCAACTTCATCCTGACCTCCGACAGCCGCAAGCCCTTCGTCCTGGAAGCGAGGGGCTCGTTCTCCGATAGCCCCAAGGAGGGCAGCTCCTGGAGCTCGATGTTCTCGATCCGATGGAAGCCTCGTTCGAACCTCAGCCTTTCGATCGGCCCTCAATATCTGGCCTCAACGTCCGAAACGCAGTGGGTCGGACGGTTCCGGGACGATCTGATGACGCCCACCTACGGCTCGCGGTACGTCTTCGGCCG
>Ga0315273_10013670_pt1 | contig 10448 bp, 8 predicted proteins | sample YL17G02_0_MG_FD_205753 | JGI IMG/M metagenome (GOLD analysis project Ga0315273, IMG submission 205753) | Sediment microbial communities from Yellowstone Lake, YNP, Wyoming, USA - YL17G02_0 | ecosystem: Environmental > Aquatic > Freshwater > Lake > Sediment | place: USA: Wyoming | collected... | reverse complement strand
AGTGTCGAGCCCTGTCAGCGTCGTCGTTACGACCGAGCGGTAGAACGACGACGACCAGCCCTCGTCGGTGAGTAGGACGAAGCCCACGGTGCCAATCGCGAGCACAACGACAAACGCGGCCTGCGCGATGAAGAAGCGCCTGAAGCTGAACCGCTCCACGGCGTGATCGTATGCGGCGCCGGGTTACACGGGTGGCGGCGTCGCGGCGTCGTCGCCGGAGGAGCCCGAGTCGGGCTCCTCGGAGTCGCCCGACGAACCCGAACCATCGGAACCATCGGAACCATCGGAACCATCGGAGGTGCCAGAATCGTGAGAGGTGCCCTCATCGGAGCCCGACGTGTCGGTTCCTAGCAGGTCGTCGCCGATCCCCAGCACCTTGGCGTCTCCCGAACCGCTGCCGTCGTGCGACCCGCTGCCGTCGTGCGACCTGCTGCCGTCGTGCGACCTGCTGGAGTCGTTCTTCGAGTCACCAGTACCCGAGCGTATCGATGCCGCGGCAGCGTCGTCACCGCCCGAGCGGGCGCCGGTAGAGCCGCCGTTCTCCTGGTGGCCGCCGCTCGGCGAGCCATCGTCGTCCGAGCCATCGTGCCCGCTACCACCGGTTGTCTCGCTTGTGGCGGCGCGACGATCGTCGCCGCTCCCACGAGCGCCGCTGCCCGCGCGGTCGGTGCCGTCGTCGTCGCCCTCCGCGCCTGCGCTCTTCTGGACGAACACCGGGTCGAAGAGGCCGCCGGCCGGGCTCGTCCCGCTTGCCCCCAGAGCGTTCGCGTCTGACGCCTGCGGCTGCGCGCGTGAATGCAAGCTCCTCGGATGCTGTTTCGCGGCGTGCTCGGCTCCGACGACCGCCACCGAGCCGGTGGCAGTGACAGCGACCACTCCGGCGGCGATCTTGAGCGCCACCGGGACGCCCGTGAACTTTGCAAGAAGGCCGAACCCAACCGCCCCTGACGCCGCACCGCCTCCCGCCGCGCCCGCCGTCGTGAATCCGGGGAGCGCCTGCGCGATTCCCTCACGGATTGCTACGGGCACAATCAGCGCTCCACTCGCGAGCGGCTTGAGGCTGACGCGGAGACTACGGCGCGCGCGAAACAGCAGGGACTCGACCGACGCGACCGACATGCCGAGCGCCGCGCTAACTTCGGTGTAGTGGAGTCCGTAGAGGTCGCGGAGAACGACGGCCTCGCGCTGCTTCTCGGGCAGCTCGGAGATCGCCACCTGTAGCTCCCCGACGACGGCCTTGCGTTCGAGCTCGGCCTCCGGGCCCTGAGTGTGGCCGAGGTCTGCATCGAGGAGCGGCAAGGGCTCGCGCATCCTTGCGTGGGCGCGCGCAGTGCACTCGTTGCGCGCGATCGTGGCGAGCCACGCGGCGGCCTCCCGCACTTTGGTGCCCCCGAGCAGGGCCGTGTACGCAGACACGAAGGTCGACTGGGTGGCGTCGTCCGCGTCGTCCGGGTCGCGCAGCAGCGTCCGGCAGAGTCCGTAGACCATGCGGCCGTGCTCCTCGAAGAACTCGGAAGTCTGCGTGCCGGCGATCCGCGTTTGCGGATCGCCGGCACCACGGATTGGATCAACGGCCATCGTTTGGGTTCCTAGTCGTCGCTGCTCTCGTCGTCATCGTCGTCATCCGACTGCTCGTCGGAGTTGACGCCGTTCTTCTCGATCTCCTTCAGCGTCGGTGTGGTAGCGACCATGACGCACTCCATCTTAACGACGTCGTTGAGGGCGAACCGCGGCGCGAGCAAGATGCCGACCGGAATCATGCAGGGGACCGCGGCGCCCTGAGCTGGCGTGACCGTGACCGTTGTGGCGTTCAGCACGGTGATGATGCCCCGCACCTCGACCTTGGACGAGTCGTCGTCACCGGAATCCGAGTCCTCGTCTTCGCCGTGTGCGACCCGGACCGTCCACACTCCGGGGTTGCCGATCAGGTCGCACGTAAGCTCGATCGGAGCGCCGACCACAACGCTCAGCGTCACGCCGACCGGGATGGCGCACGGCACAGGGACGCCCATGACGGTGACAATGATCGATCCCGAGGAGGTGCCTGAGGGTGTCAGGCTCGCTACCGCGCCTCGCACCTCCATCTCGCCGCCCGAGCCGACCGCCGGGCCGGTCGGAGCGCCGGTCACGACGATCGCGCTTACGTCGAGCGAGTCGTCGTCGTCGATGTCGACCTCGACCTTCACCGTGTCACCGGCTTTCGGAGCGTCTTTCGCCGAGGCGAGGACGCGCTGGCCCTTCGGGGCCTTCAGCGTCACGTTGAGGACGCTGCCGCCGGCGTTGAGGATCGCGTGCCGCTTCACGAGGCGGACGATCGTGCCGCGGACGACGACGTGGCGCGCGTGGCCTTTGAGCGAGACGCCGAGCGCCACCGGAAGCTGACCGGCGAGGCCGGTGTAGCGGATCACGACCCGGCGGCCGATGTCGGTACGCCCGAAGGCGGCGGGGGCGACGAGCATCTGCACCTTGCCGCCCGGAAGAGCGACGACGAGGGCGTGATGGGCGCGATCCTTCGCGACCACGGTACCGCGGAGCGTGTGCGTGGCGGCCGGCGAGGCTGCCGCGACGGGAACCAGCACAGCAGCGGCGAGCACTCCAAAGAGAAGAAGTCGTTTCATGAGGAGAGTGGTCCTTTCGAGGGGGGAGATTGGGCTCTCACCAGGTAAGAGGGCATCGGCAGAAAAAACTTGCGCCTCGATCGAAAGATTCCCCGAATGGGGTACAGCGAGGGGCCTGATCTGAAATTGGGTGCACGCACTCGCCGATCACGCCCAGCCGGCGCGCGTCATTGCGCCAAAGCCTCTTACTCGGTGATGGTGCAGAGAGCGCCAGCCGCCGAAGTGGTGACACCGACGCCGGCACGCACAAGCGAGGCCTGGACTTCCTCACGCGCCTTGTAGATCCGCCACTTCACCGTGGCAAGCGTGATCTCGAGCGAGTCTGCGATCTCGGTGTACGAGAGACCCACAATGTCGCGGAGCAGAAGCGCCATCTTGAGGTCGACGTTCAGGTCATCGACAGCACGCCAGAGCGCATCGATCGTCTCCGCCCGCTCGAACGGCGCGTCGATCGACTCGAGGGGGGCGATGTCGTCAATGTTGACGACGCTTCGGGGTCGCCGTTCGAGCGCCCGCAACTCGTCGAGCACGCGGTTCTTTGTGACCTGGAACATCCACGTCGTGAAGCGCGACCGGAGCGAGAATCCGGGCAGGCCCTGGTACACGCGCAGGAAAACCTCCTGGGTCAGATCCTCTGCCAACGCGCGGTCACCGACCAGGCGCAGGACGTAGTTGTAGATCGGCCGTTCGTAGGCACGGACAATGATCGAGAAGGCCCGTTCGTCGCCGCGCTGGGCTTTGCGGAGTATGCCGGGATCAGGCTGTTCGAGCGCCAACGCGCGGCGAGCATACAGCCACTAGCGGCTTGCTTACCAACAATTTACGACTTACTGAAATGTTACCGATTCCTGTTGTCTCGCTAGTGCCTCGGCCCGGAACGTTTTGCCTGCTTTCCCTACAGGCTTGTGAACGGCTCGGCCGCTCCCGGGACAGGCTGCGCCAGGCCCCTACGGGGTGTCCGGTCGAAGGTTTCGGGACGGCGCATTAGACGATGAGACTCGTGCCCGACATCGCCGGCGGAACCGGGTGGCCGAGTAGTGCGAGTACCGTCGGCGCAAGGTTGGCGAGGCTGCCGCCGTCCCGGAGATCGGCGTCTGCAGAGGTGAGAACGAGCGGCACCGGGTTGGTCGTGTGCGCGGTGTGCGGGCTGACGCCGTCGACCTCGAGCATGGTCTCGGCGTTGCCATGATCCGCCGTCACGAGGCAGACCCCGCCCAGCCGGAGAGTGGTCTCGACCACGCGGCCGAGGGCGGCATCAGCAGCTTCGACCGCCAGAACAACGGCGGGGATCACGCCGGTATGACCGACCATGTCGGGGTTTGCGAAGTTGACGACGCAGAAGCCGTAGCCATCCGGCAGGGCCTGAACAACCTCATCGGCCACACCCGCAGCGGACATCTCGGGCTTCAGGTCGTAGCTCGCGACATCGCGCGGCGACGGCACGAGCGTCCTCGTCTCGCCGCTCCATTCGGCTTCGTCGCCACCGTTGAAGAAGTAGGTGACATGCGCATACTTCTCCGTCTCGGCCGCGTGCAACTGATGGATACCCGCAGCGCTGAGCGTCTCGGCGAGCCCGCCGGAGACATGCTGCTCCGGAAACGCGACCGGTGTCGCGATGTCCTCCGCGTAGCGGGTCATCGTCGTCAGGTCGACGCCGAGCTCGAGGAGCCGCCGCGAGAGCTGGCGGCCTCGATCGGGCCGGAAGTTGAAGAAGATCGCAGAGTCGGTGGCCGGGTCGAGTCTTGGTCGGCCCGCCACCACGATCGGCTCGACGAACTCGTCGGTTGTGCCGCGGGTGTAGCTCGCTGCCACGGCCGCCACCGCATCGGTGGCGCGCTCGCCGCCGCCATCGAGGATCGCACCGACGGCGCGCTCGATGCGTTCGACCCGGCTGTCACGGTCCATGGCGTAGTACCGGCCGACGACGGTCGCAATCCTGTCGCTGGGGAGCTGCGCGAGATCGGCAACGGCCGCGTGCGGAGAAACGTCGCGGCCGTCGGTGAAGGCGTGGATCCAGGTCCTGTCCGCCATCTGCTCCCGGCGGGCCAACTCGAGTAGCGCGAGGAGGTGGTCAATGTGCGAGTGAACGCCTCCTTGCGAGACGAGACCGAGCAGGTGCACGTCACCGGCGCGCTCCTTCGCCCGTGCGAAGGCGGAGCGCAGCGTAGCGTTCTCGAACAACGAGCCGTCGCGCACGGCGACGTTGACGCGCATCAGATCCTGGAACAGCACCCGGCCCGAGCCGATCGTCAGGTGGCCGACCTCGGAGTTGCCCATCTGACCGTCGGGCAGCCCGACAGCCGCACCCGACGCGGCGAGAGACGTATGCGGGAACGAGGCCCAGAGCTCGTCGAACACCGGCGTCGCCGCCAGCTCCACGGCGTTCCCCGGGCCGGCCGGGGCGATGCCCCACCCGTCGAGGATCACCAGCGTTACGAGAGGGAAGCTGCGATCCGGCATAGGCTCGAGAAGGACGCGGCGTCGAGCGATGCGCCACCTACGAGCGCGCCGTCGACGGCCGGCTGGGCGAGGAGCTCGGCGGCGTTCTCGGGCTTGACCGAGCCGCCGTAGAGCACTCGAGTGTCGTGGAGAGACTTGATCAGAGCATGTGCGTCCTGTGCCATCTCGGGCGTCGCGGTCTTCCCGGTGCCGATCGCCCAGACCGGTTCGTAGGCGATTACGAGGTCATCGTGAAACGGGAGCACCGCGACCTGGCGGCGCAGTACGGCCTCGGTCTCGGCGCCTTCTCGCTCTGCCTCCGTCTCGCCGACACAGGCGATCACGCCGAGACCTGCGGCGAGCGCCGCTTCGGCCCGGAGCCGGACCGTCTCGTCGGTCTCGCCGAAGGAGAGGCGCCGTTCGGAGTGGCCGACGAGTGCACCCTGGACGCCTAGCTCCACGAGCATGCGAGCGGAGATCTCGCCCGTGAACGCACCGTCGTCGGCCCAGTGAACGTTCTGGGCGTAGATTGGCCACTCCTCGCCGACCGCGGCCTCGAGCGAGACAAAGGGTGGGCAGAGAACGACGTCGACGCCGTCCGGCGCTTCGAATCCGTCGAAGAACGCGAGCGTCTCGACGGGGCCCTTGAACATCTTCCAGTTACCCGCAATCAGCTTCGTCATCTCACCCCTCCGGGATCGCAGCGACGCCGGGAAGATCCCGGCCCTCGAGAAGTTCCAGCGACGCTCCGCCGCCGGTCGACACCCACGAGACACGGTCGGCGAGGCCGAGCTCCTGGATCGCGCGCACGGAATCGCCTCCACCGACGACCGAGTAGGCGTCGGCCGCCGCCACCGCCTCGGCGACAGCGCGCGTGCCGGCTGCGAAACGGCTCCACTCGAACACGCCCATGGGGCCGTTCCAGAAGATCGTCCGTGCTCCACGCAGGATCGCACCGAACGCCTCCGCCGTGGCGGGCCCGATGTCCAGGCCGAACCATCCGGCGGGTACGGCGTCGACGGTTACGACGCGGGCCTCGGCATCCTCGGCAAAGGCGCTCGCCGCGATAACGTCGACGGGGAGCTCCACGGGGAACGAGAGCTGATTGTGCTCGCGCAGCTGCTCCGCCATCTTGCCACCGATGAGGACGCGGTCGGCGCGCCCACCGAGGTTCTCGAGCACCGCAAGCTTGTCGTCGACCTTGGCACCGCCGGCCACGATCACGAAGGGGTGTTCGACCTCACCGAGCAGGCGGCCGAGATGCTCCAGCTCCTCGAGCATGAGCAGGCCCGCGTAGGCAGGCAGAAGATGAGCCACGCCCTCGGTGGAGCAGTGCGCGCGGTGGGCCGATCCGAAGGCGTCGTTGACGTAGAAGTCCATCCCCTCGGCCAGCTCGCGCGCGAAACCGCTCTCATTGCTCGTCTCGCCGGGGTCGAAGCGCGTGTTTTCGAGCAGCCGGATGCGGCCATCGGGGAGCAGCGACCGCAGCCGATCGGCCACGGGGGCGATCGAGAGCCGCTCTCGATCGTCGGCGGTCTTCGGGCGGCCGAGGTGCGAAGCAACGACGACCTCGGACGCGCCGTGGTCGAGCAGCCACTGCAGTGTCGGCAGCGCGGCTCGGATCCGCGTGTCGTCGGCGACCTCTCCGACTTTGAGAGGGACATTGAGATCTGCTCTGACGAGCACCCGCTTGCCCTTGACGTCGGCCGTCTCGACCGAGCGGGGCGACCTCACGCCAACAATCTCCCCACGAGGTCGACGAGCCGGCAGCTGTACCCCCACTCGTTGTCGTACCAGCCGAACACTTTGGCGGTCGAGCCGTGCACCATCGTCAGGCCGCTGTCGAAGATGCACGAGAACGGCGAGTGGACGATGTCGCTCGAGACGAGCGGGTCGGTCGAGAACCGCAGAATGCCAGCGAGGGAACCGGCCGCAGCTGTTTCGTATGCCGAGTCGACCTCCTCCTTCGTGACCTCCCGGCCGAGGGTGACGACGAGATCTGTGAGCGAGCCTGTCGCTACGGGGGCGCGGACGGCAACCCCGTCGAGCTTCCCCTTCAGGTGGGGCAGCACCAGCCCGATCGCCTTCGCGGCTCCCGTCGAGGTCGGAATCAGATTGATCGCGGCCGCACGGGCGCGCCGCAGATCCTTGTGCGGCATGTCTTGCAGGCTCTGGTCCGACGTGTACGCATGGATCGTCGTCATGAAGCCGCTCTGAATCCCTGCCAGATCGTCGATCACCTTCGCGAGCGGCGCGAGGCAGTTCGTCGTACACGATGCGTTCGAGACGATGTGATGCTGCGTCTTGTCGTACCCCGAGTCGTTGACACCGAGCACGACCGTGTAATCGGGATCGGTCGCGGGCGCCGAGATGATCACCTTGGTCGCGCCGGCGTCGAGGTGCTTCTGCGCTCCCTCTCGCGTCGTGAAAAAGCCGGTCGATTCGAGGACGACATCGACCTCGAGATCGCCCCACGGCAGCGCCGCCGGGTCGCGCTCGGAGAGCACCCGCATCTGCTCGCCGCCGGCGTTGATGACGCCTTCACCGAGCGATACCTCGCCCGCATGCGGGCCCAGCACCGAGTCGTACTTCAAGAGGTGCGCCATCGTGGCAGCGTCACCGAGGTCATTCACCGCGACGATCTCGACGTCGGCGCCGAGCGCCTGCTGCGCCCTGAAGAAGTTGCGCCCGATGCGCCCGAAACCGTTGATACCGACGCGAACTGCCATGTGCCCTCGCTCTCTTCGAAAGGTAAATGTGGGTCGAGTCTAGCCCTGATCATTCATCTGGCGTGATCGCGGAACGCCCGTCCGGGTCGTCGGGAAGTGCTGGGAAGGGGTCATGCAGGCCGGGAGCCTTCATGACTCCTTCCACGCACGGAGCGCACCGTCCGGGTGGGCCACCCGGACGGACGGAAGTCGGGCCCACCCGGACGGTGAGCGGCCTGGCGGGCCTTCGGTACGGGGATGCAACGCCCGCGCCAGATGAATGATCAGGGCCAGAGGCTTGGCAACTGCCTCTCGCCCACCTACCGACCGAGGCGAGTTGAGGAATGGTGCCGCAGCCCTCATACTCGTATCAGGTGGGTCCGCGCTCCCGAACGGTGAATCCAGACCCCGTTCACCGTCTCTAGCTGGAGCGCGCAAGTTGGGGGAGGAGATTCGTCCTCGGAGCTCCTCCCCCAGCCCACCTTTCTTTCCTGCAAGATCTCGAATCCGCTAGCGCGAATCCCTCGATCGCACGCAAAATCCCTGAAGGCAACGCAGTCGGGTGCGCGATCCTTCGAATGGGTGCGGCGCAAGCTGCTGCCGGCCGGCGCAAGCGCCCGTCACGCCTCCGCGATCTCTACCACCTTCGCGAGTCGCCGCTGCATGCCCGCTTTCGTGGCAGGCGGGCTGGCGAGCTCGGCAAGCTCGCGCAACGACATCGTCGGGTGCCGACCGCGCAACGCTGCTGCTTCCCGCAACCGCTCCGGTAACGCCTCGAGCTCGCCGGAAGCGCGGAGCCGCCGCACCGCTTCGATCTGCCGCTGCGCGGCATGGGCGGTTCTCACGAGATTTGCATGATCGGCGTTCGCGAGTCGGTTCGCCTCGGCGCGCATCTCAGCGACCACACTCCTCTCCTCGAGCGCGAGCACGACATCGACAACTCCCGCGGCGAGCAGGTATCCCTCGATTTCCTCCCAGCCCTTCGCGTACGCACGTGCGTGTGAAGCGCGTTCATCGACCCTCAGCCGAACCTCCTGGGCAGAACCAACACTGCGAAGAAACGACGCGCCGGCCCGCGTCGGCGTTCGCACTTCGAGGTGCGGTGACCGCGGGCCGGTGAGGGAGCCACCTCCGAGAAACGCTCCACGAAGGTATGCCCCGCGGCAGCACGAGCGTGCGACGACACGGCCGGGCGGGCGGTCGAGCGGCCTGTGGTCGTCATCGAGCACGCCCGCCTGCGCGAGCGTGGCAAGGGTGTCCTCGGAGCCCTCGACGTGAAGCTGAAACCGGGTCGAGCGCCCGAACGACCGTGTCGCGTAGGTGCGAATCTCCGCCCGCACGCGCAGCTCGGCGAGAAGCGAGAAGGTACGCCGCGCGGCCGCGGAGGAGCCGAGGTCGAGATGGAACGCGACTGCACCCCGGCCGCGGAGATGCACTGCTCCGGCTGTGTGGAACAGCGCCGAGATCTCCGCCAACCGGTCACAGCGCCGGCGTGGCGCGATCGCCGCGAGTTCGGCCCTGACGTCCTCGGCCAGCGAGCCCGCGCTCACAAGCGGACGCCTTCGAGTGCGAGTAGGCGGCGCTTCAACTCCAGACCTGCAGCCCCGTAGCCGCCGATCCCGTTCGCGGCGACAACACGGTGGCAGGGGATGATGAGTGAGAATCTGTTCTCGGCGCAGAACGACCCCGCCGCCCGTGCGGCCCCGGGACGCCCTGCGAGTACGGCAAGTTCGCCGTACGAGACGATGTCTCCCCACGGAATCGCTCGGGCCGCCGCGGCGAAACCACGTTGCAGCGGTGTCGCCCATGCGAGATCGATCGGGATGTCCTCGTACGAGGTCGGAACCCCCGCGAGATGCGACGCAATCCGCCGGCACAGATCTGGCACCCAATCGTCACAGACAGGTGACAGTTTGGGCGGTAGCGTTCGTGCTGGGAGCCTCGCTCCCCCATCGGGGAAGGCGGTTGAGGCCTTGGGCGTCGCTGGTCCCACGGGACTCTGATCCACTCCAGCATTCCATCCCAGACGGGCGGGGACTGCCGACTCCCGCTCCTGCTCGAGGCGCAGCGCCTCGCAGGCGAGCTCGTGCCGAACGATCATCCCGTCCTGCGTCCACACCTCGCCGACGCCGAAGCCGGGTACGTGGTAGAGATGCCGCGTCACGCGCACGCCATCGAGAATACAATCGACTCGATGAGCGCCCCCGGCATCTTCCGCCCACCCTCTGCGGTCAACGAGCCGGTCAAGAGCTACGAGCCCGGCTCTCCGGAGCGCGCAGAACTGCGGACCCGGCTCGGCGAGATGGCCGCCGAGCGTATCCACATCCCGAACGTGATCGGCGGTGAACGGATCGAAACGGGAACGACGTTCGAGACCGTGATGCCCCATCGCCACTCGCACGTGCTTGCGGATGTCGAAAAGGGCGGCGCCGCCGAGATCGAGCGAGCGATCGCTGCCGCCCGCGCCGCCCACCCTGCATGGTCGAGAACGCCGTGGCACGAGCGTGTTGCCGTCTTCCAGCGCGCTGCCGAGCTGATCGCCGGCCCGTGGCGCTCGACGATCAACGCGGCGACGATGCTGAACCAGTCGAAGACCGCATACCAGGCCGAGATCGACGCAGCCTGCGAGACGGTCGACTTCCTCCGTTTCAACGCCGAGTACCTCGTCCGCATCTACGGGGAG
>Ga0315273_10013669_pt1 | contig 10448 bp, 8 predicted proteins | sample YL17G02_0_MG_FD_205753 | JGI IMG/M metagenome (GOLD analysis project Ga0315273, IMG submission 205753) | Sediment microbial communities from Yellowstone Lake, YNP, Wyoming, USA - YL17G02_0 | ecosystem: Environmental > Aquatic > Freshwater > Lake > Sediment | place: USA: Wyoming | collected... | reverse complement strand
GGGCAGCGCAAAAATCGACGTCCTCAGCGTACAGAAAATACCGCTCGTCCAGCAGGCCCGCCGCGACAGCGTCATTCCGGCGCACCATGAGGCATGCGCCGCTCACCCAATCGGGATAGTGCCGAGTTCGCGTGAGACGCTCGACGCGGCGGTTCGCCAACCTCACGCCCCGCTCGTGCAGCCGGGTCAGCAGTTTCTGGCGAGCCTCGGTCAGCGGCGACATCATGCGGCCAAACGACAGTTCGGCCCTGCCGTGGGCGTCGACCATGCGCGGGCCTGCGGCGGCCACGTCGGGAGAGCGCTGCAACTGAGCAACCAGCGTGTCGATCGCGCCAGGGCCGACCAGCGTGTCGCTGTTGAGCAACAGGACGAACTCGCCGGACGATGAGCGGATGCCCAGGTTGTTGGCGGCCGCGAACCCGATGTTCCGGCCAGTCTCGATCAGCCCGACCCCGGGCCAGCGTTCGCGGAGCGCCGCGGGCGTGTGGTCGCTGGACGCGTTGTCGACCACCACAATCTCGTGGGACGTGCGCGGCTGATGCTCGACGACCGAACCGAGGCACGCCTCCAGTTCGGACCGGGTGTTGAACGACACGATGATGATGGTGAGGTCTGCCATGGCGATTAGCGTGCCGCGGCCTCGAGAGCCTCGATCGTGGCTCGAGCTGCCTCTGGCCAGCTGTACCGCGCAAGCACCGCGGCCGCTGGCGCGAGCGCGTCCCGGTGGGCTTGCTCGTCGGATAGGAGCCTGGTCAGGTGTGTCGCCACCCCGTCGGTGTCGCCCAATCCGACGTAGCAGGCGGCGGGCCCGCACGTCTCGCGCGCGACGGGGGTATCGAGCACGACAACGGGAACTCCGCAGCTGAGAGCCTCCAGGGGCGTCAGGCCGAAGCCCTCGTATTCGGAGAGGAAGGCGAACGCACGAGCCGAGCGGTACAGTCCCACCAGTTCGTCGTCTCTGACGTAGGCGCGGATGGCGACGCGGTCTGCGATATTCAGCGCGCGGCAGAGTGCGGCGAGGTCTTCGGCCGGGTGTGTGCGGTTCTCGCCGACGATCTCGAGACGCGCGTCCGGGACAGCAGCCGCGACCTGCGCAAAAGCCCGAATCAGGTCGGGAAGGCGCCGCCGGTTGAATATCGACCCCACATACAGCACCATGGGCCGGCGCTCGCCGAATGTCGGCCACGCGGACGGAATAACCAATCCCGGATTGGTTGTTCCATCACCTTCGCCTGTAACAACCAATCCGGGATTGGTTATTCCGAGCGGGATGACGCGAATCCTGTCATCAGGAATGCCGAGCCGGCCACGGATCTCGCCGGCGGAAAAACGGGAATCTGTCAGGACAATCCGGGCGCGCCGGGCCGAGTTCCTGGTGAGCCACGCCCGCCGGACCCGTTCGCGGAGCGAGAACCACTCGGGATGCGCGAGAAACGACAGGTCGTGAATCGTCTGGACGACCGGGCAGGTCATCCCCAGCGGTGCGGTGTACGCCGGCGCGAAGAAGACATCGAGGTGGTCGCGCGACGCAACCCGGGGGAGTTGGATCTGTTCCCACCACGTGCCGGATGACCCAGGCACAATCCGACTCTCTGGTGCCAGGGCGTCGAATGCCACTGCGGCTTGGGGCGGGCACTCCGCTGGAGAATACAGCACAATCTGGTGCCCAAATGCGCCCTGCCGCGCCGCCATCGCCCATTCGCGCAACAGGTGCAGGACGTACCGTCCCACCCCTGTCGGGTGCCCCAGCAGTTCGCGAACGTCGACGCCAATCCGCATCACGACCGCGCCCCCCGGCCCACCGCCTGTTGTTGCCGATCCATCGCCGCCCGATAGCGCTGCAGGAGAAGCCGCGCCGAGTCGCGCCAGCTGAACTGGCTGGCCCTCGCCAGGCCGGCGTCTCGACATGCCTGGTGGAGTTCCGGCTCCCTGAGCAAACGGTGGAGAGTGTCAGCGATGCTGTCGGCATCCTCTGGATCAATCTGGAGGCCGGCGTGGCCGACCACCTCAGGGAGGGCCCCACGATTCGACACGACAACCGGGATGCCGAGGGCCATCGCCTCAAGGGCTGGAAGTCCGAATCCCTCCTCAAACGAGGGCAGCACAACCACTGCGGCCCCCAGGTACGTGGATGCCCGGTCGCCGTCCGGGATGTATCCACGAATGTCGACCTGCCCCTTGAAGGCGGAACTCGCGGCGCGCGCAATCCAGGGCTGAGCCGCCGGTGTCTGGCGTCCGGCCAGCACGAGGCGAGGGGCGTCAGGCCAGCGCGACAGCAGTCGCTCGTAGGCGTCGAGCAGACCGGCGACGTTCTTTCTCGGCTCGAGGGTGCCAACAAAGAGAATGTATCCTCCCGATCGAGGCGGCTGGGCGGTGGCCCGAGATGTGATCCACCGGGGAACGCCCGGCCGGCAGACAGCGATCCTGGCGTCGGGAACGCCCAGTGCCCGACTGATACCGCGCGCGGAGTGGTTCGAAATCGTCACGACCAGATCCGCTTTGCGAGAGTGGTCGCCAACCAGACGCGGGAAATCCCGCTGCATTTCGCCCCACGCGCGGTCGGGATGGTAGAGGAAATCAAGGTCGTAGATGGTCGACACCCGGAGACCAGACCGTGCCGGCAACAGCGCCGGGGTGGTGGCATGGACGATGTCGAAGGGGCCCTTGGCCAGCCATTCTACAGGGGGCCAACCCAGCCGATACCAGGCCGCATTGAGCGCGCGGACGGGGAGTCGGCAGTCAATCGGCGTCACGCCAGCAAGTTCCTCGATGGCCGACCCGGCCAGTCGATCGCGCAACGAACTCGAAAACAGGACGATTTCCAGGTCCGAGGCCTCGGACTCGCCGTCAGATTTGAGTGCCAGGAGGGCCCGGACCAGTTCGTGGACCCACGCGCCCACGCCCGTTGGTTCCTTTAGCGCCGGTCGATAGTCAAGAAAGAGGCGCATCGTTGCCGTTGTGTATCGTATCCCGATTGCCTCTGCCACGGGGATGTCCGCGATGGCTGGGGGCCGAATCGGCTGCAACCTATTGATTTACAATGCCTTGACAGCTCGTACGGCCCATAGTACTTTTAGACGTTTCGTTCGTTCCGGTATCAGGTCGATCGGGGCCGACGGCGGAGGAAGTGCGCATGAAACTGGCTGTCATCGGTACAGGGTACGTCGGGTTGGTTGCTGGGGCGTGTTTTGCGGAGACGGGAAATGATGTCGTGTGCGTCGACAAAGACGAGGCAAAGATCCGCCTGATCCGGAAAGGCAAGATGCCGATTTTCGAGCCCGGGCTCGAAGAGGTCGTCAAGCGGAATGTGGCGGGCAAGCGGCTGACGTTTACGACCCAGTTGCCTAAAGCGGTACGCTCGGCGTCGGTGATCATGATTGCGGTCGGCACTCCCCAGGGCGAGGACGGTTCGGCGGATCTCCAGCACGTGCTCGGTGTCGCCCGCGAGATCGCGATGGCGATGAACGGCTACAAGGTGATCGTCGACAAGAGCACCGTTCCTGTCGGCACGGCCAACCGGGTGCGTGAGGTCATCCGGCGCGAGACCACATATCCGTTCAGCGTCGTCAGCAACCCCGAGTTCCTCAAGCAAGGCGGGGCTGTCGCCGACTTTTTCAAACCCGACCGCGTCGTCATCGGTGCCGAGGACGAGAAGGCGGCCGAGGTGATGCGGAATCTGTACAGCCCGTTCACGCGTACCGGCGCGCCCATCATGGTGATGGACTGCGCCAGCGCGGAACTCTGCAAGTACGCCGCAAATGCCCTGCTGGCGACAAAGATTTCGTTTATGAACGAAATCGCGAACATCTGTGAGTTGTTCGGCGCCGACGTCGACCAGGTTCGACGCGCGGTTGGTTCGGACCGCCGGATTGGGCCGTCGTTCCTGTTCCCAGGCACTGGGTACGGCGGCAGTTGCTTCCCGAAGGACGTCAAGGCCATCGTCAAGTTTACGGCCGACAAGGGCTACGACTTCCGCATTGTCAAAGCCGTCGATGCCGTCAATCAGTTGCAGAAGTCGATCCTGGCCTCCAAGATGGAGAAGCACCTTGGGTCGCTGAAAGGCAAGACGATTGCGGTCTGGGGGCTGTCGTTCAAGCCCCGCACTGACGACATGCGCGAGGCCCCGGCGGTGGTGCTGATCGAGCGCCTGCTGGCGGCTGGGGCGAGGGTTCAGGCGTTCGATCCAGAGGCGATGCCGGTCGCGAAACGGCTATTCGGGAACAGGATCGTGCTGGCACCGACCAGCTACAAGGCGCTCGAGGGCGCAGACGCCATGGCGCTGGTGACCGAGTGGAACGAGTTCCGTGAGCCGGATTTCGCGAAGATGCGCAAGGCGATGAAGACGCCGCTCATCTTCGATGGCCGCAACATCTACTCCCGCGACGTGATGCGGACGCATGGCTTCCAGTACTTTGGCATCGGGCGCTAAGTGCTTCGACTCGCCGTTGTGGTTGCGTCGTAATGCAGGGCGATCCGGCAAAGGCTGCTCGCTCAGCACTTAGTCCTGAGTGAATATGCCTGTTGCCCAATCTATGAATCGAAGGGCTAAGGTGGGGGCCGTCCTCGTCACGGGCGGGGCCGGCTACATCGGGAGCCACGTCGCCAAGGCGCTTGCCGCCACGGGCCGACGCGTCGTCGTCATCGACAATTTGTCGACCGGGCATCGCGGGGCTGTCCGCTGGGGCGAACTGGTTGTCGCCGACATCCACGATGTGGCACGGGTTCGCGAGACGATTCGGCGACACGAAGTGTCGGCCGTGATGCACTTCGCGGCCTCGTCTCTGGTGGGCGAATCGGTGCGAGACCCGATCGGCTATTACGCCAATAACGTCGGCGGCGCACTGGCCCTTCTTGAGGCGATGGTCGAGGAGTCGGTCAGTCGATTTGTCTTTTCGTCGACGGCGGCGGTCTTTGGTGACCCCGTCGAGACGCCCATCACCGAGAGTCATCCGACCCGGCCGATCAATCCATACGGCGATACCAAGCTGACCGTTGAACGAGCCCTGGCTCACTTTGATCGTGCCTACGGCACGCGGAGTGTCGCGCTGCGTTATTTCAACGCGGCAGGTGCCGATGCTGACGGTGATCTGGGCGAGGATCACCGGCCGGAATCGCACCTGATTCCGCGAGCCGTCGAGGCCGCGCTGGGCGGTCCCGTGCTTCAGGTGTTCGGCCACGACTACCCGACACCGGACGGGACCTGCCTCAGGGATTACGTCCACGTGAGCGATCTCGCGCGGGCCCATCTACTGGCGCTGGAACGGCTGGACGACCAGGGTGCGACGACGGCGTACAACCTTGGCATGGGCAAGCCGTTTTCGGTGCAGGATGTAATCAGCTCAGTCGAGCGGGTCAGCGGCACGCGGGTGCCAGCCGATCGGGCGCCTCGACGCCCCGGAGACCCGGCTGTCTTGTTCGCCTCGAGCGAACGGATTCGGACGGAGCTGGGGTGGCGACCGGCATTCGTCGATATCGACGCGATCGTGGAGAGCGCCTGGGCGTGGCGACGGGCTCATCCGCACGGGTATCAGGAGGAGGCGGTGCGCTGATGTTGGCGCCCCGTCCCCGTGGCTCGTCGTCACATTCCCGGGCGGGGCATCCCGCCTGCCACCCCGGCGCGGCTGCCGCGTCGGGGGCCCCGGCCTGCCTGCGTTGCTCCTCCCTCAAATACTCCCGGTATTCTCGGTCGTCGCGCCTTACCATCCGGGCGCCGCGCTCCGGGACTTTGACAACCAACCACGGGGACGGGACGCTGGGGCTCTGCGGAATCGTGTTCGATCCGCGGTTGTCGGGCCAGCGGCGCAACCGGTTCGGCCAGTGAACCCGCTGCTGCGACTGCTGGGGTACGCACGCCGGTATCGGGGCCGGTTCGTCCTGGCCCTGATCGCCATGCTCGTCTACGGCGGCGCGTCGACCTGGCTGCTGGTACTCATGAAGCCGATCATCGACCAGGTGCTGATTCGACAAGAAGCCGTCGCCACGGTCGCATGGTCGATTCTGCTTTCGTATTTCCTGAAGGGTCTCGGGTCGTACGTCTCGGCCTACCTGATGGCGGATGTCGGGCAACACGTGGTGCGCGACATCCGCGATGGCCTGTTTCGCCATACGCTCGGGCAGTCGGCCGCCTTCTTCAAGTCGCGGAGCACGGGGCAGCTTCTGTCGAGGCTGACCAACGACGTCGGCCAGGTGCAGCAGGTGGTGTCCGAAACGATGGCCGACTTGCTGCGGGAGTCGCTCGCCGTTGTCGGGTTCGCGGGCGTGTTGTTCTACAACGACGTCGGGCTGGCGTTGGTATGCCTGACCGGCGCGCCGCTGGTGGTGTATCCCCTTGTTCGGCTGGGTCAGGCGCTGCGCAAGACGACGAGGCGCAGTCAGGAACACCTGGAGTCGATGACGCACGTCGCGACCGAGGCGTTCACCGGACTGCGGATCGTCAAGGCGTTCGGCGGGGAGGACCGCGAGGGTTCCCGGTTCGGCCTGGCCACGCGGGCGCTGTACCGGGCGAACATGAAGGTGACGGCCGCGATGTCGATGATGCCGCCCATCATGGAATTGCTTGGTGGCGTGGCGATTGCGGCGGCGCTGTGGTACGGCGCCCGGGAGATTTCGGCCCATCGCATGACAGAGGGCGATTTTGCCCGCTGTGTTGGTGCGCTGCTGCTGATGTACAGCCCCCTCAAGAAGCTGAGCCGCGTCCACGCCAACATCCAGCAGGCGATCGCCGCATCGCAGCGGATCTTCGAGCTGATGGATACGCATACCGAGGTGCCCGACGAACCGGGGGCCCCACGACTCGCGCCCCTGCACCACGGGATCGAATTTCGCGACGTGACGTTCGAGTATGAGGATGGGCGGGGCCGGACAGCGCTCGGAGGCGTGTCGTTCACCGTCGGCGCCGGCCAGACGGTGGCCATCGTTGGCCGAAGCGGCGCCGGCAAGACCAGTCTCGTCAATCTTCTCCCCCGGTTCTACGATCCTTCCCAGGGCGCCGTCCTGATTGACGGCGTGGATATCCGGCGGTTCAGCCTGGCCTCACTGCGGGAGCAGATTGGGATGGTGACGCAGGAGACGGTGCTGTTCGACGATACGATCGCCAACAACATCGCGTACGGCCGGCCGGGGGCAAGCCCCGACGAAATCGAGGCCGCCGCGCGGGCAGCCCGGGCGCACGAATTCGTCTCGGCGATGCCGGCGGGGTACCAGAAGAGGATTGGCGAACGCGGCCAGCGGTTGTCTGGCGGACAGCGACAGCGCCTGGCCATTGCGCGGGCGATTCTGAAGAACTCGCCGATCCTGATTCTCGACGAGGCGACCTCGTCGCTCGATGCCGAATCCGAAGCGCTCGTGCAGGATGCCCTGGCCAACCTGATGCGCAACCGGACGTCGTTTGTCATCGCGCATCGCCTGTCGACCGTGCGACGGGCCGATCTGATTGTGGTCCTGGACCGCGGTCGCGTGGTGGAGGTCGGCCGGCACGACGATCTGATGGCGCGGCCCGATGGGGTGTACGCTGGGTTGTACGCGTTGCCGTTTGGCGGCGTGCGCCGGAAAGGCAGCACGCTGGACCGGCCGAAGGGGTGAGGCATCGACCGATGATGAAGAGCATGACGGGCTTCGCGAGTGTCACACGCGAGGACGCGGGCGCGAGTATCGGCGTGACCGTCCGCAGCGTGAACCATCGGTACCTGGATGTGCAGCTGCGTCTTCCTCAGACGCTGAGTGCGATTGAGCCCAGAATTCGCGGCGTGGTCCAGCAGCACGTGGCGCGGGGGCGCGTCGAAGTCGCGATTTCGATCCAACTCAGACAACAGCCGAAGCTCGAGATCGAACTGAACGAGGCGTTCGCGACCGCGCTGGCCAGTGCGATGGCGAGGGCGCGGGCCGTCGGTCTTGTCGAAGGCGCGTTGCACCCCGGCGACATCATGCGTTTTCCCCAGGCGCTGACCGTTCGAGAGCATGCTGCGGAACTGGACCCCGACGCCGCAGCGGCGATCGAGGTCGGGATTCTGGGCGCCATCGAGCAGGCGTCGCAGGAGTTGGACCTCATGCGCCGCCGGGAGGGGGCTCTGCTTCAACACGATCTGGATGCGCGCAAGACGGCTGTCGCCAACCTGATGGAACGTGTCGCGGAGCTGGCGAAGGCAGGGGAGCTCACGCTCCGGGAGCGGCTGGGCGCGCGGATCGCCGACATGACGACGGATCTCCAGGTTGACCGTGGTTCGGTCGCGCAGGAGATCGTGCGCTTTGTCTCGCGTTCGGATATCAGCGAGGAGTTGGTGCGCTTCCGTGCACATGTGACGCAGTGGGCGTCGCTGTCTGTCGGATCAGAGCCGTGTGGCCGCAAGCTGGACTTCCTGTTGCAGGAGATGAACCGCGAAGTCAATACGACCGGTTCGAAAGCCGATGGGGACGGGGTTCCGGAGCTGGTGATTTCGATCAAGGCGGAACTCGAGAAGATGCGGGAACAGGTGCAGAATGTCGAGTAGCTCGACGCCGCGGGGCCAGCTGTTTGTCGTGTCGGCACCCTCCGGCACCGGAAAGACGACGATTGTCGAGACGTTGGTCGCGTCGATGCCGCATCTCCGGATGTCTCGCTCCTACGCGACTCGCCGGGCTCGGGTGGGCGAAGTCGACGGGGTGGACTACAGCTTCGTGTCCCGTGAGCGTTTCGAAGCGATGATTGCGGGCGATCAGTTTCTCGAGTGGGCAGATATCTACGGCGATCTGTACGGAACATCTCAGGTTGACACCGAACGCATACAGTCGGAGGGGGACGATCTGGTCTTGGTCATCGACGTGCAGGGCGCCAGAAAGATCCGCCGCCGGGGCGTTCCCGTCGTGTCGGTATTCATGATGCCTCCGTCGCTCGATGTGCTCGAATCGCGACTGAGAGGCCGGTCGACCGACAGTGAGTCGCAGATTCAGCGTCGGCTTGACGTCGCGCGAGAAGAAGTCAGGGCCTTCGGGGAGTACAATTTCGTGGTGGTCAACGACGAGATCGGGGTGGCGGTGGAGCAACTGCGCGCGATCGTCACGGCCGCGCATCTGACATTGGCGGCGGCGACGCCGGAGGCGGAACGCATTGCGGCGACATTTGGGGCCGGCAGACAGTAGACGGCGGGCGGGAGCGCGGGGTTAAGGATTCGGGATTCGGAAGGAACCCGTAGGGGCGGGCCCCCGCCTGGCCTGAGCGGAGTCGAAGGGTGCCCGCCCTCACACTGGGGCAACCACAGGGGGTTGCCCCTACGGGCAGGTCGATTCCGCAATCGTTTCTTGACAAGCGGACGGAGTAAGCCATGGCTCTGATAGCACTCGGCGTAACAGGCGGAATCGGGGCGTACAAAGCCGTCGAAGTGGCGAGGGGACTTCAGAAACGCGGGCACGATGTCGTGGCGGTCATGACGAGGAACGCGCGGCGATTCATCGGCCGGGTGACGTTCGAAGCGATCACGAAACGGCGAGTCGTGACCACCCAGTGGGCGGCAGGCGCCAACGCGGACATCGAACACATCGCGCTCGCCTCGTCTATCGAACTGCTGGTGGTGGCGCCGGCCACGGCCAACATCCTGGGCAAGTTCGCGGCGGGCATCGCGGACGACTTTCTGTCGACGCTGTACCTGGCGACGCGTGCACCGGTGCTGGTCGCTCCGGCGATGAACAGCCACATGCTCGAGCATCCGGCGACAGCCGCGAACCTGAAGGTGTTGGCCGAGCGAGGCGTGCATGTCGTCCAGCCCGATGCCGGGTACCTGGCCTGTGGTTGGATTGGCAAGGGTCGTCTCGCGGAGCCGGACACCATCGTCGAGGCTGCGATACGGATTCTGGAGCCGCGTCGCACGCTCGATGGTCGCAAGGTTCTCGTGACGGCCGGGCCGACCTGTGAGGACCTCGATCCGGTCAGGTTCTTCGCCAATCGGTCGAGCGGGAAGATGGGATTTGCCATCGCTGCCGAAGCCGCGCGGCGCGGCGCCGACGTCACGCTGGTGGCCGGTCCGACATCGGTCGCGCCGCCTGAGGTCTCCGAGCTGGTCCGCGTCCGCAGCGCGGTGCAGATGCGCGATGCGGTGATGGCGCGCCTGGCCGTGGCCGATGTTGTGGTGATGGCGGCCGCGGTCGCCGACTACCAACCCGCGCACCAGGAGGCCCACAAGATCGCAAAGACGGCCGAGTCGCTGACCGTGACGCTCGTACGCACGCCGGACATTCTTGCGGAGATCGGCCGGTGGCGGAAGGAGCGCGGCGGGCATCGGCCGGCCATCGTGGGATTCGCGGCCGAGACCGAGGACACGGTGGCCCGGGCCGAGCGCAAGCGTGTCGCCAAGGGTGCTGATGTGATCGTGGCCAACGACGTGCTGCAGGATGGGGCCGGCTTCGAATCCGACACGAATATCGTCACCCTGATTGGTCCGGAATCGAATGAGCCGCTGCCCATCCAGTCTAAGGCCTCT
>Ga0315273_10013668_pt1 | contig 10448 bp, 8 predicted proteins | sample YL17G02_0_MG_FD_205753 | JGI IMG/M metagenome (GOLD analysis project Ga0315273, IMG submission 205753) | Sediment microbial communities from Yellowstone Lake, YNP, Wyoming, USA - YL17G02_0 | ecosystem: Environmental > Aquatic > Freshwater > Lake > Sediment | place: USA: Wyoming | collected... | reverse complement strand
GACATTGCGCGTCTCCATTGCTTTGTACGGCTTGCGTGCTTGCCACTTCGGAGTATACTGTCCACATTGCACCCTTGTTTCTCTCGTATAAAATGATGGCCCGCCGATCTTCTAGGGTGCACCTGACTGGCGGGAGTCTGCGCCACCCACGGCAAGCATTTCGCGAAGCGTGGCTTCGTGTTTATACTGCTTCCAAGCCGAGTCCACGCCCGCGCCACTGTCCGCTACGCAGACCGTTAGGCACTTCGCAATATGAACATAAAAGGATAGCATTGATTTGCCTTCAATTATCAGGAGTTAAATAATGTCAAAAAAACCTTATGGAGTTCTCATACTCCATGGTTTCCCCGCAAACTTGGAATGTGTACATCCAGTCGAGCCGCCTATCAAAGCGTTAGGGCTTCCAATTCGTATGCCTTTGTTACGGGGGCTTGGTACCCAATCTCCAGAAGCATTACAAGGGGTGACTTGGCACGATTGGCTGGCGGACGCTGAGACTGCACTGGCTGATTTACTAACAGAATCCGAGAAGGCTATTATCATCGGGCTAAGCATGGGAGGAGCACTGACATTAATGCTGGCAAAAGATTACGGAGAAAAACTTGATAGCGTCATTCTTGTCGCTGCAAGTGTTCAGTTGTTGTCGCCCCTCGCACCTGGAAGACCGTTTAACTTCATGGCTCCCCTGCTTGGGATGGTGCTTAAAAAATGGAATTTTCCGCCTGACCCGTCGGGCTTGTTTCAAGGAAGTTATACGTGGGCTCCTATGGGAGCAGTTCTTTCGGTTTTAGATCTCTCCAAATCAGTCCGCACCCAACTTTCAAAAGTAAAAACCCCAAGCCTTCTTATTCAAAGCCGTAAAGATGACACAGTCGCGCCAGAAAATATGGATATTATCTATCAAGGAATCTCTACATCTACCGAACAGAAAAAAATCGTTTGGTTTGAAAAAACGGGGCATGATATGTTCCGTGACTGTGAGCGAGACGCTATTATAGGCGTAATCATGAGTTATGTTATGGAACGAATTAGGTCGAAGTAAGAACGCGCCTAACAAAGCGTGCACCTGACTTGTGGGAGTCTGCGAGGTTTTCAAGTATTTTTCCGGCTTCGGGTTTATACTGCTCGCAAGCAGAGTCCACGCCCGCCCACCTGCCATGCTCCGCGAACGCAAGCCGTTGGGCAGATATAGTAGTCATGGCAGTGAATGACAATGAATTGCATTATCTTCCATAGGGAGCGAAAAGATGAATCCCAAAACTAATTACCATTTCATTACGATTCTAATTATTGTTGCCAATTTGAGTGGTGTATTTTCGGGTTGTACGCCTAGCCAGATTACTACACCAGCCTCACCTTTGCCTGCCACGGTCGCACCTACCCAGGTAAAACCTCCAACAGCAACCTCCATATCGACCATCATACCCACCATCGTACCCACTCCGATCATTACGCTAAAAAAAGGAGATTTCTATTTCAGTATCGATGGTCAGCAAAGCTTCATATTCTCGCGAAACCTGGCTGGTTACGAAACATCACAATATTATCAATTACTCGACTTGACTAGTACCGGGGGTAGCAAAATTGTACGTATCCAACTTGATAGCTTTGGTATGGGATATTCAAATACTGGCGAAGTGGATGAAGCCTGGGCTAAGAAATGGGAAGACGTCTTTGAGAAAGCCGCCTCCAATGGAATTGATGTCGTGCCCACGTTTAGCGCCTGGTACGACTGGAATAATGGGAATGGGTACTCCACCTGGAAATCAAATCCATTCAATGAGATAAATGGTGGACCGGCCAAGACACCAGTGGAATTATTTATCTCCGACTCGCCTACCCAAAAATTATGGTTTCACTGGATGGAAACGCTTATCGAACGCTGGCAAGGGCAGAAAAATATTAGTGCATGGGAAATCTTTTCCGAAGTAAATATGGTTCCGGGTACAACTGAGTCCAAAGCAATCGATTTTGTAAACAGCGCGGCATCCATTATCGATAATGCCGACTCATTTCATCGCCCGGTCACTGCCTCACTGGCAGATTTTGGCAACTGGTCCGGTTTTTATCGCAACGATGCCATAGATTTCATCAACATCCATCCTTATCCGCTTTCCGGAAAACTGGATACTACGATCATAACCGAAGTGCGTTCCATGCTGGAAAAATACAACAAGCCGGTTCTAATAGGCGAATCCGGCTTGAGTTTTGAGACTCCGGATAGTAATCCGCCCACGCTGACAACCGCAGACCGGGCTGATATTGGGATCAAACACGCCATCTGGGCGGCGGTGGTTTCAGGTGCAATGAATGGCCGCTCCCTCTGGTGGGAAGATGGTGTCGCCATTTATTTCCCGGCTTTGAATTTGCCCTTTATTCAAAAATATGCTGATGCAGAACTGCCGGCATCGAATTTCGTCAGAGACATTGATTTCAGCGACTTCCAACCACTGACATCCACATCCACCTCTGGAGTGTGGGGTGCGGCAGTCGGTAACGAGAAAATGGTACTGGGCTGGTATCGGGATTCAAGCAGTGAACCGCCGGATTGGAAGGTGCAGCCCATCATCTCCAAACAGACGATTACCCTCACCGTCCCCGGCTTTGCCACCAACTGGAAAATTGATTTTTATAACACCAAGACTGGGACCGATATTGTCAGTTCCACTATTGTTACTCGGGAAGGCATGAAGATCACGATAACTCTACCGGATTTTACGGATGACATTGCCTTCAAAATGTATATCCAAAAATAATCTAGCGGGATTCTATCTGACCTCTTGCATAAGTAAAAACAATTAAGCCACAGAGCGCACAGAGACCTTCGAGAAAAGGCTCTTAACTCTTTTTTTCTCTGTGATATTTGTGGCAAAAAAGACTTTTGCAAGAGGTCTATCCTTGTTTTAGGTCAAAAAAAAGGTCGCCACGTCACCTGTCTGCCCAACACCGCGTGCACCCGACTGGTGGGATTCGTCGCTACCTACGGCGAGCATTTTTCTGGCTTCGAGTTTTTTCTGCTCACAAGCCTTGTCCACGCCCGCCCACCTGCCATGCTCCGCGAACGCAAACCGTAGTGATTACTTTGGAACATAACAACAAAACCTAACGAAGCGTTATCAGAAACAACCTCATCGCGAGCGCCTCTGTCTTCATCATCGGATGCGCCATTTCATAAAAACTCGCGTGGATTGTCACGCGTAATACAAAAACAACAAAAATCACACCTGCACTGCATCCGCAGCGCGGTGCAAGTGATTAAACGCAAAACAGGCGTCCTCGATAGAAGACGCCTGTTTGATTCATCCGGACGCAGTTTTTATGCGGGTGCTTTTTCCTTCTTCGGCTCAGGCGGGACAAATCCCTTTGGCAGCAATCCGGCTTCAGTGACGATGCGCGGGACGATGTCTTCCCAGCCAACGGGCATAATGTGCAAGCCGTTGACGCCCTGCTTGCCGCGTATTTTCTCGATGATCTCCAGCGCGATCTTTACGCCTTCCTCCTGCGCGCCGCCTTTGGCATCGGCAGCGTCCATGCGGTCAATGATGTTCTTCGGGACAAACACGCCCGGCACTTCGGTCATGAAGTGCGTCATCTTGGCGCTCTTGAGCGGTGTGATGCCAATCATGATGTAGACCTTGCCGAAGATATCACGCTTGGCAAGTTCATTGAGCCAGATTTCCATGCGTTCGGGGTCGTAGACGAGGTTGGTCTGGAAGAACTGCGCACCGGCCTGGACTTTCTTCTGCTCGCGCAAAGCCTGGAACTTCGGGTCGGATGCGAACGGGGAGGCGGCCGCGCCCAGGAAGAACTTGGGCGGGAACTTGAGCTCCCGCCCGTCGAGGTAGTGACCCTCGTCCCTCATCTTGCGCAGGATCCAGATCATCTGGACGGCATCCAGGTCGTTGATGTCCATGCGGCCGCGCGGGCGCGGCGCCAGCACGGGACTGTCGCCGGTCACGCACAGGACGTTGCGTACCCCCAGCGCGGTCGCGCCGAGGATCTCGGCTTGCAGGCTGGCGCGCGTGCGGTCGCGGGCGGCGATCTGCATCACGGGTTCTGCACCTTTTTCCACGGCGATGCGTGAGCAGGCCCATGAGGTCATGCGCGGGGTGGCGGAGGCGTTGTCGGTGAAATTGATTGCGGTCACGTAGGGCTTGACGAGTTCGATGTTCTCGATCAGCTTCTTGGTTGCCATGCTCAACGGCGGTGCGATCTCGCATGCGACCACGAACTCTCCAGCTTTGAAGCGCCTCTCCAAATCGGAGACCGGCTCGGTGTAGGCGGGAGCGTGGTACTTGTCGTCGCCTTGCCACCAATCGGGCTGGCGCACCGGCTTGAAGACTGAAGCCCAGTTCTCATCGCGTTTGGCTTTGTCGCCAGAGAACATTCCAGAGATGAACTTGCCTGTTCCTACTTTGCCAATCTGCCGCGTGACGTCGCCCCAGGTTTCGCCGCCGACCTTTTCCCAATCCAGCGGCGGGAGGACTTCCATCAACATTTCTTCGCGTCCCATCTTGATGGCGCGTTCGTAGATTTTGTACCAGATGCACGGACGGGTCTTGTCTACGTAACAATGCTCGGGGGTGGAGCCGCCGCATGGACCGTTGCGAAGTCCTTTGGGACATTCCATTGGGCAAATGAAAGCCGTTTCCTGCAACAGGCAATTTCCACACATACGGCAACCAAATAGCGGTCCCTTGATAACGTATTCAAGATTCTCCAGCGCGAGATTTCCGAAACTCTCCTTCTTGAATGGAGAGTAAGCAGGTTGCCAGCGGCGACCAGGTGTAAAGATGGGCATAAAGCACCTCCAGTTTGATTCGTAGGAACGACTTCAGTCGCCACTACACAATAATCGGTAGTAAATAATCGTACGCGCTCAAGGCAGCCTTGGCGCCCTCGCCCACCGCCACGAGCACTTGTTCGGCATACGTGTTGGTCACATCACCCGCCGCAAACAGGCCGGGGACGTTGGTGCGGCAGGCGCCATCCACCACGATATGGCCGCGCTCATCTAGCCCCACCATTCCGCTAACCATGTCCGCGTTGGCGGTCAACGCCTTCTCCACGAATATGCCATCGGCCTGGTATTCGATGAGTTTACCTGCTTTATCTTTCACGATCAGCGTACGGGCATAGTCGTCCCCTTTGACTTCCACCACTTGGGAATTTTTCAGGATCGTGACATTGCCCGCTTTGCTCAACTTTTTGCCAAGCGGCATGTCAAGGGGTTTATCGCCCTCGCAGACGAGAGTAACCTGTTTGGCAACCGTCGCCAATTCCCCGGCGGAGCGCAGGGCAAGTTCCTCATTACCAATGACGATTACGGTCTTGTCGATAAAAAGCGGTGCGTAGGAGAGGGCCGAGTAGCACAGCCCTTTCATGATGTAGTCCTTTTCGCCGGGCACTTCAAGGCGAAGTTGGCGCGCACCCGTGGCAAGGATGACTGCTTTGGCGTCCAGAGTTGCACCGCCTTTGGTGATGACGGTGAAATGGTCGCCTTTCTTTTCGACTTTATCGACCGACTCCATGTGGCGGGCAAAGTCGAGGTATTCGAGTTCACTGCGAAACTTGTTGACGACTTCCAACCCGCGGATCACTTGATAGTCTTCGATCCAGGGCAGGGCCAGGTGATAGTTGGTCTTACCGCCCAGGTCCTTGCTGATGAGCAGGATGTTCAGGCGTTTGCGGATGGCGTACACGGCGGCTGTCAGCCCGGCCGGGCCGCCCCCGATGATGATCAGGTCATACATGTTGATCTCCTTCCGCTAATAAGCGGCCTTGACTGTCTCGATGTCTATTTCATGCTCGTCCCCGCCTTCGGGCGGCTCGGCGATGAAGCCTTCTTTCATCATCATCTGCGTGAGATCGCGCGAGCGTTTGATGATCTGCTTGGCGCGTGCCAGTTCCTCCTCGTAGGTGGTGGGGATGCGCGCCAGTCCCTGCTCCTGGGCCTTCATGGCAACTGCCGCGGCCTCGCGCGGGAAGACTTCCCAATCGTCCATATCAGGCATGATGTGGTCGGCGTCCAACTTGTCGCTTACATGGTCCGACATGGCCTGGGCGGCCGCGAAGCACATCTCGTCGGTGATAGTGCGGGCGCGGACGTCGAGCGTGCCGCGGAAGATTCCGGGGAATCCCAGCGAGTTATTGACCTGGTTGGGGAAGTCCGAGCGCCCGGTCGCGATCACGGCCGCGCCGGCCTCTTTCGCCTCCCACGGCCAGATCTCAGGGACGGGGTTGGCGCAGGCAAAGACGATACTGTCCTTTTTCATGGTGCTGATCCATTCGGGCAGGATCACGCCCGGCCCGGGCTTCGACAGCGCAATAACCACATCCACGCCTTTGATGGCATCGGGGATTTCGCCTTCGCGGCCTTCGGCGTTGGTGATGTTGCACAATTTCCATTTATCCTTGTATTCGGCTTTGCGCATCTCGAGGTCCTTGCGGTGCTTGCCGAGGATGCCTTTCGAGTCGACCATGAAGCATTTGGCGGGATCCGCTCCCCATCCGAAGATGAGGCGGGAGATTGCAACGTTCGATGCGCCCGTCCCGATGAAGGCAATCTTGACCTCGCTCATTTTTTTATTGACCACTTTAAGGGCGTTGATCAGCCCCGCCAGCGTAACGGTCGCGGTGCCCTGCTGGTCGTCGTGCCAGACCGGGATTTCCGCCTTCTCGCGCAGGGTGTCGAGGATGTAGAAGCATTTCGGATTGGAGATGTCTTCCAGGTTGACCCCGCCGAAGCCCGGCTGGAGCATCAACACGGTGTTGATGATAACGTCCGGGTCTTTGGTGTCAAGCATGATCGGGACGGCATCCACGCCGCCCAAATATTTATAGAGCAGGGCTTTTCCCTCCATAACAGGTAGTCCAGCCTTCGGGCCGATATCTCCCAAACCAAGAACGCGTGTCCCATCGCTGACGACCGCAACCGTGTTCCATTTGTTGGTGTACTCGTACACCAGTTCGGGATCCGCCTGGATGGCTTTGCAGGGCGCGGCTACTCCAGGCGTGTACCAGATGGCAAAGTCATTGAAACTGTGCACCGTGCATTTCAGGGCCGTTTCGATCTTGCCGCGGTAGAAAGGGTGCAGTTTCATGGCGTCTGCCGCAGGCTTTTTGGCTTTTGCGAGCAATTCTTCAACATTCATTTTTCCATCCTTTCTAATAGCGTCTCAAGGCGCTATTACGTCAATTATTCAAATACCCATCTGCATAAATCACTTTATTCAGAAGGATCTGGGTTGTCTTCCAAATCGCGGACTGGTTTGCGTCTTTCAAATCGAAATCTTCCATCTGCAGTTCTTCGCCTGCCGCGGTTCGCTCCGCGATTTTATTGTAAACCTTTGCGAGTGGAGAGGAAGTATCTTTTGTCTCTATCCAGCGGATGACATCATTCTGTTCCTTGTCAAATGGGTTGGCGATCATCATTTGCAGGCCGACGCCCATTAGCATCGCAAGATAGACGCGGTTGATCAGCGGACGATTTTCGTTGGGCACAGCATTGGAGACATTGCTCAACCCGACCGAGATGTTGGGTGCGGGATCCCAGGCATATTGCAAAGTCCGCACTGTTTCGATGAGATGCGGGCAGTATTGCTGGCATCCCGAAACGGTCAGCACAAGCGGGTCAATGATGAGATTCTCCATCCCGAAGTCAAGCTCAATCATGCGCGGGATCAACTGCTCGACCGCGATGGTGACGCGTGCATCCGCTTCGATGGGGATGCCCTCGGGTCTGAGGGTCAACGCGATGACTTTTGCGCCGTACTTCTTCGCCAACGCGGGGACTTTCTCCAACCGTTCAGGTTCAGCGGATGTAGAGTTGAGGATCGGCTGGGCCTTTTTGATGGCCTTAAGCGCGGCTTCCATCCCGTCCACGTTGGTGGTGTCAATCGAAAGCGGGACATCCACCACGGTTTCAACTGTCTCGATGATCCACGGCCAGACTTCCGCAAAGTCCTTTTTGCGTGGGCCGAGATTGATGTCCACCGCCTTTGCTCCCGCCTCCACCTGCTTGACGGCCAGGTCCATGAAGAATTCACGGTCTCGGGCGGTAAGCGCCTCCTTAACTTTTTCTGCTATGATGTGAATATTCTCGCCTATGATATACATTGGTTCCTCCGGGGTTGTTGATTGAAAATGTTAGGGTCAAAGTAGACAGGGGTTCAAGTACACAGGTATGCAGTTCGTGTGTCTACTTGTTTACTTGTCTACTCTGCTAGAATTCGTCCGTGTGCGGTTTGAGATCCATGGTCATCAGGACCACGTCTGAACAATCGCCGTCCGGGAACATGAAATAGTCTTCGAGGGTGCAGCGGGATTTAAACCCGATCTGCTCGAAGGCGCGCACGACCTTGGTTTGATCTGCGGTGATCTCCGCGGCCAGGAGCGAGAGTCCCTGCCGGTGGGCAAAATCCACCAGCACGCGGATGATCTTCATGCCCAGCCCGCGCTTGCGAAAATCCTTGCGCAGGAACAGGCGCACTTCGCCCATGTGCCGCTTGGGGCCCTTGAGGAAGCGCAGCGTACCGCTCCCCACGGCGCGGTCTTTCACCAGCGCCAGCATGGGCAGGATGTTGTTGTAATCCAGGTTGTCGCACCAACCCTGCAGGATGGCCGCGTCCTTCACGTTGTCCCGCAGGTAGCGCAGGTCGTCTTCGCTGGCCGCCAGATAGAGTTCGTCGAGGTGGGCGCGGTCCTCTTTCACCATTGGACGCAGGAGAACGTGAACGCCGTCCTTCAATGTGACCATTTCGCGGAAAGTTTTGATCTGGTCTGGTAGCATAGATTTATCTCCTTACTTCCCTCGGCCTGAGTCGCGGGAAATCAGTCTCGTTTCAACGCCGCTTCCACCGACGGGAACTTGCTCATGTCCGTGTGCGGGAGGAATAGGGCAGACGTGAAGGCTTCGTAGAAAGTGTTGTCTGCTGAAAGCTCAATGTAGGTCATGCGCCCGGCAATGCTGCGTACCTGTGCACGCTTGCGCCAGTCCAGCATGGCATAGTATGCGCCGCGCACCGAAGTGTTGCCGAGAAAATCAAATCGGTCCCAGGGCATATCCGGCAGGAGGCCGATTTGCACGGCCTTTTCCACGTTGATATATTTTCCGAACGAACCGCCCACCAGCACTTTCGAGGCGCTTTCCAGCGGGACACCGACATTTTCGGCCAGCACGGTAAAGCCTGCGTAGATGGCGGCCTTGGCGCGCAACAGGTTATCGATGTCGACGCGGGTCAGGACGATATCCTCGCCCGACTCTGTTTCCGCGCCCCACGCCACCACGTACTCCCCGCCGTGCGCCCCCGCGCGGACCCTGCGCGTGTTCGCCGTTAAATTGACGTTCCCGGCCTTGTCGAGCACTCCCGTTATGAAAGCCTCCGCGAGCAGGGCGATCAGCCCCGAGCCGCAGATGCCCTTCGGCTTGACGCCGCCAATGACGCGGTAGGTCGGTTCGAACGTCTCGCTGTTGACCCAGACCTCTTCGATCGCGCCTTGCGTGGCGCGCATTCCATTGACCACCCCCGCACCTTCGAATGCGGGACCGGCCGAGCAGGCGCACGTTACCAGCCAGTCGTGGTTGCCGAGCACCGTTTCTCCGTTCGTGCCCACATCCAGAAACAGTTGGATTTCCTCGGATGTGTCCAACCCGCTGGAGAGTACGCCCGCCGTAATGTCCGCGCCAACGTAACTCGCCACGCCGGGCAGGCAGTCCACCACCGCTTCGGGGTTCGTCTTCAAGCCGATCTCACGAGCCGTCATCAACGGCGGATGGTTGACCGCGGTAATGAACGGTGAGAGGCGGATGTTGTCCGCCGGTATGCCCAACAGCAGGTGTATCATGGTGCTGTTGCCCGCGATGGTTGCTTTTACCACTTGCTCAGGAATCACCCTGCCTTCGTCCAGTTTGACACGTTTGCAGGCAGTTTCAAGCAGGCCGTTGATCGTATCCAGCACGCGCTGGCGGAGTTCCTGCCCGCCCTCGCCTTTGCTTGCATACATGATGCGCGAGATCACGTCTTCGCCGCGCGCGATCTGGCCGTTGTATTCTGCGACTTGTGCTTTGACTTGTCCGCTCACCAGATCCACCAGCCAGAGCGAGACGGTGGTCGTGCCGATGTCCACCGCGATGCCCCACAGCGGGGAATATTCGTCCACGTGGCCGGGTTGCAGGTTGATGAGCCGCACCGGCAGATCGTTGTCTTCGGGATTGCTTTCGAATTCCGCCGTCGCCCGCCAATCGCCCTCGCGTAAAATGGCCCCCAGGTTTTGCAGTAACGCCAGCGAGCTGTTTACTTGCTTCACGTTGGCTTGCAGGCGGAACACGGTCTGCAGGCGGCTCCAGTCGTCGGTCTGGTCGTCCATGCTGGGCGGGGTGAGCGTAAGATGCACGCGGCGGATCGTCTGCGCGAAGGGATACTCGTAATCGGCAGGGACGCTGACTT
>Ga0315273_10013667_pt1 | contig 10448 bp, 10 predicted proteins | sample YL17G02_0_MG_FD_205753 | JGI IMG/M metagenome (GOLD analysis project Ga0315273, IMG submission 205753) | Sediment microbial communities from Yellowstone Lake, YNP, Wyoming, USA - YL17G02_0 | ecosystem: Environmental > Aquatic > Freshwater > Lake > Sediment | place: USA: Wyoming | collected... | reverse complement strand
GGGCCGCACCCGGTTTGCGATGGATGCGGCCCAGTGGATTGAATCGGTGCTTAATCCCCCTTGGGCGTGAGCGCCTTCATGGCTTCGTCGATATTGAAGTCCAGGCTCGCCATACGCGGCGGGTATTCCTTGAGCGACTTGATCAACACGCCCACCCGAGCGAAGGCGGGCGCATAAGTCCACGCGTGGTTCTCCTGCCATTCGTCAAAACCGCGCGACTCGTGCATGCGCTCGAACGGATCGAGCTTCAGGTTGGTGACGAGCGGCGTGACCATGTCCTGCTGGACGCCGTTAAACCACTTGTCCTGCTTGACGAACAGGAACTTCCAGTCCCCGTAGCGAATGCCGTGGAGCTTGGTCTCGGTGAAGTAGTAGAACTCCTTGCGCTTGGAGGGCCCCTTGCCGGTGATCAGGTCGGTCTGGTCGTAGCCGTCGAGATGGATCCTGGTGTAGGTGTTGTCGCCGGCCTTGTAACTCGTGAGGAGTTTTTCCTTCAGCTTGGGTTCGCCGACACCCGCCATAAGTGTGGGAATCCAGTCTTCCATGGTCATGAACTCGCCCGTCGTCACGCCCGCCGGGATTTTGCCGGGCCATTTCACCAGCATGGGCACGCGGAAGCAGCCTTCCTTGCCGCCCACGCCTTTTTGCCCACCGAACGGCGTGTTGCCGCCATCGGGCCAACTGTTCATGGCCGCGCCATTGTCGCTGGAGAACATGACGATCGTGTTGTCCGCGATGCCGAGGTCGTCGAGCTGCTTGAGGAGTTCGCCGACGGTGTCGTCGAGTTCCATCATGCCGTCCGCGTACAGGCCGTAGCCGCTCTTGCCGTCGTATTTCGGCGAGAGATTGGTCCGGTAGTGCATGCGCGTGGTGTTGTGCCAGACGAAGAACGGTTTGTCTGCCTTGACCGCGTCGTTGATGAAACGCTTGGATTCGACAAGGATTTCCGAGTCCAGCGTCCGCTGGCGCTCCTGTCCGAACGGGCCTTTGTCCTCGATCTTCTGCGTGCCATCAGGATTCGCCCACGAGTGAATGACGCCGCGCTGCGCGAATTGCTTCGCGACCTCGGGGTCTTTGGGGAAATCATACTGCTCCGGGTATTCCCCGGCGTTGAGGTGGTAGAGAATGCCGAAGAACTCATCAAAGCCGTGAGCCGTGGGCAGATGCTCATCGCGATCGCCGAGATGGTTTTTGCCAAACTGCCCCGTGGCGTAGCCGAGCGGCTTGAGCAGGTTGGCCAGCGTCGGATCAGCCTTATTCAGGCCCTGTTCCGCACCAGGCAGGCCGACGGTGGCCAGACCCACGCGGATCGGATACTGCCCCGTGATGAAGGCCGCGCGTCCCGCTGTGCAGGAAGCCTGGGCGTAGTGATCCATGAAGATCATGCCCTCCTTGCCGATGCGGTCGATGTTCGGCGTGCTGCCGCCCATCATGCCGCGGTGATAGGCACTGATGTTCCAGATGCCGACATCGTCGCCCCAAATGATCAAAATATTGGGTTTCTTTGTATCAGTGGTTTTAACTTGTTCTCTCCTTTTTGATGTTGATTGATTTGCTCATTTCACCATCACGACCTGCGGTGGCATCCAGCTTCCATCGATGATGCTGTTAGTACCGTATACGATTCGATTGAAAGAATTATCACCAGTGACCGGCAGCCCTTTCGGGCTGCCGGTCATCGTTTGCATTTACTGCAGTGCCATCGCGATGCGCAGGCGCTCTTCGGGTGTGATGAGGTGATCGAAATCCTCGGCGTCCTTGTCAACGTCGATCTCGACCCAGTTCACGTCGCCGGTGAATTTCTTTTCCTTCGGATAGTCCGGGGTCACCGGCGAACCGAACTCGTTACCGATGTCCAGCGTTTCGTCGGCGGAAAATACGGCGGGCTCGGTCTGATCCACGCGGCCTTCGCCAACCTTCTTCCCGTCCACGAACAAGGTTGCCAGGCCGCCTTTAGCAATACCGCCACCGTCGTACTTGAACTCCATCCGTACCTGGTGAGTTCCGGACGGGATCTTCACCGTGCTCTCGATCGTGTAGCGGTTTACACCATAGAAGTTATAGCAATACCTAAGCCTACCCTCCTTGGCATACAAGCTCCAGCCGCCAATGATCCCGCCCACGGCAACAATAACTCCCTGAGCTCCGGATTCGGGAACGATCACCTCGGCTGTAACCGCATGCGACTTGTTCTTGTAGCTAACGATTGAGCCTTCGGTCAGACGTCCCATACCACGGTGCAATAATTGACGGTTGCCCTTGACCAGTTGCGGCCGTCCGGCAACGTCGGCGTTGGCACGCTCGGCGAAGCGGTCGTCAAGAGGTAGCACGTTATACTTTACTGCCTCGATCAACCATAACCTTTGAAGGTGATGGAGTTTCTCAGGCATCTCTTTGGCGAGGTCCTTCGACTGACTCCAGTCGGTATTGGTGTCGTACAGTTCCCACACATCATCGTCAAAAGCCGGCAGCTTGGCACCCCCGGTGATCCATGGTGTGCGGTGGCGGGTTACGGCTGTCCAACCCTTATGGTAGATGCCGCGGTTGCCCGACATCTCGAAATATTGTGTCTCGTGCCGCTCGCCTGCTTTGGCGTTGTCGAACGAGTACATCATGCTCACGCCTTCTATCGGGCGTTGCTGTACACCGTTGACAAACACCGGCTGGGGCAGGCCTGCCGCTTCCAGTATGGTCGGCGCAACGTCGATCACATGGTGGAACTGGCTGCGGATCTCACCCTTAGCTTTAATACCTTTTGGCCAATGAATAATTGTCCCGTTGCGTGTGCCGCCGAAGTGCGAGGCCACCTGCTTGGTCCACTGATAAGGTGTGTCCATGGAGTGTGCCCAGCCCACTGCATAGTGGTTGTATGCCTCGACCCCACCCAGCTTGTCTATCCGCTCTGTGAGGAATTCAGCTGACTCTAATTCAGGGAAGCCGGTAAGGGGAGCCATCTCGTTAAAGCAGCCCTGGAGTGAGCCTTCCGCTGAAGCACCGTTGTCGCCCAGGATCACGTAGATCAGCGTGTCCTCCAGGATACCGAGTTCCTTGAGTGAATCGACCAGCCGCCCGACATGATGATCGGTATGCTCCATGAAGCCGGCATAAACCTCCATCTGGCGAGCCAAAACCTTCTTCATCACTGGTGTGATGGTATCCCATGCCGGGATCTCGGGATGACGCTCGGTCAGCACGCAGTCCTTTGGGATGACGCCGAGTTTGAGTTGGCGGGCAAAGGTCTCTTCGCGCAGCTTGTCCCAGCCTTGGTCGAACTTGCCCTTGTATTTATCTGCCCATTTTTTCGGCACGTGGTGAGGCGCATGTGTAGCGCCCGGAGCGAAATATGTAAAGAATGGCTTGTCGGGAGCGAGCGACTTCTGCTGTCGGATCCAGTTGATCGCCTTGGTAGTCATGTCCTCGGTGAAGTGATAGCCCTGCTCGGGTGTCTTCTCAGGTTCGATCGGCGTGGTGCCATCGTATATTGCGGGATACCACTGGTTGGTCTCACCGCCGATGAAGCCGTAGAAATACTCGAACCCGCCGCCGCCGGTGGGCCAGGCATCGAACGGGCCGATGGGGCTGTTCTGCCAGACCGGCACTTCATGGCACTTGCCGAACTGCGAGGTGCTGTAGCCGTTGAGCTTAAGCGTGCGGGCAATTGGCGAGATGGTGTTTGACAATACCGAGTTGGCACCCGGAGCCGAGGTCGCCATCTCGGTGATCGAGCCCATGCCGCACGAGTGGTGGTTGCGGCCGGTGAGCAGCGCCTGGCGCGTCGGCGAGCAGAGCGCCGTGGTGTGGAAGCGGTTGTACTTGATGCCGTTCTTCGCGAGCTTCTCGAAGTTCGGCGTCTGGCACGGGCCGCCAAAGGCGCTGGTGGCGCCGAAACCGACGTCGTCAATCAGGACGACGAGCACGTTGGGCGCGCCCTTGGGCGGCCGCAGTTCCTTGATCGGTGGGTACTTGGTGTCCGGATCCTTGGCATCGTAGGTCGTCAAACCCACGTGCGGCTGATCCGGGATGGGAAGGACTGTGCGTTGAATCTTGTCTTGTTCCATTTTAAGCCTCCTTTTGAGTTAATGGTTAGTGGCAAATACCGAGTGTCGGGTGTCGAGTGTCGAGGGGGGGAGCACAGCAACTATTTGTTCTGCGCTCCGTGTCCCTTGTTTTCACTCGTCACTCGACCCTCGTTTTCTCATCGTTTGAATCGAGCTCGTCAAAATCCCGATGATCTCGTCGAGCAGTGCGATCCGTTGTTTAATCACGTCCTCGTCGAACCAGTGCTTCATCCGTTCGTAACGCCCCCGGGTTTCACGGGCAGAGCCTCGTGCGAAGTCAAGGAAGCGAACGTACTCGACCCGGCTCAGTCGACCGTAACCTTCCTCGATGTTTGCACAGATTGAATCGGCGCTGCCGATTTGTTGTGACACAAGTCGATAGCAAAGGGGGTTTGTTTTAAGTGTTTCCATATCTGCCACCACCTGATCGAACAATTGCCGCGCTTTTTGGTACGCGCCGAACTGTTCAAGGCTGCGTTGACTCATTTCACCTCACTCGACACTCTCCCTCGACACTCGTCACTCGTTTCTTGCCCCTCGTCACCCGTCACTTTCTTTTCCCCCTCGACACTCGTCCCTCGACACTTTTCCCTTTTACTTCCCATGACACTTCTTGAACTTCAGTCCGCTGCCGCAGAAACACGGCTCGTTTCGGCCCGGTTTCATTGATACATTTTCCCCTACTTTCTCTTCCGTTCCCATGACCTTCATGACTTCTTCGGCCAGTCTGCCTCGCCGGATCAGTCCCGCCATGACCTGCATTGGCTTGTCCGCATGCTTGAAGAAAGCCTTGTATCCCTCGCACAGGTAATTCAGCCCTGCTTCTCCTTCCGGCGTTTGGAGGAAACGGTTCTTGGGGCATTCACCGTTGCACACAAAAAGCATTTCGCATTCCCGGCAGTAACGGGGAAGCGTTTCCTTCTTGTCCTGACCGAACTTTCTTTGCTTCTCCGAGGCCACGAGTTCAATCATAGGAGTTTGCAGGATGTTCCCAAGGTAATAGTTTGGTTCGACAAAGTGATCGCACGAATAAAGATCCCCATTGTGCTCTAGAGCCATGCCCTGACCGCATGTAGGCCCGAAGATGCAGACGGTCCCGGCCATGTTCAGCCAGCCTGCCAGTGCTCCGTCGAAATTCAGAACAAATGTCTGGCCAACGTCTCGCTTAACCCACTCGTTAAAAATCTCTATCAAAAAGCGGCCCCACTGTTCGGGCCGGACAGATCGGTCGGTAACCCTGTTACCTTCCTGGAAGCCGGTCTCCCCGTTCTGATTGATCCGTTCCACGATGGGAATGAATTGAAGATAATGCGTATCGAGTTCATCGCGGAAGAACCGATAGACGTCCAGGGGATGGTCGGCGTTTTTCGAATTGACTGTGCATAAGATGTTGAACTCCACCTTGTGTTTCTGGAGCAGCCGGGCAGCTTTCACGACCCGGTCAAAGGTTCCATGGCCTCCCTTGTCTTTCCGGTAGAAGTCGTGAAGTTCCTTCGGACCATCCATGCTGAGGCCGATCAGGAATTTATTCTCGTGGAAAAATTGGCACCACTCCTCGTTGAGGAGGATACCGTTGGTCTGGAAGGTGTTTTCGATCTGCGTCCCGGCTTTCTGATATTTTTTCTGAAGTTCCACGGAGCGCCTGAAGAAATCGAGACCCATTAGCGTCGGCTCGCCTCCCTGCCACGCGATGGTGATCGAAGGGACCTGATGGGCTTCGAGAAGCTGCCGGATATAGGCCTCATGTACTTCATCAACCATCCGGAAATCACTGCCCGGATAAAGACTTTCCTTCTTCAGGAAGAAACAGTAGTCGCAATTCAGATTGCACGCCGAACCCGTGGGCTTGGCCATAATGTGAAAAGCCCGGGGGACTTCCAGTTTCGTCACCAATGATCTCCTTTCGCCTGCGCTGGTTCCGGCATGAGGCCGCTGTGTAAAGTGGCGAGTGGCAGGTGGCGAGTGGCAAGTGGCAAGTGGGAAAAGTACCACCCCGTCCCACCATCGCCGCTTCATTCTTCGTCACCCGTCACTTGCCACTTCTTTACTCTTCACTTTTTAATTATTTTATTAGCTAACCGCTTGATTGTCGAACTTAGTATCCGGTTGATCTCTTCTGCCAAAACGACTCGCTGCTCGATGATTTCTCCAGGCACCCAATGTTTCAATCGCTTGTATCGGCCTAGTGTTTCTCTTAGTGATCCCCTCGCGATGATGAGAAAACGTCGGTATTCTACGGTGCTTTCCCGCCCATACCCTTCTTCGATGTTTGAGCAAACGGAATCAGCGCTCGCCAGTTGCTGACTAACAAGCCGATCAAGTCGTCGATCCTGCAGCGACTGACTTATGTCGTGAACAACCATGTCGAACAGTTCCAATGCCTTCTGATAAGCTCCAAACTCCTCAAGTTTTCCGTTGCTCATAGGTCAGTGTCTAATGGCAAGTCACAAGTGGTAAGGGAAGGAATCCCAAACTCACTGGTCACCGGCCCTCGTCAATATTCTCTTGCTTAATCCCTCGGCCCATTTCTTTTCGTTTCTTCGTTTTGTACCAGTCTTTTTGTCTTTTCGTCACTCGCCACATGCCACTTGCCACTCGCCACTTGCCACTATCTTCTTATTTTCGCCTTACTATCCGAGTCAAAGGTCCCCGGATCAGCAGATACGGTATAAAGGCCAGGATCACGGCAACAAGAAGTGCTTCGAAAGGGTAAAACCGTCGAAAGACAATCCACTGATAAACCAGGTCGATAAGGATCGCGATGACGAAGACCTTGCCCACCGATTTCCAGCCACTCCGCAACAGGGCCCGCCGATGAACGGGATCGCTGATCAGAGCCCAGTTATAGGGAACCTTCCCTTCTTTCGCATCTTTCAACCCCGCACGCACGGCGAAGATGATAGAAATGAGCGGCTGCAGGATGAGTCGAAACTTCATTGGACCGCTCACCCGATCAATTAGATTCTCAAATATACGAGTCAATAAATCTTCCATGGTTTCAGCCTCCTCTTCTGAACAGTTATCAGTTATCGGTGATCAGTTATCAGTCATCAGTCATGAATAATCAGCAAAGCCTGTGACCAGTGATCGGTAATCAGTGGAAACAATTAACTGATACCTAATCCCCATCTCAATACTTGGCTGCTGGTTCACTCTTCATTGGTCGTATTTTTTGAATTTACTGATCACTTGATTACCGATTACTTGATCACTGTTTACTTTGGTTACCGATTACTTGATTACTGGTTTGCTGATCACTGATCACTGGATTACTGGTCACTCGCCTTTGGCTTGCCACGGCCAACGGCCCTCGATCTCCACTACGATAGACCAACTCAAAAATGTACGAATGAGCACTAACACTCCCAACACCACGATGTTGTAAAGGGTTGGGCTAAGCGCGACCGTTCTGATGATATCGGCAGCAACCAGAAATTCCAGCCCTAACAGCAGGGTTTTCCCAATCTTGTCTTTGAATCGTTTGTAAGCGTCCTCAACGTGTTGCCTGTAGTGAAAAAAGTAGCGGCCGATGCCATGAATGATGCCACCCACAATAATCAATACAGCCAGACCCTCAATGCCCTGAGCCACCAGCTCAATCAGTTCTCGTATCATATCGCCTCCTCATCGCCACTATTAGTGATCAGTAATCGATCATCAGTAATCAGTAATCAGCAAAGCCTGTGACCAGTGAACAGTTATCAGTTATCAGTAATCAGTGGAAACAATTAACTGATACCTAATCCCCATCTCAACACCTGGCTGCTGGTTCACTCTTCATTGGTCGTATTTTTTGAATTTACTGATCACTTGATTACCGATTACTTGATCACTGTTTACTTTGGTTACCGATTATTTGATTACTGGTCACTGTTCTTTCCTATTGCCGCGCCAGGGTCTTCACTCCTATTTCCAAATGACCGCCGAGAATGAACGTGGTTGCGGGAAGAATCACTGCTACAAGGGGACCCAGGTTCTCCATAGTTGCTCCTGTTTCAAACCGCCTTTCTTAAAAGATCCATTTAAAGAGGCTGCTCGCAAAAGCAAAAAGGCCAAAACCGCCAATCACGATGGCAACAATCAGAGAGAGAGACCATGACGATCCCTTATCCAACATACTCAACCTTTTCATCAGGCTATGGTTTTGAAAAATCGCGGGAATCAGAATCAGTGTCCCGAGACTAATGAGGACCAGACCGAGATGGCGCGCCCGTTCGCCATGAAAATGGCCAAGAGGCCCCTGAGATTGTTGGAGGAACTCGAAGAATTTAAGGATGGTGAATCCAAAGCTGATCATGGAGAGCGATGTCCGAATCCAGGCCATCAATGTCCGCTCAGCAGCCATGCGGGTCCGCGTCGTGGCGGCGTCCGTCCGCTCATAGGCAAGCCTGGTCGCAATGTCAGCAGCCGTTTCTTTTGATGCTTCTTGATTCATTTTACACCTCGCGTACTCGCCTTGTTTCTTTCTCCTGTGTCTTGTCGTCGAAACGCAAATTACTTGGCAGAATACATTCTTAAAAACTTCATCGTGCCGGTATCATATTTCAAATCAATACACAGAACATCAGCCTTAAAGAAATAGATAGCAGCGGCGTTTAGGTCCCGGATATAGTTCTGTTCTAATGATTCCGGCGGACAAGCTGCCATGGTTGTATGGGTGATCTCGATTGAAATTCGACTACCCTCCAATCTGTAAGTACCCCCACCCAAATTGCAGTCTGCCCGGATACTGACCTTTCCATCAGGCAACAGCTTCAGGGTGTAATTCTCAGGGGTCGGCGGTATACTTCTTGTATCGTTATTATAAAGCGTCTGCTGCCATCTCCACAGGGTGTCGATGAGCGATTGATCAGCTTTTCCCCGAACCTCCTCGCCCATTTTAACGAGTCGATTATCCCTTAAAACAAACTGATGGACCGCCTGCCGGGTGGGGCAGCATATTGGGTCCCCAGGAGCCTGTGTGGTCATATCAACTACAATCTCGTTGTTTTTAATAGCAAGCGAATGGATTTTGACGCGATCACCCAGAAAAGCGATGTCCTGATTGATCCATCCCTGAGGGTCTTTGACGAGAAGAGCCAGGTCATAGAAAGTGCCACTGCCGCCTGGATCAGTGGTCAGAATCACTGCTGCAGCGTCTTTCCCGTCCAGCTTACCGAGGGTAATTGTATCGGTCAGTTTCACCACAGTTTCGGTAGCCGAACCCGGAGCGGCCTGTTCTCGGTATTCTCCGTTAACGAGCTGAACTTTACCCGCCTTCGTCCAGCCGGAGAGAAACACCATTTTATCGAAGTTGATCTCAGGTAACTCTGCCGCCTTGGCCAACCCGCATGCCAGCTGCAACAGAACAATAAGCCAAAACACCCTCAGACTCATTTTAATTTGTACGATGCCTCCACTCTCATGGAGCCCCACGAGCAAACTCGCAATCGGCCCCTATCCCGCGCTTACTTTTCTATCCTGGTGATCTTCGTACCCTGCAAGCCAAGGCCTCCCATCAGCCCCTTCTGATCAAAGAAAAACGCATAGATCTCCGCCTGTAAGGTTGTCGTTGTCGCCGACGAGGCCGCACCGGTGTCCATGACGACGATGCTCGGGCCAACGCCAATCTCCCAGCCATCACTCTTGTCGATCCACTTCATCGCCGAGTCGGTCATCAAAAACAGCGCATACCCATATTTCTGTATGCCAGCCTGGAAACCATACGAAACCTGAACGGTGTTGTAGCACCCCGTAACAGACCACACTTGGGCAGATGCTTGGCTCTTTCCCTTCTTGAGAAGAGCGCCCTCACCATATTGTCCACCCACCATGAAGCCTCCCTTGGTGATGCCCGGAAAGACGAGGACGCCTATTGCCTTTTCACCCAGGGCATTGGCTAAAGAGGATTTCGCATACAGTTTCTCTAAAGCGCTTTTGGCATCACGGTTAATTTCTGACGCGGACGCTGCCCGAGCAGGATTCGGACTAATCAGTGTGCCCGCAACAAATGCAAGGACCAATAAAATAGCTATCAAACGAAAGTATCTCATCATCATCTCCTCCTTTTTTTTTAACTAATGCCCGATGCCCACAGGGCACCCTCGAACCATGAAAATTTAGGGGTTTGCTGACACTGACACTGGCACTGACACTTTATTTTCTAGCTACTTGTCCGCTTTCATGAGCGGGATGTTTGCAGCGAGCTCATACATCAGCACTGCGTTGATCTTGTTCTCGATCTGGTAGTAGCGAACTACTTTTACCTCGGGCAAAACTTTGCGAAACTTCGGGAGATAGGTCTGACGAAGCTTCGGCCCCAGGGTCTCGATGGTCATATACTCATCCATCAGCTTCTTCGCCGTTTCATTGGTCATTTTTTGATAGGCATCCGAAAAGTCATTGATCAAT
>Ga0315273_10013666_pt1 | contig 10450 bp, 9 predicted proteins | sample YL17G02_0_MG_FD_205753 | JGI IMG/M metagenome (GOLD analysis project Ga0315273, IMG submission 205753) | Sediment microbial communities from Yellowstone Lake, YNP, Wyoming, USA - YL17G02_0 | ecosystem: Environmental > Aquatic > Freshwater > Lake > Sediment | place: USA: Wyoming | collected... | reverse complement strand
GGCCCCATTTCCTGCTCTCTACCCGCCAATCCGTATCGATTCCGTTTAATCAGCCACGGCGACTGCGGAAATTCCGGCTGACCGCCACCATCTTGCGAAGACAGGGTTAAAGCAAATTCCTATATATCATTCCCGCCGCGGCTGCCCATAGGAAGGATGCCAGCGGCAATGATCCAAGGAATGCCCACCGCTTTTCGCCGGCGCCCTCCTCCCAGCAGAACTGGAGCGTCCGCCAGGAAAGCCCCAGAGGCACGAGGGCGCTGGAACAGGCCCGAAACAGAGATCCCGCAGGGATCGACGATTGGCTGAAACAAAGTCCGAGCTTGGTCAGAAGGTATATGAGACAGGGCAGGACGACGAGACACCCGACCCAGACAATGAAGGCGTAAGCCCAGAACGTCCGCCAATTCTGCTTGTCCACGATATCGATCCATGCGCGAATCTGGCGCCAGGCACCAAGATTGACTGCGCAGTAAATAGCCGAAAGGCCGAACATGACGATGGCCTGCCAGGCCTCGCCATAGGTCGAAAGCACGCGATCGGCAATCGTAAATCGTCAATCATTAATGAGAATTGGAAATGCAGCGCATTATCGGCTAATATTGCACCCTTGCGGAATATCGCAGGTCACTACGAATGAAAGTAATCTCGCTTTTGGGATCCACGGGATCCATCGGAACCAGCACCCTCCGAGTGACGTCAAGCTACCCCCAGGCCTTCCGGATTGCGGGGCTGAGCGGAAACAGGAACATCGCGGTGCTGGCAGACCAGGTCGAGCAGGTCCGGCCCGAGATCGTCTCCTGCGGCGACAAGCACGGCAGCGCGAGCCTTCAATCCATCCTGCGCCAGCGCGGTTATCCGCTGGCAAAGACCCGTTTTGTCCACGGAGTCGAGGGCAACATCGAGGTCTCCTGTCACCCTCAATCGACGCTCGTCCTTTCGGCCATCACCGGAGCCGCAGGGCTTCTTCCTACCTATCGCGCGCTCGAAGCCGGGAAGAGTATCGCACTGGCCAACAAGGAAACCCTGGTCATGGCCGGTCAGCTTATGATGCGAACGGCCCGGGAAAAAGGGGTGGAGATCCTGCCGGTTGACAGCGAGCACAATGCCATCCATCAATGCCTGCGCGGGGGACGGCGGAAAGAGGTGCGCCGCCTTATTTTGACCGCTTCCGGCGGACCTTTCCGCAATACGCCGAAGGAAAAGCTCCGGTTCGTGACACGGGAAGAGGCATTGAATCATCCCACCTGGCAAATGGGCCGGAAAATCACCATCGATTCCGCCACCCTCATGAACAAGGGGCTGGAAGTCATCGAAGCATCCTGGCTCTTCGGTGTGCCGCCGGATGAGGTGGACGTCGTGATACATCCCCAAAGCATCATCCACTCGATGGTCGAGTTTGTCGACGGTTCGGTGCTCGCCCAGTTGGGACTAACCGATATGCGCATCCCGATCCAGTATGCGCTGACCTATCCTGAGCGTTGGGATTCGCCCCTCCCGGCGCTGGACTTTCACAAGCTTTCGCTCCTGGAATTCCACCCGCCCGATCTGGACAAATTCCGCTGCCTCAGCCTGGCTTACCGTGCCTTGAGAAGCGGAGGAACAACTCCGGCGGTCCTGAATGCGGCCAACGAGGTGGTCGTCGACGCCTTCCTCAACAACGGCATGGCGTTTCACGATATCCCGGTCATCATCGAGTCGGTTCTCAGCGCCCATTCCCCTGCGGATGCGGACTCGCTGGAATCTGTTATTAAAGCCGATGAATGGGCGCGTGCGGAAGCCCGCGAGCTCACGAAACTTCGAGCGACAGCCGGCAGAAAAAAGTAGTGGGAACTGGACAGTACAGTGGAACGGAAGCGCCCTGCAGAGTCTTGCAGAATCGAGCAATCTCCCCACTGAAATCGGCTCACTGCACACTGCCTGCTGCCCGCTTTTTTTCCGCTTCCCGCGATTGAGCTTTTCGTTGCTTTAGCGCATCATAATGAAGGTTGGGTGGAGGGATAGAGACGGCGATGATCTTGACTACGGTTCAAACGGTTCTGGCTTTTGTCGTGGTGCTGGGGATCACCATCACCATACACGAATTTGGCCATTTTGCCATGGCCAAGCTGCTGAAGATTCGCGTGCTGGTGTTTTCGGTGGGCTTCGGACCGCGGCTTGCCAGTTTCACACGGGGCGGCACGGAATACTGCATCAGCCTCCTGCCTGTGGGCGGTTACGTAAAAATGGCGGGAGAGACCTTTGATGAAGATCGTCAGGGGGCGCCTGAAGAGTTTCTATCGCATCCGAAATGGCATCGCCTGCTCGTCGCTGTAGCAGGCCCCCTCATGAATATCATGCTTGCGGTGGCTATCCTCACCTCCTCATACATGGAGGGGATTTGGATCCCCAAATACCACAAAGAACCCGCGATCATCGGCCCCGTCATGGTGGATTCCATAGCCTACCGTTCCGGTCTGCGCACGGGGGATCGGGTGATATCGGTGCGCGGCAGCCAGGTGAGGACCTGGGAAGATCTGGAAATTGCGCTCGCGACAGTTCCCAAAGACGCCCTCGACGTCGTCGTTCAGCGGGGTCCGGGCCAGCTCCGGGTTCACCTCGAACCGCCCTCCGGAAGCACCGCCGATCCGGCCTCGCTTGGATTCAGATTCAGCATCGCCAGAACGATCGTCGCGGTGGTTGATCCGAGATCGCCTGCCGAACGAGCGGGACTCAAAGAGGGGGACGAGATTCTCGCCGTGGAAGGCCCCAACAGGAGCGGACGCGGTTTTGATCAGATTCTGAACATCATATCGGAAAGCAAGGGGATCGCGCTGCGCTTCGAGATCCGGCGACCCTCCGTCGTCCGCAAGCCGGGCGAAAATTGGGAGTCCAGGCTCGCCGAACTACCCTCGGCCGGGGCAACGCATTACCTGACGATCACACCGCTCGAAGACCAGGGCAGAGTAGTCATCGGGTTCAAGCCGGAGGTGCCAACGGATCTGGAAAAATTCCGCCTGGTCGGGGCGATCGGGCAGTCGATCCGGCGGAACTTCGAAATGTCCGCACTGACCTTCAAGATTATCGGACGGATTTTTAAGGGAACAGCATCTGTCCGGACGATCTCCGGACCTCTGGAAATCGCGCGGATTTCAGGGAGCGCCGCCCGAACGGGCAGCGCTCGCGTGTTTTTCGGATTCCTGGGATTGGTAAGCCTTCAGCTTGGTGTGTTCAACCTGCTCCCTATCCCCATTCTTGATGGCGGAGTGATCGCTCTTCTGTTTGTCGAAGCTATCCTCGGCCGCGATCTCAGCCTTGGACTCAAGGAAAAGATCGTTCAGGTGGGTTTTGTATTCCTCATCCTCCTGATGGGCTTCGTCGTTTTCAACGACCTGTCAAAGATCGTCGACTTCGACAAGATCTTCCGCTAGAAGCTTGCAATCGCCTTCTGCTCGCTGTCATAGACCGAGAATACGGTCAAGAGCTTGGTGATCTGCAGGAGTTCCTGGATCTTCTTGGTCAGATTCAACAGCTTCAGCTGTCCGCCCTGGTTCGTGACCGTGGTGTAGGTGCTCACCAGTTCACCGATCCCTGAACTGTCGATGTAGTTGACATCGCTCAGGTTGAGGATGATTTTCTTTCCACCATTCTTGAGCGCCTCGCGCACCGTGTTTCGAATGGCCATGGTTCCCTCGCCGAGGGTGATCTTGCCGCTGCAATCCAGCACTTGAACGTCCCCGACGGAACGAGTCTCGATCTTCATAGTGTCCTCTCCTTAATTTGAAGATATCCTTTTAACCATGTGCACTTCCATACCCCCCTGGGAGAGTGCCTTGAACTCTACTTGATCCATGAATGACCTTATATAAAAGATTCCGCGGCCACTTGGCTTGAGCAGGTTCTCCGTATCCAGGGGGTTCGGCAAATCATCGATTTTGAATCCGCTGCCTTGGTCCCTAACGGTAATTTGAAGGTACTCCCGTTCTGCCTCGTAGCATATGTCGACCTTCTTGCTCTGATCCAGCTTGTTTCCGTGCTGGATGGCATTGGTGACAGACTCGCGGACGGACATCCCGATCCAGTGGGCAGTGTCATCGTCAAAGCCCATGAAGCTCGTGATGCAATCCGTTACGGTCTGTATCAGATCGAGGTATTCAAGCGCGCTACCGATGCTTACCTCAATCTTGTTGGCTTTAATAGTCATCCGGTGGCGTCAACAAGATCGGCAACTATGCTTGTGAGGAGCGTTTTTTCTCAAAACGCCGAGTAATCTTAATCGGCCATCTTCTGGCCTGTCAAGGGAAACCCTGTGCCGTGCCTCCTTAGTATTACACGCCGGATGCCAAACGACAATGTCGAGGTTTGCCGATGAGAAGACTCGAAGGGAATCCGTTCCGGAGCCGAATCCGGGTAGAGCATCGGGAGCCAATTTATGTAATACTCCCGCAGAAAAAGTTCGACCAATGCGGCAGTGTGAAAGGTCAGGAATTCGATGAAAGCATGGGTATGGCGCTGGGGACCGGCGTTAGCAATCATGACACTGATTTTCACCGCTTCCGGAACGCCGGGCCAGGACCTTCCCCATTTCGGGTTCGTGGACCTGCTCGTAAAGAAGGGTGGACATGCCCTCGGATATGCCTTGCTGGGCATCGCCTATCTGCGCGGACTGGCTTACCGGAGGATTTCCTCCCGGCGCGATCTCGTTATTGCGGTGGTTCTGGCGTTTCTTTATGCTGCCACGGATGAGTTCCATCAACGGTTTACGCCGGATCGCTCGACTTCCATCCAGGATGTGGGCGTCGACACGATTGGAGCCGCCATCGGGGTTCCGCTCTGGCCCGGAATCCGGGCGCGCCTGGCCAAATACCTGCCCTGGATTTCCCGATGATGCAATATCCAGTAGTTTGCGGATTATCCTCGCACCCCAATCCGCAATCCGCGAGGGATGAACCTTGCAGGATCGTTTCCCGCCGCTTGCTTACGCGCGCGGCTCTGTTTTGGCACGATCCACAGAGCCGCGACCGTGAGGGAGCGGTGGAAAAGGCCCCTCATAAATCACTTTGGCTCGTCAACTGCGTCGACTTCGCCACCCCGTTCTTCGCCGGAAGACGAGGAGTTTCGACCATCCCCGAGGGGGACTAACCGCGCACTTCGGCGTTGGCTCTCTCGAGGAGGGCTTTCATATAGCCGACGCTGAATGCCGTTGCCGTCCTGCTTCCCCCCACCATGCCGGGGACATGATCGGCAATCACGACGCCGTCGAATTTCACCTCTCTCAGTGCCTTCATCACCTTATACATGTCCATGTAACCATCGTCGAGGAAGGTCTCGACAAAGTGCGGCAGCGGAGCGTTCACGTTGCGGAAATGGACCTTGAAGAGCTTTCCCAGCTCCCCGAAATAACGGATGGTCTCCAGGACGCCCTTGCCCGTGAGCGTCCCTCCCTCGAGCCAGCAGCCGACGCACAGACACATGCCCACGTTGGGGCTGTTGGCAATCTCGAGTGCCCGTTTATAGCCGTCGAAGTTGCTGAAGACGCAGCGCGGAACACCTCCCAATTCGGGCACCGGAGGATCGTCGGGATGGATACCGATCCTGATCCCTTCTTCCTCGGCCACGGGCGTGACGGCTTGGATAAAGTAAGTGTAGTTGTCCCAGATTTCTTTCTGCGAGTACGCCCGGCCGTGGGTAAGGGGCCCTTTGAAGACCTTTCCGGCCCAGTTTCCCTTGTCGGCTTTCGACTGATCAAAAGCCCTCGAAGAGGCCCCGCCGCGTGTGGATTCCCGATCGGTGCTCCAAATCCCGTTGCCCATGTGGGCGTAGGTGGTATAAAAAATGCCGGCCTTGGCCAGATTCCGCAGATAGGATTTGTACTCTTCGATTTTCTTGTCGCGGCCGGGAAGATTCAGAGTCACCTCTTCCATGTTATGAACATTGCTGTTGCCGATGTTCCAGACCTTCAGGCCCACGGCCTCGACCTTCCGTCGCAGACGAACGAAGTTTTCATAGGCGGCGTTTTCTCCGCCCGACGGGAGGTTGACGTACCCGACGCCGAGTTGTTTGACAAACTGAAGGTCCTCTTCGCTCGGATCGGAAGGCATTTGAACGGAGAGCTTGATGCCGGGGCTGTTTTTGGTCATTTTTGCGGCGGCTTCCCGGCTTGAAGAAAGCAAGGCCGTTCCTGCAGCCGCACTCATCAGGGCCATTTTACCGAAATCCCGTCTACCTAAGTTGAATCCCGCCTCTTTCTCATTTCGCATATGCTTTCTCCTTGGTGCTGATGGACGCAGTCTCGGACTTGATCAGTTCGATCCCCTTGCCCTGTCCCAGGTTCCTGCTGTATTGCCTGCGCTCCGCGTTATTCCAGTGCTCATGCGCACCTAGGCTTCCCAGCCGTGCCGCGGCAGTCGCGTGATCGGGATCGTAGAAAGTCCCCGACGGCGGATTGTCTGCCAGTGCCGCCTCGTGGAGATAGTCATCCGCTCCCGACATGTGCGGATAATCACTCCATTCTTCATAAAGGAAATCGAAGGCCACGGAATCGATCGCCACCGGATCCTGGGATACGAAGAGACTGGAACTCCAGTTGTCATTGAAAGGGGCCTTTTTCCATCGCTTCGGGGAGGTCTCGATCGGATGCACCCCGGCGTAAAGCCCGTCAATAAAATAAACCAGCCCCTTGCCTCCGGTCTGCGCGTGCCCCATCAGGTCGACGAGAGCCCGATAATGCCCGTATCCTGGAACATTCCTGGTCAATGAATCGTGAATGTTGTAATAGCCGCTCGCAGGTGGTGTTCGGATGAGAGAGCCGAGGTGGTTTTTCGCACACAGGGTCACACCGGCAAGCGTGTGGCTCTTGAGATTCGCCATATTGATGAAGTATCTGGCCTCAACGTAGGCAGTAGGAAAGTAGTCCTGGCTCTTTCCAGCCGGACGGCTGCTCCAGTAAAAGGGTACCGCGGAGGGTTCCACTTTTGTCCTGGGATGGCCGACGCTCCCGCCGTTATGGTCCAGGTAATGGACCTCCGGAAATTCGCGGTGACAGATTTCATAGTACTGGTTCGGGAAAAGGGTCAGCGGATCCCCGATGGATATGTCGGACTGCCTGACCCCAGCCGCATGCACGAGCTGGCGCAGCAGCGCGACCATCATTTGCGGCGAGGTATTCATGTAATCCAGGGTGCGCACCATGTCGTAGCTCACAGGATCCACCGCCCCTGCGGCAGTGACGATGCAGCCGACCAGATTTACCTTAATGGTAATTTTTTCTCCCGGCTTGTACCCCGCATTCCCCTGGCCCCGGGTTTGGTTGAAATGCCTGAACAGCGCATCCCAGGCCTGGGCGTCGCGATTCTTTCCGGTGAGGCTCCGCACCGCACTGGACATCATGCGATCAGCCACGTCCTGCTTTGTATGACTACCCTCCCACCAGTGCCCCTGCCCCGGCCCGGCCCAATCCGTAACAGCGGGATCATGAACCCATCCGACGCGCCCCGGATAAATGCCCTTGCCGGCGCCCACCGGTGCATTGGGTACGGGATTATCCGCCAGCGCAGCGCGATCAGGAGCTGTGCCAATCGCCGCGATCCCCAACGCCAGAATGAGCAGCAGACCGGAAAGCACCAGATTCCGGCGCGAACGCAGGATCATCAACCTCATGCGGTGAAAAATGGCCAGCGAAGCCAGGGCTCCCGGAATCCAGAGGAGAAAGCTCCCCGCCAGAGGGCCTGCGACCCGCTGGCAGGGATAGGCCGCCCGCGCCGGCTTGGGAATCACGCGGATGAGAAACCAGACGAGCGCAAGAAAGCCGGCTACAGGGAACGTCCAGAACAGCCCCGGGTGCTTCGAACGCAGCTCCTGAACGGGGTTGAATTTTGAACGGTTTTCCCCGGTGCACTTTCCGTTTTCGGTGTGTGACATTTCGTTGCCTCCGCAAACGAAGAAATCTTTGTTCCGCTCTCCCGCCCCCACCCCGGCGCATAAACCGGCAACAGCCTCACGGCCGCCGGTCGCTACTATATCACGGCTTCTCGCAAGCCGATTTCCTCCTGGCCCGATGCCCCATTGATCCAACCAGTCCTTGATTTGCATCAATGAGGTGTGCAAAAAAGGTGGGTCTAATACCCGGCAGTTTTGTCGTTCCACTTCATCTGAGGAACAGGATCGACGAAACTGGTGGAAACCCTTTCCTGTGCGATTTTCGGAGGTCAAATCATGAAAACAAGAGTTTCCTTTTTAATCGCAGGTCTGATTCTTATGCAGATCAGCTGGTCGTTTTCCGCTGCGCAGAAACCCGCCGTCCGGGCTTTGCGCCCGCCCTCGGTGCCGCTCGTCGCATGCGACCCCTATTTCAGCATCTGGTCAGCTTCCGATCTGCTGACCGGCGATACCACCCGCCATTGGACAGGAAAGCCGCACGGACTGGCCGGGCTTGTCCGCATCGATGACAAGTCGTTTCGAGTAATAGGCAACGATCCGGCGGACATCCCGGCGTTCCCGCAGAAGAGCCTACGCGTCCTTCCCACACGCACCATCTACGAATTCGAAGGCGAGGGGATAAACCTGTTGTTGACCTTCACGACCGCTTCGCTGCCGGAGAATTTGGATTTGCTTTCAAGGCCGGTGACATACCTGACCTGGAGTTTCCGTTCAGTCGACGGCAAAACTCATTCAGTGAAGGCCTATTTCGACGCTGCCGCCGAAATAGCCGTCAACCTGCCCGACCAGGAGGTGGATTGGAAAACAGAGCAGGTTGCGGACCTGGAGGTGCTCCGCATGGGGTCGAAGGAACAAAAGATCCTGGCAAAAAAAGGAGACGATCTCCGGATCGATTGGGGATACCTCTATGCCGCGATGCCCGGATCGGCATCGGCACACCCGGTCATCGTCTCAAAGCAGGCAGGGAGAGGAGCTTTCGCCGCCGGTCGTTCCCTCCCGGCAAAGTCGGATGAACGCATGCCTCGCCCCGCGAGCGACGAAACGCCGGTTGCGGCGTTTTCCTTTGATCTTGGCAAGGTGGGCTCACAGGCGGTTTCGCGCTGGCTGATGCTCGCCTACGACGACGTTTATTCCATCCAATACTTCGGCGTCAATCTTCGGCCCTATTGGCGGCGCAAAGGCGCGGAAGCGAGCGATCTTCTGAGTGGGGCTGCCCGGGAATATGCGGATCTCCAAAAGCGCTGCGAACGGTTCGATACCGAATTTACCGCCGAATTGACGCAGGCGGGCGGGGAAAAGTATGCGAGGATTTGCGCTCTTGCTTACCGCCAGGCTCTGGCCGCAAACAAGATCGTCGCCGACACCGGCGGGCAGCCCCTGATGTTTCCCAAAGAGAACTTCAGCAACGGCTGCATCGGCACGGTGGATGTCATCTACCCGATGGCGCCCATTTTCCTGCTGGTGAGCCCCGCGCTTTCAAAGGCGATGCTGGTCCCGATTCTCGAATATGCCGCGTCGCCGCGCTGGCGTTTTCCCTTCGCGCCGCACGACCTGGGGACTTATCCGTTGGCGAACGGGCAGGTTTACGGGGGCGGAGAGAACAACGAAAAGAACCAGATGCCGGTCGAAGAGACCGGGAACATGCTGCTTCTGCTGGCGGCGCTGGCCAAAGTCGAGGGCAACGCAAATTTTGCCGTCCGCTATTGGCCCCTCCTCCAGAAATGGGCGGCGTATCTCAAGGATAAAGGCTTCGATCCTGAGAACCAGCTCTGCACCGACGACTTTGCCGGGCACCTGGCCCATAACGTGAACCTCTCGGCCAAAGCGATCGCGGCACTTGGCGCCTATGCCCTCCTGTGCGAATTGAAGGGAGACGGAGCCGCGGCGGAATCTCATCGCAAACTCGCCCGCGAATTCGCGTCCCGCTGGGTCAAGGAAGCTGACGACGGCGATCATTACAGGCTGGCCTTCGACAAGCCCGGCACGTGGAGCCAGAAGTACAATCTTGTCTGGGACCGGATCCTTGGGCTCGGCCTTTTCCCTCCGGAGGTCTTGAAGAAGGAAATGGCCTATTACAAACGGATTCAGGATCGCTACGGGCTGGCGCTGGATAACCGCAAGCCTTATACCAAGCTGGATTGGACGCTCTGGACTGCAACCCTCACCGGGTCTCAGGCGGACATGGACGCTCTGGTGGCGCCCGTTTATGATTTTTTGAACGAAACACCCGACCGGGTTCCCATGACGGACTGGTACTGGACCCAGACCGGGAAAAAGGCGGGCTTTCAGGCGCGATCGGTTGTGGGAGGCGTCTTCTTAAAGCTGCTCTATGACCCCGCGGTCTGGAAGAAGTGGTCTTCACGAGCCCAGTGATCATTGCATGAGGCGCCTATCCGCCGCGCCGGTAACGGCAGAGGCGGTAAACGCTCTTCCGGGAGGGAAGAGATTTTGTAACCGCGGAGACGCTAAGGACGCTGAACAATAATGGGACGCGGATTTGCGCGGATTCACGCGGATCAACGAATGCATAGGG
>Ga0315273_10013664_pt1 | contig 10450 bp, 9 predicted proteins | sample YL17G02_0_MG_FD_205753 | JGI IMG/M metagenome (GOLD analysis project Ga0315273, IMG submission 205753) | Sediment microbial communities from Yellowstone Lake, YNP, Wyoming, USA - YL17G02_0 | ecosystem: Environmental > Aquatic > Freshwater > Lake > Sediment | place: USA: Wyoming | collected... | reverse complement strand
AGGTGCCGCAGCGGATGTACGACGGCTATATCTTCGACTTGGACGGCACGATATATCTCGGAAGCGCCTTGCTGCCCGGTGCCTACCGGCTGATCATCAAGCTGCGTGAGCTGGGTAGGCGTGTCGTGTTTCTCTCGAACAACCCCACTCGCGACGTGCAGATGTATGTCGACAAGCTCACCAAGCTGGGGCTGCCCACACCCCCGGAAGAGATCGTCACAACCGTCTTCACCACGACGCAGTGGCTACTTCAGAACGCACCCAACGCTGTGGTCTTCCCCATCAGCGAGGAGCCGCTCATCCGCTCCTTCCGCGAGAACGGCATCAAGATGTCGGAAGACCCGGAGGAGATCGACATCGTCGTTGCCAGCTACGACCGGACACTGACCTGGAAGAAGCTGCAAATCGCCTTCGAAGCCATGTGGTACTACCGGCGGGCGAAGCTGATCTGCACGAATGCCGACCACTTCTGCCCGTTCCCCGGGGGGCGGGGCGAGTTGGATGCCGGGGCGGTTGTCGCCGCCCTGGAAGATGCCACACAAATGAAGCTGGCGGTCAATTGCGGCAAACCCAGCCCCGTCATGCTGGACACGATCATGAACGTGATCGGGCTCAACACCACCCAATGCATCACGACCGGCGATCGTCTCTACACCGAGATCAAGATGGGGATCGACTCGGGAATGGACACCGCCGTGGTGTTCACGGGCGAGACCTCTCCCGAGATTCTCGAGGGATGGCCGGCTGAAGGCCAGCCCACCTATGCCCTGGACCGGATTGACCGGCTGATTCCGTCGGCCCTCTGGCGGGAATTTGGCTGGTCGGAGGCGAATGGCTAGTGCGGCAGTCCCCTGCCGCATCGACGGTCGCATCCCGTTGCAGCGCCGTGAGGAGGTGATTGTTTCGTTCATCCAGTCGACGTGATTGTGACCCGTTGTCCAGGTGCCTTGAACAGCCGCCGCGCAACATGAGCCACAGCTCTGGACAGCACCTCGGCTCTGCAATTGCGGGATCACACCAAGAGAGGATGTAACACCACATGGCGCAGAAATATCACCCGGCCCGGGTCAGCTCGTCGTCGCCGTAGCCGCCGCTCAGGAGACCGACGCTGAGCATGCCGGCTCGGCGTGCCGCGAGCAGGTCCCAGACCGCATCGCCGACCACGTAGCAGTCCTGGCGCCGCACGCCCATCCGCTCCTGACAGGCGAGGAAGAGGTCCGGCTCGGGCTTGGCGCGCAGGACGTCGCCGCGGTCGATGACGACCACATCGGCGGGCACGCCGAGCACGTCGAGGGACGCGTCGATCTCCGGGTGCCGCCCGGATGTGGCGATGCCGAACGGCACACCGCCCTCGTGGAGCGCTCGAAGCAGGTCCCGCGCGCCCGGCAACGGCCGCCGCTCGGGAAGCAGCGCGCGATAGATCTCGCCGTGACGCCGCTGCAGCCGCTCCTGCTCTTCCGCCGTGAGCGGCCGGCCGATCTCGCGGGCGACCGCGCGGGTGAAGAGCCCGCTGCTCATGCCGGCCCGGGTAGACCACCGGGGAGGCTCCCCGCGCGCGGGGCGTCAGCCAGCCCGCCTCAGGGGCGCCGGAAGGTCCGCACCACGCCGGACGCCATGACCAGCGTCCACGCCACGAGCCCCACGGCCACGGCCCCTGTGACGACGGGCGATCCGACCGCGTTCCAGACCCACAGCCCGACGGCGATCGGCAGGATGAGGATCCAGGCAATCACCGCCGCGACCGGCTCGAGGCCGGACAGCCACGCCCAGGCGTCAACGAGGAGGTCGCCGCCCGTGGCCAGGCCGACGGCGAAGCCGACCCACAGGACGGAGAAGATCGCGGCCCCGTAGAGGCTGATGATGATCTCCAGCGCGCGCCCGACGGGCCGGCGCGACGGCCGCGCGGGGGGCGGTGGGCCGGCCGGCGGCGACATCGTCAGGGCGCCGGCGTCGATGCGGGCCAACCCTCGGCGACGAGGTTCGCCACGAGCGCGGTCCACCCCGCCTGGGCGTCCGCCCCGATCCCCTCGCCCGTCTCGGCGTCGAAATGCTCGTGGAAGCGGCCCGTGGCCCGCCAGTCCGCCTCCACCGTCCCGACCACCCGCTCGCGGATGGTCGTCGCAAGCGCGGGGTCCAGCGGGGTCAGTGCCTCGACGAGCAGGTAGTTGATGGGCACCCAGACCGGACCCCGCCAGTTCGAGTTGACGCCCTGCTGCTTGGCGTAGCCGGGCTGGTAGATGCCGCTCTTCGCCGAGACGGAGCGCACCCCGTACCGCGAGAGCATCTGTTGCGGGTCGCGCAGCGCGGCCAGCACCCGTTCCGCGCGGTCGGCCGGGACGATCCCGGCAATGAGCGGGATGAGGCCGCTGTACGACTTCGTGGGGATGAAGCCGTCCCGGTCCAGGTCGAAGTAGAAGCCGGCGCCCTCGCTCCACAGGGTGGCGTTGACGGCCGCGGCGATCCTCTCTACGTCCTCCTTGTAGCGGGCCGCGGCGGCCGTGTCGCCCAGGACCTCGGCGATCTTCGCGAGGTGGCGGGCGAAGAACGCCATCCACCCGGAGGCGTCGGCCTGGGCCTTCCCGTCGCCGCGCGGCAGGTTGTCCATCCCGAGGAACCCGCCGGTGAAGAGGCCGACGGGTTCGACGGCGTTGGTCTCCCACCAGTAGTCGTACAGGCGCTGCAGGCCGGGATAGACCTCCCGCAGGAAGTCCGTGCCGGCGCCGGCCTCGTGGATCCGCCACGCCGACCAGGCGAAGACCGGCGGGCACTCGTCGCCCATCACCCATTCGGCGCACGGGACGTGGCCGTCGGGCTGCTGCCAGCGGTCGCCCAGGATGAAGCGGAGCTGGTCCGCCGCCAGCCCGGGATCGATGAGCGACGCCGTGACCGCCTGGAAGCCCGTGTCCCAGCTGGCCAGCCAGGGGAACTCCCACTTGTCGGGCATGATCAGGACGTCGTGCGCGTCAACCTTCCCGGCCCAGGCGGGGTCGTAGGACGACGCGCCGTCCCAGGTGTAGAGGCTCTGGCTCCAGAGCAGGCTCGCCAGGGCCTGGCGGTAGACGTCCTCGTGCTGGGAGACCGCGCCGCGGAAGAGGCCCTCCGCCTCCTCGCGACGGAATCCGAGGATCTCGTCCGCCCCGCCGAGCAGGTCCCCGGCGCGCGCCTGCGCGGCCGCCGCGTCGGACGCCTCGGCCCAGGCGACGCGCACGGCGGTCGACCCGCCGGCATCGAGCTCGAGGTGATGCGCGAGAGCCCCGATGTGCCCGGGCCCGGAGCCCGTCAGCCCGCCGTGACGCAGGTTCGCGTCGAGGGCCCGCTTCTCGCCGCTCACCTGGGCGCCGGTCGGGGGCGTCCCCACGATCGCAACGACCGACGACGGCCCGTGGAGCAGCAGCCCGTTCGGGGTGAGCTCCACCCGCCGGGCCGGGTCGTGGAACCAGCCCTTCAGGACGAGGTCGAGCGGGGCGGCGTCCGGGCCGGTGTTCTTCGCGGTGGCCCGCAGGATGCCGGAGTGGTCGTCGGCGCGGGCGCCCTCGAAGGTGATCTCGAACCGGAGCCTGGCGGCGGGGTACTCGAGGATGGAGCGCTGATAGCTGCTGGTCGGCGTGTTCTCGCCGAAGGTGCGCCGGTCGACGATCGACTCGCCGTGCTCGCCGGACGGGTTGCTCCACCCGAAGAACCGTTCGGCCACGCGGACCTGGCGCTCGTCCCACGCTGCCCAGCCGATGGCGAACGCGCCGTCGCGGGTCGTCAGCCCTGCGATCCCGTCCTCGCCGTACGTGTAGTCGGTCTTGATCGCGTCGAGGTAGTCGAGGCCCCATCCGTCGCCGTCGACGGCTTCGCGCGGGGTGCCCCATTCGCGCTCGGACAGGTAGGTGCCCCAGCGGGTGTCCAGCTGATCCCAGGCGGGCAGCCCGCGCGTCGGGTTCGGCCCGAGCGCCAGCAGAACGAGGATGACCGCGCCGACGACGAGGGCAACGGCGAGGATCGCCAGGACGGCGACCAGCGGGCGACGACGCCGGCCCCCGGCCGTCGGGGACGATGCGAGGGCCGCGTCGCTGCCGGCTACGTCGGTGCCGGCTACGTCGCTGCCGCCCATGCTGCCCCTACGCCTCCGCCGCGGCCAGGGCGGCGCTCACGAGCCCCTGGGCTTCCTCGATGAGGCGCCCCAGGTGCTCCGTGCCGCGGAAGCTCTCCGCGTACACCTTGTAGACGTTCTCGGTCCCCGACGGCCGGGCGGCGAACCAGCCCTGGGTCGTCGAGACCTTCAGGCCGCCGATCGCGGCGCCGTTGCCGGGCGCGGCGGTCAGGATCCCGGTGACGGGATCGCCGGCCAGCTCGGTCGCGGGGACGTCGCTCGGCGCAAGCCGCGCGAGGACCGCCTTCTGGGCCGGGGTGGCGGGCGCGTCGATGCGCCGGTAGGCGGGGTCGCCGAAGCGGGCAGTCAGCTCGGCGTAGGCGGCGCCCGGGTCGCGGCCCGTCCGGGCGGTCATCTCGGCGGCAAGCAGGCAGGCGATGATCCCGTCCTTGTCGGTGGTCCACGTCGTGCCGTCGCGGCGCAGGAACGAGGCGCCCGCGCTCTCCTCGCCGCCGAAGCCGATCGAGCCGTCGATCAGACCCCCGACGAACCACTTGAAACCGACCGGGACCTCCAGCAGCCGCCGCCCGAGGTCGGCCACGACGCGGTCGATCATCGCGCTCGACACGAGCGTCTTGCCGACTGCCACGTCGGCCGCCCAGTCGCGGGCCCCGCCGAAGAGATAGGCGATCGCGGCCGAGAGGAAGTGGTTCGGGTTGAGGAGCCCGGCCGCCGGCGTCACGATCCCGTGGCGGTCGGCGTCGGTGTCGTTGCCGACGGCCAGGTCGAAACGGTCGCGCAGGGCGACGAGGCCGGCCATCGCGTGGGGCGACGAAGGGTCCATCCGGATCCGGCCGTCCCAGTCGACGGTCATGAACCGGAACGTCGGGTCCACGGTCGTGTTCACCACCGTCAGGTCGAGGCTGTAGCGCTCGCCGATCGCGGACCAGTAGTCGACGCTCGCCCCTCCCAGGGGGTCCGCGCCGAGGCGGAGGCCGGACCCGCGGATCGCCTCCATGTCGAGGACGGCGCCCAGGTCGCCGACGTAGACACCCAGGAAGTCGTAGGGCCGCGCCGCCGCGCGGGCGCGCTCGATCGGGATCCGGGCGACGCGGTCGGTGCCCAACTCGAGGAGGCGGTTGGCCTCGTCCTGGATCCAGCTCGTCACGTCGGTGTCGGCCGGGCCGCCGTTCGGCGGGTTGTACTTGAAGCCGCCATCCTCGGGCGGGTTGTGCGAGGGCGTTACGACGATGCCGTCGGCGAGGCCCGTGGTCCGTCCGCGGTTGTACGTGAGGATCGCGTGCGACAGGGCCGGCGTCGGGACGAAGCCGTCGGCGTCGTCCACGAGGACCTCGACGCCGTCCGCGACGAGGACCTCGAGCGCCGTCCGCGTGGCCGGCTCCGAGAGAGCGTGGGTGTCGCGGCCCATGAAGAGCGGCCCGTCGATCCCCTTCGTTCGCCGATAGTTGGCGACGGCCGCGCTGGCGGCGACGATGTGGGCCTCGTTGAACGACCGCGCCAGGGACGAGCCGCGGTGCCCGGAGGTTCCGAATGCGACGCGCTGGGCGGGGACCGAGGGATCGGGAGCATCGTCGTAGTAGGCGCCGACCAGCCGGTCGACGTCCACGAGATTCGACGGGTCGGCCGGTCGGCCGGCGCGGTCGCTGACGGTCATCGTGCTGGTCGCCTCCTGCTTTCGTCCACGTAGGCTCGCCGTGCTCGAAGAGTAGTCGCCCGTGCCGGTGCCGCGCCGAGTCGGGCGGCCGGGCCGGCGGCGGGGCGGCGTGGCCGGTGGAGCACCTCTCGAATCTGATGCCCGTGGCCGCATCATGGGCGCATCAGGCGGACCGGCGGGTGGCGGGGCGGCGTGGCCGGTGGAGCACCTCTCGAATCTGATGCCCGTGGCCGCATCATGGGCGCATCAGGCGGACCGGCGGGTGGGGGTGTTGAGATGACGTGCAATCCCACAGGTGAACCGGAGGCCGGGCGCCCGGGACGCCGGGTCCGCGAGCCGCCGGGGCGGCCAACCCATAGAACCGACGCATCGTCCCCATGGAATCCGCACAACCGGGTGCGAGGCTGATCCCCGTCAAGCAGCCGCCCGGGCCGACCCGGGCTCCACGCAACGGAGAGATCACCACCATGCGTCGCAGCGGATTCCTCGGCATCCTGTTCCTCGCCCTCGTCGCGGTCGTCGCGGGCGCCGTCGGCTACCAGGCCGGCCTCACCTCGAGCGCGGTCGCCGCGGGGACCGCCGTCGTCGTGACCGGCGGGTTCCCGGGGTTCGGGTTCCTCTTCTTCCTCCTCTTCCTCGGGTTCGTGTTCTTCGCGTTCGCCGGCCGGCGGCGCGGGCCCTGGGGACCCGGGCACGGCCACGGCCCCTGGGCCGGCCGAATGGGCCCCGGGGGCCCCGGCAGCTCAGGCGGCTTCGGCCCGGGCGGTGTCGGACCCGGCGGCCCCACCGACCCGTCCGATCCCCGCCGTCAGTGGGTCGCCGACCTGCACCGCAGCCTCCACGCGGAGGAGGCGGCGCCCGGTCGGCCCGCGGACGGCACCCCGGCCGGCTGACCGGCCGCTCCCCACTCCACCGCGACGCCGGGCGAGTATCCTCGCCCGGCGTCGCCTCGCCCCTGGAGCTCCCATGCGCACGATCCTCGTCGTCGAGGACGAGCCGCAGATTGCCGCCCTCGTCCGCGACTACCTCGAGCACGCCGGCTTCGCCGTCCTCCACGCCGCGGACGGCGCCACCGGGCTGACCCTCGCCCGGGCCCGGCGGCCGGACGCGATCGTCCTGGACCTGGGCCTGCCCGTCGTTGACGGGCTCGACGTGGTCCGGGCCCTGCGGCGCGACTCGACGGTCCCCATCGTGATCCTCACCGCGCGCGGCGACGAGACGGACCGCGTGACCGGGCTGGAGCTCGGCGCGGACGACTACGTGGTCAAGCCGTTCAGTCCGAAGGAGCTGGTCGCCCGGGTCCGCGCGGTCCTGCGGCGGGTCGAGGCGGCCGCCCGGCCGGCCGAGCGGCTCGTCGTCGGCGACCTGGATCTCGACCTGGCGCGCCGCCGGGTCACGGTCGGCGGTCGCCCCATCCAGCTCACGCCCACCGAGTTCGAGCTCCTCGCAACGCTGGCGCGCGAGCCGGGACGTGTCTTCACCCGCGGCCAGCTCCTGGACGCCGTCCACGGCTTCAGCCTGGAATCGTACGAGCGGGCCATCGACGGCCACGTGAAGAACCTCCGCCGCAAGCTCGAGCCGGACTCCGGTGCCCCGCGCTACGTCCGGACGGTGCACGGCGTGGGCTACGCGCTGGCCGAGGCCGAGCCCGAGCCGGACCTGTGAGCGACGCCGACGACGGGCGGGGCGCGACCGCACCGGGGCGACGCTCTGGACCTGGCGGCCCGAGCGGCCCGGGACGGGGACCGTGGGGACCACCGGGCGGGCGCGGGTGGGGGCGCCGGCGCGGCCCCCGGCACGCGACCGGCTTCGTCGGGTGCCTTCTCCTCGCGCTGGTGCTCCTCGTCGGCCTCCTCACCGCCCTCGCGACGTGGCTGGCCGGCACGTTGCTGGGGATCCTCGCCCCGGGTGCCGGCGCGTCGGCCCCCACGGCGCTCGCCGTCATCGTCGTCATCGTCGTCGCGGTCCTGGTCGTCGGGCGAGTCTTCGGGCGCGCCGTGGGGCCGCTGGCGTCGATCGCGGACGCCGCCGAGCGCCTGGCCGACGGCGAGCCCGACGTCCGCGTGGACGTCGCGGGCCCGGGTTCGGTCCGCCGGCTGGGCGCCTCGTTCAACGCGATGGCCGAACGGCTCGATCGGTCGCGCTCCGACCGCCAGGCCCTCCTGGCGGACGTGACCCACGAGCTGCGAACGCCGCTCCAGGTCATCGGCGGGAGCGTGGAGGCCATGCTCGACGGCGTTCACCCGCGCGACGACGCGCACCTCGCCCCGCTCCTCGCCGAGACCGCGGTCATGAATCGCCTGCTCGACGACCTGCGGACCGTCTCCCTCGCCGAGGCGGGGGCGCTCCCGCTCCACCGCGAGGAGGTCGACGTCCGGCGCCTCCTCGACGACGTCGCCGCGGGTCACGCGGCGGCCGCTCGCGAGGCAGGCGTCGACCTCGTCGCGGCGGTGGGGCCGGCGATCCTGCTCGACGCGGACCCGGTGCGGATCCGCGAGATCCTCGCGAACCTCGTCGTCAACGCCGTCCGCCACACCCCGGCCGACGGCTCGATCCGCCTCGACGCGTCCGTCGTTGGCCCGTGGGTAGAGCTCACCGTCGCCGACACCGGCGAGGGGATCGGCCCGGCCGACCTCGACCGCGTCTTCGACCGTTTCGAGCGGCGCGCCGACGCCGGGGGCAGCGGCCTGGGCCTCACGATCGCCCGCGACCTTGCCGCCGCGCACGGCGGGTCTATCCGTGCGGAGAGCGCGGGGATCCCGGGGCTCGGGACGACCTTCCGGGTCCGGCTCCCCCGCCGGGACTAGGTAAGGTAGCGGCCGCGGCGGTGCCGGCCGGCACCACCCCGGCGTCCGTACCGCGGTGGAGGCCACGCCCAGGCGGCGCCGAAACAGCGTCGTTCGGCACTCCCCTCCCCGACCGCGGCGTCGTTCAATCGCGGGGGAAGGAGCCTGCCATGACCGAGACCACGCGCGCGCCGGAGCCGGTCCACGATTCGGCGGAGGTCCCGGAGGTCCTCGAGGTCTCTGAGGCCGTGGAGGAGTCGACCGAGGACGGCCTGATCGGGGGCCGGCCGGTGGAGGACCGAAGCTTCGAGATGGTCGAGATCGGCGTCGGCGCCTCGCTCGGCTTCGCGATCGGGGCGGCCGTCGCCGGACCGATCGGGGCGGCAGCGGGCGGCGTCATCGGGGCGGCCGCGGGCCTCGTCGCCGGCGAGGCGATCGAGCGGGCCGCGGGGCACGCCGCCGAGACGACCGACGCCACGGAGCACGAGCCTCAACACCACGCCTGAAGAGATCTCGCTTGCCGGCGCCGCCGGCGCCGCCGGGTCCGCCGTGCGAGTACGAACGGGCCATGGCACCCGCCTCGGCCGCCGCCGTACCCTCCGGGCACCATGGCCGAACCCAGCCGCCTCTATCTCGTCCTGGAACGCGTCTCCGAGGAGGTCCACGAACCCGAGTTCGTCGCCACCCTGCCGCTGGTGGGCTTCGAGGCGTTCGTGCCCGGCTCGCGCGTGTTCGGGTGGGTGCGCCTCGACGCCGACCGGCTGACCGACATGCTGAACGCCCACGAGGAGCTCCACCTGGTCAACGTCCTGGTCGAGCACCTGGACGACGGCGCCACGGTCACAGCCGACGAGGCAATCGTGCGACGGAGCGAGCTCATCGCCGTCCGCGCCGGCGCCCCCCGTGGCGACGCCGCCCGCCGGGAGCCCACGTGGACGCACCCGATCGTCGTCGAGTCGGGACCGTACCTTATCGGGGGTCATCTCCATGCGGCGCCCGGCGTCGATCCGATGCTCCGGATCCTCGGCCGGGAGCCGATGGTGCCCCTCACCGCGGCCTGGATCGCCTACCGGCCCGGCGCCGACGACCTGCGCGAGCGTATCGGGACGATCATCGTCAACCGCGAGCTCGCGACCTCCATCAAGCGGGTAACCGAGCAGGAGCTCGCGGAGGCACGCCAGACGTCCCTCGCGATCGCGGGCTGAGCCGCCGCGCCGGGCGGCCGCGCGACACCGTCAGGGGACCGGGGCGACGTCGAGAAGGGTGCTCCGGGCGAGCGGATCACCCGCCGGCCGGTGGGCGTTGAAGACCGAGACGAAGACGCCTCCCGAGATGGTCTTCGCGCCGGCGGAACCGACGAGCGATACGCTGACCAGGCGTCCGGAGACGCCGCGGTTGCGCAGGTCGAATGCCACGAGGGTCCCGACATCGGTACGGGCGTCGGCGGCGAAGATCGCCGACAGCTGGGCGAGCGGGTAGGCCTTCGTCTGCCAGGTGGCATAGGGTGCGGCCGCGTCGTAGGGAACGCCGTTTGCGTCCCGGTCCGGTGAGCCGCGCAGGAATGGAACGGGCGTCGCCACCTTCACACCCGTCGCCGAGACGTAGACGTTCTCGTTGCTCTCGGTCGCCCCGCCGCCGGTCGAGTGGAACAGCGCGCCGGCGATCGCGCTCCCGCTCCGCAGGACCTGGTTGGCCGTGTCCGCGATGACGGCGTTCGCCGCCGCGGTCTCGGCCCGAACGCCGCGGTAGACCTGGGAGCGCGTGTCGTCGTAGACGTCGAACGTCGAGACGCCGGGCCGCAGGTGGGCCGCCGCGAACGAGCGCGCGGCGATCGTCTGCGCCGTGCGCGCCGCCACCGGCCAGGTGGACGGCATCTCGACGGGCACGACGCCGCGCAGGTAGGCCTCGAGC
>Ga0315273_10013663_pt1 | contig 10451 bp, 12 predicted proteins | sample YL17G02_0_MG_FD_205753 | JGI IMG/M metagenome (GOLD analysis project Ga0315273, IMG submission 205753) | Sediment microbial communities from Yellowstone Lake, YNP, Wyoming, USA - YL17G02_0 | ecosystem: Environmental > Aquatic > Freshwater > Lake > Sediment | place: USA: Wyoming | collected... | reverse complement strand
GGGTAAAAGGGAAACCTAGAGTTTACCTTCACAAGCATCAGAAAAAGATACTGATAGCGTGCGCGTACGATAACTGTTTTCATCCAGCCACATCTTCAGCTGTTGTCGGGACGAAGACATTGTGGTTCTGCGGCTGCCATGACCCGTTGAATCCGGAGATCTGCCATGCCACACTGGCAGAGAAGAGCAACCTCAACCATACCATGTATGGTGATTGTGTTTTCTGCAAGACAACGCATTCCCGTAACATCATGCAGGGCATAACCGGCGATATCTCTTTTATCTGTGAACGGTGCTATAGGACGCCTCTTGCTGAATTAAGGAGATACTGGAAACCTCAGTAGTCCAGCCATCCTGCTTCGTCCTTCTCATCATGGCGATTCAGGCATCGGTCGCACAATCCGCTTCTATTGCGGTGTATCGGACGCCTGCATATAGAGCACCCTACTATGTCGCTGCCAGCCATCATCTCAACCTCCTCACGAATTTCCTGTCATGGATCTCCATATGATGGAACCCGCATAATATGGCGATATTGTCAGGATGATTGTTGCCGCCATCTATCAGAGGGATCTTGTGATGGACAGTCAGCTTGTCGTCCCTGCCGCAGACATCGCACTTCAAGCCGTATGTGGTCTTCATGGTTTCAAGTGGAAGATCATTGCCTGTCTTCTTGTACATGCGTTCCATGGATTTCCTGATACGGCGGCGCTTGGTCTGCTTCTTCATCGGCCTGCCTTCCAAAAGCCAGTCAGGTAAATCATCCATAGGCACTTCCTTGTCAACCACTCTCCTGAACCTCATCCGATCGCCTCACCAATATTGTCTTGCGCCAGGCTATTTATTCCTTGCCTTATCGTACAGTATCATCCTTATCCGGCAATACCCGCATGGGCACGATTCCCTGCTCATATGGTCCATATGCTCACAGCTTGCGTTGCAGATACTGACCACCTCTTCCACCCAATTCATCTCGCGGAAATCTTTCCATTCCATGACATCACCTTTTTGAACGCCTTATCCATGCCTTCAGATACAGATTCAGGATTGGCATCCATCAGCATAGATGCATACCTGTTGACGAAATCCTTATCGTCTTCATCCGCGCAAGGGCTGCGTTTGCCATATGCCATCCTCATCACAGCTTCAGGAAGCGCATTCATATCCTTGATATCATACGCTCCAGGCGCATACCTGAAGAACTCATGCCCGAACACTATCAACGGCTTTCCAGCATACAATGCCTCATACCCGACAGTGGAATTGATGACAGCGACTCCGGCGCTATCCCTTATCAAATCAGCTGTATTCTCATCAGGAGATATGATGCGAATGATATCGGATCGGAATTTAAGGAAGAGCATCAGCAGCAGGCTCTGATCACAGTTCCTCCAATGAGGATGCGCCTTGACATATATCTTCATCCCTTCCGGAACAGTGATCGACAACTGATATATCAGTTCTATCTGGCCAAGATAAGGGCTTCTGTATGAAAGATTGGATTCCCATTTGAAGTGCAGCGGAAACAGGATATACCGTTCACCAGCCATCGGTTTGCTATACATCAACGAATGCAGCGCAGGATATGATAGGAGATGCAAACCACGATCAAACAAAACCAGATATTTATCATTGATATCCGGTATATCGCAATCCACCTTCCACCTGTCGCATGACAGCATGATAATGGCTTTCCTGGGAACATCCAGCATCCTCTTCAATAAGCCATGCTTATCGCTTATGGAAGATGTATGCAGCTTTATCTGCCGCCTCTCTGCGACCCTGGCTACGAATCTCTCATAGATGCCATCATCCCCTTCGGCATCCAGAGGAACGCCATCATCATCCCACAGAGCGACACTATTATCTACCAGCCTGCCATTGACAGGCTTGATGATGTGGACTCCTGCCTTCCTTGCGACGCTTTCAGCTGTATAGATGAAGAACAATGTATCAAGCGTGGTAAGCAGGATATCAGTATCCGCCAGCAGCCATTCCCATACCCTCACATACCTGCTTGCCAGCTTCTTATGATTACGATTGCATGAATACCAATCCCATCTATCCTGGCAGCAATTGAACATATACCTTAATGATATATCCAACCTCTTCTCCTTATCTGATATGTCCAACGATGCTGGCGTAGCACTCGATATCTTGACATCGAAGAAATCCACATACTTCAGCCTGACAGGACAGGTCTCTTTGAATCTCTCCCTGGATATCCTGCCCACGACCGTTATGTCATACTTCCTGTTCAGCTTCTCCAGCGCCCTGAAATACAGCAGATGCATATCATTTATCTCATCTGTCGTCGAATCAGGCGGATACAACATCACTATCTTCGGTTTTTTAGGTTTGGCCATATGTCTCAACTCCTATATCGCTTTAAATGAATGCTCCATCTGGTCAAGGAATCCTTTCCAGGTATAATTCTGCTCTACATGCTTTCGTCCTGCATACCCTATGCTTTCAACCAAATCAGGTCGCTCAGCTAATTCCGACATCCATGCCGCCATAGCAGATGAAGAGGTCACAAGATAACCGGTCACTGTATCGACTATGGTGTACATCGGCCCCCCTTCTCTGATAGAGATTATAGGTTTCTCCGATGCCATCGCTTCCAGCGGTATTAAACCGAAGTCCTCATTTATCGCGCAGAACAGCACAGCATAGCAGTTCGCATATGCGCATTTCAGCTCTGACTCTGTAAGATTCAGCCTGAACTCCACATTCAACCCATATGACAAACTTTTAAGTCTCTTAAAATATTCCTGGTCCCTTCTCAGGCTTGACAGGAACCCTCCAATCACAAGCTTCCATCCGTCATGCCTGTCGCTGAATTCTCTGAATGCCTCTATCGCTATCTCAAACCGTTTCTCAGGAACGATACGCGACGGATAGAAAAAATACTTATCATATCCAGCATTGCTGAACCGCTTACAGTCCACTCCAGGAGCGATCACTTGCGCATCAGGCCTGCCAAGATATTCATCTATCCGTTTCCTGACGACCTCTGAACTCGTGCATATCTGCTCAAGCTTTGGAACCACCTGGGATTCTACCATCTTGAATGGAGTGAGCAACGCATGATTTAGCACCCTTCTTTTGAAGCTCATCTCATTCATCCTGAAAGCGTTCAGGTCATAAGCCTCCCGGTTCGGGCTGAAACAATACCAACTGACTCGTTCATTCCTGTTCCTGATCCATTCAGATGGGCTTCCCATAGCGCAAATGACATCATAGTCATCTTTGAATCCACTGAAGTAATATCTGAACCCTGCCGATACCGCATTATATCGTCTTGGATCAGCCTTAATCAGCTGGAATGGGATCTCCAGTTTAGACCTGGGCAATATCCTGATATCAAATTCCTTTAGTTCCTGGAATGAACTTTCTCTATCATAGACAACCGAATAAATCGTAGGATTGAATCGTTTTGCCAACTCAAGCACTACCCTGTCTCCGCCACCGGTGCTCTGCAGAAATGGATGGCAGATAATCAGATCCATTGGGACGCCACCCCGTCTCTGATTATGTCAACAACTGTCTTCTTTGGGTGCCATCCTGTCTGGTCGATGAACTTCTTGTTGGACCCGATGAATCCATCAAACAGGTTATCACCTCTCTCGTAAGAGCGCAGCAACGACTTGTCTATATAGACAGGCACATCCAGCCCATATACCATCAGGGCCAGCTTGGCATAATATCCAGTGGTCATGCCGATGCCTGAGCAGACATTGTAGACATCACCCCTGACCCCTTTCTCTATAGCCAGTATCTGGGCGGCCGCAGAATCATGCACATGCGTGAAATCTCGGACAGCATTGGGATTCCCCATCACTATCTTATCAGCCTTCCCTGATATGCAGTCACTGACCTGTCTGGCTATCCTGGCAGTGAAGAACTGCGGACCCCTTCTAGGGCCTTCCTGATTGAAGCACCTGGTCATCAGAGTCGGAGTCCTATACATATACCAGTACGACTTTCCGATATATTCAGTGAACACCTTTGTCACAGCATATGTGGATGTGGGCCGCAGCTCCCTATCCTCTGATATCGGAAGCTCATCCAAACTCTTGACAAACCCATATTCCTCCGATGAACAGGCCAACTGTATCCCTTCCAACGACTTGTCATATTTGGTCGCCGCCTCCAGCACATTCACAGTGCTGACGCAATTGTTGTTGACCACGCTGCCAGGCTGCTCAAGGCTGGAAGGCACGAATGACTCCGCCGCCTGATGGAATATGGCATGAGGCTCAACCTGCCTGATGATGTCCTGTGTCCTGCCATAATCGCAAAGGTCAGCCTCATATGCTTTCAAAGATCCGCTATCCAGATTATGCTGGATGTTCGGCCTATGATGCACCGCATGCCGCTTCACAGTGCCGCTGACATGCGCTCCCAACGATATGAGCTGGTCAGCTATGGTGGACCCGACCATCCCATCAAGCCCTGTCACCAGGACACGTTTGTCAACCCAGTATGCTTTAGACGGAGCGACCCCTTCATCAATGTAGCGATAGATGCTCTCTATATCATGCAGATTCCCGGCTGAAAGCAATCTCTCAAACTTCATCGGTTTATATACAGCTTCGAAATCAAGAAGTTCCATTCAATCTTCCTCTGTAGAAGCACGAAACACCAATCCTATAGTTATGGCGGACAAAGCCGCCAGTATAATACTTATTACAAACAACAGCCACAAAGATGGCGCAATAACCATAAGCGCTATGACAAGCGCCCCCAACACAATCCATAATCCATGCGAAGCTCTCATCTTTTCGACCTCCACAGCAGCCTGGCTATCTCCAGGTCCTGCATAGTATTGATATCAAACGACTCTTCCTCATCCATCAGGTAGGGGATGATATCAGTTCCTGTCACTGAATGTTTCTTGTATATCGTCGAAGGCTTGGTGATATCTATACTGGCATTGTTGACATAGATGGTGGGAAGCAACTGATAGGATAAGGTATGGGACTCCTTCTCTGTATCCACGAATCTCTTCAGCTTGCCATTGACGATAGTCCACATCTTGTATGGATGCTCCTTGCATCTCCTGATTGACCTGACGCTGTCGCTATTCCAGTCATCAGCAAGAAGCTCTATGCACCTGTCTATGGATGCCGTCTTCCTGAATGGTGATGTCGGAAACAACTTCACCACGATATCAGGCTTGTACTTCTCATTCTTCTTCAACCAGTCAAGGGCATGCTTCAATGCTTCATGCTCTGAGGATGACCACCTGGATATATCCGCCGGACGATAGAACGGAACTTCCGCCCCATATCTCTTGGCGGCGGCCCCTATGTCCAGGTCATCTGTTGACACTATTATCCTATCTATATACTTGGACTTTTTGGCGGCTCTTATGGTATGAGCTATCAATGGCACCCCACCAAGCCTGACTATGTTCTTCCTGGGTATGCGCTGTGAACCACCTCTGGCCAGGATGATAGCAAGTATCTTCATGCAGGGTCCCTCCTGAAATGGCAATTAGACACATGCTCGCTTCTTATGGTTTTTTCATATAGCGCAAATCCATATCCCACAAGCAACATCTCTATCTCAGCATCAGATGGATGCATCTCCACCATTATGCTCCTTAGCGATGGTTTTGATAGTGTGACCGGCATTCCCTGCAATATCTCATATTCATTGCCATCTACATCAATCTTGATATGATTAGGGATTGGACACTTATATATACTGATGAAATCATCTAATGATAAAGACAGCATATCCTGCGAATAGACAGGTTCGAATGGATCTCCTTTATAGTCTATGATACCATCTAAAACATGCAAAGCACTGCCATCTTCAAGCCTCGAATAGTTAAAGACGCATATGCCTGTCTTGACTGAAAGAGCATTGTAAACAGGGGTGATGTTGTTCTCTATATACCCTTTTTTGATATTATGAGTTATGTTCTTAAGCAACAGATTATAATTGAAAAATGCAGGTTCGAAAGCAAACACATCCTTTGCATATAGGGAACCTATCAACGAATAAGCCCCTATGCAAGCGCCAATATCATAGAACACATCATCTTTTTTGAACGTCTCTATCCACCTGACGACCTCTGGTTCCTTGATGCATGAATTGAACCTGATTCCCTTGTAGACCTGCAACCGGCGCTTATTGTAATCCATATCAGCGAAAGTCCCGAACATCGAATGCCAGAACACCACAAGCCTGTTATATATACCCCGCATCACACTAGCACCCCCTTTACCTTATTCGCTATACTGGCATAGTCTAATCCATGCCTGACCAGCAGCTCCTCATTTCCTCCAGACTGTGTCCATCCTTCAACTCCTATAGTGGCGACCTTCATAATCCTGGAAAGAGCCGCTGACAACCCGCCATGATGATAGTGGTTCTCAACGCATACCACAGCGCTGGACTGTGATATGTTATCAGATATCCACCTCTCATCCAGATTGTTCAACCAAGGCATAGCTATTATTTTTGCGCCTATGCCGGCATTGCCAAGCAGCTTCCTGGCAGCCATGCATTCAGACAGCATCAATGGACCATAGCTTACCAGAGTCACATCGCCACCAGGAGCGATCACACAACCCTTACCTACTACAGGAGCATACCCATCAGGAAGCGTTATATCAATCCTTGGCCTGGAGTGCTCAAGCCTGAGATATGATGGTGAATCTATCCTGTCTATCATCATATCCATGATAGCCATCAATTCAACACCATTGCATGGCGCAGCCATCACCAGATCAGGTATCGCAGACAGCAATGATATGTCCCTGATGCCATGATGCGATTTTCCAGGTTTGCCAGGAAGCAGGCCTGCGAGATGCCCGACATAGATGACCTTATCCTTCTCTGAGCAGTTATTGAATATCTGCTCATTAGCCCTCGATGCCAGGAACGCCGCATAAGTATTCACTATCGGCAACCTGCCTGACCTGGCAAGAGCCCCTGCTGTAGATACCATATCCTGCTCCATGATTCCGCACTCTATGAACCTCTTCGGGAACCTGGTCTCGAATGGCCGCAATCCGCAATCCTCTGACAGATCGCAATCCATGACCCTGATATTGGGATTCCTTATCCCAACCCCCACAAGCGATTCACTGAAGGCCTCTTTCATTGATGCGCCTATGAACACATCAACCTCACCATGGCATTCAACTGGATCTGGTATATGGATGACCGCCCTGGCTTTGCCAAGAGCATGATGCAACCCATCATACAGCTCATGATACGCCATCATATACTCATCATCATCCGGTATGCCGCTATGCCACTTGTAATCCCCAGACCTATATGACATGAATGATACTCCCTTGCCCTTTGTGGTCTCAGCTATGATGGCTTTAGGCATGCTGGTTATAGACTTCATGCGGCGAAAGCACCTGGATATCTCCCTGATATCATGGCCATTGACATCCTCCACATGCCATCCGAACGCCTCCAGTTTAGCCTGCAATGGCATGACACCCATCACATGCTCTGTGCACCTGTCTGTCTGTACAAGATTCCTATCCACTATCAGATGCAGGTTGCCAAGATGCATGTGGCCTGCTGACATGATGGCTTCCCAGTTCTGGCCTTCCTGCAGCTCTCCGTCGCCAACCATAACATAAGAATCAGCATCAGGATGCGAAATAGCGAACCCCTTGGCTTTGGATATCCCCATCCCCAACGACCCTGTATTGGAATGCACCCTGCTAAGGCCGATATCAGCATGGCCCTGCAATCCATCAATCCTCCTGAACGTATCAAGCCTGTTCTCATGCATATACCCCATTGACGCGAGCGTCGCATATAACGCGGCGGCCGCATGCCCTTTCGACAATACGAATCTGTCATATGGCCGCATAATGGAATGATACAGCGCTGTAAGGATCTCAATACAGCTGAACGACGCTCCTATATGCCCAGACCTGGCGACGACTATCTCCTGGAATGTATTGAAGCGTATCATCCCGGCCTTGACATTGAGCCTATCGGTCTTCTTGAAATCGTCTGCTGAGAAATACCGCCTAATTTTTCCACTGGGCATTCTGCAACCTCCGTGAATAATCTATAGTTATAGTCTTAAGCTCTGAGAACGTCTCTATCGCCGCCTTGCCTGATTCCCTATGGCCGTTGCCAGAATCCTTGATACCCCCGAATGGGACATGGACCTCTGCCCCGAATGTAGGCGCATTGATATAACATACCCCGGCCTCCAGCCTGTCTATGATCGAAAACGCGGCATTGATATCATTGGTGAACACCGATGCCGATAATCCGAACGCACAGCTATTATGGATACGCACCGCATCATCTATCGTCTTGGCATTGAAGACGCATAGCACCGGGCCGAATATCTCATCTGTGGCTATCTCATCATCTATGCCTACATCCACAAACACGGTAGGGCTGACCTTCGTTCCGGTAACAACACCACCCTTGAGCAGCTTGGCGCCGCATCTCTTTCCTGATGCTATATATCCCCTTATCATATCAGCCTGCTTCAGATTCACCACCTGCTTCATCGGCATCCTCCGCATAGCTTTGGAAAGAGAATCCAAAAACCTGTTATAGGCCGAATATATGACTATCACCCTGCTGGTCGCAGAACATCTCTGGCCAGCGAAAGAGAATGCCCCCTTGATGATGGCATCAACAGCCATTCCGATATCAGCATCATCCATCACTATCACAGCATTCTTGCCGCCAAGCTCCAATGACACCTTCTGCAGATTCCTGCCGCACTTGGCCGCTATCCTCATCCCAACCCGGCTGGAACCTGTGAATGATATCATATCGCTGGCATCTATGACAAGCTCACCAGCGTCAGAACCGCCATGGAAGACCACCAACGCATCCTTCGGCAACCCAGCCTTCACCATGATAGAGGCGAACAGATCAGCCGACTTAGGCGCCACCGATGATGGCTTGAGTATCACAGCATTGCCGCATATCAGGGCAGGCAGAACCTTCCAGGCCACCAGAGAGAACGGGAAGTTCCATGGAGTTATGATTCCGACAACGCCTATCGGATATCTCTTTGTCATGACAAGCCTGTCTTTCAGCTGTGAACTAAGGACATCGCCATATGACCGCCTGCCCTCTCCAGCCATATAGTACGCCATATCCACTGCCGACTGCCACTCACCCTGCGCCTCTTCCTCTGTCTTCCTGGTCTCAGCCATGATCGTAGCCACTATCTCATGCCTGCACCTTTCCATCTCCCTGGCGGCATTGAACAATATCCTGCCTCTATCAGGAGCTGGCAATGCAGACCAATCATTGAACCCTTCATCAGCCCTGGACCTGGCTTCTATGATATCCATATCACCAGCTCGTGTATCCACCATCTATGACAATCTCAGCCCCGGTCATATACACTGAAGAATCGCTGGCGAGGAATATCACAGCGTCGTTATATTCATCCTTGGATGCCATCCTACCCATAGGCACATTGGCGCAATATCTGGAAACGAATCCCGCATCCTGCTTATTGAAAACCCCTCCAAGCGTCAATGTATTGACCCTGACATCCTTGAAATAAGTGGCCAGATACCTTGTCATATTAGGTATGCAGGCTTTGCTTATGCAATACGATATCGGCTTGAAGAAATCTCTCTTCTTCCCATCCTTCAGATAGATAGACTGGTCAGGCGACACCTTCCCATATATAGATGAGATATTGATGATACTGCCCCCGCCATGGCGCTCCATCCGATTCCCGAACACCTGACAACACAGCAGCATACCCTTGACATTGACATCCATCACCCTGTCGAAATCCTTCTCAGCCTCATCAGACTCTATCAGGCCGCTCGGCGCACTGCCGCCATGTGGAGGGAAATCTATGGCAGCGCAGTTCACAAGTATCTTCGGCTCTCCTATCAACAGTATATCAACAAGCGTTCTCTCAAGCCCATGCTTATTTGATATGTCAACAGGATATCCTATCATCGCAAAATCATTAGCCTCACCACCCTTCCTGTTGTCTATGGATATCACTATAGCGCCCTCATTGAACAAGGCTTTGCAGAATTCCCTTCCAAGGTTGCCCATGCCGCCAGTGACTATCGCCACCTGATCCTTCAGCTTATAGAACGGTTCCCCAATCTGTCTTTTCATATGCTTTCATCCTCTCCTTCGACACAGCCCACATATCCAAAGGCTGATCCTTCTTCATATCCACCAGTATCGTCCTTCCGATAAGTTCATCAGCCTCATATGGAAGCATAGACGCCGCCGGGCTCTTGAAGCACACCATATCAGGAGATACTGCCTCTCCTGCCGATATATCCCTCCTGGCATAGACCCCCTTGCCGAGCTTCAGCCTTGCGTTATCTTCAGATGGCTGCACCTGCTTCAGGCAGCCGCTTGCGACCTCTATCCTGCGCAAGTCCCTCACCATCTTCTCCATGCCTGACGGTTCCAGCGAGAACTTCTGGTCAGTGCCCCTCATGGCG
>Ga0315273_10013662_pt1 | contig 10451 bp, 11 predicted proteins | sample YL17G02_0_MG_FD_205753 | JGI IMG/M metagenome (GOLD analysis project Ga0315273, IMG submission 205753) | Sediment microbial communities from Yellowstone Lake, YNP, Wyoming, USA - YL17G02_0 | ecosystem: Environmental > Aquatic > Freshwater > Lake > Sediment | place: USA: Wyoming | collected... | reverse complement strand
CCATCACCGACCCCAGCAACGTCCCCGACCCCACCGCCAGCGCCGATGGACTCATACGCACCGCCGCCTGGGATGCCCTCAAGATACCACGCAACCCCAGGGCAGCCCTACAACGCCACGCCGCCGTCCACGGCCTCGGCGCAGTCTGTACACCCGAGGTCTCAACCGGCCCCTTCACCCTCCAAGGCTACAGCCTAGGTATCGCCGTCTGCCGCACCGGAAACTACCGTCGCGTATGGACCGTAAGGTGGAACTGAACCATGTACACTAAAGGCATCGTCAGAGCCTACGACACCGCCACCGGCCTCGTCACCGTCGAAATGGTAGGGTCACACCCCTACTACGTAGACCTACCCGCAGCAACCCATCTCAAGGCCCAGGTGCTCAAGGACGGGAAACGCTGCCTGGTGATCATGTTCGACGAGACCAACCCGGATGATGGCCTGGTCGTAGCCACCTACGACGAGGTTGCTACCCTGATCACGCCGTCCAACGCTATCGACCTCGACACCGCCAACGCCAACGCCGCCGACGAGATCACGCTAGCGACCACCGCCGCGGCCTCCGACGTCACCAACATGACACTCACAATCCCCAACTCAGCCGTCAAGCTGCTGGGACTGCTCCTGGCCACAGTTCGCCTCAAAAGCGCCGCCTCCCCTTTCGGCATCCAGTTCTACGAGGTTGACGCCGACAGCGACAACGCGATCGGAGAAGAATGGTACTTCTCAGGCGGCATCTGCACCGCGTATACACCGTATACCATACACCTACGAGTCAGCGGAGGAGAAGGCGTCACCGGCTACAAGCTCAAGTGGCGCAGGGCCTCCGGCACATCCACCCTTTACATGGATGTCCGACGCATGACCTGGATCGGCTTCGGCGCAGCGTAATCAACGGAGGAGCTCACCATGAACGCACAAGAACTGTGGACCGCCACCCAACACATCCTCGCCGCGCAGGTAACGCGCGGCACATTCGATTACACCATCGCCCTCACACAAGCTCTCGACTACAACCCCACAGCCCAAATCCTCACCCTGGCCGCTCCCAACAACCAAGTCGTAGACTGGCTGCGCGGACAACTCGATACCAGCATCCGCCGCGCCGTCAGCGAAATCACCGGATCCCCAACCATCATAACCTACCAAACGATCCCCCAACGCCACACAGATCTACCCATACCGCACACCCCAGACCCCGTCCCCCAAGTCCTAGACCAGACCGTCCAGGTCACCGACCGGCGCGGTAACTTCTTCATGCTCGAGAATGTGATCATGGACGACTACTTCCAGTTCATCGGCTCATCAGGACTAGCCGTCTACTGCCTGTACGCGCGCATGGCCAACAGACAAGACATGGCCTGGCCCTCGTTCCGCACCATCTGCAAACAGCTACACATCGGCCCGGCCACACTTACGGCCGTCAACACCCTGCTCGAAATCCTGGGCCTCATCGAGATCCAACACGGCGACCAGGAGCACAGCAACCGCTACACCCTGCTGCCCACCAAACCCCTCGACCTGCTCGTCATCGAGGAAATCAAACAACGCCTCACCCTCATCACGTCCTTCCCCCAAGTCGACCGCCGCAAACTCACAGACACCCTACTTACCCTCCCGGGGTATGAGGGGGGTACTTCTCCTGCAGAAGCAGGGTGCTTCTCGGACAGAAGCAGGGTACTTCTGGTACAGAAGCAGGGTGCTTCTGCAGCAGAAGCAGAACAAGACATACTTAACAACACACAAAAGATATCCGATCCTGTTGTTGTTTTAGGACCACAACTGTTGAACATCGGCGTAGACCACCGCACCGCCCTGGACCTAATCACGCGGCACACGCCAGCGCGTATAGCCGGCTGGTTAGCCTACACCCTGGCACAAAAGGGTATCCGCAACCGCGCCGGCTTCCTCATCTCGCGCCTTGAATCAGGCGATCCAGTACCAGAACCCGACGGCTAGGGCACATGCACAACTAAACACCCCGATATCGGCACCCGAAACTGTGCACATGCACAAGGAGCCACACATTGAAAACCGCCACCGCCACCTTGACCGCCGCGTTCAACGCCAAGTCGTGGAAGCCACAGTTCCAGGTCATCATCGATGACCGCTCCACCGGCGTACCCCGCCCCAGGTGGACCAACTGGTACACCGGCACAGAAGCCAACACCGGACATAGCGCCGCCTGCGGCCTGGACTACGACGGCTGGGTCATCCACCAGCTCTACGTAGACCGCACCGCGAACAAGCTATACTACCGCAAGACTGCCATCACCGGCACACCCGCCGCGTCGTGGACCGAGCTGGCCGCGACCGTGCGCGACGCACAATGCGGCATCGCCGCCGACAACGCCGGGAAGCTATGGGCCGTGTGGGTCGACACCGACAATAAGACGATCAAGTACCGCACCAGCACAGACCGCGGGGCAAACTGGGCCGCGGCCGCCACGGTCGTAGCCGTCGCCGCCGGTCACAAGGTCAGCTCCCTGGCCATCACCTGCCCCACGGTCACCAGCGGCAGCCCCCTGCAGGAGGCCATCGTGATCTACGTGGACTCCGCCAGCGAGACAGAAGGCACCGCAGACCGCGACATCCGCGTGATCAGGTACGCTAGCGCCGCCTGGGGCGCAGACGCGAGCTGGGGACGAGCTGCCGGCAAGAGCTGTCGAGGGATCGCCGCCATCCAACACGATTGCACGTCCACCCAGACGTACGTGTACTTCACACTCTGCGGTAAATTCGAGGTAACAAGCAAAGGCTACAACGTGAACGTGTACTTGCTAGGCATCAATGCCGCCGCCACCCGCACCTACACGCTGCTCGGCACACCCCTGCAGTCGCAAAGCAGCAGCTTTGCCTGGTCGTGGCCCTCCATGGTTCCGGAGGTCACCGACGACCGAACGCGCATCTTCATGGCCAAGTACGATCCCGCCTTGCCCACGGCCAAACGATGGGCCCAAGGCAGTATCTACATCCAGGACCTGCTCACCACCACCGCGCAGACCTTCGGCCAGTGGCTACCCTTCCGCACCATCAGCCAATACACCATCGGCGCAGCCAGGTCCAGTACATCACTTGTTGCCGGTAGCGCAACAGACTTGTGGAAAGCGCCGATGTACGACCAGTCCACGACGTACCGCGTCGACGTCAGCGCCGACGTGATCGCGTTCGAGCACCGCGTCTTTGACAACAGCCTGTTTGAATCAGCCCTCATACAACCAGGCTACGGCTATCTGTTCCTGGACAACCACGACGGACGGTATGATAACCTGGGCGTGAGTGGCACGTACCAGGCGATCAAACGCGGCTCCCAAGTCCTGCTGTACTGCGGCTACCGCACGACAGCCGGCGTCGAGATGGAGCTCCTCCCCCCCATGTGGGTAAACAAGATCATTGAGGTCTGCAACCCGCGCGGCAGTGTCAACCAAAGCATACCCCACCTGGGCATCCCCGGAGGGCCAGCCATGGGAGGCAGCTACATCGTGCTCAGTCTGTACGACGCCTGGTCTATCGTCATCAACCGCAGCCCTACATCACTGTTCCAAAAGACCGCCGCCCCGCGAGACGTGCTCAAAGAGGCGTTCGGGCAAATGGGCTTCTTGTACTCCGACAGCGGCACATCACGGCTGGCCAGCGGTGGAAGCAATACCGCCAAGTGGAGCACCCTGCCTGGCCAGTCGTGGCTCAAGATGATCCGCGACATCCTCAAGTACACGCACTGCCGGATGAAGTTCTACACGGAAGCAGACGAGGAGGCGACCTACCCAACCGCACGCGTCTACGTGATGGCGGAGACAGACTGCACGCCCGCAGACGTGAGCTACGGCGCAGCCACCGAGGCCCTCCTCTACGCCGGGCTCTACATCGAGCAAGACCGCTTCGCCGGCTACCGCTGGGACTGGCACAATCCCCCCACCATGCTTGACGCCAACGGGAAGATCACGCCCACCGGCCTGGCCTTGACCGGCGCCGTCGTCGAGGGCAAAGGGGTGTCAACCGAAGTCGTGAACTGGACCCAACTGGAGCGCCTCGGCTACTGGCAGCCCCTCGTCGTCCGGGATTACCACGTGACCGACGCGGAGAACATCACCCTAGCGGACCGTGGCACCAGCGCCGCGAGCGACGCGGTGCAAGCGCTGTTCGGCGGCCAGATCATGGCCCCCGCCCATCCGTGCCTCGAGATCTGGGACCGCGTCTTCATCCACGATCCCAGAGCCAGTATCACGGAGATCCGCCGCTTTGTCCTCGGCATCGAGACGTTCTTCGACACACGCGGCCCACGCGCGCGGTTCGAGCAGGTCGTCCACCTGGTAAGGCACGTGCTGACTGAGTGACACTCTCCCGATGATTGAATCACAGAACAGAACTTCGCGCTGATCGGAGGGCGCGGAAAAGCCGCCTTTGGGACAGGCGGCTTTCCGCTATCGCCAAGTGCAGGGCTAAAAGTTGGGTCTCGGCGTACTCCACGCGCTCGTGCTCGTGTGCGCCACCCGCCGCACGGGACGTGTTCGCGTTCGTGACCGTTTCAGGGACGTGGGGTTCGCAAAGAGGGCAGCCATCGGCGCGATTCCAGGGTTCCGACACCGGGGCAAAAGGGAGGGCCGGATCGGCGGACGGTGGTCGCTGAGGTGCGCTCCCCCGCCGCCGCCCGGCCTTTCTTCCCCCCCCCCCGGCGGGCAAACGATTATCGCCCCAGCAACGAAAAAAAGCAAGGGGTAAAAGACAAGAGAACGCGCGGCGGCAGGGAGGGCCGGATCGGCGGACGGTGGTCGCTGAGGTGCGCTCCCCCGCCGCCGCCCGGCCTTTCCTGAAATTCCGCCGAACGCGCGCCCCGTTGCTTTTTTCGTTTTGCTGGGGCGGAGGGGCAAATCGCCCGCCGGGGGGGGGGGGGTTGGGGTGTGTGCCCTCTCCCGGTGGTGGTGGCCGTCGCTTGGGTCGCGTCTCTCTCTTCTCGTGTTCGGGCCTCGTGCCCGGGGGGGTGTGCTGTGTCTGGTCTCTCGGTTCCTGTCGGTGTCGGTGGTTCGTCCGTCTGGCCTCGTCCGTCCGTCTGTGTCGCCGGTGGTCCCTGCCCGGCCTCGTGCCCTGGCGCGGTCGCCGGTGCTCCCGGTCCTCGGTGCTTCTGGCTGCGGCCGGTGGCTCCGCCGGCCTGTCCGTCGCCGGTCCCGTGCGCGTCCTTCCGCCCGGCTCCCTTCTCTCCGTTCCTTCCCGCCGGCTGCCCGGCCGCGGCTTGTGGTGCGGTCCGGGGCTGCGTCCCCGCTGGGCCCGCCTGCGCTTCTTGCTCGTGCTTCCCGCTCCGGGCGTGCCTCTCCTGCGCCTCCTTCCCGTGGTGCGTCGCCGCTCCTGCTTGCCTTGCCCGGGTCGTCGGCCGCCGGGGTTGCGGTGGCTCCCTGTCCCGCTCGCTCTTCCGCTGGGCTGTCTCGTGGGGTCGTCTCCTCCTGGCCTCCGGCGCGTCGCCGTCCTCGCCGGCCCTGGCCGCGGTCCTGGTGTTCCTCGGTGGCGGCGCGCTGTCCCCGCTGCCCGGTGGCGTGCCGGCTCCGGTGCTGGCCGGTGGTTCTCCTGTGGGTGCGGCTCTGCTCCCTCCGCCGGCCTCGGCGCGGCTGCCGGGCTTCTAGGGGCGTTTGCCTGTCCCCTGCCCCTGGGCCTTCGGGCCCGGGGGTTTCTCTTTGCCCGTCGGCGCGTGTCGGCGTCTGTGGTGCGCCGCCGCGGCGTTGCCGGGCGGACTGCGACTTCGAGCCTCAGGGGTTTTCTGTCCGTTCTCGTGGTGGGTTTGTCCTGAGAGGGTGTGGGGTTTCTTGGCTCCCCCTCCCCGCGGATCGCCCGCTGGCCAGGGTGTCTCCTGGTGGAGATGAGGGGCAATGAGGAGCCACGGAGATCTCCGCGCCGGCCATGATCACGGCCAAGAAGACTATCGGGAGGAGCCAGGTCCACGCCGGCGATGAGCGCGGCCATCGCCGCGAGCCAGGCTCTGTGCCCTGGGCCAACCGGCCCAGCAGCTCCTCGGACGTCGCCACGAGGGAAGCTCTGCGCCCTGGGCCAACCGGCCCAGCAGCTTCTAGGACGTCGCCACGAGCCAGGTCTTGTGCCCTGGGCCAACCGGCCCAGCAGCTTCGTTGCCGGCGATGAGCACGCCCACCCCCAGGGGCACTACGCGAATTTCTGATTTTGCACGTTTATTAAGGTTCGGCCTATTGCTATTGCGCCGTTTGTGTGCTATAATGATAGTATAGAACACAGAGAAAAGCCACATGAGATAAACCGAAAGGGGATACCATGACACCAACATCAGATCAGATCACAGAGAAGGCCATCGAGTTAGTCGTCAAGTCCGCCACACTGCAACCCCAGCTCAACGGGCGCTGCGAGAAAGCCACGGAGCTAATCCGCTCGAACCGGGTCCTCCGCCAGGGCTACATCAGCCCGTTTATCTACTACTACGTTGCCACCTCAGCCGACTACTCCGATCACACCACGGCCACGGTTGCCAAGCCGACCCCGCCATACTACAAAGTGACACTGGACCTCGCCCACGGCACTCCGCATACCTGCCAATGCGAGGACTACAACCAGGCCGTGTACCACGCACAGAACCACATCCTTGAGGAAAAGATGTTCCTGAAGAGCTCGCCACGGGGCGCGCCGGTGGTGAACGGGAAAGTAGTCTGCAAGCACATCCTGGCGGCCCTGTCCATCGAGACCGCACGGGCCCGCCTGGGACTCGACCCGAAGGCCGAAGCCGCCGAAGCCACGGCGCGCGCCGTCGAGCGCGAGGCCAAGCGCGCCGCCACGACCGCCGCCGAGCTCGAGCAAGAGGCCAAGGCCAACGGCAGCGGGTTGCAAGTCGAGCGCTGGCAACATGCCCGGCAGCGCGCTGAGAAGCTCGAAGAGGACGCGATAACGAAGCGCCAGGAAGCCGACGAGCTGAAAGAAAATGATCCGCTGCCCATCATCCAGGGGCCCATGCAGACAGGACCCTGGCCCGGACCAAGACGCTACTACCCAATCAACTACCGACCTCCGTCGGCCAACCACATACCACTGACCTAACCCCATGACCTGGTGCCGGCCCCACCACCGACCGGCAGAGAGGAACACCATGAGAACCGGAATCGGCAGATGGACCACCATGAGACGCAAGGACCTGGTCGAAGCGATGGACAAGCTAATCGCGGAAGCACAGGCGTACATTGACAAAACACTGGACGAGGACGACCCAAAGCAAATACACTACTACACTTTCCTGGCCCAAGACGCCCTCCAAGACGCGCAGCAGATTTTGAAAGCACAAGGAGCCTGACATGTTCAGCGAAGCACCGACCCAGGTACAGATCAGCACCAAGCGAAACGGGTTCAGTATCACGCTCACGCTACGCGACGACGACGGCGCCCAACTCATGCCAAAGTTGATGCAGACCCTAGACTGGCTCGCGACCAACGGGTTCGAGCCAGCCGACCAGGTCCACAACGACGCGGCGGGGATCGCGCCGAGCGCCACGGGCGACGCGCCGATCTGCCCGACGCACAAGTCGGTCATGAAGCACAGCCAGCACGGGGGCTGGTTCTGCCCGGTCAAGATCGCCGACGACGACGGCCGCGGGAAGCCAGTGTACTGCAAGCAGAGCGTCAAGTAAGCCACACCCGCACACCCCCCCCTGGTCCGGAGACCCAGGGGGGGCTTCTCTTTGCCCACCGCCCCTCCGCCATCCCACGGTTGACCGGCGGCTGTGGTACGCCGCCGCCCGCCCACCCACCCCCTCTGCACCCCAACCACCCTACTGACCCCAACCAAAAGACAAATTGGTGTTTGTCCCACTCGCACCGGCCCGTTTACAGGCACGTCACCCGCCGCCAGGGACGTGCTCGCGTTCGTGTGCGGCCTAGGAACCCAGTTCCACCGAAACAGACCACGACTTTGCCCAACTTGCACGTTTTTTAAGGTTCCACCTATTGACTTTGTACTTTTCATGTGATACACTCTATCTATACACCGCAGGAGGGGCAACGATGGACAAGGAGGAAGATTTGGTCACAACGACGGAGGCCTGCGAGATCCTCGGGCTCAAGAAAAACAGCGTCATCCTGGCGATCAAACGCGGACACCTCCGCGCCCGCCGGAAGTCGCTAATGACGAGCGCAACCTGGCTTATTTACCGAGACAGCCTGGACGAGTACCTGCAGCAGCGCGAGGCACTCAGTCACCCTGACGGTCAAGGACCGGCCCCATGATCAGCCTATGGATGCTCTTATTCACGTACGTTGCACCCTTACTCGTCCATGGCCCCGAGGTCAGACTATGCCGACTAATCCCGACAAGCGAAAGTGCACCCGCGACGGCTGCAACGCCTGGGCGACGCGAGGAACCACCGTCTGCGCCAGCCACGGACGATTGACACGCGGAGCCGGTGCACCGGTGGACAACACGAACCGACTAAGCCATGGTCTCTACTCCCGCCACTTCACGGACGAGGAGATCAGCACACTCCTCAACCCACCCTCAGACCTGGCCGACGAGATAGCGTTATGCAGAGTGTTGACCGGCCGACTGATGAGCGCACTAACTGCACCGCACGACCGCCAAGGCTTGCTCGAGCTCGCATCCATGGCCCTGCGGAGCGCAGCCGTCACGGCGAAGCTCCTGCGCGCAAACCAAGTCCTATCAGGCGACACAGCGGACGACCTCGCAGGCGCGATCGGCAACGTCCTAGACCAACTGTCCACCCAATGGGACGTGAAACTGTGACCGGAACCGACCGACTGAAAGACGCCCTCAAGCGCTATGCCGGCAGCCGACACTACGACATCGAGCAGCGCCCAGGATGCGTCTACGGACTACTGACACGCGATTCAGTTGACGATCTGCGCAAAGAGCTAACCCGACTCAGCGACGCCATGACAGTCAACAACCGCCTGCTGATCGCACTCCTGGTCAGCATCGTCCTGGCCGCCATCGCGGCACTACTGAGAGCATGGGGGCCCTAGTTAACAACGCACTTTTCCAGATGCTCTTCTCAGTCGACCGCTTCTCAGCGATCGGCCTGGGGGTCCATCTGCGCAACTATCAACTCGCACCCGCCCGGGCCATCGTCCGGTCAGTGATCGACAACCTGGGCCTAACCTTCGTCGTAATGATGTCCAGGCAATCCGGCAAGAACGAACTGTCAGCCATAATCGAGGCCTATCTGATGACACTCTATCAGAGGGCCGGAGGGCAAGTCGTGAAAGCGGCACCAACAGAGCTCCAATTCCAGATCAGCCAAGATAGACTCATGACCCTAACGCGCTCGCGCTGGACGCCGACGCGACGCACCGGCCACCGCGTCACCCTCGGCAACGCCTCCACCGCGTTCCTGTCTGCCTACGCAGATACCAACGTCGTCGGCCACACCGCCAGCCTGCTACTCGAATGCGACGAGGCCCAAGACGTGGACCCGACCAAGTGGGAAAAGGACTTCGTGCCCATGGCGGCCAGCACCGACGCGACAACCGTCTTTTACGGCACGCCGTGGCTGCGGTCCGACCTTCTTGGCCGCATGAAGCGGCAGGCAATCGCCGAGCAGGACAGAGACGGCATAGAACGCTTGTTCGCCGTCCCCTGGCCACTCGTCACCGCCGAAGTGCCGGCCTACAAGGCCTACTTGCAAAAGCAAAGGGCCAAGTTAGGTCCCGATCACCCTTTATTCCTGAGCCAATACGAACTGGTCGAGGTGGACGAATCGGTGGGCATGTTCCCGCCCCCACTCCAGTTCATGATGCGCGGCCAACACCTGCCCCACGCCCAACCCATGGACGGCGAGAGGTATTACCTCACCATCGACGTCGGCGGCGAGACACCCAAGGGCGAAGACACCAGCGACACCCGAGACAGCACCGTGATCACGGTCTTCACCCGACGCCCCATGGAACACGGCAGCCTGTGGGAAGTGAGACACCGACACGTGTTCACCGGCGAGAAGCCTGAGACCGTCACCATGCGGGTCGTCGAAATCTGGCGACCCCTGCAGGTGATCGTCGACGCGACGGGGATCGGGGCCGGCGTAGCCAGCCACTTGGCAGCCCATCACCCGAACGTACTACCGTTCGTGTTCGGCCTGGCCAGCAAGTCAGCCCTGGGTTGGGCATTCGTCGGCCTGTGCCGGCAAGGACGCTTCCTGGACCACGCGCCCGACGGCAGCGCGGAGCAAGCGCTCTTCCGGCGCCAGCTCGAAGCCGCCAAGTTGGAGGTTCGACCCGGACCTGGTAGACTGTGCAGTTGGGGAGTGCCGGCATCGGAGGGCCACGATGATCTGCTCATCTCTGCGGCACTGGTAGCGGAGCTCGACCGCGTGGCTCTTAACCCGTATCAGGCCGGCGACGTCATCGAGGCGGCCGATGTTATTGCAGAGATGGACAAGAGCCGTTTTTGAGTGGTTCGCACAAGCAGGCATGCCCTGGTGGTACTGGGCGTTCATCGCC
>Ga0315273_10013661_pt1 | contig 10451 bp, 15 predicted proteins | sample YL17G02_0_MG_FD_205753 | JGI IMG/M metagenome (GOLD analysis project Ga0315273, IMG submission 205753) | Sediment microbial communities from Yellowstone Lake, YNP, Wyoming, USA - YL17G02_0 | ecosystem: Environmental > Aquatic > Freshwater > Lake > Sediment | place: USA: Wyoming | collected... | reverse complement strand
ATTTATGAGCGCCTGCAGCTTTTCTGAAGAGGAAAACATGTTGTTCAGGTTCACACCGATGACGGGGACCTGGAACCTCTTTTTCCTCATCTCGTCCTCAAGCTCCTCTATGAATATGCCTTTTCCCGGGGAGTTGCGCGAACCGTTCTCGACCTGATGCACCGCCCAGGTTGGGGAAAATTCGACGCCCAATACCCCGACGACGGAATAATTCTTTTTCAGGTACATCTCTATCTGCTCAAGGACGGAACAAGCCAGCTTGCGGCAGGACGCGCGGAACGGCTTGGTGTCCAGGGCGTCCTTCGATTTTGAGGCGCGGTCCAGGCCGAACGCGTCGAGCTCCGGACAGGGTATCTGAACGATGCCGACGCCCGCCTCGGCAAGCAGTTCAACGACTTCCTTGATTACGCCGGCCGAACGCTCCTTGCCCTTTGCCATAGCGTTCTGATTAAGCAAAGCGTGCGATACGAACATGACTTTCTTGCCGCGTTCCACATTATCACCGTGTTATATGACCGCTGGACGGCCTCCCCCTACCGCGAAAGCGGAAGAAAAGGCTATCTGTCTATTATAACACTGTACTTCACCCTATTTAAACTTTACTCGGCTATAGTAGTAAAGTGGAAACCCACTACGGCAACCGCCGTTCATTAAGTCCAAGGATATATGTTTTTGGGCTGAATAATACCGTGCGGCTCCCGATGGGGAAGCAATAAAAAGGTTGCGTTAGCTAACTTATGTTGCCACTGTTAAATGATAAGAGTGAATGAAAATGCTCACAGCCGAAATGGAAAAACTGATAGAAAAGACGTACGCGGGCGAACCCATCACGCTTGAGGAGAGGTTCAACTTCATCACGTACGTGCCGTTCCAGGATTTCCTGAAATACATGGGCTCAAAATTGGAGATCAAGGAATACGAATCGCCCAAAAGCGTGGCAAGGATAATAAGCACGTTCCACAAAAAGTCGCCGACCGCGTTTGAAAGGCTCGGCGTAGAAACCATAGGCTCGGTCACGTTCAACCTAAAGGGCGAAAAAAAGCACGAGGAAATAGAGGAGGTCAACGTGCAGAGCAAGGTGAAATTCAACAAATACCTTGACGCGCTGATAAGGGATTCTTTCAAGTTCGAGCAGATAACGACCGATTACGACATCACCGGGAAAGCCGCCCAGATAAAGTCCGATGAGAACCGCGCCGCCTACAAGGCGCAGGGGCCGAAAAGGCTCGACGCGCTCAAGGAAATGACCGAGAACGGCGGCGAGGCAACCGTGCTCCTGAAATTCAAGGAAGGCGACCAGCCGCAGGCGGTCAACTCGGCAAGATACCTGTTTGATGCGGGCGCGGCCGTTTACAACAACACCGATGCGGGCGAATGCTTCGGGGCGGGGCGGCGCGTCGTGCTCAAGACGGGCTGGCAGGAATACGTAATGAAAGTCATGGAAAGCGACAAAATCAAGAGCCTGAACGAGGAAACCGGCATAACGCAGGCCTCGCTGAAAAGGATAAAGAACGGCGGAAAGCCCACGCCCAAAGAGGCGCTGATACTCGAGCAGAAGTTCAAGGAGATGTTCCCGGAGGACACGCAGGACCCGATAGACGTCCAGCCTTACGCCTTCTTCATAAACAGGGATTATTACGACGGGAACCTGGGCATGCCGATGGTTTGCGAGGAACCGCAGCTGCACAAGGCGTTCTGCGTGATAGTCCTGGAAAAATGGAACGGCGCGGCCAAATGGGTGCTTGACTACATAGACAACAAGAAAAAGACGCTGGCGCAGGTAGAGGAAAAGGACCTGCCCAGGCGCGTGGCCTGATCATTTCTTTCCGGCTTCCTTCCAGCAGAAATAGAAATACTCCCTGAAAGTGCCGACAATCGAGGGATTGTCCATTATCGTGAGCTCGTACTTCTTGTTGACGTCCGACCCGGGCTCACCGCCTTCTATCATATTGATGCCCTTTTCGGTGATCTTTGTGGCGAGCAACGCCGTTTTCCCGTCTATTATCTGGCCGCGTATCAGGCCGGTGAAGCCCGCCTTCACCTCGCAGCCGAGCTTCCTTGCGATGCTTATGTTCTCAAGGACGTTCTTGTGGCCTTTCGGGTCGTGGACGAGTATCCTGACCTTGACGCCGCGCTTTGCAGCGTCCCTCAGCGTCGGGCCGATCTCCTTTATCCAGGAGAGGTCGCCCGAGAACGACAACACCTCCTCCTTGGCGCGCTTCTCGCTTTCTATGAGGAACTTGGTAAGATTGCCGCGCTTTTCCAGCGACCAGATGCTGAAATTTTCCTGCTGCGGCGCCGCCAAGTGGACGGTCTTTAGCATTTTTACGGCATCGCCCGCCTTTTCCTTTATCCCTTCGAGCTCCCTTGCGGTCTGCTTCTTCTGGAACTCAAGGAACATCCCGATGGCCTTATCGGGCGATATCGGCTTGAAGCGCTTGGGCCTGGAATGGCCGACAAGGACGAAGCCCTTCTTTTGGAGCTCCGTTATTGTATCGTACACCCTGGGAAGCGGTATCCTGCCAAGCTCGGATATCTTCTCGGCGGTAAGGGTGCCATACTTGAGGAGCGTCATGTAGGCCTTGGCCTCGTATTCGGTCAGCCCCATGGCCTTCAGCACGCCAAGCTGGTCAACATCAGATTCGGATTTTTCCATTTAAACTCCCTGTCAGTTTAAATCGTGAATGAGTTATTTAAACTTAACTATTCCGGGCGAGTACTGTTCATTTGCGCACGACCCTCAGGCGCGGGGAGATGCGCACGTCCATGGAATCGGGGCGCCTGGCGTAGGTGGTTAGCTCCGAAAAGGAGTGTATGCAGGGGAGCATTTTTCTCCTGCAGTCGTTCTCGACTATGGGCGAGCAGTATTCGGCGCTGTGGACGGCGCGCAGACCCGCGTTCTGGGCGTTCTCCACGTAGGAAACGGCGTCGTCCACGAAGACCGCCGTATTTCCGATCTCGTCAAGGACCCTGCGGAAGTTATCTGAGTTGGATTTCGGCATTTTGTCCTCTTCGGCTATCAGCCTGCAGCCGGGGCCGCGGAACTTGTCCAAAACGCCCATGCAGGTCAGCGTCCTTATGGCCCTGAGCTCGGTGGCGGCCGTGTAAAGCCAGATAGGCTGGAAATAATCGAGCACGGGGCGCACGACCTCGCCGCGCTCCTTGAGCCTGTCGGCGTACAGCATGGAAAATTCGGCGCGCTCGACAGTGTCCAGGAAAGTATCGTAAATGCCCTCGTCTTTCATCAGCTTGTTCTTGGAGTCCAGCACTCCGTCCTTCAGCATGCCGTCGAAAGCCGTCCTCGGATTCAGGCTGCGCTTCCGTTTGTCCGACTGCCTGTCTATCCACTTGTAAACCACGGAATCCTTCTTCGGTTCGACCTTCCGATAGACCTTCCGCATTATCGGATGGCCCGGCTCGCCCTCCGACAGGCCGAAGTGCTTCAGATAAGCGGCTATTATCGCCCGCGGGAAAAGGTAGCCTTCCACAGGCGCGGGCCAGAGCGTGTCGTCTCCGTCCAGTATCAGTATGACGGGTTCTTCAGCCATCAGAGCACCGCCGCCACCTTTTCGGCGCATTCCTCCGGCGTAAGGCTGCCGGCATCCACCACGACGTCGGCGTCCTCCGGCTCCTCGTAAACCGCCTCGGGCAGGCCCTTCTTGAAATGGCGCTTCTCCCGCTCCTTTGCGCCGCACTCGACAAGAACGAGAACGGAGCCCTTTGCAAGCTTCCTCGCCTCCCTGCGCAGCGCGGCGGACCAAAAAGTGCCGTCGAGGATGACGTTTCGGCCGTTCTCCAGCGCCTTTTTCGCCAACTTGAAAAGCCGTCCGTAAACCGCCGCGGTCACCTTCTCGCGGTCCTTCTCGGGATACCCGTATTTGCCCAAGAGCTCCTGACGGACCTCGTCTGTGCTGAAAACAACTGCATCCAAACGCTTTGCCAGCGCCGCCGCCACGGAACTTTTTCCGCCCGCGGAGCGGCCGGTCATTATCACAAGCCTCATATGTCCTGTTAGAAACGTGAAACTTAAAAAGGGAATTTCCTTTATAAGAATTGCCGCGGATTCCTTCTCATGCCCAAGTACAAATTTTTCGAGCACACGGCCGACACCATATTCGAGGCCTACGGAAAGACGTACGAAGCGGCGTTCGCCAACGCCGCACTGGCCATGCAGGAGGTCATGACGAACACCGCCAAGGTGTCGGCCAAGCAGGAGGAGAAAATAACCGCCAAGGGGCAGGACCTCAAAGCGCTCCTATACGATTTCCTTGAAAAGTTCCTGATATTGAAGGACGCGAAGAACATGGTGTTTTCCGAAATCGCGGTGGAAAAAATAACGGAAGGCGTGGGCGAATGCAGGCTGACGGCCGTAGCGCACGGCGAGAAATTCGACCCCAGGAAGCACACGGACAAGACCGTCGTCAAGGCCGTGACCTACCACGAAATGGAGGTAGGCGAAAAGGATAATAAGAAATACGTACGTGTACTTGTTGACATCTAGTGATGATATGGAACTCAAAAAAATAGACGACTTCCGCTGGGAAGTGCCGATAGGCACGATACCGAACATGACCGTGCCGGCGCGCATCTTTGCCAGCGAGAAGCTGCTTGAAAAAATGAAACTGGACAGGACGTTCAAGCAGGCGGCAGGCGTCGCGACCATGCCGGGAATCTACAAGCATGCGATAGTCCTACCCGATGGGCATGAAGGCTATGGTTTTCCCATCGGCGGCGTGGCAGCGCTGGACTTCAAGGAAGGCGGCATCTCGCCGGGCGGAATAGGCTACGACATCAACTGCGGCGTACGATTGATTACGACGAACCTTACTGTCAAGGACATCACGCCAAAACTGAAAGATGTCTTGGAATCTATGTTCAAGAACGTGCCGTCCGGCCTCGGCTCGGAAGGGAAGGTGCGGCTGACCAAACCGGAGCTCGATGATTTGCTGGAAAGGGGCGCGGCCTGGGCGGTCGACAAAGGCTACGGCTGGAAGAACGACCTCGCCCATCTCGAATCGAACGGGCGGATAGACGCCGACCCGACGGTCGTGTCAAAGGAAGCGAAAAGCCGCGGGGTGCCGCAGCAGGGCTCGCTGGGCTCGGGGAACCATTTCCTGGAGATACAGAAGGTCGATAAAATATTCAACGCCGAGACGGCGAAGGCATTCGGGATACACGACAAGGACCAAATCGTAATAATGATACACACGGGCTCGCGCGGACTGGGTCACCAGGTCTGCTCCGACTTCCTGAAGGAAATGGAAACGGAGTTCAAGGATTTGGTGGCAAAGCTGCCCGACAGGGAGCTCATTTACGCGCCCGCCGGAACGGAAACGGCACGACGTTACTTGCTGGGAATGGGCTGCGCGGCGAACTTCGCCTGGGCAAACAGACAAATGATCGTCCATTGGGTGCGCGAATCGTTCGAGAAGGTGTTCAAACGCCCGGCGGAAGACCTTGGAATGAACATAGTCTACGACGTTGCGCACAACATCTGCAAGGTCGAGGAACATGAAGTGGACGGGCGGAAGGTAAAATGCTACGTCCACAGGAAAGGAGGGACACGGGCGTTCCCGCCGCACCATCCTGAAATACCCGCCGACTACAGGCCGTACGGCCAGCCGGTTTTGCTGCCGGGCTCGATGGGAACGGCCTCCTATGTCCTGTCAGGCACGGCACAGGGGATGAAGGAAACGTTCGGCTCGACCGCCCACGGGGCGGGCCGCCAGATGAGCAGGCATGAGGCGCTGAGCAAATGGAAGGGCGAGACCGTGCAAAAGGAACTGGCCGTCCGCGGAATCCTTGTAAAAGGCGCGAGCTGGCAGGGAATAGCCGAAGAGGCGCCGGGCGCGTACAAAGATATCGATGAAGTGGCGCGCGTGAGCCACGAGACTGGAATAGCGAAAATTGTCGCGCGGCAGGTGCCGATAGGCGTCGTGAAGGGCTGATTCGGCAAGCTTTAAAACCTATAACGCAGGATTAATCGTAGGTGAATTACAATGCCAGTATCAGGAGCCCCTTACACACGGAAATACGAGCACTCGCACGTGCGAGGCCATGAAAGCTCGGTCACATGCGGCTACTGCGGACGGCAAGTGCCCCGCTACAAGACTTTCACAAAATTCAGGGGGTTCAGGATAACCGACCCGACGGTCCTGCAGCAGGTGGACCCGGCGTTCATACACACGTTCTCGCAGAAAATGTACGTCTGCCCGTCCTGCGCGCGCTCCCACAACATAGTGCAGCGCGGAAAAACGAAGCAGAAGAAGCACCTGTACCGATAGTGTTTTTAAAGTCTGCCAGACTATGCTTTACAGGAGATACTAATGAAAATACTTTCAGTCAAGCCAATCCCGATGGCCGAGGCAAAGGACGTACTCGAAAAAAGGGAAAAGGGCAAGGAGCTGGGCTACGAGCAGAAGCTGGCAGCCGAGCACCTCAACAAGTTCACAAAGCTGAAGCCCGCCGAAGCCAAAAAATTCGCGGAAGAGCTCAACGCCATACTGAAGATGAGCCCGGAGACTCTGGCCACGATGGCCAACATACTGCCTCAAAACCAGGACGAGCTGAGGCTGATATTCGCGCGCGAGAAGTTCAGCCTCAAAGAGGACGAAATAAACAAGGTTCTAGAAACAGTCAAGAAATACTCTTAGCTGATGCACATGTTCTACAAGGATGAAAACGCAATAGTATTAGACTTCCTGTCGAAGGGCAGGGCCGCGGGCAAGTACGAGCCCCTCGCGCAGGTGCTCGGCATCAATTATTTCGGGCTGCTCGAGGTCGTGATAAAGCAAGGCATAGCCGTCAAGACGGGCGACAAGGTGTACATAGGCGAGGGCGAGCGGAAAGAGGTGGACCGCATCAAACGGAGGATAGCGTCCAACGAGCTCACCACCATGGCAAAATCCGAACTCCATTTCGTGGTCGAAAAGATCGTAAAGGAGAACGAGCAGAAGTACGTTGATTTCTACACCAAATCCCAGCCGCTTTCCACGCGCGTCCACCAGCTGGAGCTCCTTCCCGGCATAGGAAAGAAGCACATGTGGGACATCATAGGCGAAAGGAAGAAGGGGCCGTTCAAGTCGTTCGAGGACCTGAAGAGCAGGGTAAAGCTTCTGCCGGACCCCGTCGGAATGATAGTCAAGCGCATACTGATGGAAATAGAGAACGAGAACGAACGCTACAGGTTATTTGCAATCGGCCCGCCGCGCCGCGAGGAAGAGTACGGAAGACGCTACTGAGTGAGCAATATGGCCAGAAAGCTCGGCCAGCATTTCTTATACGACCCGAAGATAGCCGCCAAAATGTGCGAGGCCGCGGAAATAACGAGAAACGACACCGTTCTTGAGGTCGGGCCGGGAAAGGGGCTGATAACGGCGGAACTGGCGAAGAGGGCAAAATATGTGGTTGCGGTGGAACTGGACACGGCGCTGGCTGAAGCGCTAGAAGGCAGGTTCGCCAACGTAACGATAGCCCAAGATGATATTCTGGACATCTCCTGGCCGCATTTTGACAAGGTCGTCTCAAACGTGCCTTTTGAAATATCGAGCCCATTACTGGAGAAAATCTTCGAGGCGCGCAAGACGGCCGTTCTCATACTGCAGAAGGAGTTCGCCGCGCGGCTGCTCGCAAAGCCGGGCGACAAAGATTACTCGCGGCTGACCATCAAGTGCAACTATTACTGCACTGCGCAAAAAATATCGGAGCTGAAATCGGGCGCGTTCAGGCCTGCGCCGAAAGTGTCGGCAACAATCGTCAAGCTCACGCCGCACGCTCCGCCGTTCGAAGCGGACGGCTCTTTCTGGACGATTGTCAATACGTTGTTTCAGCACAAGCGGAAGACCGTAAAGGCGGCACTGAAGGGCATTGATGCCGATCTTCCTGAAAGTTTGGCCAAGAAGAGAGTGTTCCGGTGCACGCTGACGGACCTGAAGGCCGTAACGGACGCCCTGTGAACCACGGACGCTGCCGTAAACAACAACGTCAATAAGTGAAACCGCAAAAAGGCTTTTAAACGGGCGCGCCGAAATTTTGCCAGGTGAATGAATGAAATTCGACCTAGAGTTTGTAGTGAAGTTGCTGGTCATCATCGGCGGCCTGAACTGGCTGCTGGTCGGTGCGCTGAACTTCAACCTGGTAGAGGCGCTATTCGGAAGCATACCCATGCTTGTCCAGGCGGTCTACGTGATCGTCGGATTGTGCGCACTCTACATGCTGTACTTGCTTTTCCAGAAGTGAGCGCGGCGGCTTTTCTTTTTCTTTTTCATTAACGGACCAGCTGCAGCTCTTGCTGTTCAACCGGCAGAAGCAAAATATTGCGCCTCATAGGAAGGCCCTTATCCTTGTACTCCATGTTGAGCGGCTCAAAGCTCCTCTTGAGGCTTTCCACGCTCTCGTCCAAAGGGTTCGCAAGCACGGCGAGCTCCTCGTAATCCACGGCCTTGGCTATCCCTTTGAAGACGAACTGCTCATAGCTCCTGTGGCCGTTTAGCGGCTTGAAATCGTCGGGGTGGAAAAGGTACCATTTGTTGTAAGTGTCGAAATCCTTTAACCTGCTTACGTCCGCCGCGACCACCCTGACGGGCTTTTCCCTGTAAGTCATTTCGCCGTAATCTATGAAATATTCCGTCCCGCCGAACTCCTTCAAAGGCGCAAAATAAAGGGCCGAAAAGAAAACGTGCGTCTCGTTGTCCTCGGCGCTTATCCTGAGGGACTTGTCCCTTTCCACCAGCGCGATGTTGACGCGGAGGTTACTGTTGACGGCGGCCGCCCCTTCGGGCTCTATCGTGTCGATATTCAGGACTTCGCCGTCGCCGTTGCTCACTTTGTAGACCCTGCCGAACCTTTCGTCAACGTAACCGCAGTTGCTGCCGCCCCTGCGGTTCGCGTCCTTCAGCGCGCTCCTGCACGTGGCGTTCGTGTGCCTTGCCATAACATTATGGTCTTCCCGAAGGTATATATAGTTACTTCTATTGAGTGATACCTTTATATGGGGGCTCTGTTAAAGTATAATTACTTAGATGTGATGATAATGGATACACTGAACCTTACTGCGGCTTTCGAGAAGCACGCCGTTATCGTTGAGAACTTCGGCAGGCGCACGGCCTATGAAGGGACGCCCGAGCCGATACAATACATGCAAAGAGGTGCATCTGAATGGTTGCAATCAAGCCGAAAATAGGAATGTCCGGTTATCCGGCCGTCAGGCCGATGAAATGGCCCGAGCCTATGGCGCGTTCTCCGATTGATTTCGGCTACGGCCGCCTGGAGCCGAAACGCCCGACGGTCATACGCAAGGGCGACGTGGTCAAAAAGTGCTTTTATCAGGAGGGAATGGGCGGGCAATGCTTAGGCGTCCGCTGCTACTGGCCGAAGGTCGGCTCGTGCCAAATCTATAAAAGGAAATTCAGCAGAACAAAGGGAGGCATCATATCGGCCCGCAAGCACAAGGGAAAGAACGGAAACGGGACGGTCAAGAAACGCAAGATAGTTGCGATGGTATTTTAGGTGAAAAATATGGCAGGCTTTTTTGAAAGGCATAAGGAACAAAAAAAGGCGGAAACTTTGGAAGCCGCGAAAGGGCATGAAAAGAAGGGCAACTATCTGCGCGCCGCCGTATGCTACGAAGCGGCCGGAGCCAACGACAAATCCAAAGAGATGTTTGCGCTTGCGGGGGACCATAATGCGAAAGAAGGCAACCATGCAACGGCAATAACCTCTTACAAGAAAGCGGGCATGTATGACAAAGTCGTTGAACTGTACTTGAGCCACGACAAGCCTAACATGGCCCAAGCGGAATATGAAAAGGCACTGAAACTGTATGAAAAGGAAGGCCGCTTTGAAGATGCGGCAAAAATGGCTGAAAAGATGGGCGAGAAGGACAAAGCCGAAAGCTTTAGAAAACGCAAATCTACGGCGTCTTAAGGTGTTAATTATGTGCAAACCCACAGGAGTCACGTTCAATCCCGCGACCGACGAGTTCGCATCGGGCACGAGCGGCAGCAGGCCGCAAAGGAAGGAAACACCCAAAGGTTATGAGACGCTCAGGCACGAGAGCAACTACGGGAACCAACTTGCGTGCTAGGATTTCAGCGCTTCCACGAATTCTTTGAAATTGGCGTTTGTTTTTACTGCGGTCGCGCAGAAATGAGTTCTTCCGGCTGAGAACCCCTTTGAGCGCAAGCTCTCCAGAAGCTTTTCCGTTTTCGGGATATTGAGGTGCTGCTTCTTGGCGACGTAATGGATGTCATAATAGAACGGCGGCAGCTCTGATTCCTCGATATTCTGGCTGAGAAGATTCATTTCCGCGGCCTTTTGCTTGAACTTCCTGCCGCTCAGGTCCGACAACACGTTTTCGCAGAACGCCTTGTCCGATATCGGGCCGAGATAGAGCGGGCCCGCCATCATGTAAGGGGAGCCGCACAGGTCGCAGATGGTCTCGCTACGGCCAA
>Ga0315273_10013660_pt1 | contig 10451 bp, 8 predicted proteins | sample YL17G02_0_MG_FD_205753 | JGI IMG/M metagenome (GOLD analysis project Ga0315273, IMG submission 205753) | Sediment microbial communities from Yellowstone Lake, YNP, Wyoming, USA - YL17G02_0 | ecosystem: Environmental > Aquatic > Freshwater > Lake > Sediment | place: USA: Wyoming | collected... | reverse complement strand
CCCTCCGGACCCTGGTGCCCATTCGCTTGTTGCTTTCAGGAGTCGTCCTCGCGCACTACCGACTCGCCGTGCTCGCGGGCGCGGCAGGGGCAGCGTGGGCCCTCTGGGGGCTCCTGTGCCGACCGGCGCGTCGATCCGATTGGTGCGGATCCGCGCTGGCGATGACTGGAGCGGGCCTGATCTCCGGCGCCCTTCTGGCGCCCTGGCTGATGACGATTGTCAATGGTCGATACGGGGAAGTGATGGGAACCGTCAGCCCTGCTGCCCAGCAGGCCTACTACTGGACGGACCTGAAGACCTGGACCTTCATTCCCAGTGCGTTCTGGATCGTCGCCTGCGTCGCGCTTGGCGGAGCGATCTGGGCTCATCGACGGCTGGCCGTTCCGCTCGTGCTGTGGTTGATCTTCTCGTTTGTAGCCGTCAATCCATTCCTGGTGGGACTTCCCGGCACGGGGTGGATCATGAATGACACGCTGATATACACGCTTTATGTTCCGATCTCTCTGTGTGTCGGTTGGGTGTGCGGCCGCATCGCGACGATGACGATCGTCGCGCCTCGATTCAGGCTCGCCGTTGCGCTCGTCGGCATCGCCGCCGTCGTCGCTGGAATCGGGTATCAACGCCGGATTGTCGGCCCCTTTTACCAGATGGTCACGCCAACCGATCTGGCCGCGTTCGACTGGATCCGGCGCGCGATTCCTGGGGACGCCGTGTTCCTGGTCAATGGATTCATCCGGCAGGACAACTTCGTGGTTGGCTCAGACGCGGGATGGTGGCTGCCCTACTACACCCGCCGGCGCAATACGGTTCCTCCGGCGCTCTACCACACAGAGCGCCTCTCCCCCTCGGTTCGCAGGGAAGCCTACGTGGAACTGGTTGCCGCGCTGCAGGCATGCCGCGGACAGGCGGAGGCTGTCCGTTCGATTCTCTCCCGCTACGGGATCACCCACGTGTTCCTGGGGGAGCGCCGGGGCAGCGTCGGGTACGGCATCACCCAGCTCGTGCCTGAGCAGTGGCTTCGATCGTCGTCCGACTTCACGTTGCTCTACCAGGCCGGGCGGGCTCAGGTCTGGCGTCTGAACGAAACTCGAAGGCGGGACTCGCGCTGAGCGGCATCCAGCGGACCGGAGCGATCACGCCGCATCGTACCATCGCTTGAGGTTCGCCAGGCTGAACCACTGGGCACCGAAATGCCTGACCGCATAGAGGGCATTGTGATCCTCCGCGACGGGCAGCCCACGAAGGAGGAACAACTGTCGCCGGGCAGCCTGGGTCTCCGCGATAGTCGAGATGCCGGGCTTGCTGATGACGGCACCCGCGCGCCTCGTGAGGGGCACCATCGAATCCACCACACCGAAGATCCTGAGGTTCGGAGAGGAGCCGAATCTCGAGACCAGACGTTGGTGCAGCCGGTGGTTCTCTCCGCAGACCACGTCGATGTGCATGGTGGGCATCGCGGCCGCCAACTGCGTGGTGATCGAGAAAAGCCTACCGAGCCCCCAATAGCCTCCCGTCAACAGGACACTGTTCTTGTTTCCAGCGTGATCGGCCAGCGCTGAGAACTGTTCGTTCACTGGAATTGCGACCTGCCGGACGTCGACGGACGCCGGAAACGGATACACGATTTCTTTGCTTGGCTGCGGCGACAGGAACCCATTCATCTGTTCCCAGAAGACATAACGCCAAGCGAGGCTTGGGCCGTATTCGGCTTCAAGGCCCCACAGTTGATACGTCAGGCCCTCCCTCTGCTTGAGCGCGCCAGCCCAGAAGGCGGCGCGATGGCTGATGGCGATGACGGTCCTGGCGCCAAGCGTTGCGATGGTCTTCTGCAGCAGTTCAAGGTGCGTGGTCCTGCGATGGATTTCCCTGAGGTACTTCCGGCGATAGAAGAACGGCATGCGATAGATCAGGCCCAACAACCACGGGAAACGGGATGCGATGAGCCGATAGCGGCTCAGGTCCTCCTCGACGGCTCGGGGCGGCAGCAATGCCTCGATCGGGAGATGGTGCATCCGCATCGTGCCGGCATGTCGCGTACGGATCGCTTCGCCGATGCTGTACATGCCTCGCCCCGCGTTGCTGCTGATGATGAGTACGGGGGGCTCGAGCTCCAACACCAGCTCACCGATGTTCGCGCCATCGATGGGCATCAGTGCTCCTGCCGAAGCAAACGCGATGGCACGTGCGAGACGACGCGCCGGGTCTTTCCGACGTGCCCGGCCTGGATCGCCGCGCGATCCACGTAGTCCAGCGTGATGGTGACTTGCTCTCCCAACATGGTCTTCAGGTGAGACAGCAAAGCGACCTCGTCGCAGGGTTGATAGGACGCCGCCCTGACGACCCTCACCAGGATCCGATCGGCGTCGTCCTGCACAATCTGGCCGTCCTCGATGTGGTCGACCAGGTCGAACACGACGAACAGCGACGTGATGAGGCGCCCGTCTGGCGTCTCGATGACATCGTTCTCCCGGCCGCCGATCTTCCTGATCACCGGAAAGCCCCGTCCGCACGGGCACGGTGACGCGGACTCGTCGACCTCGATTAGGTCGCCGACCTCGTAGCGAATCAACGGCATCGCGAGGTTGTGCAAGCCGGTTCCCACGGCCCGGCAGACCCTTGTCCGAAGTTCGCCCGAGGGGGCCGAACACCCTTCGGCTGGGACCAGTTCGAGGACGCCGTAGTCGGAATTGACATGGTACCGGCCAGAGGGACACTCTGAGACGGCGAAGGTCCTCTCCATGTGGCCGTACGAATCCAGCACCTGGCACCCGAATACGCTCTCCACCAGCTTCCGGTGAGCCGAGAGCAACGTGTCCCCAGTCGAGAACACGCCTCGCAGGCGGAAATGCCCGCGCGTTGGTTCCAGCAACTCGGCCAGTACACGGAGGGCCGAGGCCAGACCTTTCAGATAGCGTGGTTGGTATCGCGCGAACGCCTCGGTCCATGCCGGTACGGCTTCCTCCGACAGCCGGAGGCTGTTGAGGAGCAGCCGACGGGTGAGGGGTTCGTAGAAATACAGGTCGTGGGATCGACTGGGACGATTGAGGAAATAGACACTCGATAGCTCGGCGAACGGCGTCCCGATCCGATAGCCGAGCCAGCTCCAGTGTCTCCAGTAGTAAACGAATTCGAGCACGCGGGACGCCTTGTCGAGGTAGAACTCGATCGGGGGACCTGAGGAGCCACTGGTTCTCGTCCTCCGGGGGCCGTACCGCCATGCGTGCCTGGCTGTCAGCGCCTCGAAGTGAGTAGCCACCATGCTCTTGCTGAGCAGGGGGATCTTCGGCAGGTCCTCGACACTGCGTATGTCTCGCGGCGCGACGTCCACCCGATCCAGGAGCTCACGATAGTACGGCACCTGCGCATAGGCATGCGCGACGATCTGTCGGAGGCGACTCGATTGATACTCGACGAGCGCTGCCGGCGTCAGCCACTGGCTCCGTTCCGCAAACGCCCGGCGACGGAGGATTTCGACGGGGTAACAGTAGTCGGCGATTGTGAAGTCAACAGCCATGTCGATCCCCGGTGCCGATCTCGATCGGGCCCAGATGCCAACGCCCTCGATTACGGGCTGCAGCAGCGGCTGCAGGCGGCGTAGGTCCCTGTCTCGGCGATCCGCCGCCGGAACGCGGTGGCTCGCGCGCCATTCCAGGTCGCGAGCGCGTCGCCGTCGCGGATGTTTCCCGCGATCAGATCGGGAAAATCCTCGCAGAACGCGATGTCGCCATTCGGCAGCACCTGCATATGTGACCATGGAGCCTGGCAGCGGTGAGGTCGTACGGCGACTTCGGGCCGACGGTAATAAGTGTCGAGGTCGACGGGAAATGGCGGGTAGCGCTTGAAGGCGCGGCCCCACATCCGCTCGACCGACAGAAGTTGCCTGGCAATCAGGCCGGGGTCGATGCGGTCCGTCTGGCGGACGAATCCCCGCCAGTAGCCCGGTGCCGAGCCGAAGTCGGCCGCGAACGCGGCTGACGAGCCTGCCTCAAGAACCGCCGTGGTGAAAGTCCCGAGCTGAATCGAGAAGAGATCGGCCCCGACGTCTTTGGCGATGCGGGCCGTTTCGAGAAGGTGCGCCTGATTGTCCTCGGTGAGCGTCATGCAAGTCTCAATCAGAGGAAACCGAGTCGCCGCGGCGCGTTTGGCAGTCACACAGCGTTCCAGACTCTCGGTCACCGTGTGGAATCCACGCACGCCGGCGCTCCTGATTGCGTCATGAATGTCTTCAGGTCCGTCCAGGCTGACAATCATGTAGTCCAGCCCGGAATCAACGAGTTCGACTTCGCGGGCCTGCAGTAGAGTTCCGTTCGTATTGATCCCGGTCACCATGCGCCGGGCATGGGCCGCGCGGATGAGTTCCACGACGTCACGTCGGACGAAGGGCTCGCCACCAAACAGGTAGAGGTGGGGGCAGTAGTGCGACACCGTCTGGATGAACGCCCTCCACTCTTGCGTCGTCAATTCCGTGAACGCCGCGGCCGGCGCCGCCTTCATCACTCCTCTCAAGCCCCACTGACCGCAGGGGCGACAACGCGCATTGCATCGATGAGTCAGCCGGAGGATGACCATTCGAGGGACTAACCGATGGCGGGCAGGACGGAGTCCCCGGAGAAGTACCCTGGTCGCATTCCGGGCCAGCAGATTCGCCAGGATCGAACGTCGTTCCCGAAGGTAGTAGCGTGCGTGCTCAGGCACCACTGTTCGCCGCCCTGATCACCACGCTCGAACTCAGGTACCTGAGCCACGGGATCGTTTTGATGACGTGGTAGTCGACGCGGCCCAACGTGCGCAGCGCCTTCTTGAGACCGAGCCGACTGGCCACGTATGAGAGCGATGGGCGCGTCAGTAGATCGAAGTAGTGAACGTCGACCCGTGGAAACACTGCTTCAAGCGTCGCAAGATCCTGGCGCGACAGTTCACGTTCGCCGTCGATGACGGGATAGTCCGGGTGGAAGGGCACTCGTCGGTGAACACGGGACAGCAACTCCGACAGACAGACGGGCTCGTGGGCCAGAAGGACCCCCGACCCTGTCAATGCGGCCCGGATCGTCAACAGCGCCTCGGGCAGGTGCATGTGGTGCAGGGACTTGCGAGCGACGACGATGTCGAAGTCCGCTTGGAACGTCATATCCTCGCATCGTCCAACGTGGCAGTGGACACGCTGCGTGAGGCCGGTCTGCTCGGCCAGCGCCCGTGTCGTCGTCATGGCGTCTTCAGCGAGATCCAGGCAGGACACGTCTGCGCCCAGGCCAGCCATCCAAAGCGCAGTCCCGTCGATCCCGCCTCCGACCGACAGAACTCGCTTTCCGGCGGGATCGCCCATGAGTTGGAAGAAGTAGTCCCAGCCGTACAAGCAGGGTTCCAGCTCGTAGAGCAGCCCGAGCATCCGCGGGTCGCGAGCCGTCACGTCCATCCGACGCCGACGATACGCAGCGTCCCAGAACTCCCGCTCCCGGCTGATGTGATCATCCATGGAGAAGTCAGGTCCTCCTTCTGGATCGACGGTGATGCGTCAGGCGCCGGTTCATATCTCGCTACAAAACGGACCTGTTCGGCTGATAGAGGTACAACGCATTGCACTTGCTGCAGACCGGCAGCGGCGTGTGAGTGATGAGCCTCCGGAATTGCCGGTAGCGATCCGAATTCCACGCCCGGTTGACGTCCTCATCACGAACATGGCCCGCGACAATATCGGGAAACTGCTTGCAGGTGACAACATCGCCGGATGGCAGGACGTCGCATCGAAGCCACTGCTTGTAGCAGAAAGTGTGGCCGAGCGGATCCTCGGGCCGATCCATGTAGTCGTGTATCTGGTCGGCACGCTTGAGCGGCGGCATCCAGGAAATCTGCACCGGCCACCGCTCACGGGCGATCGTGTCGTACTGGGCCACAAACTGCTGCCGGTCCAGCTCGTAGTTCCAGACGTAGCCAGAGTGGGAGACCGGGTCCACTGCATAGTGGGCCCGCGTCAATGCTTCGTAGTCTCTGGCCTGCTTCTCGCTGATGAACCACGCGAGGTTCAGAACGATCCAGTCTGCGCCGAGCCGTGCGACCTCCCTGCAGAACTCGGCCAGCGTCGAGAGGTTGTCCGGCAGGACCGTACATTCCACGCCGATGTATGGCGAACCCCGCGCAGCCTTCAGCGTTCTGATGTTCTGCGTCACCTTCCTGAACACGCCCTGGCCTCGGATCGCATCGTTGGCCGTGGCCAGACCATCCAGAGCGATCACGAAACTCAGGTAGGGGTTGCCGCGGATCGCTTCGACGTGCTGATCCAGCAGCGTCCCGTTCGTGCAGACGGTCGCAAAACACCTTCGCCGTCTCAACAACGCCGCCAACGAGTCGAATTCGGTGTAGAGCAGCGGCTCGCCGCCGAACAACACAAAGAAGGTCCCCGGCCCACGGGAGGCGTCGACGAGCCGTTCGATTGTGGCCAGTGGCAGTTCCTCGTCCACCAACTCGTCGTCGAGTCGATGGCACCATCCGTGACGGCCCCATTGCATGCACATGCGGCAACGGAGATTGCACTTCCACGTCAGCACCAGGTCGTACCCGAGCGGCGGGGCCACATCGTCTGACGCGCGTCCGGCGATGTGCCTGCATCGTTGATACTGGAGCAGCTTCCTGAGCACCAGATGCATCGCGTACCGGGGGTGTTGAGCGAGACGCGTCACGATCGGCACCCATTTCGCGATTCGTCGCACCTATCGTCTCCCGAGCGTCTTGAGGTTCCAGAAGACCAGGCTGACGTCTCTCGCGAGCGACGGAAAGACCTCGCACGATGTCCAACACCGGCAGGCGCCCTGTGCGATTCCGTGCCGTGCTCGGATCGCAGGGGCCGAGTGCCAGAAATCCCGCAAGGCCTGCTGTGGGAGGCGGCCCATCGGGGTCGACGACATCAGGCACGGATAGACGTTCCCGTACGGGTCGAGGAAGAGCGAGTGAGTGCCGGAGAAACATCGCTCTCGCATCGAACGAGGCGCGGTGGAATCGGCTATGTCTGCCAGCCGGGCAAAGTAGTAAGGCTCGACATCGACCAGGGATTTGAGGAGCCCGCGGTTGGTCCGATATTCGCGAACGATGGCCTCGGCCGTTTGGGCGATCTGGTGCAGTTGGTCCGGCCGAAGAGACAGGTCGTCGTCGACATTGTGGTAGTAGGCGCTCTTGTGTGCCACCTGCATGCCGAAGTCGGCCCCGAGGCGGGTGGCAAACGCATACAACTCCTGGAGGTGCGAGGCGTTCTCCCTGACAATCGTCACGTTGATGCCGAGCGCGACGTCCGGAAAGGTGCGACGGACCCGCTGTAGCGTCTCCTGGACGTCCGCCGACCCATCAACACCGCGAATGGCCTGGTAGGTGTCCCGAAGGCCATCGAGTGAGACGGAGAGCGACACGCGCTCCAGATCTCCGATCGCTGTCAGCGTGCGAACGACGAGATCGCCGTCCAGGCCGTTCGTGGAGACATGGACCCGCGCGTTTGGGAACCTCTCGAGACTGCGATTGCAGAGTTCCGAGAAGTCGTGCCGCAGAAACGGTTCGCCGCCGGTGAAATGGACGCTTTGCAGCTGCGTGAAGTATTCGACATTGTCGGTCCAGATGGCCTCAACCTCACTCGTTGTGAGTTCCCGCGCGGCCCCGTTGGTGTCGCTCAACGCGTGCTGCCAGATTCCGCAATGGCGGCAGCGTCCGTTGCAGCGGTAGGTCAAAGCGTAGGTCAGGGCAACGATGTGGCGGGGATCGGGTTTGCGGATCCAGAGTCTCGATCGGTTGATGGCGCGTCGCAAGCCTGCGTTCATGCGCCTACATCGCATCCCGGTAGATCTGCAGAAACCGGGCGGCCCAGCAGTCCATGCCATGTCGCTCGAGCACGAATCTCCGAGCGCGGTCACCAACCTCCCGTCGCAGCGTGGCGTCACGCAGCAGGCGGACCACGTGCGCAACGAATTGGGCTGGCGTGTCGGCGACCAGGAGGTGGGTCTGGTCTTCGACGCCTGACAGGCCCTCGATGCCTTCTCGGGTGGATACGACGGCCCGGGCCATCGCCATCGGCCTCAACACCTTCAGTTTCACGCCCGTGCCCGACCGCATGGGCGCGACCGAGACGGCAGCCGTCGCCATCGAGGTTCGAATGTCCTCGACCGAAGCCGTGACGACATTGCGTCGATCTGAAGCCAAGCCGCGGATCGACGCGTCGGGGTTCTCGCCAACGACGTAGAACTTCAGCGCTGGGACGCTGCTTCGGATTCCGGGCAGGATGTCCCTGACGAAGTACCCGATCGCCTCGCGATTGGATGGATAGGTGAACATGCCCGTAAACAGGACGGACGGATCGTCTTCGGGCAGCGGCAGCGGCCGGTAGTACTCAGTGTCTACGCACATTGGGACGACGGTGACTCTGCCCCCGGGAACCGACTCGGCAAGCCAGCGGGCGTCGACCGGCGAGACCAGCGCCGTCATGTTGAACTTGGGGATGACGAATCGCTCCCACGCTCGCGTTTCGAGAAACCGCCCGTACCGGGTCCACCTGTCGATGACGCACGACGCCACGCGGTAGCCTTCGTGGAACCAGCGGCTGATGCAGTCGACGGGACAGAAGATCCGCGGGATCCAATCCGGTACATCGTCCCAATGCGTCGACGTGATCATGTCCTGGAAATGGACGACATCTGGTTGTTCCTCGGTGACGACGGCCCTCAATCGTTCCGAGTAGGACCGCGAATAGTAGAAGTGCGTCGGGGCGCTGGCAATCCTCGTCCAGGGATGCGTCGCTGCCGAGGTCGACAGTACACTTCGCAGCCCGCGAAGCCAGTACGCCGGGGTCTTCGGGCGGACGCCGACCGAAGCCGGTGGTCTGGGCGAGAGGACCGTTTCGATGCGACGACAGTACGGGGCGAGGCTTCCTGTGAGCGCGTGTGCCTCGACTGGGCTCCTGACCATACATAGCAGCACGAACTCCACGTGCGGAGCGAGGCACCTGAGATGTGTCGGCACCACGTGGTCGAGAGTGGGATGAAACGGCGGGTGGTAGGACAGGAGCAGAACTTTCATGAGCGCCTGACGATCCGGGCGACCGCCAGCGGCAGCACCCGCTTGAGACCGAGTCGTACTCTGTCGACCATACCGAACTCCGGACGGTACACTCGCGGATCGTCATTGACCGCGTCGCAGCGGACGCAAGCGGGTAACGGATGTGCCGAGTTGACTGATGCTCGCAGTCTCAGGTACTGAGGCCCGTTCCACAGCCTCTCTATTCGACCGAGACCGGGCTCATAGCAGCCCAGTGTGAAACGTGCGTTGCAACAGGACCTCACGCGGCCGTCCGCATCAATACCTATCGTCTCAAAGGGCAAGTAACACGGATGCCTTCGCAGCGCGTCAGCGGACGTGTCAACGGGGCACTCCGAGGGCGTGGTGATGGCCACCCCGGCTGCTGCGCCGTGATCGGCGAGATCGCGGAAGAAACGATTGGACTCGGAGGGGTAGTACAGAAGCGACGACAAGGTGTGGGACGGCAATAGTGGGACAAAGTGCCGGAAGTCGATCGACCGGATTCGCCACTGCTTTGCGAGATCCACCAGTTGGTGACAATCGCGCTGAAGCTGCCGCATGACGGTGACATGAAAACTCACGTCCAGGCGACGGCGCGTCGTGGCCGCGTCCCGGCACACAGTCAGCCATTTCAGGCGTTGCAGAAAGTCGTCCCAGGGAATGCCCCTGATCCGCGTGTAGTGGCTTCCGACCCCTTCCAGCGACAGGTACACGTGAGACATCGATCTGGCCATGAGCGACGCCCGTTGGCTCGTGATCATCACGCCGCTCGTGACCATCTCCAAGTCGGGGCCTTCGCGTTCTTGGGCATACTTGAGGAGATCGTCGAAATAGGGCGACAGCATTTGCTCCCCGAGATCGGATCCTCCCAGCCACACCGTGGACACTCGCGGGAAGAAATCGCTGACGACATCGTTCAGCGTTTGCTTCGACATCACCGCACCTGGCTCGCACGGGAAATGACCGCGCACGCAATGCCCGCATCGCAGTGAGCATCGCGAGCAAAGGCTGAGGAGCAGCTTCCGCGGAAACGAATACGCGCGAGACTCTGAGAGGTCGATGTCGGGATCGCGCGACCAGATCGACGATCGTTCCCCGCTTGCGGCGAATGCGATCTTCGCGTTCTCATTCTCCATCGGGTGACCAGTAGTAGATCGGCGGTGGCAGCGACTGCCAGCGCCGATATTGAGCCGGAGACAACCGAGTTCGTTCGTGCAGAATCGCAGGAAGTTGTCTGACGAACGCCATGACAGCCGACACACACTCTCGCGGCAGGCCTTTCTTGACGCCGTAGTTCCAGAAGTAGTGGGCCAGCAGTTGCGCGGCGCGCACCGGGACGACGCGGCCGGGGAATCGGGCCGCCGCGATGCCCAGTTGGTTGCACAACTGCTGCCTCAGCCAGG
>Ga0315273_10013659_pt1 | contig 10451 bp, 10 predicted proteins | sample YL17G02_0_MG_FD_205753 | JGI IMG/M metagenome (GOLD analysis project Ga0315273, IMG submission 205753) | Sediment microbial communities from Yellowstone Lake, YNP, Wyoming, USA - YL17G02_0 | ecosystem: Environmental > Aquatic > Freshwater > Lake > Sediment | place: USA: Wyoming | collected... | reverse complement strand
TCATTAGTATCGCATGCGTTGTGATCACAAAACTCATGTTGTGCCGTTTACATTTGACGGTATTCTTGAAGCTCGGATTACAAAGAAGGCTTTTTTGGTCTCATTTTCGGAGACGGGTGGTGGCCTTTGGACTGCGCAATCATCACTCGATCTTCACAACAAAAACAGGGAGAGTCACATGATCGAACGAGTTAAACTGAATCGCCGTATGTTTCTCACGACGGCCTGCGCAGCGGGTGGCATGTTGTCGATTGGTCCTGCCCTCGCAGATACACTCGACGACATTCGCGCCAAGGGTTCGATTACCATCGGTGTGGGAGTTATGGGGACCAAGCCCTGGGTGTACAAGAACGATGATGGAACCTATGGCGGCCTGGAATACGAGATGATGCAATACGTCATCGCCAAACTGGGCATCCCTAAATTCGAATATGTGGCGACCGAATGGGATTCCCTCATTCCCGGGCTCAAGGCGAAACGGTGGGATATCATCTGGTCCGGCATGACAGTGACGGAGGAGCGCCGCCAGGGCGCCGGCATCGACTTCACGCGGCCCTACTACTTCGAGAGTGACCGTCTTGCGGTCAAGGGTGACGGGCCAATCCAGTCTCCCGATGACCTCAAGGACAAAATCATCGGCGCCGCCACGGGAACTGTCGAAGAAATTCAGGCGCGCTCATTGCTTGAAAAGGGTGCCGTCAAGGATGTCAAGTTCTTCGCCGATTTCGCGACACCTTTCCTGGCCTTGGAGAACGGTCAAATCGACGCCTATGTCGTCGACAACACCACATATGGAGAGCAGAAGAAGATTACGGCCAACCTCCGCACCGTAGGTCCGGCGCTCTTCCTCGCGGTCGATGCGAAATGGAAGGAGCAGCAGGACAAGGTTCCCTACATTTATGGAGGTGATGGCATTGGTGTGCGAAAGGAAGATACGGCTTTGCTAGCTGCACTCAACGAGGCGCTCAATGCCATGGACGCCGATGGCACGCGGCAGAAGATTCTTGAAAAATATGGCCTGTGGGACGACTCCCTGTTGCTCAAGAACATGATGAAGGGCTGAGACCCAAATCCATACCGATCGCCTTCACGGGCCCGTCCTGGCATAGGGTGGGCCCGAGCCATTTGTGCCATATGACTGGCTCTGACACCATTGCGGAGAGGACACGCATGATCGAGTTTTTTGTTGATTTTGTACCCCATTATCTTCCGCAACTATTGAAGGGTGCACTGGTGACGATCGAGTTGTCGATTGTCAGCATGATCTGCTCAATTTTTGTTGGCGTGGTTTGCGCTGTCGGTATGCTTTCGGGCTATCGGATTGCAACCATCCCTATCAGGATCTATGTCGAAATTTGCCGTGGCGTTCCGCTCATTGTTATCCTGCTTACAATCTTCTTTATCCTTCCGCACATTGGTATCAGACTGCCCGCCTTTGGGGCAGCGGTTGTCGGCTTGACCTTTAATCTCGGCGCCTATTTGAGCGAAGTCTTTCGTGCCGCAATCATGGCGGTGGATCCCGGCCAGCGGCAGGCTGGACTAGCCTTGGGCATGACCAGATTTATTGTCTTTCGGAAGATCATCTTGCCGCAGGCAGCTATAATAGCGATCCCGACGGTCGGTGGTTATTTCATTTCACTTCTTAAGGATTGCTCGTTGGTGTTCTTCGTTACGGTTGAGGAGTTGATGCAAGAAGGGCGCTACGTCATATCGGCAACGTTCCGAACGGAGGAAACGTATTTCCTCGTTGGCAGCATCTACTTCACCATGAGCTTTTTTGCCGCTCGCCTTATAAAATTCCTGGAAGTTCAGTTGCGGCCGAAATATTTGCGGGTGGGAACATGAAGCTTCACGGGAGGCTTTGTCGAACAAAAGTACGTAAGGCACCGCGTTTGTATTAGGAACTACCAGCGATTGCATTTGCGTTTTTTGTGATCACTCATTACAAGAAACTGAGTTTCCCTGAAAGGGAAACAGTAAAGAGGCAGGTAAGACAAGTGGCAGCATTTTTACCCGATACCCAGGTTGTTTCTGATGAATCAGAAACATTGTTCGACGTTCCAAAAATAAGCCGCAGCACGCTCAACGAAGAAGTCTACGAGCAGCTTAAGGTGGCGCTTATGTCCGGTAAGATCGCGCCAGGTTCCACCATGACGATCCGGTCGCTGGCGAGCTCCTTCGGTATCAGCGTGATGCCGGTGCGCGAGGCGCTGCGCCGGCTGGTGGCAGAACATGTGCTGATCCTTCTGCCCAACCGCAGTGTCGCTCTACCGGTGTTTACCCGGGAGCGTTTCGACGAAATCACACGCATCCGTACCTCGCTTGAAGGCCTGGCAGCCGAGGCAGGCGCTCCCCAAGTGACGCCTGTCATGCTGGAGCACATGGCCAAAATGACCCGCTTGATGGAGTCGAAGTCTGCAGGAAATCATGCAGCGACACTGACGTGGAACCGCGAATTCCACTTTACCCTCTATCGTGCCTCGAACATGCCGATGCTGGTCAAGATGATTGAGTCGCTATGGCTGCAGGCTGGTCCATTGCTTCACCTGCAGCAGCGCGTATTCGCTGAGAAGAAATCACCTGTCTATGTTCGCCATCATCGTGCTCTGCAGGCGATCAAGGTCAACAAGCCCACGCAAGTGCGCGATGCAATTGTGGGCGACATTGAAGACGCGGCAAAAATCATCAGCGCAGCCCTGTAGCAGCCTTACCAACTGAAAACAGATTGAAACAGGCCTTTTCGGCTTGCCAGAAACTCGTCCACTGCTGCCACGAGCCTGTCAGTTTCTGCCTCGGTCGTTTCGAGCGATAGATTTCCCATGATGCGACGGGAGATGTACATACCGCTCTCAATCATGTCGAGGTGGTATAGTTTCTTGAGGTCGGCGACTTCACCTGCGCGCCCCTCCTCACCACGGTCGAGATCGTCGATATTGCACAGCTTGCCCTCATGAAAGTGTATGCCAAAGATCGATCCGAATCCAGTCGCAACGACGGGCAAGGCATGTTTCGAGGCAAGTCCATTGAGCTTAGCCCGCAGGCGATCGCCAAGTGCATTCATTTTGTCAGTCGCCTCACGGGTCAAGATCCTGGTCAGCGCCACGTACCCTGCGGCCATCGCTACCACATTGTTGTTGAATGTGCCGCCATGGGGGAACGCTCCGGGCTTTGAGGGGTCAAAGCGGCGCATGATATCGCTGTGGCCACCAAACGCACCGATGGTGAGTCCCCCTGCAATGTATTTGCCCAGCGTCACAAAGTCCGGCTTCACGCCAAAATGTGCCTGCAATCCGCCAAAATGAACCCGCGATGTCATAACTTCATCGAATATGAGAAACACGCCATGCTTTTCGGTTGCCTCACGGATGGCTGTGATGAATGCCGCACTGGCAGGTAAGGCGCCTGCGCCACCCTGCATGGGCTCTACAATGACTGCCGCAATTCGGGATGCGTGCGTGGCAATATCGGAAGCAGCCTTATCCGGATCGTTGAAGGTTGAGGTGATGACGGGGAATGGCATGTTGAGCGGCGATGGGCCATGGCTGAAGTAGAAGATGCTGCCATGGTAGGCACCGTTGAAGATCATGATGGCGTCCTTGCCGGAAACTGCCCTTGCGGTGGCCATGGCGAGAAGATTTGCCTCTGTCCCGGAATTGCAGAATCGCAAGAGCTCCATTGCAGGGAAGCGCTTGCGCAATTCCGATGAAAGCTTCACCTCATGCTCGGTTGGTGCACCGAAGTTCAGGCCCTGCGCAATTGTCTGGATAATCGCCTCGGCAATGATTGGATTGGAGTGGCCAAAAACTCCCGCGGTATATTCGTTGATGAAGTCAATGTAGGCGTGACCATCTACATCAGTCAGCCGACTTCCCTCACCCTTTGCAATATAGATCGGAAAGGGCGAATAATGAACCGTGGTCCTTGTGTTACCACCCGGCAAATGGACCTGGGCTTCGGCATTGAGCTTTGCGCTCTTCGGATTGGCCGACAGGTAACGGGTTTCCGCATCCTGAAGCACGGACGCCATCTCCTGGTTTCTCAATGCACTTGCCAAAGAAGATTGGGTCATGGCTACTCCATTTAGAGATTGAGAGACCGCGAAGTCAGGATGGCCCTCTAGTGACGGTCGCGCATCAGCAACCATTGACAGTCCAAGACCAATTGTTAACTTGTGATCACACAGTTTGTGATGCTACACTTGGATAGATAAGTTTGTCAAACGATCGCAAGGAGGGAGGACAACATGCCTGAAGGAAAGCCCCCAGCTTCCATATCAAAGCGCAGAAAAGTAATCATAACATGCGCGGTTACGGGTTCGATCCACACGCCCAGCATGACTCCCTATCTTCCAATCACGCCAGATCAAATTGCAGCGGAATCTATCGCAGCCGCGGAAGCAGGCGCGTCCGTCATACATTTGCATGCGCGTGACCCCGAGAATGGTCGCCCCACCCCCGACCCAGCAGTGTTCATGCAGTTCCTCCCACGCATCAAACAGAACTGTGATGCTGTCATCAACATCACCACGGGCGGTTCGCTTGGCATGAGCATTGAGGATCGGATTGCGGCCCCGCTGCTTGCACAGCCCGAGCTCTGTTCTCTGAACATGGGATCAATGAACTTTGGACTTTTTCATGCCGGCGCAAAGGTCAAAGATTGGAAATATGATTGGGAAAAACCTTACCTCGAAAAGACCCGCGACAGTATCGTCTCCAACACTTTTGGGCAGATCGAGGCCTTCATCGAGCGGCTCGGCAAGGGTTGTGGCACCCGCTTCGAATGCGAATGCTATGATGTTGGCCACCTCTATACCCTGGCGCACTATTTGGACCGCAAGCTGCTGGAACCGCCAATCTTTGTCCAGACCATTTTCGGCGTCATGGGGGGCATCGGGACACATCCGGAAGACCTCATGCATATGCGTCGCACCGCCGATCGGCTGTTTGGTTCCGACTATCTGTGGTCCATACTGGCGGCTGGCCGGCATCAGATGAACATGATAACCATTGGCGCCACAATGGGTGGCAATGTGCGTGTGGGCCTAGAGGACAGCATCTACTTAGGCGCAGGCACGCTGGCCAAGAGCAACGCCGAACAAGTGTCTAAGATTGGGCGCATTCTTGCAGAATTGTCACTGGATGTCGCAACCCCACAGGAGGCACGCCACATGCTGAAGCTCAAGGGCGGTGATCGCGTAGCCTTCTAGTAAAACCGAGGATGGTCGAATGCCTACATTGAAGAAGGTCGAGACATTTAGAGGTGTTGCCTATCCTTGGCTTTGCGATTCCATGGGACACATGAACACCCAGCACTATTGTGCGCTGTTTGATGGTGCAACATTTCACTACCTGGCGCGGATGGGTGGCCCGCGACACTTGAAGGAGACCAAGCGCGGCTGGGTCGATGCAAAACAGACAATCGAATATCGCCGCGAAATCCTCTCGGGCGATCTCCTGGTGATTTCCACGACAATGACCCGTGTCGGCCGCACGTCGGTGGGTTTCCGCCATGAACTGACAGATCTGGAAGATGGGGCGCTGCGTGCAACCAGCGATCATGTGGTCGTCCACTTTGATCTCGAAAACCGCGTGTCCCTGATCCTGCCCGAAGCGATGGTGGCAATAGCAAGAGAATACATCGATGAGCACACCAACGCGCAGTAAAGGCCGCTGTATATGGCTGCGCCAGGCCATTCAGCCGGGTGAAGTTGATGCACCCGTTCTCGAAGGAGATCAAAGCGCAGATATTTGCATCGTCGGAGGAGGCCTAGCCGGCCTGTGGACAGCACTTGATCTCAAGGCGCGTGATCCATCCTGCGACGTGGCAATCATCGAAGCTGATATCTGCGGCGGCGGGGCGTCGGGACGGAATTCCGGCATGGTGCTGTCGCAGTGGGCCAAATTCGCAGCGCTGAAAGCGTATTGCGGCGAAGCCGGCGCCATTGCCCTGGGCCGCGCCTTTGCTGCTTCGGCTGAAAACATCCGGGCCTTTTGCATGGCGAATGCGATTGATGCGGAGTTCCGTCCCGATGGCTGGGTTTGGGGTGCAACCTGCAGTAAGCATGTGGGATCGTGGGACAGTATCTTAGAGAACCTCGAAGTTAGCGGATTATACCCATTCAGGCGCGTGAGTGGCGCAGAGATCAAGGCCCTCTGTGGTACGGATCGTTTTCTTGCGGGCATCCATGACCCAACTGCAGCCACCCTTCATCCCGGCAAACTGGTGCGAGGCCTGCGCCGCGTGGCCCTGACCAAGGGTATTCGTATCTTCGAGAATTCGAGGATGGTGAAATTGGATAGGAAGAGCCCGGCCATTGTTCATACAATAAGGGGAATGATGCAGGCTCCAGTTTGCATCCTCACACTTAACGCGTGGTCAACATCGGTGCCCGAGCTCAGACCATCGATCCTAGTGATCGCAAGTGATGATTCCGTAACAGAGCCTGTGCCAGAGCTTCTCAAAAAAATGGGGTATATGCAGCGCCCGCTAATGGGCGATAGTCAAACCTTCGTAACCGGATTCAGGACCACTGCCGATCACCGCTTTCAGCCCGGAATAACGGGCGGCATCATTGGATTTGGCAGCCTCGGCAACAACCGGTTCGAGGGGCGCTCCATACGTGAGACGGATATTCGGAAATGTGTCAGCCGCGGTTTCCCGGCTTTCGCCGATCTGCCTTATATTGACAGTTGGTGTGGGCCAATTGACCGCACGCGCAGCGGCCTGCCACTCTTTGGACCCCTGCCTGGCGCACCAAATATCTTTTACGGATATGGCTTTTCGGGAAATGGCGTTGCGACAACACCAATAACGGCTCGCATTCTGGCAAGCCTTGCGCTTGGCGAAAAGGATGAATGGTCATCCTGCGGGCTTGTGCGGCCACCCAATAATTGGTTGCCGCCAGAGCCTATCCGCTACATAGGCGCGCACATGGTGCGCCAGGCAATCCGCCGTAAGGATAGACTTGAACAGGAAAACCGGATTCCTGGCCCGTTGGTCCGCGCCCTGGCAGCCATGGCACCAGGCGGCATCACCACATCAACAGTTATCAGTCCCAGGAGGTAATTATGCCCGAAGCCAGATTGTTCAAGCGTGCTGAACTTCCGTTCAAGGACTGCAAGACACCATCAGGGGTGACCCAGACCGCCAGGACCATCACTGCCCTTTTCAGTAAACACATGGGAGGTGGCATGGAGATTGGCGAGGACGTGTGCATAAACTGGACAACCCTCTATGACGAAATCCTTTTCATTCATGCAGGTTCGATGATCGTGCGGACTAGTTCTGGTGAACTGGAATGTCACCCTGGCGATATCGTCTGGCTGCCTGAGGGTGTGACACTGGACTATGACATGACCGGCAGGCGTTGCGAGTATTTCTACGCGCTCTTTCCCATCGACTGGGCAAAACGAAACAATATGGAAGAGCCATGATGCGTGATGCTCGGTTGGCGAACTTATTTTCAGCGAACTCAACCATGGATGCAATGTCGCCTATGAGTTCGACCTCAAGGCCATCACCGGCCTTCTTGACTTCCACCCGTTCGAACAATGACCGCAGTATGGCAAAGGCTTCATCGCGCCGATCAGCCTGGCTGAGTGCTGCCTGCAAGGCCTGAACCTTCTACTGGTACATTTCGGCAAGGTTGGGATGAAGGAGCACGAGGACAGTCTGCGGATTTTGCAGTTCCAGGCGCAGGGCTGCCTTCTCGGCCTCCAGGGCGTCTAACCGGCCCTGGATACCCGACCCCCCCCCGCAGGCCTTCCGAAATAGCGGTGATGAGGTCCTCCAATTATTGCTCAACTTTCTTGAGAAGGGCCTCGAGGAGTGCCTTATCGGTATGCACCCGACTGCGCTGATGGTTGACTTCGACGTGCACTTCCCGAATCGACTCGGCAACAAGGTCAGAGGCCATGAGGTTGGCGCATCAAGTCGTCCCATAGAACTCGCGCTTTCGGCGGTTCATGTAGTCTCTCAAGGCATCGTCAATTGCTTCATCAATCGGCGGCTGTTCATATTCAGCCAGCATTTTCTTCCATATTTGATTGGCGCGTTGATAGGCATTGATTTTGCCTTTCTCAACCCATGCGTCATGATTATCCCAGTTGGAGAGCAGAGGCGTATAGAATGCGGTTTCATATCTTTTCATAGTATGGGCGGTTCCAAAAAAATGACCAGCTGGGCCTACGTCTCGAATGGCATCAAGTGCGAGCGTCGCATCTGAGACCTCGAAGGGTTCAAAATAAGCACTCATCATTTGCAACATCTCGGCATCCACAATGAGTTTTTCAAACGACGCTGTCAGTCCGCCGCCGAGCCAGCCTGCCGCGTGAAGTACTAAATTGGCTCCACCCATGAGGCAACCCCAAAGTGACATGGCGCTTTCATAGGCTGACTGCGCGTCCACATCATTGGCAGCCGTTGCGTTGCTCGACCGGAATGGAACACCAATGAGCCTTGCCAGCTGTCCGGATGCCTGTGCGGCTTGCGTATACTCTGGTGTCCCGAATGCCGGTGCCCCAGATTTCATGTCAACATTTGATGTAAAGCCACCATACATGACGGGGACACCGCGCCTCACAATCTGACATAATGCAATTCCGGCCATCGCCTCTGCGTGTTGTTGCACAAGGGCGCCTGCTATTGTCACTGGCGACATGGCGCCAGATAGCGTGAAGGGCGTAATCACGTTACATTGCCCGTGCTCCGCAAAAGTGATCAAACCTTCTGCCATGGGAATATCGAGCTGCAATGGTGAGTTGGTGTTGATGATAGCCGTAAACATCGGCTTGTCGACGAGCTTTTCTCGGTCGAGCCCGAGTGAAATTGCCCCCATTTCAAGAGCGTCTATGGATCGATCGGTACCGAGTCCCTGAGGTTGCCAGTTCTTATCCATCAAAGTGATCTCAGCATGGTACAAATCGAGATGCCGAGAGTCTGCGGGCAAGTCCATTGGTTCAAAGGGTCCGCCCCCTTCTTGGTGGATGACATTGAGAGACTGGATGAGTTTTATGTAGTCACACATCTCTGCATAAGTGCCCGGACGCCTGCCCCTATCCATATCCATGACGTAAGCGGGACCACCGACCGAGGACAAAACACAGTCGCGACCGCCAACTTTGAGATTGCGGGTTGGATTTCGCGCAACAAGTTCAAATTCTGAAGGAACAAACTGCAACAAGTCCGAAATCATCGCCCGGTCGAAGCGCACCAGCATATCGGGTTCAGCCACATAGGCCCCCGCCGATCGATAGAGTGCGCGGGCCCTTGGTTGCAAAACACGCATGCCGATTTCCTCAAGCACTGCCAATGCTGCATTATGAATCAACATCAGCTGATCAGCACTGACAACTTCTATCGGCGCATAGGGACGTGACAATAGCTTCCAAGGTCGTTGTTGAATGCCGCCGGCAACGCGCGAAGCTCTGCGCGCCCTGCGTGACTCATGCGGCTCCTTTTCGCTCACTGTGTAGCCTGTTTCTGATTCGCAAAATCACGCGGAGCAAAGGGCGCATCACGTCCCACATGGAGGTCCTCAGCAGCCAGCCCGAGTTCGCGGGCAGTCTTGTGGCCTTGATAAACGGCATGGACAATTGCACCCGGTGCATTGGCATCACCCGTCAGATGGAGGCTGCGGATACCTGCACTTGCAAGGTCAGAGCGAATAAGTGCTTCATGCAGTGAACTGTCGCCTGAACGCTGCCCCACAATCACAAGTGAGCGGGCTTTCAACTCGCGTTTTTCGCCGCTGAAGATCTGTGACAATTGCAGAATTTCGCCATCAAAACCGTTGACGATTTCCAGAGTACGATAGCCAATACCACGCTTGGCCAATGCCTGATGAATGAGCGGTTGCTCGTTAGTCATGAACGTCCAGGCCGAAGCAGCACCAGCCGTGGTGATGTAAGTGACATTGGCACCTTTGTTGGCGAGGTCTTCTGCTATTGCAGTGCCAAGGTAGTAGTTGTCGAAATCAAAAACTGCGACGGGCCCTTCCGGCACCACGCCCGCAGCCAATGCATCTGGCGTATAAATGCGCGGTCCTTCAGCTTTTCCGCCCGGCAATTCATTGGCGCTGCAGAGAGCGGGTAACCACCTCGCTCCTGTCGCAATTACCACATGTTCTGCACCAAACGCCAGTACATCCGCTGGCGTCAAATGGCTTTCTGGGAACAACGAGACATTTGCCATTTGCCGTAGCTGGCCTAGACGGTACTCGGCGACGCGGTACCACGCCTTCATGCCCGGCAAAGCTGTTTCCCACAATAAGCGTCCGCCAAATCGACGAGAAATTTCAGCAACCGAGACTTGAAATCCACGCCGCCCCAGCGTCAATGCAGCCTCCAAACCGGCAGGTCGCTGCAGATTCACTCCGGCCTTGACAGGTGGACCTGTGAATCTGCAGCGAACTTTGACCCCACCTGATTTCGTCTATAGGCTATCGAAATGTG
>Ga0315273_10013658_pt1 | contig 10452 bp, 5 predicted proteins | sample YL17G02_0_MG_FD_205753 | JGI IMG/M metagenome (GOLD analysis project Ga0315273, IMG submission 205753) | Sediment microbial communities from Yellowstone Lake, YNP, Wyoming, USA - YL17G02_0 | ecosystem: Environmental > Aquatic > Freshwater > Lake > Sediment | place: USA: Wyoming | collected... | reverse complement strand
TCATTTGGCGCAGTAGACCAAATAGCAACAGGGCGTTTGCGATATGAAATAAAACATTGACCAGATGATGCCAGCCGGGATTGAGTCCAAACAATTCGCAGTCTAGCATGTGGGATAATCCTGTCAGGGGATGCCAGTTCTCGCTGTGTTCGTGGGTAAAGACCCAGAGAATATTACTCCATTGGAGACCTGTCGAAATATGACGGTTTTCGCTCACATACCGGTCATCATCATAATTTGTGAATTTGAAAGCACGTACCTGCAGAAAAACTGCAAGTATGGTCAAAATCAAACCCAGACAAATAAAACCAATCCAATATTTATCCGGAGTATCATGCGTTTTTGGAAATTCGTAATTGGCTGTCATTTTATAAATCCCCGCAAAGCTTCAGCCGATTCCGGGTCGAGCGGTTTCAAAATTTCGTATTGTGCCATCGCGGCTTCCCTGTCGCCGACGTTCACATACGCCAGCCCGAGATTGAAATGTCCCTTCGCGTAATCCGGTTTGATTTTCACCGCCTGCTTGAATGCCTCTATCGCCTCCGCCCATCTGCCAAGCTGCGTATAAACCACACCGATATTGCTGTATGCCGTCGGGTAATTAGGCATGATTCTGATTGCCTGTTGTGAAACCTCTATAGCTTCCTCGCATCGGCCAAGCTGAATGTAAATGGTGCCTAAGTTATTATATGCTTCTGCGTAATCTGCCCTGATTTTTATCGCGGACCTGCAAGCTTCCGCCGCTTCCTGAAAACGGCCCAGTTTAGTTAATGCGGCGCCGAGGGCATTATAAGCTTCGGCGTCACCAGGTCGTATCCGAAGTGCTTCACGGAAGTGATTAATCGCTTCATCCAATCTATTTTGGTCCATAATCGCAAAACCGATGTTGGTATGGGCAATATAATTTTTGTTGGTTACTGCCGCTGCATGTTCGAAAAGCGTCAGACTATTTCGCCAATAACGTATCTGCAAAGTACTGCATATTGCCAGAACAGAAAGCACCGTACAGGCAATCAAGGCCGACAGTTTTTTTCGGAAATGATAATAGACTAAAAGGTCATTAAAACCCCAAGCGGCTATGATAAAAAGGCCTGCAAGTGAGATATACGTGTAACGGTCAGCATGTGTCTGGGTTCCGACCTGCACCACACCGATGACCGGCACCAGCGTACCCAGATACCAGAACCAGCCGACAAACAGGTACTTGTATTTTGTGAAAAAGCAGATTACTAAAACCGAAATAATCAGAAGCAATAAGGCTGCGCCTAAAACCTGAAATAGCGACGCCGCCTCCCCAGGCACCGGGTAAATAACAGCCAGCTTGCTGGGCCAGAACATTTTCTGGATGTACCGGATGTAGGAAAGCACACCGTTGCCCAGCCGCGCATCAAAAGACCTTTGCTGAATATTTGCGACCGCGCCGGTACTTTGCTGAACAAGCAGGGTTACTACGCTCGAAACAGATGCAAAAACAAAGAACGGCATCTTCTCAAAAATCAAATGACGCAGATTATTTCTATTGAGGCGCTCAAGCGGCCAATAGTCGAGAAGCAAGAGAACAAAAGGCAGGGTTACCAGCATAGGTTTGGACATAAGGCCAAACGAGAAAAATACAAGCGACAATATGTACCAGCCGGCTTTGGGATGTTTAACATAACGAAAATATGCCGCGAGCGTCAGCAGCAGGAATAATGTGCTCAAAACGTCCTTGCGTTCCGATATCCACGTGACGGATTCCACATGCAGCGGATGCAAAGCGAACAATGCTGCGGTAAAAGCGCTTTGCCAAATTGCCCCCGTCATTTGCCTCAGTACGGTAAACAGCAACAGGGTATTCGCAATATGAAACAACACATTGACCATATGATGCCAGCCGGCATCCAGTCCGAACAATTCACAATCCAGCATGTGAGACAACCCCGTCAGCGGATGCCAGTTGTTGCCGTGTGCGTGTGTAAAAACCCAGACGATACCTTCTCGCGTAAGACCGGGCGAAATGTGCTCGTTTTTATCTACGTATATTTGGTCATCGTAGTTCAAGAATTCGAAGCGGTGGACCTGCCAAAAGACGGCGAGCGTAGCCAGCGTTAAGGCAGCGTAAATAAAGCCCGTCCGATATTTGCTCGGGATATTATGCATTCAAACGTTCACTTTATAGACCCTCGCAGAGTTTCAGCCGATTCCAGGTCGAGCTGTTTCAAAATTTCATATTGCTCCATCGCGGCATTCTTGTCCCCAATGTTCACATACGCCAGTCCGAGATTGAGATGCCCCTTCGCGTAATCCGGTTTGATTTTCACCGCCTGCTTGAACGCCTCTATCGCCTCCGGCCATTTGCCAAGCTGCGTATAAGTGACACCCAGATTGCTGTAGCCCTTATAGGAATTCGGGTCGATTTTTATTAGTTGCCGAAAAACTTTTATCGCCTCCGTCGTACGACCCATCTGTCCGTAAACGCCGCCGAGATTACTGTACGCCTCGGCATAACTAGGCTCAATTTCTATCGCCCGCTTGTACGCCTCTATTGCCTCCGCCGGTCGCTCGTTTTTAAAATATACGATCCCGAGATTATAATGCGCCTTGGCGCTGTCCGGTCGCAGCTTCAGTGCCTCCTTGTACTCCTTTATCGCCTCCGCGAGCCGCTCCTGTTTTTCATAAGCGCACCCGAGATTGTAATGCCCCTCGAAGCTGGTCGGTTTGACCTTTATCGCCGCCTTATACGCTTCTAACTCTTTTTCATCCAGACCGGCCTTGCCGCATACATAACCGAGGTTGCTATAAGCGTTTGCCAGTAGCGGGTCGTATTTTATCGCCTTATTCAGAACATCTATCGCCTCCTCATAACGCCCGAGATTTCCGTAGCACGCCCCTAAATTGCTGTATGCGTAAGCGTCATCCGGCCGAAGCTCAATCGCTCGCCGATAATGCTCCACCGCCTCCTCGATTTTGCCCCGCTGCGAAAGCGCATTCGCGAGGTCGTTATGCACCGATGCTGCGTCCGGTGTCAGCGACAGCATATACTCGCAAAAACTAATCGTGTCCCGCCAGTACACCAGATACCGCTGCGTCGCGAACGCCTCGGCGCCAGCCAGCGAAAGCACAATGGCAGCTACAGCTATTGCGATTTTTTTACTCCTGCCGACCCATATAAAAAATGCTGCCACCACCATCAATAAGCCAATAGCGGGCAAATACGCGTACTTGTCCGACGCGATAACGTTAGTAAATCCCACAACCCCCATAGTCGGAAATATCGCGACAAAGAAAAGCAGCCAGCCCGTTAATGCCGCCCGCGTCCACCAAAGCGAAATAAACAAAAGCGGAATCAATACGCACGTCCCGATAACGCCCGCCAAAACCATCGGTTGCGACAAATCGAACGGCTTCGGAAACGCGTAATGCGACGACAGATTCACAGGCAAAATCATCTTGTACAGGTAAAAAATTATATTATGGCATAGTACCAGCAGGACATGTCTGGGACCGTATTCTATCGGTGACACCGTGCTGGCAGTGCGATGCTGGGAAATATATGTGATGACGGCAAAAATTACACCGAGGACAAATAAAGGTGTTTTTTCGAGAAAGGTTTTCAAGTTGAATTTTCCAAGCGGCCAGTAGTCCATCAGCAGCATCACCGCGGGCAGCGGCACGCTCGTCGGTTTCGACATCAGCGCCAATAAATACATCACAAAACAACCGGCATAAGACTTCCATCCCCCGCCGCGAGAATAGCGAACATAAAGTATCAGCGACCACAATGCGAAAAACGCCGCCAATAACGTCTTGCGCTCCCCTACCCACGGTATCGGTTCGACCGTCATCGGATGGACCCCGAACAAAAGCCCCGCCGCTGCCGCCGCCCACATATTACCAAAAAGCATATAAAGCAGCACAATCACAAGCGCCGTATTGGCCGTATGAAACGCCAAACTTGTTATATGAAAAGGCCTTAAATTATCGTCCCTGCCCCCCGCCGCGTAATCCACCATCAGTGATATCATCGCCAAAGGCTGATAATATCCCCGAATTGTTGATGGCTCAAGAATTTCAATAAAAAATCGTTTCGAAGATGCCAACCCTGGATTTTGCACCAGCGAATTATCGATTAAGTATTGCTGGTCGTCGAACGATAGTGCCTTCGACCCTAAAGCGGCCCAGTGTACGGCCGCCACGACAGCGCACACCGCGCCAATTACGATTAACTTTTGGCCATTAATATGCTTGCCCATTCGCATGAATTATACATTATATCCTGCAAAACAAAAAGGGCCGCGAAACCTACACTACGCGGCCCTTTTTTACGCAAAAACCTGCTGAAATTAGAATTTATATTTGAATGTCAAACTTGCCCACGTTATGTCGTGGTCCGGACTGACGCCCTTTACGGGGTCATCTTCAAAGGTAGTCTGATAATACAGAGCTGGTGTAAGAGTCATACCGCTGCCAAGGTCGAAATCAGTTGACGCGCCCAGCAGCAAGTGCGTCCAGTCACTGTCAGTATACCCGCCCGCTGGTCGGGGGTCAACGCCGTCGTTGAAGACCGTCTCAGCGTGAAGGTTCAATGCCTGCGACGGCAGATCCGGACAAATTTCATTCATCGGCAGGCCATAATCGAGCATGAATACGTGCGCCCAACCTGCGTAAGTTCCACCGTTGGGATTTGCAGCACCTACAAGAGTATCGCTGTTGCTCGGCCAAGTCTTCAGCAAAACATAGGTGGGTACAAGTCCCGGAACACCGAGCAGTTTTGGAAATGAAAATCCCGCGAACATTTCCTGCAGGTCAACGCTGCCGATGTCATTTGCGTTCTTGAACGCCGTGTGGCTGGACAGGTCGGGAAAGTTGAAATATCTGTAACCGACCATATACCTCATTTCATAGGCTTGTTCGGGATTGACAGCGCCGGCATAATACAGGGCGTAGTCCCATCTTTCGCCCAGCTCGTTACCGCTGTCATTGGCGCGATGCCCAACCACTTCGAGGTGGAAACCCGAGCCCATAAGGTCGAGGTCCACGAAGGGATGTATCGCGCTGTCGGCGCCGTACACTAGAATTCCCCTCCATACGTACAGGGTGTCGTACGTAACACCTACCGTCCCATGAATCTCACCGGCCGGCGGCGGTACAGCAGGTTTGGCCTCACCTTCAGCAAACGCTGCTCCACAAATACCCAGCAACACTGCCATCAACAAAAACCCATTTCGTAACATAATTTCTCTCCTTAAAAATATAACCTTGTTACCGTGGATACGTTAAATTACCATTTTCCACTCTTGCGCATCGCAGCCTTCGGCAAGGCTTCGAGTTCCTTTGTGTACTTATAAAGTTCCTCGTCCGGCAGTTCGTAATCTTTCAACTTGCCGGCCATATAGGCATCATAACCCGACAAATCCATCAGTCCGTGTCCGCTGTAATTGAAAAGGATGACCTTTTCCTTGCCTTCTTCACGCGCCTTTATCGCCTCATCAATTGTAGCGGCTATCGCGTGACTTGTCTCAGGTGCGCAAATCGTACCTTCGGTACTCGCCCATGTCAAGGCCGATTCATAGCACTTCAACTGCTGGACCGCTATCGGTTCCAGCAGGCCTTCGACTATGCCCTGGCAGACGAGCGGCGCCATTCCGTGGTAGCGCAGGCCGCCCGCGTGTATTGGCTCAGGAATAAAGGCGTGGCCGAGCGTGTACATCGCCAGAAGCGGGGTGGTACAGGCCGTGTCACCGAAATCGTATGCGAAGGGCCCGCGGGTCATCGTGGGGCAGGCCGCGGGTTCAACCGGTATGATTTTTATTTTCGCGCCGTTAATTTTGTCATATACGAAGGGGAACGCAAGCCCCGCGAAGTTGCTGCCGCCACCGGCACAACCAATTACAACGTCCGGCTGTTTTTCACCAGCCTTTTTTAACTGCGCTTTCGCCTCGAGACCGATTATCGTCTGATGCAGCAGCACGTGATTCAAAACGCTTCCCAATGAATACCGCGTCTTGCCTGTTGGGTCGGTCACAGCCGCTTCAATGGCTTCGCTGATGGCGATTCCGAGGCTGCCCGGTGTGTCCGGTATTTTCGCCAGTATCGCCCTGCCGGCATTGGTCTCATTGCTTGGGCTTGCCACGCAATTAGCGCCCCATACCTGCATCATTGTCTTTCTGAACGGTTTCTGGTCGAAACTGATTCGAACCATAAACACCTTACATTCGAGGCCTATCAGTTTGCACGCGAACGCGAGTGCGCTTCCCCACTGGCCTGCGCCGGTTTCCGTCGTGATTTTTTTTATACCGAACTGTTTGTTGTACCACGCCTGAGGCACAGCGGTGTTCGGCTTGTGGCTGCCGGGTGGACTTGTGCTTTCGTCCTTATAGTAAATCCGGGCGGGCGTTTTCAAATATTTTTCGAGATAAACCGCCCTGCGCAGCGGCGCCGGCCGCCAGCGATAAAGAATATCGAGGATTTCCTCCGGAATTTTAATCCAGCGTTCCTGGCTGACTTCCTGCTCGATGAGATTCATCGGGAATACCGGCGTCAGCATATCGGGTGTCACCGGCTTGCCATCCGGGCCCAAAGGTGGAAGCATCGGGGTCGGCAAATCAGGGGCAAGATTGTACCATTGTTTGGGTATGTCCTTTTCGTCCAATAAAATTTTATGTTCCATTTTGCTCTCCTGCCGTAATTTTTAGGAATTTCTCGGCTAATCGTTAAACGGAATGTTTATACCCCCCCCCCATTACAATTGCAAGAAAAATATTTACCGGTTTTTTGGGGGAATTTTGGAGGGGTTAGCCGCCCATTAATTTGGTGAAGTTTTCGAACAGATACCGCGAATCGTGCGGGCCGGGGGAGGCTTCGGGGTGGTACTGCACGCAAAAGGCCTTTTTCTTTTTGCAGGCGAATCCGCGCCGATTAGCTTGGCGTTTGGGCATCTATATACATCCTTGCGTGTAACTTCATCCTTAATTACTGACTACTGTTTATAAAGGTTCGTGATAGGCATGCGTCTGTCTTTGCCAAACGCCTTCGGTGTAATTTTAACACCAGGCGGTGATTGCCTTCTTTTATACTCATTCGAATCAATCATCCTGATTACCTTGTTCACTACATTTTCCGGAATCCCTTCGCTGATAATCTTTTCAGCGCTCAAATCCTCCTCGATATACATCTTAATGATTTTGTCGAGTATGTCATATTCAGGAAGCGTATCGGTGTCCTTCTGGTTAGGACGCAGTTCCGCCGTCGGAATTCTTTTTATCACCGACTGCGGAATAATTTCCCTCTTGTGCGATTCATTCAGATGTTCAGCGATTTTGTACACCATAGTTTTCGGCACATCCTTTATTACCGCAAATCCGCCAGCCGTATCACCATAAAGCGTCGAGTACCCGACCGCCGTTTCACTTTTATTGCCCGTCGTCAGTACCAAAAAGCCGAACTGGTTGCTCAGCGACATCAAAATCGTTCCGCGAATCCGCGCCTGAAGATTTTCATACGCCACTCCGGAATCCGTCCAGCCCTGCATCGATTTCAGGGTATCGTTAAATTGCTCAAGCATACTCGAAATCGGGATGGCATGAAAATCTATACCTAAATTTTTCGCGACTATTTCCGAATCGCTTATCGTCTCAGGGCTGTTGAACCTCGACGGCATCGTAACACCGACTACGTTTTCAGCCCCGAGGGCGTCAACCGCTATCGCCGCCGTGACCGCCGAATCTATCCCGCCGCTTATACCTATCAGTACTTTTTTGAAGTGATTTTTCAGAACATAATCCTTTGTCCCTAAAACCAGCGCCTCGTAAACCTCCGCCACATCCTTCATAGGTTTTACCGGGAAATGTTCCGTCGAAATCTTTAAAGGAGTTACTTCTACTTTTCTTACCCCCTTCTTGCCTGTCACAAGCTCGATGTCCGCCGCCAGCAAATCCTCGGAAAACGCCTTCGCCTGACTTAAAACCGTTCCCGTCGAATCCAGAAACATGCTCCTGCCGTCAAATACAAGCTCGTCCTGCCCGCCGATGAGATTGCAGTACGCAAGCGCGCACTCGAAATATTTCGCGCAATAACCAAGCAGATTTCTACGCTGTTCGATTTTGCCCGTATGAAATGGCGAAGCCGAAATATTCAAAATCACGTCCTTGCGCTGAAAATCCCTCAGGAAGACATCGAGCCACTCCGGCCTCCAGATGTCCTCGCAAATTGTAAGAACTATCGTAAGCCCCTTGATGTTAATTGTTACCGACTCTGTTCCGGGGCGAAAATACCGCCGCTCGTCGAACACACCGTAATTTGGCAAAATACGCTTGCGGTAAATCTGTTTTATTTGTCCTGCCTGCAAAACCGCCAGCGAATTGAAATATCCCTTTGCGTTCGATTCGGCAAAACCCGTGATAACGCAAATGTCTTTGTCGGAACAATCCCTTGCGAACTCTTCCAGACCCTTGAAGGTGTCCTCGAAGAAATGATTTTTCAGCAAAAGGTCTTCTGGAGGATAACCGCAGACGCACAATTCCGGAAATACCACAACATCGGGCTTAAGTTCCACAGCCTCCTCGTAGAACTTGTGCATCTTTAGAATGTTGCCCTTAATGTCTCCTACCGAGACATTCGGCTGTGCCAGTACTATTCGCATATTCGGCGCCTTTTAATTTTTCGTAAACGAACAGCAGATTATGGGTACGCTTTTATACCAGATTGTTCCCCTTAAATCAACGACCTAAAAAAGCGCTAAAAGCATCTGCCAAATCCATCTTTTTTGAAAAGTATCCATACTGGCTGGTAATGATCTTACCACCAAAAACTGTGCCAGTTGCAATTAGAGTGCCGGCAAACAAAAACCCCGCACCGAGCGTGGTGCGGGGTTAAACATAACGGGAGAAACCGCCATTTACTTGCGATTGTCATGCGGCACCACCACGGTTGCGGTTTGGGTGGTGCAGTTGCCGGTGGAATCGCAGGCTTCGTAGGTCAAGGTGTAAGTTCGGCTTTTGGAATTTCCGATTCAAACAGCAGAAAATAACCGCGCGAACACTTTTTTCAAGAAGATTAAATTGTTCTTCAAAAATACATCAATAGTCTTAAAAACAAAAAAAGCCGGCTGTGATAAACTAGCCGGCTTTAATAATTCTGAAAAACGCTATTAATCGGGACAGCCGCCAACTTGTTGGAACCAGTGTCGTAACAGCATACTTTTATCTGTATCATTTACATCGCCGGATAAATTAATATCAGCTGAAGGCTCGTAATTGGGGTCGCCATAATCCTTCTGCCAGGACCTCGTCACTGCAGCCAAATCCCGGGTATCAACCTTCGTAGCACTTGAACCGGTAGTAACTGCATTACCAACCTTCTGTGCTGTGCAGCACCAGCTATCCGGCTCATCCAAATCTAACCAGATATCAATCATATCTTGTGTTACAACAAGATTAGGTTCATTATAATCGCTTAGGTCAAACACACGTCCAACCCATAAGCAGCTATTTACTTCGTCCGCCCCTATGTCAACACGTCCATTTATAACACGATTATCGCCATCAATATCGGTTTGCCCCTCATAGCTGCTATTAGGTTCTCCAGCGTTGATACAAAGCGAAGCCAAAGACAAGTGGAAATCATTTGCGTCCGCATCAACAAAACATGGGTCAGTGCAAATATTATGTGTGACATTCGGGTCACCAACGTCGTTGCAGTCCGAGATGCAACTGTAGGTCGCGCTACAATTGTATAAGTCATCACTATTGTTCCACAAAATGCAGTTTGTTATGTTGGCCTCGCTTTCATTCTTGAAAATACCTATATTAGAGTTAACAATCGTATTGCCGCTAACCAGACTGGTCCCGTCCACAGCAATTGCGATTCCGATGCCGTTTCCTTCGGGTTCACTTATATCATATACCAAGTTGTTCTTGATTACCGGCATGCTGGTACCATCGCAGCAGCTTATCCCCAGATAATTATGTTTGGAAACACTGTTATTCTGGATAACTGGAGCGGTACAGACAGCAAGGTATATCCCATAATCGCCATTTTCATAAATATCGTTGTCCTGTATGATTGGTGTATCACAACCATAAAAATAAATCCCATCATAATAATTCCCAAATATTCGGTTATTTTTAATAATGGGAGACCCGTAAGCCCCCATTACACCGTCACTGCTCTCGGTAATTATGCAGTTGGTTATAGTAGGGCTGGATTCAACATATATACCAGGGTTGTTATTTGCTTTAATGGTAAAACCCGATAATACGGAGTTTGCATCCTCGCCTGAAGTAAATTCTGCACCATATACAATAATAGTAGCTTCTACAACATCCCAGTTATTGGGGTCTGTACTTCGTACGGTAATGGACTTGCCTCTGAAGTTAATGTATTCAGAATATGTACCCTCAAGCACTTCTATAGTATCTCCATCATTAGCGGCGTTTATCGCGCCCTGAATAGTTTTGTGAACATCGCCGTTGG
>Ga0315273_10013657_pt1 | contig 10452 bp, 16 predicted proteins | sample YL17G02_0_MG_FD_205753 | JGI IMG/M metagenome (GOLD analysis project Ga0315273, IMG submission 205753) | Sediment microbial communities from Yellowstone Lake, YNP, Wyoming, USA - YL17G02_0 | ecosystem: Environmental > Aquatic > Freshwater > Lake > Sediment | place: USA: Wyoming | collected... | reverse complement strand
AAGAATTGAGGTTACTAAAGATTAGTGACATAGATTTACATAATGGGCTTATTACTATTCGACAAGAAAACGCAAAAAATAAACAAAGACAATCAGTAACAATGCCACAACAACTTATTAATATTTGTTTTGAATATGAGATTAATAAAGCGGACAAAACTCTATTTATTTTTGGGAATAAAAAAAGATTTGGAACAAGAGCATGTTCGGTTAATATGCTTCGATGGCGATTTAATAAAATCCGTGACAGATTAAATCTTTCTAAAGGATATAAATTTTATTCATTCAAACATACTGGGGCAACCAATCTTCATATGTCAGGTATTTCTATGATGGAATTAATGGACCATCTTAGACATACAAGACTCGAAGCAACTTCACATTATTTAAAGAGGCATTGTGGAACAATAAACCCAAGAGTTAGAGATAATTTCCCAAGTCCAACATAAAATTGTAATAAAATGTTTGGCAGTCTCGATTTTATTTTTTATCTTTGTACCATCAACATAATAAAGTTATGACAAGACAAGAAGAAATTAAAAAACTAAAAGAGAAAGTGGATGCTCTACTTAAATGGGGTTATTCATTTCATTTTATGACGCCTGGTGAAGGTGTGAGAGGATCAGGAATAAGGGAAGTGGTAATTCAATATCACGCCACGGATGAACAAATAACAACCGCAGTTGAAAAGGCGTTTAATGACGCTGATAGTTTTTATAATATACTATATAACCATGTCCTCCCCGAAAAAGGTAAATTAACATAAATTATGAAAATATATAAAATAGATTGTGAATGGGATATGGGGTTTGCTGACGCCTATAGCACACGAGAAAAAGCTCAGAAGGCCATTGATGAAATGGATTGGGAAGGTATGTGTGGATATACTTTAGAGGAAGTACAAGCTGATGGAATGGTTAGTATTAATGAAATTAATGTAGAATAATGAAATTCTTAATTCAAAAAATCAACGGTCAGATAGTACATGATTTCTCATTTACATTACTTGAGTCAATCAGGTATAATAATTGGTATTATAAGAATAAGGATATCACATATAAATTTATTAACTCTTTTGATGTGGTTGAACCCAATGACATTTATCCTATAACTCCGTTCAAACAATATCATTACACTCAGAAATATGTTCCAATTGGTTCGGTTGAATTTGTGAATGAGTTCCTTGCTCATTTTTATGGGTTCATTCTCAAACCAACAAATGTTCCCAAAGAACTTTTCCATTATGCAGGTAGAGAGATATTCAATGGTGATAATTTATCATTTCCTTACTTAGACAATGGAAAATTCTTTTTTAAAAGCAACGATGAGATAAAAGGGTATTCAGGATTCTACGATACTGGAATTCCAACCGAAATACCAGAGGGTAATTATCAGATTTCGGAATTTGTTGAGAATATTGAGAGTGAATGGAGAGCCTTTGTATATAATGGGGAGTTGGTTGGGTTACATAACTATAGCGGGGACTTCACAAGATTTCCCAATGTTGATATCATCAAAGGTATGATTGATATGTATAAGTCTGCGCCGATTGCATACACTCTCGATGTTGGAATAAGTGAGGAGAGAGGCACATTAGTAATTGAGACGCACAATTTTATCAGTTGCGGCCTTTATGGATTTGCGGAACATAAGATATTACCATATATGTTTTATAAGAGCTTCCATGAATTAATTCAAAAATCAAAATAAATTCACAAAACTTTTGGCGGTTTCAAATATTTGTTTTATCTTTGTATGAAACATTTAAATAAATAATATGAGCACACAACACTTAGAAACCCAGTACCTGAAAGCGAAAATTGCTTATTATGAAGGTAACCCCATTATGTCCGATGCCGCTTTTGATGTTCTTGAAAAAGAACTTAAAGAGAATGGTTCTAAAGTAGTTAACCAGGTTGGGTCAAAGCGTAAGGACTTTGATTTCCCACATCCCAATCCTATGCTTTCTTTGGCTAAGATACAAACTGAAAGTGTTGACGGCGTCACCAATTATCAGGAAGACCTCTTTAATAAATGGTTTAATAAAATTGATGGTATCGTTTTTAAATCAACTGGCAAGCATATTGATTTCCTTTTGGGGTCTCCGAAATTCGACGGTAATGGAATTAATGTTATATATGTAAAGGGAATTCTCCAAAGTGTTCTCACTCGTGGAGATGGAAAATCGGGAAAAGATATAACTGATCGTTTCAAAAAATATTTACCATTGGAAATCGAAAATGATGGCGACTTATTGGAAATTCGTTGCGAATGTGTTATCAACCAATCTGTTTTCGATAAAAAATATCTTGGGTCAAGAGAAGAAGGAAAATATGCGAATGCCAGAAATTTCGTGGCTGGCGTTTTAGGTAAAGACGATTATTCGCTTGAAAAAGTTAATAATCTTACTCTTATTCCTGTTGCGTTTATAGTGAATGGTAATCAAAGAAATCTTGAGCTTCTACCAAAGGACATTTTCAGTGAAACATATCAATTAATAACAACGCCAGATCTTTATACTGATCTAATTAAAGGAATGGAAAAAACAAGAGAATCATTTCCATTTCCTCTTGATGGCGTTGTTATCTCAGCTCCTTATGAATATAGAGGATTGCTTGGTGAAAACGAACACGACCCCGAATGGTCAATTTCCATTAAATTCGTTCCAGATGAGGTGGTTACAAGAGTAGAAGGTATTGAATGGAACATCAGTAAAACTGGCGAATATACCCCAGTGGTTCTTTTAAATCCTGTTGAACTTGCAGGAACAATTGTTAAAAGAGCTTCAGGTTATAATGCGGGTTATATTGTAAATAACCATATTGGTGGTGACACATTCGTTTCAATAGCTAAAGCTGGAGATATTATTCCCGAAATTCAGTCAATAACCGTACAAAGTGAAAGGGCGTTCGAGTTACCAACTCAATGTCTACATTGCGGGTCAACCCTGGATTTTGATGGTATCCATTTAACATGTCCAAACGATATATGTTATGGTAAAATAGCTAAGAAATTGGCCACCGCGTGTGCCTCTCTTGACCTTAAAAATGTAGGTGGCAAGACAATTGAGCCCTTTGCAGAAGATTTTAAAAATATATTTGAGGTTTTAAAATGGGTCAGGTCTGAGGGAGAATGGACGCCAACGAATAAAGGGTCTATCAGACATCTTCGTAGCATTGAAAAGTACGGAATTAAATACGATTCTCGTTCATATGAAATATTCATTAACGCATTCAAATCCATTAAATCACTCACATACGAACAGGTCATCATATCACTTGGGTATGATAATGTTGGAAAGAAATTATCAGCACAGATCGCCAGAGAACATTGTGGTCTCATTCCCGACTACACGGGATTAGAGAGAGCTCTTGTGACAATGTTACACGACCCCGATGTGGAAGACGCCATTAAAAATGCTGTAAAAACTCTGGAAAAATTAGGAATATTAATAGATAAACCCAAAAAAGAAATGGAAACAAAAGACACAATTTATGTATGCATGACAGGTAGTCCGAAGATATTCGGATTTCCAACTAAAGCAGAATTCATCGCCAAATTCCCAAATTTGGTTGATGTTGAAATCACTGATAAAAGATGTCAGTATCTTATTACCGACTCTTATGACTCAACAAGCAGTAAAATGAAGAATGCTGAGAAAAAAGGAATAACAATTAAGACATATGGGGATTTCAAATTGTGAAAACCACGGAAATCACAAAGATTGATGTTGAAGACAGGGTATTAGCCATCGGCAAATACAACGCTATGGTAAATTTCTGTCCATACTGTTATCCTGAGCATATAGATTTAGGTGTTAGGACAATTATCGGATATGGAACGGACAAAGACGGTTGTGTGGTGGAAGTTGATGAATGCCCGAAGTGTTTTAAGAAATCACATCATCATATAGGAGATTTCCATTGTTATGATATACATAAAATAATGAAAAATAAACTAAAATAATATGGAATTTTACACAAAAGAAGATGGTTTTCCAATGTCGATCTCGATAGAGACGATGAGCGTAGAAAAAATGGACGATGATACCTGTTTATATTCATCCATTGTGATGGATATGGAAACCAATAAGGTAATTGCTGAGTTCTGTCACGATTCTCTCCTTGGTCGAAAGAAATGGGCGGAAGGATTTTTCACCGGAATAAAAATCAAACAAAAGAAACTCACAAATGAAATGGAATACAAACTCGCAGAATTATATCTGAAAGATTATGTGTGTATCGCTGAAGTTTGTGATGAAGTATTAGACAGATCTGGTGGATTACTTGGTAGTGTGAGAGATAAAGCAAAGATATTGACTAAAAAAGACAGGACAATTTAATACTGAAGAATGATATGAAAACAAAAAACAAATTGAAATAATTAAGTTCTTTTGGTTTCCAATATTATGTGTTATTTATTTTATCACATATGCAATATTGGTAAGTAATGGGATTATAAAATGAAAAAGAATGGAACTAAAGGGTAAATACAAGTTATCTTACACTCTTGATAAAGAGCCAGGAGATCTAACATTTGAGGTCGAACTCAAATTGATTGAAGGTCTAATGAGACCAGGTCAAAATGTTTGGCATGGCGTAGCCCTGTTAAATGGTAAACCATACGAGACAAATTTGAATTATTGTGTGGATGCAAAACTTGCCGCACAAAGAATTGGTCAGTCGCTGCGTGACCAATTAAAAGAAAACGCAAAAAAAACGGGACAATCTTTCAGAATTAAAAAAGAAGAAATTATATAAAAATTTTACAATTTATAGCGCACATATCAAAAATTTATCATATCTTTGTCCTATGAAGTTAAAGACACATATAAAAATATTGATGACATCAATCATATTGATGAGTGTCATCACCCCTCTCAGTGGTCAAACCAGGGAGAAAATAGATCTATTATATGATGATGTTTGGGGTAGTTTATACAACCCCGAGCGTGAACAATGCGACGATTCTCCAACAATTACTGCAGATGGATCTGTCATTGATACATTAAATGCGAGTAAACAACGATGGATAGCGGTTAGTCAGGATTTACTTTATAGTCCTCGACGACATAAACTATTTGTCAAAGATACCGTTAATGATCATCGATACGATGGAAAAATACGATTCGGAGATACGATATGGATCGAAAGTCCAAATCCCAATATTAATGGTAAGTGGGTTGTTCATGATCTAATGAATAAAAAATATAAAAATGCGGTTGATTTTCTACAGACTACTGGCGACGGTAGTTTGTATAATAATGATAGATTATGGGATGGGAAGTTCAAAATTATTTCAGTTTATAAAATCAATAAGAATACTGATAATTATGTACCGAAAATCATCAATCCTAGTTTGTGGTTACTAAGACCATCAATTGCGATTACCGCTGTGAATATTTCATATGAATCAATTCAACGTGATTCTGTTAAATATCTTGATCTTGTAAAGAGAATTCTCCATCGTGACGACCTTATAAGAGCTCATGATAGATCCGTGGACAATTATTGGAAAGCTCAGGACGATTTGAAAAAAACAAAATATCAGATTGATTCTTTGCAAATTGAAATAAAAAAATATCAAAAACAAATAAAACTCTATCGTAAAATGATCAGAGAATTAGAAAAGAAAAAGTATTAATTAATAACTAAATTTAGAAAAATGAAAAAACTGTTTATTTTATTTGTACTGATTTTCACATCGGTAGCATTATCTGCTCAACCAATTAAATTTGGGACAGCCAATTCATACTTCAAGTGGTATGAGGCACCATATGCAATTCCCCCAGCTAAGCCTGTGGTAAAACGAGTAAAGCCGAAGAACTACGCGACTCAACCTGTGAAGCTTACCGAGCCTATTGTTCAGAAAAGAGATACTGTGATAGTTAACAACTACTACACTACTATTAATCCAATTGACACAACAAAACCAAAAGTGGTTGAGGTGATGAAACCTGTTGTAGATACTAATCTCTTAAAGTATATTGCAATATCTGATATGTCTGATAGATATCGATCAAGTGGAATGACTAAAATATTATCAGGTATTGGGGCACAGGTAATCGGAGTGGGATTGATATTATATGGAAATACCGATACACACATAACGAGTACCGTGACGGAAACACACACCTTTGAATATCAATATCCAGTATATGAATTGGTTCCAGTAGAACCCGCGCCTGCTGTTCAGACCAAAAACGCCAAAGCGAATACGAGAGTATCCTTAACAAATGAGATGTTTGCTAGGTCTGCTTCTACACCGACATATTCTATGACAAAACCAACGAGGTCATCAAGTTCTTCTGTAATGACGGCAAGATCCTCGAATATTCCTGTGGAATATTGTAAGCCTGGAAAACCTGAGAAACCTCATGGTAACGGACACGGTAATGGTAACGGACACGGTAATGGTAACAATAATGGAAACGATAATCCGGTGATAATTGTTAATCCACCTGCACCGATAACAACCACTACCACCACTACAACTACCACGACGACCACAACTAATACCTACAATGGTGATGTAACCACTACCATCAATAATACCACGAATAATTACGACGAGCCTGTGACCATTAATAATACAACTAACAATACCACAAATAACTACAACGGACCGACGACAGTTTACAACGGTGATGTTACAATTGTAACCCCACCTGTAACGGAACTCGTTATGCATTTGGAAACAGGTACGGCCACCTATACCGACACACATCAAGTAACGGAAACTAAGGAAAGAAACAAAACTCCTTATTATGTTACTGGTGGTATCTTAGCGGCAACAGGTGTTGTTCTTGAAGTGTTGGGTATTATTGATTTTCATAAGGCCAATGTATATATTACACAGAATAGTGTTGGATTCACTTATAAATTTTAAAGTTGTAAAAATTTTACATCCGATACTTCATATGAAACAATTATTGATCAGTTCGAAAAACTTGACTGTAGTTTATCATATATGATAGTCGATTGGATTAGTGTAATATCCGAGATGAATGATCAAATTAAAGCATATAATATATTAAATAAACCCATATAAATGAGAAAATTAGCAACAATTGAGCGTATCATTAACATCTCCTCGATTCCTGATGCGGATAAAATTGATGTTGCAAAGGTATTGGGTTGGAATGTTGTTGTTGAAAAGGGGTTATATAATGTTGGTGATTTATGTGTCTATATCCAAATCGATAGTCTTATGCCTGAACGTCCAGAATTTGAATTTTTAAGGAATTCAAAATTCAGGGTTCGCACAATTAAACTCCGTGGACAGATCTCTCAAGGTATTTGTTTTCCATTGGATATTCTCTCAATCAATACTCAATGGCATATTGAAGAACTCAGAAAAACGGGACTTGTGGGGGCATTACGTGATATAGCAGATAGTCCTATTGGATTGGATGTTTCAGAGGAACTTGGTATTGAGAAATATGAAGCTCCGATTCCTGCTGAACTTGCTGGAGACGCTAAAGGTAGTTTTCCAACATTTATGATAATCACAGATGAAGATCGTATTCAGATATTACCACATATACCGTTAGAATATGCTGGACAATCGTTTGTTGCCACCGAAAAACTCGATGGTAGTAGCGGTTCATTCTACTGGAAAAACGGGGAATTTGGTGTTTGTGGAAGAAATTGGGAATACTATGAAAGTCCCACTAATTCATTCTGGAAGTTCGCAAGACATAATTATCTTGAAGAAAAACTTGGAGTACTCGGTAGAAATCTTGGACTTCAAGGTGAAATTATTGGTGAGGGGATTCAGAAAAATAAGTACAAGTTAAGAGGTCAAACAGTACGATTTTTCCGTATGTTTGATATCGACAAATATGAGTTTATTCCATATGAAGAAATGATCGACATAATCGTTAATCAATTCAAATTGGAAACCGTACCAGTATTGGATTGGAATTACATACTTCCACCAACAGTAGATGAAATATTGGATTATGCACAAGGTAAATCAGTACTTAATCCTCAAACAGAACGTGAAGGTGTTGTCTTTGTGAGACATGAATTGAAGAATCAAGGTAGACTTAGCTTCAAAGCGATCTCAAATAAATTTCTCATTAAAAACGAAGAATAATTAAATGGAAGAAAAGCAATTTGAATATAGGATGTACTATTTTGTACCATACAATATCAGTCCTATGCAACAGGGTATCCAGCATAAACACGCGGCCGATGAGTTTTTATTAACATATGGAAGACATAATCCTGATCATATGGTGTGGGAATATATGGAAAAACATAAAACCACAATAGTTCTTAATGGTGGGACGACTAATAATCGGTTTGAATTGGGTACGGGAACTCCCATAGGAACTCTAAATCAAATTGTCGAACAACTACAACAGAATGCGATAGAATATGGATTCTTTCAAGAGCCCGATTTGAATGATGCTCTAACTGCAGTATGTTTTCTTGCAGATGAAAGAGTGTGGAATTATGTTGATTATCCCGATTTTCTTAATTATATTTTGGATATTAAAATGTATCAAGAAGCAAGGGACGGGATGTCCGCTCAAAGTATTGTGATGCTCAGGATGAAAACAATGGAAGAACTAATAGTGATGTTTCCTGAGTATCATAAAGAATGGGTTGAGTTCCTTGGTGGAGAAAAAAATGTGTTCCTAAGAGAACTAATAAGAGGAAAAAAATTAGCTTAATGAAAGTAAAAATATCTGAGATTGACCCCACTGGCGTCCCGCTCAAGACGAAAGATTTTTATATTCCGTTTATGAAAAAAAATGTGGTACAATTGATACATCTTAAAGACGGAACGACAATTAAAGGTGAACCAATGAAATTTAGCAGGTATCTTTTAGAAATTGGTGAATATAAATATATAGTATACCGATCAGGTAAAATAATTTTGATTGAAGATAGTATGAGTTAGTGGTAATTAGAAAAAAGAAAGCGAGAGCCAAACCCATAACAACAATTGAGATGGAAGTGGCTATTGCAACTAAATTTGGTGTTAGAACCAATATTATAGTCCCTAATGTATCTTGGGGACTGGCTGGCATGCATGAATGTGATCTATTCATTATAAAGACGAGTGGATATGGAGTTGAGATTGAAATAAAAAGAAGTAAATCCGATCTACTTGCCGACTTTAAGAAAGGACATAACCATAAGGATAGGTTTAATAGAATCAAAGAGTTTTACTATGCCTTTCCTGAAAGTATGTTGAAGACCTGTGAGGAACTAATTCCCAAAGATGTTGGTATAATTGTTTGTCGAAGAAGTGATTGGGGAAAGAAACTCGTATATGCAAGTTTTCATAGAGATCCAGTACCGATCAAAACCGCAAGGAAATTAACCACTGAGGAACAGTTCAAGGTAGCTCGTTTGGGTACAATGAGGATATGGACTCTCAAAAACAAACTCATTCAATTACAAAAGAAATGAAATACACCATTGAGAAAATGAAAGAGAAATTGGAATATACCGAAGGAAAAACGGTTATTTCAATGAATGGATATGCGTTTATGGATGAAGACGGCGGGTGTATAATAATTGTATATGGTGAGGGCCGTCGAGATGCTATGAAAAAATATTTAAATGAACCTGGTAATATTTTGAATATTAAATATAAATTCGTATATTTGGTAATATGATAAGAATGACAGAAAAAGAGGAATTACAACTTTATAGAAGGTTGTTGATTCATTTACATACCTGTAGATGGACGGGTCATAATGATAGGGTCAATGAAATTCTCGATGCGATCGGCCAATATTCATATGCAAGAACTAACTCCAATGGTGATTGGAGACAGGAAGAAGAGATGGAAATATTAACCCTTCAGGATCTTAAAAAATTCGTGGAATAATGCCAAAAGATTATTGGAATGATTTAGGCTCACAATTATGGCGCACAGTCATTAATAATGGTGAAATTTTCTATCCAGAGGGTCTCAGAGGTAAAGTAGAATATCACATAAAAAAGAATGGTCAAGTCATTTTAAGAAAGGTAAAAAATGGTAAAAAGAAAAAGAAATGATGACATTCTCCATATTGGGATTAATCAATTAATGACCCACACGGGTAAAGTAATCACATTCAATGAAGAACAAATTGAGGGTATTAATAAGATTCGTGCTTGGTTAAAAAATGGTCAGACTTTCTTTACATTAGCGGGATATGCAGGTACAGGAAAAAGTACCTGTATTAAGAAACTTCTTGATGAATATCACGGTGATGTCGTAGTAAGTGCTCCGACTCATAAGGCCAAGAAAGTCATTATGAATATGACAGATAGAGATGGACAAACTCTTCATTCATTACTTGGATTACGACCTGATGTGGATCTAGATAGCTTCAATCCAAATGATCCCGAATTCTCACCTATTGCCGAACCTAAAATTTTAGATTATAACTGGGTAATAATTGATGAGGCGTCAATGATTAATCTTGATCTATATCTGAAGATT
>Ga0315273_10013656_pt1 | contig 10453 bp, 10 predicted proteins | sample YL17G02_0_MG_FD_205753 | JGI IMG/M metagenome (GOLD analysis project Ga0315273, IMG submission 205753) | Sediment microbial communities from Yellowstone Lake, YNP, Wyoming, USA - YL17G02_0 | ecosystem: Environmental > Aquatic > Freshwater > Lake > Sediment | place: USA: Wyoming | collected... | reverse complement strand
TCTACAAGTTCCGGGCGCTGCGCGATCTCGGCTACGACACCAGCCGCATGGCCGCCTCCTGCCCGGTCGCGGAGGAGGCCTTCAATCACCGCTTTACCCACCTGCCCCTATACCCCCTGACCGCCGACCAGCTCGAGTACATGGCCGGCGCGGTGGTAGACGCAGCACAGGCATTGAGGCGGCGGTAGCCGCGCCCAATGTGGGAGGGGCACTAGCGTGCCTCAGGCGCATTCCTGCCCCGACCCGGATTGTGCCCGTTGGGCAGGAGCTTCGTTCACCCTGAGCCAAGCCGAAGGGCTCCTGCCATCTGCGTTCATCTGTGTTCATCTGTGGTTCCCCTCCACCGCTGCCCGCTGCGCGTTGATCGCCCGTATCAGCGCCGGATCGAACTTCGGCCTCCGATCATATGTGTGCAGCCCATTCACCTCTTGCTCGATGTCGTACAACTGCGTATAGCAGAACCCGCACATGCGCGGGTGGAACAGCAACGCCTCCGTCAGCCCCCGGTACCTCGCCAGAAACTCCGCCTCGCTCTTCGGCCGGTCGCCATACCCCCAGGCCTTCTCGTCCTTCTGTCCCGGGTTCCACCAGATGCCGCCATATTCGCTCACGAAGAACGGCTGCCCCCGATAGGGGGCGTCGAACTCCGGGTGGTTCCGCCACGGCGCGCCGCCCTCAGCGAAGGCGCGGAAGTGCTCGGCCAGCACCGTCGGGTCCTGGGTGTAGTCATGGCAGTCGTCAACATCGGTCGCCGCGTGCGTATACCCACTCGTGTCTATCACCGGCCGCGATGGGTCAACAGCCTTCGTCGCCCAGTAGACCGCGCGCAGCACATCGCGCGGCGGCTCGTTCGGAGTCTCATTGAATGGACACCAGCCGACGATGGAGGGATGGTTGTAGTCGCGCGCCACCACCTCCAGCCACTCCGGCAGCACCCGCTCCAACACCCCCGCCTGCGACAGGTCCAGCCCCCAGCTCGGATACTCGCCCCACACCAGATAGCCGAGGCGATCGGCCCAGTAGAGGAACCGCTCCTCGAACACCCGCTGATGCAGCCGCGCGCCGTTGAACCCCATCGCCTGCGACAGCTCGATGTCGCGGCGCAGCGCCTCATCGCTCGGCGCGGTGTAGATGCCATCGGGGTAGTACCCCTGATCGAGCACCAGCCGCTGGAACAACGGCCTCCCGTTCAGCCGTATAGCCGGTCCGTCGAGACTGATGTGCCGCATCCCGAAGTAGCTGGTCACGCGATCCACTACTGCGTCGCCGTCGAGAAGCCGCACTTCCAGGTCGTAGAGGAACGGATCATCCGGCGACCACAGCCGCGCATCGGGCAGCTCGAGGGAAAGGCACGCTCCGTCAATGCTTACCGGCGCGCTCGCACGCGCCACCTCGGCGCCATCGGCGCGCGCCACCGCCTCGATGGTCAGGCCGATCCCCGCCTCCGACACCGGCGCGACGATCAGCAGACGCGGCGGATCCGCCACCAGGTCGGGGATCAGCCGCGCCGGCTTCAGGTGGGCCTGCGGCACCGCCTCCAGCCACACCGTCTGCCAGATGCCGGTCGTCCTCGTGTACATGCACCCATACGACTCCGGCTTGTCCGACTGCTTTCCCGACGCCTGAAGCGGAGAGCGCGTGTCATCGAGCGCACGCACCACCAGCTCGTTCTCGCCGGCGCAGAGCAGCGATGTGATGTCGAAGGAGAACGACGAATACCCGCCCTGATGCCGGCCCGCAAGCTTCCCGTTCATCCACACCGTTGCCGCGTAGTCCACCGCGCCGAAGTGCAGCAGCACCGTCTTCCCCGCCCACCCCTCCGGCAGCGCAAAGGCGCGCCGATACCAGACGCACGGCATGAAGTCGGTCTTGCCGATGCCCGACAGCCGCGACTCCGGCGCGAAGGGCACGATGATGCGCCCTGCCAGTCGCCTCTCTGACACCCATCCTTCCCCCTCCCCGCGCAGGAGAGGATCCTCCTCGAACTCCCACTCGCCGTTCAGGTTCAGCCAATCATCTCTGACCCACTGCGGCCTCGGGTGCTCCGCTCGCGGCAACTCCATCGCGTTCGCCTCCCGCCCGCCTCCGTTCGGCAGGAGAGCCTTGGTCGCCTCTGGCGACTTGCTCCTGCCCTCTGCGTTCATCTGCGTTCATCCGTGGCTCTCTTCGTGCCTTTCTGCCTTTGTGGTATACTCGTCCCGATGGACCGCCAGATGCGCGAGATAGACGTCCTCATTCGCGCCCGCTACTCGCTGCTCTACGTGGTCTCATGGGAGGAGCGACGCGTGCTCGCGGCCCTCCGCGAGATCGTCGTCGGCCAGGACAAGAACTTCTACACCTGGTCCGAAACCATGGGGCTGCGCGATGGAGCGGACTCGCCCACCGCCGGCGCACCCGACAGCCGCACCCGCGACCCCCTCAATGTGCTCGACACCATCCGCTCCAGCCGCGAGGCCGCCGTCTACGTGCTCAAGGACTTCCACGTCTTCCTTAACAACAGCTACCCCCACGCCAGCACCGTCATCCGCAAGCTGCGCGACCTCTCCGACGCGCTCCATACCGCCTATGCGACGGTGATACTGCTGTCACCCGTGCTCCAGCTTCCAGAGGAGCTTCAGAAGGACCTGACCGTAATCGACTACGATCTCCCCGGCCTCCGCGAGCTCGACGGCCTTCTCACCCGCGCCCTCGATTCGGTGCGCGGGCAGAAGGGTGTTGACGCAAACCTGACCGCGGAGCAGCGCGAGCACGTGCTCAAGGCCGCCCTCGGCCTCACCATCACCGAGGCCGAGAACGTCTTCGCCAAATGCATCGTCGAGAAGGGCCGCTTCGAGGTTGACCTCATCGTCGCCGAGAAGCAGCAGCTCATCCGCAAGTCCGGCATCCTGGAGTATTTCGAGGCGAAGGACGATGTCGGCGACATCGGCGGCCTCGAAATCCTCAAGGCCTGGCTGAGGAACCGATCGCTTGCCTTCACCGAGAAGGCGCAGAAGTTCGGCCTCCCCTCGCCCCGCGGCATCCTGCTCCTCGGCGTCCAGGGCTGCGGCAAGAGCCTCACCTGCAAGGCGGTCGCTCACCTCTGGCGGCTCCCTTTGCTCCGGCTCGATGTCGGCCGCATCTTCGCCGGCATCGTCGGCTCCTCCGAGGAGAACATGCGCCGCGCCATCCAGATGGCCGAGACCGTCTCCCCCTGCGTCCTCTGGCTGGATGAGATCGAGAAGGGCCTCGCCGGCGTGCAATCCTCTAGCTACGCCGACTCCGGCGTAACCGCCCGCGTCTTCGCCACCTTCAACACCTGGATGCAGGAGAAGACCAAGCCCGTCTTCGTCGTCGCCACCGCCAATGACATCAGCCAGCTCCCCCCCGAGCTGCTCCGCAAGGGCCGCTTCGACGAGATCTTCTTCGTTGACCTGCCGGCCGAGCCCGAGCGCGCCGAGGTGTTCGAGATCCACCTTCGCAAGCGGGGCCGCGACCCCAAGCAGTTCGACCTCGACCGGCTCGCCGCAGAAGCGGCCGGCTTCTCCGGCGCCGAGATCGAGCAGGCCATCGTCGCCGGCCTCTATGCCGCCTTCGAGGCGGAGCGCGACGTCACCACCGACGACATCGTCGCCGCCATCAAGCAAACCGTTTCCCTCTCGGTGACGATGAAAGAGGACATTGACCTGCTCCGGCGCTGGGCGAAGGGCCGCGCCCGCCCCGCCTCCATCCACGCCCTCGCCGACCTCGAAACCGAGAACGGCAGCGACCTCGACGGACAGACGAGCTGGGTGCAGGCGGGGGCGTGGGCCGGCCGGGGGACCCCTAACGCCGCCCGCTGACCACCGCCGGGTACCGCAGGCTTCAGCCTGTCTCCTCCGCGCTTCTATCGGCGTTTTCCACTCGCGCTGCCTCTTGACACACCTGTTCTTCTCTGATATCATCACAATATCACAAAGCTATCAGGAGGGACCTCCCATGTCCCGCGAAGTGGAAGTGAAGGCGCTGTCGGGGTGGCTGATGTTCGCTCTCGAGGTAGCCCTAGTCGCGCTGATCGGGCTGACCATCTATCAGTTGGCGAGAACCGGGCAGGAGCCGCCGCCATGGCTCATCGTCCGGCTGGTCGCGTTGATCCTGCTGGCCCTCGTCAACGGGAACGGCCTCATCGTGGTCGAGCCCAATGGCAGCAAGGTGCTGCTGCTCTTCGGCAGCTACCGCGGCACGGTGAAGCAAAGCGGCTTCCAGTGGGTGAACCCGTTCACCACTAGGCGCAAGCTGTCGCTTCGGGCGCGAAGCCTAACCGGGGAGAAACTCAAGGTCAACGATCTCGCCGGCAACCCGGTGGAGATCGCGGCGATCGTGGTCTGGCGGGTCAAGGACACCTTCAGCGCGAGCTTCGAGGTGGACAACTACTCCCAGTACGTCTCCATGCAGAGCGAGACCGCGGTGCGCCACCTCGCCTCCTCCTATCCATATGACGCGGAGGATGAGACCATCTCGCTGCGCCGCAATTCCGATGAGGTCTCCGCCGCGCTCCAGGCCGAGCTGCAGGAGCGGTTGGCGAGAGCGGGAGTCGAGGTGATCGAGGCCCGTCTATCTCACCTCGCCTATGCGCCTGAGATCGCCGGCGCGATGCTCCGCCGCCAACAGGCCTCGGCCATCATTGCCGCCCGCCACCGCATAGTTGAGGGAGCGGTCGGAATGGTGGAGATGGCCCTGGACCGCCTTGAGGAATACCAGAAACTCAAGCTTGATGATGAGCGCAAGGCTGCGATGGTCTCGAACCTGCTCGTGGTGCTGTGCAGCGAGCACGCCGTCCAGCCCGTCCTCAACACCGGAACTCTCTATCAGTGACCTGACCAGTGCCTGAGCGCAAGGCCTTCGTACTGCGAATCAGCAAGGACCTCTGGGACGAGCTCCAGCGCATGGCCGCGCAGGAGCTCCGCAGCGTCAACGCCCAGATCGAGTACCTGCTGCGTGAGGCGGTGGCCAAGCGCGGCCGCCGCCTCCGCGACTCGAACTCGGACGACGCACGGGGGAAGGAGGGCTCGTAAAGTGCCGAAGCTCATCATCATCAACGGCGCGCCTTCAGTTGGCAAATCCACTGTCGCACGGCTGGTCTTCGCTCGGCTACCGAACTCGGCATTCCTGGATGGCGACGACGTCTGGCAGATCAACCCCTTCGAAGTCACCGAACGCACCAAGGCTATCGTCGAGCGGAACATCCCCTTCGTCCTTCGCGGCTACCTCGAAGCCGGATACGACTACGTGATCCTGGCTTGGGTGATGCACCAGCAGGCCATCATAGACTGGCTCCTGGACCAGCTACAGGATCTCGACTTCGGTCTTCGCGTGTTCACGCTCATCGCCGAGGAGGAGACGGCCCAGGCTCGTTGGCGCGAGAGTTCGGGACAGCAGGGGACCTCGGAGGTCGTCAGCGACCGGCTACGTCAGTCCCTCGAACTCGCTACCATGAAGATAGACACCACCCATCTCACGCCGGAGCAGGTCGCCGAGCGCATCCTGGCCGCCATCTAGCCGAGGCACACGTCTCCCACGGTGGGCCAGTGTCCAGCCCACGCCGAGCAAAGGGAACGCGCTCCCGGCGCGGCGAACCTCCCCCCACGTGAGCGAGTCCCGCTTCCGCTTCCTGGAGATCACCGGCAGCGTCCGCCGGCCTACGATGGTCCCCGTCGAGGAGGAGCCCAGGGCCGAGCCGGTCGCCCGCGTGCGTTTTCGCGTCGCCGAGACCATCGGCGGACCGGGCGCGGAACTCGGCTACTTCAACTGCCCGGGCGGCATCGCCGTGGATGCCGACAGCAACATCTACGTCGCCGACTCGCGCAACCACCGCATCCAGAAGATCACCCCCCATGGGGAGGTCTACGGCCTCGGCGGCGAGGGGCTGCTGCTCTGCCCCCAGGGCGTCGCGGTGGACCACATGGGCTCGCTCTACATCGTCGAGCAGGGCGCCAACCGCCTCCAGAAGTTCGGCCCCCGCGGCCAGTGGCTCTTCGCCATCGGCGGCCCGGAGGCCGAGCGCCCCCGCTTCGCTTGTCCCACCGCCATCGCCATAGACAGCTTCCATCACGTCTATATCGCCGATACCGACAACAACCGCGTCTGCTGCTACTCCGCCACCGGCAAATGGCAGATGGACTATCACGGCCCTCGGCCGGACATGGCCTTCGGCCGGCCGCAGGGCGTCGTCGTTGACGCGCTCGGCCAGCTCTATGTCTCAGACACCCTTCGCCACCGCATCATCCGGCTCACCCCCGATGGCAAGTTCGATGCAGTCATAGGCCGCCCGGGCCCGCGGCCGGGCGAGCTGGCGGAGCCGCGGGGCCTCTGCCTCGATCTCGACGGCGGCCTTTGGGTAGCGGACGCAGGCAACGATCGGGTGCAGAAGTTCACCCCCGAAGGCGAGCTGGTGTGCTGCGTTCCTGAGACGCCGACGACGAAGCTCGATTTCTCCCGCCCCAGCGCCATTGCCGTTGACCAGCGCGGCAACGTCTATGTCTCCGACACCATGCGCCACCGACTGCTGCGGCTGGTGCCGGTCGGGTGATGGCGGTGCGGACTCGCCTGCTCGCTGACGAGATCGCCTACACCGGCGCGCAGTTGCGCTCGGGCTGGATCGCCGAGAGCGCCGGCATGACCGCAGATGGCGCCGTTGCCTTTCTTGGTCCCTGCGATGTCGCGCCCGAGCACATGGTTGATACGGTTGATCTGCAAGCAGGCGCTCGCATCTACAGCCCGCGGATGGTCCACATCATCGTCGAACATCCCGGCCTCGATCTCGCGCACATCACCACCCGACAGCGCCTCCTCATCGCCATCGCCGGCGAGATCATCAACACCACCCTCGGCGAGCCGCTCATCCGCCGCGAGGGCGACGACCTCTACCTGCGCGACCGCAAGCTCTCGGTCTCGGTCGCGACGGTGTCACCGACCTCCGGCCTCATCCACGCCGGCTTCAACCTCCGCGGCGAGGGCGCGCCCGTCCCCGCCATCGGCCTGGAGGAACTCGGCCTCGATCCTCGCGCCTTCGCCGAGCGCCTGCTCGCCGCCTATGCCAACGAGCTAAGCGGGATCGCGGACGCCGCATCGAAAGTCAGGCCGGTGTTGTAGGGCGGGGTCACCGAACCCCGCCATTGGACTCTTTCGAGGAGGAAGCATGCCCCTTCGGCTAACGCCTGCTATAGCGCTGATCATTGTCGCCGTGACCATCGCCCACGGAGCCACCCCCATGCCCACCCGCGTTGTCCTCGAGAACGTTGATCGTTACCGCGTGCCCGAGCCGCTCTTCGAAGGCGTTCGCGTCATCCTCGCCCAGCGCGGGGAGCCCTACTCGGCCGCCTATATCCAGGGCATCTCCGGCGCGGCCTTTCGCATGGGCGGCCCCTGTCCGTGCGCGCCGACCTGCGAATACGCGATGGGGACGGATGACCTCATCCGGCTGTTGGGATACGATTGCGGGCGGGTGGGGCTTGGCGGCCCTGAATCCAATCCGAAGGCCCAGCTTCCCTCGCTCCTCGCGCGCATCAAGGACGAGATTCGCGCCGGCCGCCCGGCGCTTGTCTGGAACGCCTTCACCACCGCCGAGTTCGACGTTGTCTGCGGCTTCGACGAGGAGAAGCATGAGCTCATCGGCCGTGGCTCCTACAAGGGCCTCGACGGCTACGCCGCCGCACCCGACACTCGCCCGGCAGAGAACGATGTCGCGCCGGCGATAGGCGCCGTCTTCATCGGGAACAAGGTCAAGGACTTCGACGCCCGCTCCGCCGAGATCGCGGCGCTGCGCGAGGCCGTCCTCCATGCGCACGGCGCCTCCGCCTCCATCTTCCCAGGCATGCCCGTCGGCCTCGCCTGCTACGACGCCTGGATCGCCAGCTACCAGCAGCGCGGCTCGCTCATCCGGGCGAAGAGCCGCGATGGCAAGGACGATCTGGGCTGGGTGGCAGCGCAGGCGGGCGACGACTTCTACCCCCTCACGATCTGGCCGAGCACCCGCCAGGCCGCCGCCGACTTCCTCCGCGAGATCGCTCCGAAGTATCCAGCCGGCGCCGCTCACCTGGAAGCGGCCGCCGGCCACTTCGAGCGCGAATCGAAGGCCCTCGCCGCCTGCCGCGAAACGCTTGGCGACCGCAGCAAGCCGCCCTCGGACGAGCAATGCATCGCCGCCGCCGCTCACCTGCGCGACGCCCGCGCCTGCTACTCTCTGGGCATCGAGGAGATTGCCCGCGCCCTCCGCGCCATCAAGTAGGTGCGACCCGGCCTGCCCTGAGCGGAGCCGAAGGGCGGGTTGCCCTCTTGCAGGGCATCCCGGTTACCATGGGGCCCCCTCACCAGACTTGGAGAGGGGGAGGGGGGTGAGGTTCGCCGTTCCCTTCGTGTCTCTGTGGTTCCCCCTCCATCCGGCAGGGGCTTGCCCCGGCCGCGCCGTACCACCCTCCCGGAGACCCACCCATGCCCGACGTCTACGACCCACTCGAAACCGCGCCCCGCGCCGACCTCTCCGCGCTCCAGCTCGGCCGCCTGCGCTGGACCATCTCCCAGGCGGCGCGCTCGGCCTACCACGCGGGTCTCTTCGCCGCGCTCAGGCTCGGCCCCGACTCCGTCGCCTCCCTCGACGACCTCCGCCGCATCCCATTCACCGAGAAGCAGCACCTGCGCGACAACTACCCATTCGGTCTACTTGCAGTCCCCAAGGACGAGGTCGTGCGGATGCACCACTCCTCCGGCACCACCGGCATGGCGATCGCCGTCTTCCACACCATGCGCGATGTCGAGCACTGGGCCGACCTCATCGCCCGCTGCCTCCACATGATCGGGGTGCGCAAGGGCGATGTCTTCCAGAACATGATGAGCTACGGGCTGTTCACCGGCGGGCTCGGTCTGCATTACGGCGCGGAGAAGCTCGGCTGCTTCATCATCCCCACGGGCGCCGGGAACAGCCACCGCCAGATCCAGTTCATGCGCATTTTCGAGACCACTCTCCTTCACATCATCCCGAGCTACGCGCTCGCGCTCCTCGGCACCTTCGAGGAGATGGGGGTGGACCCGAAGACCCTGTCGCTGCGCCGCGCCGTCGGCGGAGCCGAGCCTTACAGCGAAGGCATGCGGGAGCGGCTGCAAGATGCCTGGGGAGTTCCGTTCTACAACTGCTATGGGCTGTCCGAGATGCAGGGGCCGGGCGTCGCTTTCGAGTGCCCCGAGCAACAGGGGCTGCACATCTGGGAGGACTCCTATATCGTGGAGGTCATCAACCCCGATACCGGCGAGCGAGTGGCCGACGGCGAGGAGGGCGAGCTGGTGCTCACCTCCCTCACCCGCGAGGCGATGCCGCTGATCCGCTATCGCACCCGCGACCTAACCTCGATCATCCCCGATCCCTGCCCCTGCGGCCGCACCCACCGCCGGCTCGCCCGCATTCAGGGCCGGAGCGATGACATGTTCATCGTCCGCGGCGTCAACATCTTCCCCCTTCAGATCGAGCGCGTGCTCATGTCCATGCCCGAGGTCGGGCGAAACTACCTCATTGTCATTGATCGCGATGGCTATGTTGACCGTCTCACCGTCCGCGTCGAGCTGACCCCCGACGCCTTCAAGGGTCAGCTCGCGCAGCTGCGCTCCCTTCAGGACAAGATCGCGCACGCGCTCCGCGAGGAGCTACTGGTCACCCCACGAGTGGAACTGGTCGAGCCGGGCACCCTCCCGCGCCAGGAGGGCAAGGCCATCCGCGTCGTGGATGAGCGCAAGTAGGGGCGACTCGGCGAGGCGCCCGCCGGCCGTTGGTTCGCGTCCGTTCGGCAGGAGCTTGCTCCTGCCCGCAGATGAATGAGAGGAACCGACATGATCGAGCAACTCGCGGTGTTCTCCGAGAACAAACCGGGCCGACTGGAGCGGATCACGCGGGTGCTGGCGGAGGCCAACGTGAACATCCGCGCCTTCCACGTCGCCAGCCTGGGCGAGATGGGGGTCATCAAGATCCTGGTGGACAAGACGGAGGAGGCATACCGCGCGCTGTCGGCTTACGGCACCGTGCGCAAGATGCCGGTGGTGGCGGTCCGCACCCCCGATCGGCCGGGCGCGCTGCACACCGTCGCGGCGGTGCTCGCACAAGCGGGCATCAACATCGAGAACGTCTCCGGCTTCGCCATCAGCCGGAGCGAGGCGATCCTCGTGCTGGAGGTCTCCGACGTCCCCGCCGCCGAACGCATCCTCACCGAGGCCGAGTTCAAGATCCTCGACGAAGGCGAGTTCGAAGCGGCGGTGGGATGAGGACCATCCGCAGATGAACGCAGATGTAACGCGGATGGGGGCCTTCGTGAACACCTGTCTCCACGAACTCTTCTCCTCCGTCCAAGGCGAGGGACTGCTCGTCGGTGAGCGGCAGGTGTTCCTGCGCTTCACCGGCTGCAACCTCGACTGCGCCTACTGCGACACGGTCGCGGCACGGACGGAGCCCCCCACC
>Ga0315273_10013653_pt1 | contig 10453 bp, 11 predicted proteins | sample YL17G02_0_MG_FD_205753 | JGI IMG/M metagenome (GOLD analysis project Ga0315273, IMG submission 205753) | Sediment microbial communities from Yellowstone Lake, YNP, Wyoming, USA - YL17G02_0 | ecosystem: Environmental > Aquatic > Freshwater > Lake > Sediment | place: USA: Wyoming | collected... | reverse complement strand
CGGTAGGCAGGGAATGGTGGGATATTGGGTTTTAAGAGAAAAATAATTTAGTAGGATTTTATTTGATTTTCCAGAGGGTTTTAGAAGGGGTGTCCTCGAGAACAATGCCTCTCGAGAGAAGATCGTTTCGGATATCATCGGCTTTCTTCCAGTCCTTATTTTTTCTCGCCGTATTTCTCTCCTCAATGAGTTTTAAAATCTCTTCTTCTAAGAGGCCCAATATTTTTAGCCCATCTTTTTTCTGCCTGTCCATATAAGCCTCAGGCTCTTCCCGAAAGAGCCCTAGAACCCATCCCATTTTTGAGAAGTGGTTAAGGCCTTGTTTCAGTATTGACGCAGTCTCTTCATTCGGGCGGCCTTTTGAAATATCCAAAAGACCGTTAAGATTTCTCTGGAAATCATAGAAATATCCAAGGGCCTGAGCCGTGTTGAAATCATCATCCATGGCCTCTTCGAATCGGGCTTGAAAGGAGTCGATCATCTTCCGTGCCTCTTCAAGGAGGTTAACACCCCCACCCCTGCCTGCGCCGAGGCTTCGGCGGGCAGGCTCACCCTTTCCTCTCCGAGCCAGAGGCTCTTCCGAGCCGGAGGCTGTCAAGGGGGAGGGGATAGAATAGGGTTTCTCATTCGTCAATGTTGAAGGGATTATTCCGATTTTCTCTTTGATTGCATTGAGAGTTGAATAAAACCGATCCAGTCCTGTTTTGGCTTCGATGAGGCTATCTTCCGAATAATCGACAGGGCTCCGGTAGTGATGTGAGAGGAAGAAAAGCCGGAGGACTTCAGGATGCCACTCCTTGAGAATCTCTTTAATCGTTAAGATGTTTCCGAGCGATTTTGACATCTTCTCTTTGTTAATATTTACAAAGCCATTATGGATCCAGTAGCGGGCAAAGGGCTTTCCGGTTGCGGCTTCGGATTGGGCAATCTCATTCTCGTGGTGGGGAAAGATGAGGTCTTTCCCGCCGCCATGGATATCGAGTGTCTCTCCTAAATATTTCTGGCTCATCACCGAGCACTCGATATGCCAGCCCGGCCTTCCTTCTCCCCATGGGCTTTTCCAGAAAGGCTCTCCGGGTTTGCTCGATTTCCAGAGGGCAAAGTCGAGAGGGTTCTCTTTTTTTTCGTCGATCTCGACCCGGGCGCCGGCCTGCATCTCCTCGAGATTCCTTCCTGAGAGTTTTCCGTAATCCTTAAACCTCTCCACGGAGAAGAAGACATCGCCATCCCTCTGGTAGGCAAATTCTTTCTCGATGAGAATTGAGATGAGGTCGATCATCCCGGAGATATGATCCGTGGCTTTAGGCTCAAAAGAGGGTTTCTCCAGGCCGAGCCCTCCCATATCGATGTTAAACTCTTCGATGTATTTCTCGGCGATGGCCCTATAGTCCACCCCCGCCTCATTGGCCCGTTTGATGATCTTATCGTCGATATCGGTAAAATTCCTGACAAAGGTGACATCATATCCCCGGTAGCGAAGGTATCGGTAGATCGTGTCAAAGACAATTGCCGAACGGGCATGGCCAATGTGACAGAGGTCATAAACCGTCACCCCGCAGGCATACAACCCCACCTGTTTCCCCCGGAGTGGGAGAAACTCTTCTTTTTTGCCGGTCAGGGTGTTGTAGATGCGAAGAGTCATAAGCCTACCTTCATCGATTGCGGATTTCGGATTGCGGAATGCGGAATAAAAAATCTGGAATTAAAATTGTTACGGTCATTTGAATTTACATCAACTCTCGCATTTTGAACTTTCATCTTTTTTCAACTGAGAAAGTTCCAGAGCCATTTTTAGACGCTTAATCATTCTCTCTTTACCGAGAAGAGGAAGGATTTTTACCAGTTCGGGGCCTTTCATCTTTCCAGTGATCCCTGCCCGAAGGAGACCATAAAGGGATTTCCCCTTCAGCCCTGTCTTCTCTTCGAGCTGGGTGAGCAGGGATGACCCTGAATCCCCTTCCATTTCAGCCAGACCTTCTAACACTCTTAGAACCGTTTGAAGGGCTTCCCTGTTTTGGGAGGCGACCAAGACGGCCTTCGCCTCTTCCTCTAAAAAGAATTTTTCATCGAAAAAAATACCCAGATATTCCTCAACCTGAGAGAGGATGAAGAGGTTCTCCTTCAGAAGACCGCAGATTTGGGTGAGATATTTTTCATCCAATTGATTGACCGCAATGCCACCCTTCTCAAGATATGGAAGGAGGTATTGGGTGAGCCGATCCTTGTCCGTTTTTCGGATGTATTGACTGTTGATCCATTCCAATTTCTTGCGGGAATGGATAGGAGCATTTCTTGAAAGGCCGGAGAGGGAGAAAGCTTCGACGATCTCCTCCATAGAGAGGATCTCCTCTCCGGAGGGAGAGGTCCATCCCAGGAGGACAAGGTAGTTGAGAAGGGCCTCCGGTAGAAAGCCTTCCTCCCGGTACTGGGAGACCGCTGTGGCGCCATGGCGTTTGCTCAAAGGGGATCGGTCCGGACCGAGGATGAGAGGATGATGAGCAAAAACAGGAGGTTGCCATCCCAGAGCGCGATAGACCAGGATCTGCCGGGGGGTGTTGGAGAGGTGGTCATCTCCCCGTATGACATGGGAGATATGCATCGAATGGTCGTCGATGACACAGGCAAAATTGTAAGCCGCCATCCCATCGGAACGAACGATGATGAAATCACCGATCCCGTCCGAATCGAAATTCATCCTTCCGTGGATGAGATCTTCGAAGACAACCATTCCCTTATCCACCCGAAACCTGAGAACGGGCCGGAGACCTTCTGATTCCATTTTCGAGATCTCCCCTTCGGAGAGGGAACGGCATCTTCCATCATACTTTGGCATCATGCCCCTGGAGAGCTGCTCCTTGCGAAGGGATTCAAGCCTTTCGGGAGAGCAGAAACATTTATAGACTTTTCCTTTGCCGATCAGTTTTTCCGCATCGTCACGATAGAGAGAGAGGCGCTGGGATTGACGATAGGGACCGTTCTGGCCTTCTCCATCAGGCCCTTCCTCCCAGAAGATCCCCAACCATCTGAGGTCCTGGAGGATTGCTTCGATGGAAGCATCGGTCGATCGCTCTGCATCGGTATCTTCGATCCGAAGAATGAATGTACCTCTCTCCTTTCGGGCAAAGAGATAGTTGAAGAGGGCGGTGCGTCCATTTCCGATATGGAGAAGCCCGGTGGGAGCAGGGGCGAAACGAACACGAACTGGTGTAATCATTGGGACCCTTCAATCATACAGATGTGACTAAATCCGAAATAAATCCTAAATTCGAATTTTCTAATTTCCCAAACGTTTATTAAAATCGAATCTGAAAACCCCTTCCTGTGCCTGCCTGCCGGTAGGCAGGGACGGGGATGAAAGATGCGTCTGCTGAAAGCAGAAAAAAGCCAACCAGATGCTGAAACAATACTGAAACAAGTTCAGCACAAGGTTCAGAAGCATGACAAGAGGGTTTGGTTCTGGTCTTTTGTCATCCCGAACTTGTTTCGGGATCTCGGTTTTGGATTTAGAATTTAGGTTTTAAAGCCCCGCCCACAGGGCGGGGTTCTTTACTTTTGTTTGGGTCATTTGTATTTAGAACATTAGTGTTTGTTTCGAAATTCGAACTTTGTGCTTCGAATTTACTTCTTTCAATAGCGGTGAAAGAAAAAGCTTAGCTCTCCTCCACCAGGGCTACGGCGTAGGCGGCAATTCCTTCTCCCCTGCCTGCAAAACCCAGTCCTTCCGTGGTGGTCGCTTTCACATTGATCCTTGACGTATCGATTTCGAGGACCTGAGCGATTTCGTTCAGCATCCTGGGGATAAAGTCCAGGAGTTTCGGTTTCTGGGCGACGATCGTTGCGTCAACATTGAGGAGGTGAAATCCCTTCTCCTTCACCTTAGTCAACACCCTCTCTAAGAGAAGGGTGCTTCTGATGTCTCTATACTGGGGATCGGTGTCCGGAAAGTGTCTTCCGATATCCCCTTCTGCAATGGCTCCCAGAAGGGCATCGCAGATGGCATGTAGGAGGACATCGGCATCGGAATGGCCCTGAAGCCCATAGAGGTAAGGGATACGGACCCCTCCGAGGATTAAGGGCCGGTTGGGCACAAGGGAATGGACATCATACCCGAAACCTACCCTCATCACATTTCTCCCTTCGAATGGGTCCTCATCTTGAGGATGAGATTTGCCAGCATGAGATCTTCCAGCGTGGTAATTTTAATATTGGTGTAAGACCCCGGAAGGATGTGGATCTTCTTCCCCAGTCGCTCCACAAGGGAGGCATCGTCCGTCCCGATAAAGCCGTCCTCCGCGGCCTTGAGGTATGCCTCTCTGATGAGAGGGGCCTGAAATGTCTGGGGGGTTTGAGCCTGCCAGAGAGATTCTCTCTCCAGAGTTTTGAGGACCGTTCCGTCCGGATGGGCCATCTTAATCGTGTCCTTCACAGGCATGGCGATGATAGCGGCTCCGAACCGAATGGCGGACCGGATCGATTCTTCGATCATCTCTTTCGTGACAAAGGGCCGGACCCCATCATGGATGACGATGATCTCCGAATCTACGGAAAGGGCATCCAGCCCGTTTCTGACAGAGTCCTGTCTCCGTTTTCCACCCGGGATGATCTGGGAGATCTTCCGGTATTGAAATTTTTCGATAATTTCTTTCAGGCAGTAGTCCTGATCTTCCTGGCTAACCACAAGGAGGATGGACCGAATGAGGGGACAGGTGTCGAATTGATCAAGAGTATGGGCGAGGATCGGTTTTTCCCCCAGGGAGAAGAACTGTTTCTTTCTTCCCTCCGTGAATCGCTGACCCTTACCAGCAGAGACGATTATGACGTCAGCCTTCATCATTCAATAGATAAAATATGGAATAATGGAATCGTGGGAAGATGGAATAGTGGGTTCAAAAAAATTTTAAAAATGGAGCAATGGCCAATTTTTAATAATCAATCGTTTTTGACAAAGATGTATTTTAAATGAACATTGGCCATTTTAAATTGATGATTTTAATATCACCCATCATTCCAATTTTCCCCGCCTACCGGCCCCCTGCCTGCCGGTAGGCAGGGGGCCGGTAGGCAGGGGGCCCCGACCGAGGGCGGGGCAGGCGCAGGCATTATTCCAACCTTCCTTTAAAATTCGCTGTCCAGGGGGTAATAGTAATCCTTTCCCCTGTTTTCCCGGTTTACCTCCTCCTTTAGACGGGCGAAGATCATCCTTCCGGCGGGCGTCTGAAGGATACTGGTCACAATGACATCAACATTTTTTCCTATCTGCCGCCTTCCATTGTCCACCACGATCATGGTGCCGTCATCGAGATAGGCCACTCCCTGCCCCATCTCCTTGCCCTCTTTAACGATTTTGGCATTCATGTCCTCTCCAGGAAGGACGACAGGTTTCAAAGAGTTAGCCAGGGCATTGATGTTGAGCACTTCTATTCCCTGAAGCCCGGCCACCTTATTGAGGTTGGAGTCGTTGGTGATGATCTTTCCCTGGACCTCTTTGGCCAGCTCGATCAGCTTGGCATCGACCTCTTTGACCGAGGGGTAGTCCGTGTCCACAATCCGGACATCCACATTGACCTGCTTCTGGATGTGGTGGAGAATTTCAAGCCCTCTTTTTCCCCTGGTTCGTTTGATGGGATCATGGGAGTCGGCAATGTGCTGGAGTTCACCGAGGACGAATTGAGGGATGAGAAGGGGACCCTCCATAAAACCCGTCTCAGAGATATCGGCGATGCGGCCATCGATGATGACGCTTGTATCGAGAATCTTGGCGATCCCATCCCGGGGAAGGCTTTTCCCCGTGGGGCCCCAACTCGGCAGATGAAATTCGGCTCCCTTTTTTAAGCCGATCCGGAGACCGGTATATCCGCACACCCCATAGAGTATGCCGTATAAAGACAGGGCGGTCTGTTGTTCATTAAAGAAAAAGGGGGAAAAGATGTTGGAAATAAGATTGGCTAAAATGACTCCAAGGATCAGTCCGACAAAACTTCCTAAAAGATTTTTTAAAGAGACCCTTCTCAACCGATCCTCCATGAGGAGGGTCAGGGCGGAGAGAAGTAGACCCCCGAAGAACCCCCATAACCCCATCTGGGGCGAAATTCCATTTGCAAGAAAGTATCCGCTTGCACCGCAGATGAGAAACAGAAAAAGACGAAGAATCCAAGTGTCCAAATCATTCCCCTCCTTTCGATGAAATTTTTATTGATTTAAAGAAGAGACGGGGGAAAAAGATGCCTATGCCCCAAAGATCGTCTGGATCTCTTTCAGGATGTTCGACTCTTTCACATTCTTGGCGATTGCCAGTTCCTTGACCAGGAGCGTCTTGGCCATGTCCATAATTTTTTTCTCACCGAAGGAGAGCTCTTTTTCTGACCTCAGGAGGTGAAGGTCCCGAAGCACTTCTGCAATTTCGTAGATCGATCCCTTATTGATCTTTTCCATATACTCCCGGTATCTCCGATTCCAGGTCTGAGTATCAAGGGTGATCTCCCTGTCTTTCAATATCCCGATCACCTTCCGGACATCGATCTTCCGGATCACCGTTCTCAGGCCGGCGGATTCTACATTATCTTCGGGGACCATGATGGTCATCCCGTTATCGACGAAGCGGAGGATATAGAAGCTTTGCTCCTTACCTGAAATACGCTTGGTCTCAATGGCTTCGATTACTCCTACCCCATGACCCGGGTAGACTGCTTTATCACCAATATGAAACATAACATTTACCCCCTTCCTCATCATTCAGCATTCAAAGAGGTTATTTTTTTCTCCCGCATATCAGCCTGACTGGTAAAGTGAGAACGGGCAGTTTGGTAAGGTCTCAGGATCCTTCGCGTCCGGCAAGTTTCAATATATCCTCTTCATCAGGCTTCTTTCCCTGAATCAGCTTTCCGATAGAAGCATCCATTCCAAAGATGGTTGAGATCTGAATCTTCCCTTTTATCTCTCCTCTTTCTCCAGGATTTCCAGGCCGAAGCACCTCCATCACATCTCCCACCCTGAGCCCGCTTAATTTGCCTGCATTGATGTAGACCTCTTCCCCATCCACTTTGGCAACCCGGCAGAACCAGTCCAGACGGTCCAATTCCCTTGAAAGGGATCGGCTGAGATCCGAAATCGTCAGGTCAAACGCCCTTCCTTTTGCCTTCTCGTCGGAAAAGACCCCCTTCTCTTTCGTGGGAACGATGGAGTTCTGGGCGGAAAGGGTTTTGAGTATTTTACCGGAGAAGGTATCGACAATTTTCATCTCTATTTTAATAATGGCCGTAGACGTCCCATCCTGATCCTTTGCTCCTTTCGTGGTGAAGACATAGGGACCCGAGAGCTCTCCCAGAACAATGGCATGGATGCCGAAGACCTCGCTGAGCATTCGTGAGATTTTAGGGGATTCCAGGTCGGATGGGGAGACCCCCCTTTTTTCAAGAAATTCTTTTACCATCTGATAGTCAACAAAGAGAACCTGGAAGGACCTTTGCATCATTTCTTTCATCAGTCTTTCGGCCAACCAGTCGCCTAAGGTCTCTTCGGCAGGAGTGGTCCGATCATCAAAGTGGGTGATCACCACCTTCTTCTTTAAGTGGGCAACGGGGGAGACTGAAACAGAGGTTGAAATAGCCTCTTTTTCCGGCCCGGAAAAAGGGGAGAGGGTTGTGGCAGCAGGGGAGGTTCTTTTCTCTTGCTCACCTCGCATGGACGGGGCGGCAAAGGCTTCTTTTTTCGCCAGATATTCCTCCACAGGAATATAGAGATATTTAGGTTGATTCCCTCCTTCAGAGCCCCGGGGATTGAGGACCTTCACATATTCATTCCCGTCGATGACGATGACCTCTTTATCCACCAATTCCTTCATCTTCGCCTTATGAGGTGGCCCCTTTTTAATCGGGAACCAGGGTGGAGTGGAACAGGCGAAAAGAAGGAAGAAGGTGAAAAGTAAGAGAAAAACAGAAAGATAGGGTTTCGTTGCGTTTGATTTCATCTTTTCCTTTAAGCAAACAACTAAGCAAACAACTGAGTGTACCTTAAAATTGTGAAAAAATCAACGTAGAAATCGGAGAAAATGGCTTTTTCTTTTTTAAAATCAATCGGCGAATTTTAAAAAAAGGGTCTTCTCCAAATCGAGTGAATCATATCCAATTTTTTCTCTCCCCCTCTTTGGCAAAGCTCTACCTTTCTTTTCCCCTCATTAGCCTCCGGCCCATAGGGCCTCTGGCCCTGAGGGCAAAGAGGGGTGAGGGGAGATTTTATAAAATATTAATGGAAACAATCTGTTGCGGATTTTTAACTACTGCGGGTGAGAAAGGCAATAACCTTTTGGAGGTCGCCGGGAGTGTCCACACCAATGGGTTCATAATCAACCGGAACAACCTTGATCTTATAGCCATTTTCCAAAACACGAAGTTGCTCCAGTTTCTCTATTTTTTCCAGAGGGGTGGGCTTCATCTTGGAAAGCCGCAGGAGAAAAGCACGCCGATAGACATAGAGGCCGATCGTTTTAAAAACCCTTTTTGAAAAAATACCCCTTTTTTCGACAGGCTTACGGAGAATTTGTTCCATATTAAGATCGCGGGGAAAGGGGATGGGAGAGCGTGAGAAGTAGAGAGCGAAGCCTTTTTGATCTACAACCACCTTCCCCTGGTTGGGATTGAGCCAGTTCTTCACATCCTCAATCCTTGTCATCAAGGTGGACATATCCAGGTTCTCATCTTTCAGAAGAGGGCGGATGGCTTTATCAATGATAAAACCTTTAATCAGGGGTTCATCTCCCTGGACATTAACGATGATCTCGGATCTGAGTTTTCGGGCTACCTCCGCCACCCGGTCGGTTCCGGTAGGATGGTCCGGAGAGGTCATCACAGCCCTTCCGCCAAACTTCTGAACCGTCTCTAAAATCCTCTGATCGTCAGTGGCGACGATCACGTCATCGATCAATTTCGACTGGCGTACCCCTTCGTAGACCCATTGAATCATCGGCTTGCCGAGGATATCGACAAGGGGTTTCCCCTCGAACCGTGTCGAACCATATCGCGCAGGAATAACCGCGGTGATCTTCATAATTCACATTAAATCAGATTCAGAATGGACTGTCAACCTCCGCCATCTACTCTTCCCCTCTCCCCCGCCGGGGAGAGCCTGCCTGCCGGTAGGCAGGGGTTGGGGTGAGGGGGCATCAAGAAATGGAATTGCGATGAGCGGAGCGACTAAGATGTTTGTTTTAAATATAGAGAGCTCTGAAAAACTACTCTTCGCTCTCTTGATTAGAGATTTCCGGACTTTTTCAGAAATCTCATACGATTCCCTTGACAACACAAAATATCGTGGTAGCTTATTCACATAAACAAGAGGGAAATACACGAGGGCGGAAAGTGAACGCTCAGAAAATAGATATGACCCTGACCTGACCTCTACTGTTGTGCCTGGTGGTTCGCTGATGATCAAAAAATATCTTAAAAGGCTGATCATTATTAATAAGGAAGCCATCCTGATGGAAGTCCTTGCAATAAAGGGACTGATTCAACTTCTTATGAAAACCCGAAACACAGATGAAAAGTGGACAAGGGCAGAGAAGAAAGAGATAAAGATGCATCTGAAAAACATAGCGAAGATCGCCCCAACAGTTATCATCTTTTTCCTCCCCGGGGGTTCCTTTCTCCTGCCTATTCTTGTAGAAGCCATCGATCGAAGGAAAATCAGAAGGCTATGAGAAAAGAAGATCCGGGGATATGTTTGATAGGAACCTGTAATCGGTGCCTGGCTTTGAAAATTGACAGAAGATTTTGTTGAAGTGTGGAACCAAAGCATGATCAGGTCTTCTATTTTGGCGGAATTGGGTGGAAAAGGTGAGCGCTGAGAAAATAGACCCCAATTCGATAAAAGGGGATTAAGCTTAGCTACTCCACAGGAGAAAGTATGGTAAAGATCATTGTCATAATTCTTATGATCGTTTTCAATATGTTTGTTTCATTAATGGCATTAGCAGTAGATAAAACTCTGGGAGAACTCAAGAAAGAACTCTTGGGTAAAGAGGTTATTGTAGCTGGTCATGAATGCCCTGGGACATTAGGAGAGGAAATTCTCATAAATTGGTTTTTGGCAGAGGAAGATAATCAAAAGAGTTATAAGATGGCATCAAAGCCAGACACCTTATTTAAAAATCGGAGATTATTAGTTCATGCCCCATATAAACTAAAAGGCTATAGGGGCACTGCTATAGACATAATACCCAGAGAAAATCCTCCTTCTTCAAGTTGGACGCTTTCAACCTTGTGCATTCCGTACCTTGAAGAGGATTCATATTTTCTTCCAAAAAGAAAGCAAAAGACTAAAACTGATATATTTGGAGACCCTATTACAGATAACAGCTTAATACTACTACGTTAAGTAGTTATGAGTCATCAAAGATGACGGTATTACAAACTGGGCATATGCCCCTGTATAACATCAAGCATTTCTGGATCAACCGGCG
>Ga0315273_10013652_pt1 | contig 10454 bp, 9 predicted proteins | sample YL17G02_0_MG_FD_205753 | JGI IMG/M metagenome (GOLD analysis project Ga0315273, IMG submission 205753) | Sediment microbial communities from Yellowstone Lake, YNP, Wyoming, USA - YL17G02_0 | ecosystem: Environmental > Aquatic > Freshwater > Lake > Sediment | place: USA: Wyoming | collected... | reverse complement strand
TCGGTATCGGTGAACGCGAAATTAATGATGTTTTTTTAGCGCGTTATATCAATGAGCCGATTCAAAAATTTCTGGATTTTTATGGCTTTCGCGGGACACGTTTGGAAAATGCTTGCCGTCTAGTTGCCGGAGAGTTTAAGAAACAAAAAGGTCAGAAAATTCCTTTGATTTGGCAGCACGGCGATTTTCATTTTGCCAATATTTTTATTGACGGAGAAAAAATGAAACTTTTGGATTGGGAAAATTTTGGCGAGATTGAATTACCCATGTACGATTTATTCACTTTTTTATCAAGCCGGGCAGGCGCTGAGTTGTCTGCAGATGAATTTGTTAGAAAATTTAAAAAAGAACTAGAAAATTATGCCACTACATTTAGCGTCGACAGATCATTGTTTGAGCCGTTTTATAAGATGCATGTAATTTTAAATTATGTAAAAAAAATTCCGCTGTATGAATCTAATGATTATCGCATTCTTGGGTCGGAAGAAATAATAATTTAACACCGATTAAAATTTTTTATGGGGGCCAACAAAAGAACAGGAATATTTTTCTTTTTGCGGTTGAGCGCGACTTTCATTATTTTATATTTAGTTTTTTTGAAAGTCGACTTTAAGAATTTTTCTTCAGTTTTTTTAAAATTGAATTTTGGTTTAATAGTTATAGCCTTTTTGATTTATGTTCTGCAATTTATCATCAGTACCATCAAATGGCGGCAGCTGGTAAATTTTTTAGGCGTTAAGCTCAAATTCATTTTTTATTTGAAATTGAATTTAATCGGCCTGTTTTACGCCACTATCATGCCCGGCGGTCTGATAGCCGGCGATTTGGTCAAGGGTTACCGGGTTTTCAAAACATCTCAAGATCGCCGCGCCCTGATCAATGCCATATTTATGGATAGGATTACCGGTTTTACCGGACTCCTTTTGTCGATTGTTGCCATTTATTTTTTCGGGGGGGCGGAAGGATTTCCGTATCTTAGAGAGCTGACGGTCATTTCGGCTATTGCCCTGTTTCTATTTTTTTGTTTTTTGCTTTTTTTCGGTAAGACAAAAGCATATTTAATGAAAATGACCGGGAAAATTAATCCCCGGATTGCGAATATTTTGGAGAAAATCTTCGCGGCAGTCAGCGCCTATTTAAAAAATATTCACCTTTTGATTTTAGCCATCGGGATTGGCATTTTAATTTACTTGGTGAATGCTGCTGTTGTCTATGCGTTGGCGGGAGCAGCGGGCATAAAAATTTCGTTCGCGGATATTTTTATCGTGAATTGTTTAGCAAATTTTGCATTGATTGTGGCGCCAATTACCTTTTTTGGTTTTGGCATCCGAGAAAGTTTTTTTGTATATTTCCTGGGTTCTATCGGGCTGGCTAGGGAATCGGCTTTGCTGTTGTCTCTTTCTTTCGGCGTAATTTCTCTGACGTTAAGTTTGCTGGGAGGCATTATTGAAGGCGCCAATTTATTTGTGAAAAAAACATGAATATCTACAATTTTTTAGAAAAACCGAGAGTTTACAATTTCGTTGAGAAAATTTTATCTTTGGGAAATAGAAGTTGCGAAAGGTGCCTTCTGGACTTGGTTCAAGCCAACGAAGAAAATTTAATTCTTGATGTTGGTTGCGGAACGGCGCGGTACGCAAAATTATTCAAGGGGAGGTATCACGGAACTGACATAAACCCGGATTATATAAAATTTGCCGCTCAAAATTACCCAGGAATTTTTGCGGTGATGGACGCGGCCAATTTACAATATCCAGATGGTAAATTTGATTTTGTTTTTAACGTCGGAATCTTTCATCATATGGAAGACGAAACGGTTAAAGAAGTGGCCCGGGAGATGAAAAGAGTCTGTAAGGACGGCGGCAAAGTTTTTGCGATTGAAGCGGTCTATCCTCCAAAATTAAATTTTCCGGGCTATCTTTTATTCAAATTTGATCGCGGAAAGCACACCAGAACCTTTAATCAGTTAAAAAATTTATTGGAGTCGGAAGGCTACCAATTAATAAAAGGAAGCATAGACGGAAGCTATCCTTACAGGCTTTGCGTTTATCGCTACGGAAAAACATGAAAATAGTTTTAATAATTCCACCCGCCAGCTTAGAAAGGTCTTACGGTAAGCTTAAGGATTTTTCGAATCCTCAACCTTCGCTCGGGCTGGCATATATTGCAAGTCTTTTGATGGAAAATGACTTTGAGGTTTCTTTAATTGATGCCTATGTCCAGCAGCTTAATTTGGAGGAAATTTTGGAAACGATAAAAAAAGAAGCCGCCGATATTGTGGGAATGAGCGTTTTGACGACGTCAGCCAACATTGTGACGGGTTTGGCTAAAGAAATACGACGGCGCCTGCCCCAAATAAAAATTATTATGGGAAACGTTCACGCTTCTCTATTTTTTGAAGAAATGCTTAGGAACAATCTGGCGGATTTTGTGGTCCACCGCGAAGGAGAATACGGATTTTTAGAAATCGCGCAGCGGCTTCAAAAAAACCAATCGGTTGATGACGTCAAGGGAATTTCTTTTATGAGAGGATCGCAGGTGATTTCCACGCCGCCGCGACCCTTTATTGAAAATTTGGATGAATTGCCATATCCGGCTTGGGATTTATTTCCCTTGAATAGATATAAGTCGGATCCGCGCACCGAACTGATTCCCGGGCAGTCAGAAATGCAGATTTTGGCGACGCGCGGCTGCCCTAATCAATGCGCTTTTTGTTCTTCCCACACTGAAAAAAGCCTGGGGATGAAGTATCGCATGCGGAAACCAGAAAAGGTGGTAGACGAGCTGGAATATCTTAATAAAAAATACGGCGCCCGGGCATTTTCTTTTATGGACCTTGCTTTTCCGTTGGTTAAAGAGCATGGCATGGCTTTGTGCCGCGATATTATTGCCCGTGGGCTTAATAAAAAAATAAAATGGATGACTGAAGCCCGAGTCAAGCCGATAGACCAGGAAATGTTGGACACAATGAAGCAGGCCGGCTGCGCCAGAATTAATTTTGGCATTGAATCCGGAAATAATGAAATTCTTAAAAGACTTAAGAAGAATTTTACGATCCAGGACGTTGAAAGAGCGGTCGCGCTTACAAACAAAGCCGGCATAGACGCGGACGGAATGTTTATGATCGGTCTGCCTGGAGAGACCGAAAAAGAAATAATGGAAACCATAAATTTTGCCAAGCGGCTTAAAATCCGCTATGCGATTTTTAATATTTTTGTGCCTTATCCGGGCTGTGAATTTTACGAAACTTTAAGTCGCGAAGGTAAAATTCATTTTAACGACTGGTCTGACTTCACTTCTTATCCTACCTATAGCGGCGGCCAGCCCGTTTATGTGCCGGACGGCTTAACTAAAGACGAACTAATGGATTTGCAGACATTAGCGATGAAGAAATTTTATTTAAGCCCGAGGTTCGCTTGGGGCGAAATCAGGCGTTTTAAGCCGGCCATGATTAAAAAATATTGGCACGGATTGGTCGGTATTTTAAGTAAGTAATCAAACTATGTCAGAAATATCAAATAATAAAAAGACGCTTGGTCTGTTTGATAAAAGCGTTTCGCTTCTAAGCTGGGCCTATAACGAAGAGGATTCCATAAAAGAATTTTTAGAAAAAGCTTCAGCTATGATGGATGCAGCAGTCAGAGATTACGAAATAATTTTGATAGACGATGGCAGTACCGACAGAACCTATGAAATTGCCAAAACATTCCAAGATAAAAATCCAAAAGTAAAAATATTCAGAAATGAGAAAAATCTTAATGTGGGCTATTCAAGCCGACGTGCCATTCAGCTGGCCTCAAAAGAGTTCACTTTTTGGCAGACGGTCGATTGGTCTTACGAGATTTCAGATTTGAGGGATTTTTTAGAATGTTTAAAAACTTATGATATTGTCCAAGGCGTCAGAAGAAAACCGGTAGAGATTAAAATGAAATTTATTGGGCCGGTTATTAAACCGTTTGTTACGATATTAAAATTATTTGGCATAAGGCATTTGACAAAACGTTCAGATAGCGTGTCTAAAGCCATCGTTTCGGTAATCAATTATATTCTAATTAGGTTTCTATTTCGTGTGCCTATATCCGATTTTCAAAATGTCACTTTTTATCCGACTAAGTGGATTCAGTCCCTGGCATATGAAGCCAAGAGTTCCTTCGCCAATCCCGAAGGATTAATCAAGGCACACTGGAGCGGGTTGTCGATAAAAGAAGTGCCGATAAGTTTTATTCCGAGAAAAATAGGCGAAGCCAAAGGAACTAAATTGAAAGCCATAACAGCCTCAATTTCGGATATATTCAGGTTGTGGTTTAAGTGGGTAATCCTTGGTAAAAGAAACTTTAGAAAAAAAGGAAAGATTTCAAGGCTCAATCCTAAAGAATGGACAGAGGGAAATCCAGCGAGCTGGTGAGGGCTAAATTGTAAAAAATATGTGCGGAATTTGCGGTTTCAGCGGCAAGCCAGACGAAAATTTAATAAAAAAAATGACGCGTACTCTCTATCATCGTGGCCCTGATGATGAGGGTTTTTATGTTGGCCGAAATATTAATCTGGGGATGAGGCGACTGAGTATTATAGACCTAGTAGGCGGGCACCAGCCGATTTCAAACGAAGACAAAAAAATCTGGATTGTTTTTAACGGAGAAATTTATAATTTCGTGGAGCTTAAAAAGGAGCTTGAGAAAAAAGGCCATGTGTTTTCCACAAAATCCGACACCGAAACTATAGTCCATCTTTATGAAGAATACGGCCTGGATTTCCCAAATAAAATGAATGGCATGTTTGCTATCGGTTTATGGGATGCAAAAAAAGAGCAATTGATTTTGGCGCGGGACAGGTTGGGAGTCAAGCCGCTTTATTATTTTTTCAGAAATGGCAAAATAATTTTCGGTTCGGAAATCAAAGCGATTCTGTCCCACCCGTTTTACAAAAAAGAAATTGACTTTGAATCATTGCACCATTATTTTTCTTTTAAGCATGTACCGGCGCCAAAAACGATTTATAGAAACATTTTCGCCCTTCTTCCGGGAGAACTGCTTGTTTTTAAAGGAGGAAAGATTCAAAAAAGGCGCTACTGGAGTCTGGTTTTTAAAGAGCGCGATTGGCCGGAAGAAGAACTTGGTACAAAAATAGCGGAGATTTTGACCGATGCCGTTAGATTGAGAATGCGCAGCGACGTAACGGTCGGGGCATATTTAAGCGGCGGCTTGGATTCTAGTTCCATAGTCGCTCTCATGACTCAGTTCACCAATAAGCCAATAAACACTTTTTGCCTGGGTTATGAGGATAAATTTCAGAATAAAGTGGCTGATTTTCAGGCGGCCAGGCAAGTGTCTAAAATTTTCAAAACCAACCATCACGAATACATAATGTCTTGGCGGGAAATACCCGAAACTATCGGTCAAATAATCGGGTCCTTTGACGAGCCGTTCGGAGGAGTCATCTCAAGCTATTTCATATCGCAGATTATAAAAAAATATGTCAGAGTGGCGCTTTCGGGAGACGGGGCGGATGAAATTTTTGCTAGTTATCTGTCGCATCGGCTGGCCGGTCCTATTGATGAATATTTTAAATCGGAGAAAAAAGATCTAGCCGGGCTGGGATTCAGTTTCAGTCTAAAAAATAGTGATGCCCTGATTTTGTCAAAAATAGCCGATAAAGAGCCTTGGAAATGGCGGTCGGCCCTGTTCTATTTTAAAGAGCCTGAGAAAAAAGAGCTTTACTCGAATTATTTGAAAGAGAAAACAAAAAAAATAAATTCTGAATTTGTCTGGAAACAATATTTGAAAAATACGACCTCAAAAGATCCGCTTAATAAAATTTTGGAAGCGGAATTAAAAACTTATTTGCCGGATCAGGTGCTGGCTTTTGTCGATCGTCTTTCAATGGCCCATTCAATTGAGTTGAGGACGCCTTTTCTCGATTACCGGTTGGTTGAGCTTACTGCAACTATTCCAGGAGGCATGAAAATAAAAAACGGAGCAGTAAAATATATTTTAAAAAAGGCGGTCAAGGATTTGCTGCCGCAGGAAATTATTGATCGGCCTAAAGAGGGTTTTGTTTTGCCTATTAACACCTGGCTGCATAAAAACATGCAAAAATACGTGGAAAAAACGTTAAATTCTGGGCAGCTTAGAAAACATGGATTTTTTGATGAAAACGTTGTTAAAACGCTGGTTAAGTGCTATTATAATCAGACCGCGAAAAATCTCTACGAATTTAACGAACTTTCCAATAAAATCTGGCTGTTAGTTATTTTCCAGCTTTGGTGGAAAAAATATTTTTTATGAGTAAAAAAAATAAGGGCGAAAGCACAAAATTTAAGAAGATAAACGCCTTAGTCACAGCTGTCGGTGGCGCTATCGGCCAGGGAATAATTAAATCCCTGCAAATGTCCGATCTAAATATTAGGATTGTCGGGACCGACGCCGAAAATCTCGCGGCGGGGCTTTATTGGTGCCAAAAAGGATATATGGTGCCTCGTTCGGACAAAAAGAGCGCCGATTATTTGAAGGCTATTATTTACATCTGCAGCCGGGAAAAAATTCATATAATTTTTCCGGGCATTCCGGAGGAAGTGACCTTTTTTGCGTTAAACAAGAAAGAAATAGAAGAAAAAACCGGTTGCAAAATAGTTGTTTCTTCTTCGGATTTGCTGGACCTGGTCGGCGATAAATGGAATATGTATAAATTTTTGAGCGAAAAAGAGATAGATACGCCTCGTACCTTTCTGATTAGAAAGGATGAAAAAAATATACCCAAATTGATTTCTGAAATAATTAAAAACAATCCTCTACCTTTAATTTTGAAGCCCCGGGGTAGTTATGGATCCAAAGGAGTGAAAATACTAAAAAAATCTGAGGATATAGACACAATCGAAAATCAGGGCGAGGATATGGTTTTGCAAGAATTTTTGCCTGACAACGATGAAGAATATACATGCGGAATTTTTGTCACCGCAGAAGGGAAAAACATCGGTACATTTGTGATGAAAAGGGAATCAAAGTTTCCTTGTTCTACCTACCGCGGCGAGATAGGTAATTTCAAGGATGTTCAAAAAGTTATAGAATCTGTTGCCCAGCACATAAAGCCATTAGGTCCCTGCAATATCCAGGCCAGGAAAATAAAAAACAGGATTGCCGTATTCGATATCAACCCCAGATTTTCTGCCTCCAATTCCATGAGGGCGAACTTTGGTTTTAACGAAGCGGAACTATCGATAAAAGACATGGTTTTAGGTCAGAAAATCAGGCCGATCAGAAATTTCTCCAAAGGCATGGCACTGCGGTATTGGCATGAGTGTTATATCGAGCCAAAAGCGAAAAAATCAATAATCGATTTATCGGGAGAAAAATCAGCATGAAATTCGGAATCTTTTCTGACATTCATTCAAATCTAGAATCCTTGAAGGCTGTTTTAGACGAACTTAAAAAACAGGACGCCGATAAATATATTTTTTTGGGAGATTTCGTCGGTTATAACAGCAGCCCAAATGAATGTATAGATCTGATAAAAAATAATTTCATTCTGGAAGGACGGAATCAGAATTTTTTCGCAGTGCTGGGAAATCACGATGCTAGGTGCTTCGGGCATGAAATGGGAACTTTTTTCAAGGAGGCAGCAATCGCGGTGGAATGGACGAAAAGAGAACTGGCCCCCCAAAAATTGGAATTTCTGAAAAGTTTTCTTTTGGTGCAAAAAATAGAAAATTTTTTTATTTGTCACGGTTCTCCGGCAAGCCCTCCGGCCATGGAATATCTGAAAACCTTAGGCGAAGCGCGTAAGAATTTCAAGTTTTTTAAAGAAAAAATCTGTTTTTACGGCCATACGCATGTACCGGAGATTTATTCTTCCCGCGGCGGAAAGGTCAGCGGGATTCCTTTTTCCGGCAAAATCGCAATCAAACCCGATGTCCGCTATTTGATCAATGCCGGAAGTACAGGTCAGCCAAGGGATGGAGATAGGAGAGCAAGTTGTTGCATTTACGATGAAGCAGCCAAACTGGTTGAGATTTTCAGGGTCGAATATGATTTTAGGATCACTCAGGAAAAAAATTCAAAAGCCGGGCTGCCAGCTTACCTTAATAAAAGACTGGAGAAGGCAAGATAATATTTTATGAAGAAAAAAATGAAAGCGGCTGTTTATATCGGGGAGGGAAAAATTGAATACCGAGAAATTGACGTACCCAAAATTGGCCCCGAGGAGGCGCTTTTGAAGGTGGCCTTTACCGGGCTTTGCAAAACCGATATCAAAAAAATTACGAACGATTTGTTGGAGCCGCCGCGGATTTTCGGCCATGAAATTGTGGGCAAAATTGTCCGGGTCGGCTCAAAGGTAGAAAATTTATTTCCCGGCGAAAGGGTAGCCGTATTCCACCATGTTCCGTGCCTTAAATGTTTCTTCTGTTTGCAGGGATTATATTCGCAATGTAAAATTTACCAGACCATTGATACGACTGCCGGTTTTGGCAAGCCGAGTGGCGGAGGCTTCGCCGAATACGTTAAATTGCCGGCGCTGGTCGTAAACAGAGGAATTATCAAAATTCCCAAAAAGATATCTTATGAAGAAGCGGTTTTTATTGAACCGACAAATTGCTGTCTCAAAGCCGTCGATAAAGCTGGGATAAAGATTAATGAAACGGTGCTGATTCTCGGTCAGGGGCCGATTGGTCTGACCCTGACACAATTAAGTAAATTAGGCGGGGCAAAAGTTGTGGCCACCGATCTGGTTGATTATCGGTTGAGAAAATCGAAAAAATATGGCGCCGATTATATTTTGAACGCGAACAAAGCCAATTTATTGGCCAAGATTAAATTGCTGACCGAAGGCAGGGGAGCCGACAAGAGCATCGTCGCCGTAGAATCAATCGCTGCTATAAATCAAGCTGTTCAGAGTACCCGCCCGGGCGGAAAAGTCATTTTCTTTTTTGATTTGATCAAAGAGAGGGAAATCAATTTAAGTCCCCATATAATATCTCACTTGGAAGTTGAATTGTGCGGCAGCTATTCTTCCGCTTGGGATCTTCATGACATATCAGCCGAGTTGATTTTTAATAAAAGAATCGATACTGCGGACATGATCACTCACATATTTCCGCTCAAAGATCTATCAAAGGCCGTCAATCTGGCGAAAGATAGGCGGCATGTGGATTGGAATAACAAGCGCTTGCTACCTAAGTTCAAAGAATCATTCAAAATTTTAATCAAACCCTAATCCGGATGAGCTATAAAAGCGATTTAAAAAAAGTTAAGCGCATCGATGAGGCCGAAAATTTTCCGGAAGTTGTTTTGATTGATAACAGTAATTGCTGTAATTTACGTTGCTCCATGTGTGATCACAAAAATATGACCAAATACCGGCCATTCCAGAACCTGGATTTTGAATTATATAAAAAAATCATTGATGAAATCGCCATTGAGAATCCAAGGGCTAGGGTGTGGGAAATTTTTTTCGGGGAATCTTTTCTGGTTCCGGATCTGCCGGCTAGAATCAAATATGCCAAGGATAAAAAGTTAACAGATGTCGTTACAAATACGAACGGCGTTTTAATGACCAAGGATAAGGCCAAAAAAGTGATTCAAGCGGGGCTGGACGCGATTTATGTGGGTATAGACGCGGCAAAAGAAAGCACCTACAACAAAATTAGAGTTGGCGGAGATTTCAAAAAGGCCCGGCAAAATGTTTTGAATTATAAGAAATTGTTAGGGCAGTACGGCCGGCCGGAACAAAAAATATTTGTCCAATTCGTGGTCAGCGATATTAACGAAAAGGAAGTTGATGGATTCAAGGGCTATTGGATTAAACACGGTATCAATGTAAAAATTCGTCCCAAGGTCAGCTGGGCCGGATTGGTCGAGGCGACTAATTTGCGTTCTAATGCTGAAGTTCAACGCAAACCTTGTTATTGGCTGATGAAAACTATCAACATTTGCGCTGACGGCGAAGTGGCCTTTTGCTCCACTGATTTGCATTGCCGGGTTAAATGCGACAACATCAAAAAACATTCAATCAAGGAACTTTGGAACGGAAAACTTAAAGAATACAGAAAGATGCACAAAGAATTGAGATTCGGGGAGTTACCTAAATTGTGCCGCGAATGCCGCGATTGGCAGTCGGCCTACGCAGAATTTATCAAAATTTGAAAATTATGAAAAAAATTATTCATACTCAAAAAAAATACGGAATTAGGGAGCAAGCAAAAGAATTTCCCATGATGTGCGTTTTGTCGTTTGTTTACGCGTGTAATTCCAAATGCCCCAATTGTCCTTATAACAATTCCGATATCCGGAGCAATTATAAAGATGCGTTGTTTATGCCCGAAGATATTTTTAAATCCATTGCCAATCAGTGTGCCCAATACGGCTCCTATTTAAGATTATCGGGAGGAGGCGAACCAATGTTGCATCCAAAAGCCGTTGAGTTGATTGAATACGCCAAAAGCAAAGGAGCCAAAATTGGCC
>Ga0315273_10013651_pt1 | contig 10454 bp, 9 predicted proteins | sample YL17G02_0_MG_FD_205753 | JGI IMG/M metagenome (GOLD analysis project Ga0315273, IMG submission 205753) | Sediment microbial communities from Yellowstone Lake, YNP, Wyoming, USA - YL17G02_0 | ecosystem: Environmental > Aquatic > Freshwater > Lake > Sediment | place: USA: Wyoming | collected... | reverse complement strand
CCCGTAGGTCCAGTCGATCCTTTAGGTCCCGTAGGTCCAGTCGATCCTTTAGGTCCCGTAGGTCCAGTCGATCCTTTAGGTCCCGTAGGCCCAGTAGCACCAGTATTTACAGCACTACCTTTTGGACCAGTGGGTCCAGTTAATCCGGTAGCACCAGTTAATCCAGTAGCACCAGTATTTACAGCGCTACCTTTTGGGCCAGTGGGTCCAGTTAATCCGGTAGCACCAGTTAATCCAGTAGCACCAGTTAATCCAGTAGCACCAGTATTTACAGCACTACCTTTTGGGCCAGTGGGTCCAGTTAATCCAATAGCACCTATAATACCAGTGGGTCCAGTAGATCCAGTAGTTCCAGTATAACCAGTTGTTCCGGTAGGTCCAGTGTTTACAGCAGTACCAGGAATACCAGTGGGACCTCTAGCACCAGTGGGACCAACTATACGCCAAAACGGCGAACATGGATTACACCGTAACGGTGAATGTTGATTACATGAATTATACATTTTTAAGACCAGCTATATTTAAATTATTTAAATAATTTTAGATGATTTAAAGATGACATTGTTACGAGATTTATTTAAAGTTAAGAAAACCCAGATAGAAATGATGAAAGATCGTGGATATGATATTTCAGTAGAAGAACCAGTAATATCTGGTGAGTTTGAACTCGTTGATTTCATTAAATTTTATGGTTTAAATGTTATTGAGGAATATAAATATGGAGAATTACTTTCTGATATTTATATTCATAATATAACAAAAACAAAATATATTATTTTGTATAGTGTTACGAGAACAAAAATACACCTCGCCAAGGCTGAAATTGATAATTTCAGCCATCAAATTGATAGTCACGATTGTTCTGGTGGTATTCTTATTTCAACAAATCCTGCAAGTTCTTCTGCTAATAGTATTTTAGCCAGTCTTATTTACCGTAAGAAAATTCAACATTACCTAATTAGAGAACTTGTTTATAATCCAACCAAACATAGTTTAGTACCAAAACATTACGTCTTAAATAATGAGGAGAAACTTAATTTTTTGAAAGAGAATAAAAACGTTTCAATATCTCAATTACCTATTATACGAGTAAAAAATCTACATTTAACAGAATGTTGGAACAAAGATACGCCTGCTCACGGAAGTTGTGGTGATCCTATTGCAAAATATTATGCAATGGACGTTGATCAAATAGTTCAAATAACCAGAGATAACTTTGCCGAGACCCTTATTGTTGATACATATAACATTTTCAGACGTGTTGATAATGTTTAAGGTTTGATAACTAAACACTGGAGAGGATAAATTTCTTTAGTATGTTTTTATTTTTATGCTTATTATTTGTGAAAACTTGTTTTGTATTCCAACTGAATCCAACTATTTGGTTTTGAATTAATAGATATACGAAATCTAATAGTTTCTTAATATCCTTAGTCTTATCCCAATACAATAGGACGATATTGATATCATGTTTCTCATTAACAGATTTTAATATTGTATCAACGTCCGAAGTGGTATCATTAGACTTGATTCTACTTTTTGTAAAATTTTGTATAAATATATATTTATTTGTTTTTATTGAATACTTATTATCTATTGTATAATCCCACTTTTCAATTTGGTTGCTTAATGATACTAAACTAATATTGTCTATAGTTAAATTTCCATGATATAATCCCAAATATACTTGTCCCATATAAATCGCTATAAGTATCTGAAATAAAATAGGAATGATATCGGTATCTATGTTTATTTTTTCGGTGTCTGTATGTTTGATATATTCAACTATTGTGTGATTTTTGTATTGAAAATGTGTATATTCAAAATGCGGAATATGCTTTCTTAACTCATTTATATTACGTCTAATATCGAATTCTTTATCTGATATATCTCTGTATGATTTTAATTGTATAGTTTTGATATTTACTTTATTTTTAGTTAAATTACATATATATTTAGCGTTATCTCCAATTGTTCTGTCAAATGCAGATAATGATGCATAACTATTTGGTATTCCAGTTTTATAAAAAATTACATATCTATTAATGTTAAATACTGTTTCATATATTAACATTTCGTTGTTATTTTTTCGTATATAGTCAATACCCTTTTCTAGAAATAGATCTGTAACGTAACGTTTATATGAATCTGATATTTCGTACTTATCTGGAATCTTCTTATCTTCTATTATGATTTCATCTTTTGTGAATGGCGGTATGTCTAAAACATTCTTTATTTTCATAAAGTCATCAAAAATACCATAATATATAATATTCTTAATATTTTCGTAAAGTATCTTATCTAACGATTTTAGATCAAGTGACGAAAAATGGAAAAAAAGAGGGGCATTGTTTGTTGATGGATCGTACCATATTTCCATATCCTTTTCTTTAACTACTGCATCGTGCGCATTGAGAAATGCGATGATTAGTTGAAAATAACCTCTATCCATACAAAATGTATATCTTAGCTGGACGAATGTCTTTTGACGGTGTAACTTATAAATGTAATAAATTCTATTGATAAGCATATACATTACACATATGCCAGCATCTGTTAGATTAGACTTTATTACAAAATGTTGATTATCTACAATCGAATAATATACATTTCCAAATTTTGTCATATCGTCAATAGAATTATTTTTATGTATATTGTATCTAACTTTAGACGTATGAACATGAAAATGATCAGGAACGGATCCTTGCAGTCCTGCATTTATAAATAATAAGTCTGGATTATCCTTTGCCAGTATTACTAGCTTTTTCAACATAGTAATATTATAGAATATTACCTCTTGTTCTAAATGTGATCTTGATGTTATAAGCGAGGTTCCGGCAAGTCTGTTAACATCCTCAGTTTGAACAATTAGCAGATTATCGTCAAAACATACAGGCATATTTCTTAAAGATTGATAATTAACCTTATTATGCATACTTTGTGGTGCTGTTATATAATCCTTTACTTCGCCCACTGCACACAATTCGCAATAACATACCTTTTTATGACCATCTCTTACCGCATTAATTAAAGATGTTCTTGTTGCGGGATCATTTAATGTTAATTCTTTATATACGGTGTAAATATTTTTATTTACGAGAGATAAATGAACCTTCGATAAAGACAGTGGGTTTTTTGATATATAATAGTTACTGTTAATATCATTAGTGTCGATTAAATCAGATTTCGTAGTAATTGAAGTCAAAATCTCTTTATTCGCTAAACGACTGCATCGCATTTTATAATTGAATATTATTTAAATTATTGTTATTTTACAAAACAGGGAGCATTTAAGCAGCCTTAAAACATGTTTGTGAAAATCAACAAAGACAAAGTCCGCAAGACTATTTGCAATGAGTGCAAGGAAGTTGGACATGCATCACCGAACTGCCCGTATGACCCATGCACCATCTGCGGTTCCCAAGGTCATTGGAATATCGTCTGTCCTCAAGCTGTTTGCATTGCATGCAAAGAAAATGGACATAAAAGTTCAATGTGTAAGAACACGGATCCTGCGATTCTTCGCTATTACAACACTGGATTCTTCCTCGAGCAGCGTCATTCAAATGCAGAAATCTTTGGACCAACCAACGTATCAAAGATACTTACACCTCCAAATACACCAGATGATATGGTACTTAAAGCGAAGGTCATTGACATCATAATGGCGCCAGACGTTCCAGTAGCACAGACTGTTTCATCTTACGTTGATTCTCACGGTTGCACGCACTTCATCTATCACGAGTCAGTGTGTGTTTAAATAAAATATTAAGTTACTAACTTAATATTTAAAGATAATCCTAATATTTATTTTAGGATTATAAAATGTCAGATATTGGTATTTTAGATCCTAAAGGCAACTATTTAAATCCACTTACTGGAAAAATATATTCTGAAAAATACAAAGAATTAGCCCCGTCATGGGAACGTCTTCCTGCCTACTCTAACCCTAAAAAAATAATAAGTAGTCTACGCAAGAATAAAGTTACGATCGTTGTATCCGGAACTGGTAGCGGTAAATCCGTTCTGATACCAAAATATCTACTTCACGTTTTTAATTATAACGAGAAAGTCATTATAACCCAGCCTAAGACAAGTATGATAAAGAATAATGCACCATTTAATGCTATGTTACTCGATGTTGAAATTGGAGAAGAAGTGGGCTATAAATTCAAAGGTTCTGATCCGAAAATGGTTAGCTCCAAGACTAAACTTCTTTTTGCAACTGATGGAACTGTTGTTCGTATGATTATGAACTGCCTCGAAGATCCCGATAAATTTGAGTATTCTGGAGTTATTGTTGATGAAGCTCACGAAAGATCAGTTCAAATTGATTTTCTTCTTTATTTGCTTAAAAATCTTTTAATGGTTAAACCAAATTTTAAAGTCGTTATTATGAGTGCAACTATAAATGAAAAAATTTTTGAGTCATATTTTGAGATATTTAAACCAGAGCTTATAAATATAAGCACAAAACCAAATTATAAAATAGAATCTATCTGGGAATCACACCCAATACCTATATCTGACTATGTTAAAAAAGGCTTTGATATTATTAAAAAAATCATTAAAGAAGATAATATAGATGCGGACGGTCCTCATGATATTTTATTCTTTGTTACAAGTCACGCAGAAACATTAGAAGTTTGCAATCTAATCAATAAAACATTCGCCAATGTATATTGCGGAGAATTATATTCTGGATCTATAGATCAAGAATATGTAATAAGTGAATTTAAGTATAAAGATACTGGAAAAACGCGAAAAGTGGTTGCAGCAACAAATGTTGCAGAAGCATCTATTACTGTTGATGGTCTCAAATTTGTAATAGATAGTGGATTGGAACTAAAGTCGTATTACGACCCAAAAGTTAATATGAAAATTCTTGATAAACAATGGATATCAAAAGCTCAGGTTCTTCAGCGAATGGGACGTGCTGGACGAACAGCTCCTGGAATTTGCTTTCATTTATATACTAAGGATATGTTTGAAACTATGAAAAAATATCCTGACCCAAGTTTAGCAACAAGTAATTTAACTGATGAGGTATTAGAGTTACTTTCTCTTGATATGGTTAAGGATGTTAAATCCGTCAGAACTATTTTAAATAATTTTATAGAGCCTCCAACAACCGATTCTGTTGATTATGCCTTAATTCAACTAGTAAAACTCGATTTAGCCGATTTTGATAAAATAACCCCTCTAGGTGAAATTGTTTCGGAAATAAACATGGGTTCTATGATTGGAAAAACCTTATTTACAGCATACGTTCACAATTGTTTAATTGAGGTCGCAATGGTGGTTTCACTGCTTGATAAATCTAAAGGAAATATTCGTGGTATATTTAAACCTCCGACTAAATCATTTGACGAAAAAGAATATCAAAAGTCAATGAATAATTATAATAGGGTGAGACTTCTATTTGCACATAAAACTGGCGATCATGTATCGTTATTAAAAATTATGTTGCTTTATGGAATATCTGAAGATAAATGGAAATTTACAAAAGATAACTATTTAAAATATAATCTACTTGAGGATGCAACAGCTAATATTGATAAAATAGTGAGGAGTGTTAAACATTCTACTGATGTTAAACCGATAAAAACAAATCTAACCTTAATTGAACGTGTTTTATTTTCATTCGCTTATGGATTCGGATTTAATCATGCGTATGAAACAAAATATAATTCATATAGCACTATCTTCTTTAAAATTAACAATATAAAGATTAATAAGGATTCATTTCTTCTGTATAACAACCAACTTCCCAAGAATATTGTTTTCAACGAGTTATTCAAGGGTTCCCCACGATTGGCTGAATTTAATATTGTGTCGTCTATTCCTGCTGAAGTTAATACATATTTAAATAACTTTGTTTAGATTAATATAAAATGGCAGTAACCAAGATACGAAGCCCGAAAACTGGAAAACTAATTAAAGTTAACGGGACAACATATAAAAATCTTGAAAAGGATGGATATAGTTTATCAAAAACTCCTCGCGTTCGTATAACAAAGATGGTTAAAGTTTCGCCTAAACTTAGAGATGCAAGTAAATCCAAGTCTTCTTTCAAAACTGCTAACACGCGAAAGCCAACAAAACGTACTTCAAAACGAGCTAAAAAGAATGAACCACGCAATTCACCAACCAGAGGATGGGCTACATTATCCCCACAAAAAGGACGTGATCGTCATCTATTGAAACGTAAATGCGGTGATAAATGCTTTTTAGTTCCAGAAACTGAAGCCTTTCCTATTTGTTCCAAGTGCAGCACAAAGTCTGGAAAAGTTTCTTGTACATGTAAAACTGATTGTCGTGCGATAATCGCAGCAAAAGTCAGAGCGAGTGAATGGAAATATGAAAATGTTAAAAAGGCAGCTGAAAAAATTAGCAGAAACTTGAAATGTTAGGATTTCTTTATAGATTAAACAATTAATATAATTTTGACAAACCGACATATAAAGATATTTTTATTTTAAAATGACTGATGTTACTGCTGGCATAGTAACGTATTATTACAAAGATCAACCAGAAGTTCCTGTAAGAACACCGTGTCGGATATCAGCGATTTATCATGATGATCTTAATATTATTGATGTACACAATTTTGTCCTCGATAAATTTAAAGTAATGCTTTATTCCGATCAAGATACACCAGAAAATATAGAAAGGGTATGCCTTAAATATAAGAAAGAAGTAATTCCATATCTTGATTTATATTATAAATTAAGCAGAAAGCCTAAAACTATATCATTTATGTCTAAGAAAATTGACAAAAAGGACATATGTTCAGATGTTGACGTAAAATTACGGTTAAAGACTATTAAATGTTTTCTTGCTATTTGTGAAAAACATATTGTCGTCGATGTGTTACATGATGTAGATACTTCAGATCCTAACTGTCCGAACTGTAAAACTATACTTGACGATGACGGAAGTGGCTTACAGATATGTGAGAAATGTGGTTATGAAAAAATAGGATTCAATATTAACGATACGATGAGTGATCACCGTAATAATTATCTTGACAGAGAAAATTTTACAAAAGCCCTTGAGAAATATCAAGGAAAGATTATTCCGGAAAAAGAAGTCATTGACGAAGTTATGAAACTCCTTGATGTTTATTTCACGTCATATGGAATGGAATGTGGTGAAGAAATACGAAAGAAACCTTTGAATAAAAGAAATCGTAAGAATGGAACCTCAAAAGAACTTATGTATCAAGCCCTCAGTGAAATACATCGCCCATTGTATGATTTCGCAAATTATTTCTGTTATATATATTGGGGATGGACGTTGCCTGATGTTTCACATTTAGAATTACAAATCATGAAAGATTATGATTTAACACAAATTATATTAGATGATTTACCAAAAGACCGTAAATCAAGTTTAAATACACAATTTAGATTGTTAAAACATTTAGAATTAACTGGATATGCATGTTCTACTGATGATTTTAGGATTATAAAGACTCGTTCTATTATTGAACAACATGATGAGTTATGGGGTCAAATGTGCAAAGGGGTCGGTTTAAAGTTTATTAGAACTATATAATTTTGAAATAAATGTTTTATTTCAAAATTGAATCGGTGTAAATGTTCCATTTGGGTTGAATGTGTCGTTTTCTATTTCATCTGAGAATATCAACACTATAACAAATATAATAGCGATCACGAGAATGACAATAATAATGATAATGATAATAAAATAGGCTTCCAATCCATCATTAACTATACATACACTATCAAGACATTTTCCGTCTACGCAGTCTTTATTACTGAAACATTCTGCTTGATAACAGGAGTTATCTTTACACACCTCTCCAGACTCTAAGAAACAATTGCTTTGAAATTCATTTGTACAATAAATTGCTCTACAATAATTAACTTTATCAATATAACATATTTCAGAATATAAACAATCAACATCCTCCTGACATGGATTTCGTAATCGTCCATTAATACATACTTTTCCATTAACATCAGCAGTACATTCAAAATACGGGACCATAGTAAAAACGATTGGTGCGGATGAGTCTCGATTACCGCTTGAACATGAATTGGAATTTGAGTTAGTAACTCCCATAATAGTACCACCGCATGGATTAGTATAATCATAGCATGTATTTACGTAGTTTTTTCCTTTATTTGTTGCTATTTTAAATTTACTTCCATTTCCACCAATGTCATAATTTAATATATCATTTCCCACACCAGTCTCCTTCGTAAATCTATAAATTGCATTTTCATAATTACTTTGCGTTAATACACTCCCTCTGAGTGGGTTATTGCATTTTCCAATTGTTTCTTCAACATTAACTATTAACAGATCTGGTTCTCTGTCTAAATTTGTTTTTGGCGAATATGCAGATAAAATGATATCTGTGTTATATCTTACCTCTTCATTTGTTAGTTCAAAATTCTTATCGTAAATAATAAAGGGAATAGTATCACCTATTTTTACATCTGATTGGATCAACGTATTGGCGGTTAAGGTGTTATCTTGATTGCAATAATGCACATAATCCAATTTAAACCCCGTGGCGCATTCCGGTTTTAACATTACTATATCGCCATATCTGACGGATGTCATTTTGATTAACGAGATAATTGAATTAAAATTTTGTTTTAATTCAAATAAAATGACCTCAAAAATGGAAGAGAAAATGAAATTGGCGATTAAGGATTATATTGACGATAAACATAGAGATGTCGCTTTAAACATTACAAATATCTTTATCTGGGGATTCGGTAGTGGAGTCGTATTTGCCTACACAAATTTAACCCCATTTTTAATCGGTCTAGTTGTTGGTTATGCCGTTGCAAAGAAAGAATTTACGATAGTAGACATTTATATCGTTAAAATTGTGTCATTGTTAACCTCGTTTAGAAAAGAGAACCCCCAATAAATCTCTCCTAAAACGCGGACTTAAAACCGGGATATGAAAATCTCTTTTATAAATTAGGGTTCTATTTTCCCCGTTTTCCCAATTTATAAAATCAATTTTAAATTAGAAAAATAACTAAACGAGAATATTTATATACTAAAATGGATACAGGAATATTCGTAATTCTTACCCTACAAAAATTATTCGAGGCAATGAGTAAAAACGACAACCAGCAAGTTTTTAATTTATTATACAAACTTGGACTGCAACATATGCTCGTTGAAGATGTAGATAAGTTTTTAAAACGTATATTAACATATGCAGCGGATGTTGCATATGATAGTAGTGGTATTATAGAAGTATTAATATCATACTGCCGTCGTGATGATGGTGGGATACTTTCACCAATCTCACGATTATTTCAGGACGAGTCTATTGATGATAACGTGTTGATATATACACTTGCAAATTATAGATATATAACGTTTTTCGATATTATGTATGAATATGTGAGATACGATAGAGATTTTAATCTTATTATTACATTCGAGCGTATTCATAATATATTTGGACCACAAGATACTGGTGTGTATCATTCTATAATGAATGATGCTAAAGAACAAGATAATTCGGTGGTTGTATCATATATTAAGGGGTTATTAGGGAGAAAGTCTGAACCACTTCAAAAACCCGAATGGGTTGACAATTTTACAAATTACAAAGACTTACCTCATGAAGAAGATATAATAAATCCATTCTATATGTATGATTTAAGTACACCGTCTCATGATATTATTCTTGACCTTATGTCAGAAGGACTTGAAAATAATCCAAATTATGAAGAAATTAAAGCTAATAATAGTATAATTATAAATATAGCAACAACAGAAGAGAAAAAAGAATTAATACGTCCATATCTAGAGAATAAAACATTAATGCAGCGCTATGATGATGTAACATTGTTTAGAATATACGGACCAATAAATCCGGTATTGGAGGCTGGACTTAGTTTATCAACACCATTAAGTGAATTTAGAATGCTTACCGATAATACATTTAATTCAGTCGAATCAAGCACAGGAGTAATTATAAAGAATCCCGATTGGTTTATCGGGTATTGTCAAAATTGCTATCAAAAAATCGAAAAGCGGTGTTATGCTATCCGCATTCCACGTATATATGGTGGATTTATAGGGTGTTTTTGTTCAAAAAGATGTATAATAAAAAATGATGATTATTTTGATATTGAGAAGGATGAACCAAATGAAATACAGTTGAATATGATAGAATTACTTGAGAGTGATTTGGTTAAATATGGAATTCAGGATCGTATATATTAACATAATTAAATTGTTGACGTCATTGGTCTATTTATAAAATATTTAGATGTTTTTGTATTTTTTGATGCGTTTGATGGTTTATACGGGTATTTAATTTCATTCCTGTTTTTTCCCGAACGTGGAGTTTGAGGTCGTGGCGTTTGAGGTCGTGGAGTTTGAGGTCGTGGAGTTTGAGGTCGTGGAGTTTGAGGTCGTGGAGTTTGAGGTCGTGACGTTTGAGG
>Ga0315273_10013650_pt1 | contig 10454 bp, 9 predicted proteins | sample YL17G02_0_MG_FD_205753 | JGI IMG/M metagenome (GOLD analysis project Ga0315273, IMG submission 205753) | Sediment microbial communities from Yellowstone Lake, YNP, Wyoming, USA - YL17G02_0 | ecosystem: Environmental > Aquatic > Freshwater > Lake > Sediment | place: USA: Wyoming | collected... | reverse complement strand
GGTAAGAGCCTTACTCAACCTCGGCCACACCTTCGGTCATGCCCTTGAATCCGCCACCGGCTACAGCAACCGCCTCTTGCATGGCGAGGGCGTGAGCATCGGCATGGTGCAGGCCTTCCGATTTTCGGAGCGCCTTGGCTATTGCAAGATGGGTACGGCAGAGCGCGTGGCCAAACACCTGCAGGGCGTGGGGCTACCCACCCACATGAACGATATCGCGGGCCCACTGCCATCGGTTACCAGTCTCGTGGACATCATGCGTCAGGACAAGAAGGCGCAAGGCGGCAAACTGACCTTCATACTGGCGCGTGACATTGGTGATACATTCATTGCGAAGGATGTGAGCAATCACGCGGTCATAGAATTCATGAACGAGGACTTGAAACGAAAATGAGTTTGGATTTGGCAATTCCCGCCCTGGCAATTGTGTTTCTTCTCCTGATGTCGGCATTTTTCTCAGGTTCGGAAACAGCTCTCACCGCCACCTCCCGGGCCCGCCTTACTGAACTGGAACGCCGCGGCAACAAGCGCGCCTCCATCGCCCTTTCGCTCACCAAGATGCGCGAACGCCTGATCGGCGCCCTGCTGCTCGGCAACAACGTGGCCAACATCACAGCGTCTGCCATTGCGACCGCGGTACTTGTAAAAGCCTTCGGTGATACCGGCGCCGTAATCGCCTCGGCCGCCATGACGGTACTAGTGTTGATCTTCGCCGAGGTGATGCCCAAGACCTACGCCATTGTTTATCCCGACCGTTTTGCGTTGGCCGTGGCACCCGCCGTCCGCATACTGGTGGCCACCTTCGGACCTTTCGTGATATCTGTAGAATACATCGTCAAGAAAACCCTGGGGCTGTTTGGCGTCAATGTATCGAAGGCTGAGAATATCCTTTCGGCCCATGAAGAATTGCGCGGCGCCATCGACCTCCACCACAAGGAGGGGAGTTTCGTCACCAATGACCGTAACATGATGGGAGGCCTGCTGGACCTGAAGAATCTCGAAAATCTCGACGTCATGGTTCACCGCACCAAAATGACCATGATTGACATATCCGACGACCCCGAGAAAATCATCAAGCAGGTCATCAAGTCGGGACACACGCGCATTCCCGTGTGGAAGCACAAGCAGGACAACATCGTAGGCATCCTGCACGCGAAGGATCTGTTTGCAGGCCTGCAGGAAGCGGGCGGCGATGCCAGCAATCTCATCATCGAAGATATCATGGGAACGCCCTGGTTCGTGCCGGATACAAGGCCCCTCGAAGACCAGCTCAAGGCGTTCCTGCGCCGCAAGACCCATTTTGCCGTCGTGGTGGACGAGTACGGCGAGGTGCAAGGCATGATCACGCTTGAGGACATCATCGAAGAGATCATCGGTGACATCAAAGACGAGCACGACCATGTGACGGTGGGCGCCAAGCTACAGCCGGATGGATCATACATCATTGACGGCTCGGTACCTTTGCGTGATCTCAATCGCGCCTTTAACTGGCACCTACCCGATGAAGAGGCAACCACTCTGGCGGGCCTCGTCATCCATGACGCCCGCACCATTCCAGAGGTGGGCCAGGTCTTCAACTTCCACAGTTTCCGCTTCGAGATTCTCAAGAAACGCAAACATCAACTGGCCTCCATCCGCGTTACTCCTGAAGGCAACATCTGACCTGAAAACACCGACTAGCATGGATCATCGTAAGGTTGACCCTGTAATTGTCGGTGCGAGCTTTGCTGGTTTATCTATGCCTTATCTATGCCAGGGCGAGCACATGGCGTAGCCTTAAGGCAATCTTCATTGAATCAAAAAGCCGATCCAGGAGCGCGTCTCCAGACAACTGATACGGCTGGCCTCATGCGCTAGCCGGTGGATGAAGTGAACGGCGCGGGCGTTGAAATCATCTGCAACCGAAAAATGGAAAAGGCATCACCTGGGGTTGGCGTCATCGCGCTTGTACAATTCAAGTTGCAGACACTCTACCTCGAGGGTGCAGATGGTGCGCATTCAATTGTTGACAGATTGTTTGGCCTTGGGCGCAATTGAAAGTTCCTGACATGCGCTGAGGTCGGGTAGCCTGAGTTAACCTGGGCAGTCCTGACCTGTTGAACTGTTTTCTGGATACCCGTCTCGCCCGTGGCTACCTCGCATGGGTGGCTCCTGCTCCGGGCATTTTCCAGGCAGGCTTTGCAACCAACGCCACTGTCAAATCCGATCTCAAGGCCTTTCATTCATACACGCAAGGCAACTTTGGTCTTTCCCGAGCCTCCGTGCACGAGCGCCTCAGCGGCCTTATTCTCTGCACTGGGCCCTTCAAGAATTTCACCGCACCCAATTTCTTGCTGATCGAAGATGCAGCCGGACATATTTCCCTCTCATGGGAGGTGGCAAAAAGCTCGCTTTCCGCCATGACAGGCGCACCGGCCAGCTGATCGCCGACCACTTGCTGCGTCATGGCCTCCCGCCCGATAAAGTGCTGGCTCAGCAAGCCCCTTCTTCATCGCCAAGGACATCTTGGCGCAAAGCCATGGACGCAGGTCCATCCAATTGGCTATACAATCTGATGATCGGCACATCTGCCATGAGCTGGTTTGCAAGCTAGGTCGACTTCCACAGGCGCAAGCGAGCCTTGTGATGGCAACGGAGATGCAAGGCTAATGGCTGCTCAAGACTCCCCTTCTCTCTATGATCGGCTCGCGAGGCGAGCATGGCGAGGGGTGTGAGGTGCAGCAACCGATTCTGACATGGCGAACATGCACTTACTTCGCCCCCGCTAACACCTCTATCACCAGGGCATGTACTCGCTCCTTCAACTCGTGGGCGAGGACCTGGTTGATCATGCGGTGCTGCTCAACCCGCGACTTGCCCTTGAAAGCAGGTGCGGCGATTTTGACGCGAAAGTGGCTCTCACCGTCGGGCCTTGCCCCTGAATGGCCATGGTGCTGCGCGGATTCGTCTACAACTTCGAGAAACGTCGGCGACAAGGCCTCGTTCAGCTTGCTTTCGATGGTTTTTCTAACCAGTCCCAAAATCATTTTGCGTCCAGTACGGGTTCAGGGTTGCGACTTTCGTTTCATATCCCCATAATAATGCCCCATGAAACTTGATTCAAAATATTTCGACAAAATTCGCATCAAATCCGGCCCCAGCAAGAAGGAACCGCCTGCCCCCGTCATGTGCGAATGGGCCGGTTGTTCCAAGCCCGCGCGCCACAAGGCCCCCAAGGGCAGGGGTGCCGAGGGCCAGTTCTTCAATTACTGTACGGCCCATGTGCAGGAATACAATAAGACCTATAACTATTTTGAAGGCATGAAGGATAACGACGTGGCCGGGTTCCAGAAAGATGCCCAGACCGGCCACCGGCCCACCTGGAAACTTGGCCAAAATGCCGCGTCCATCAACAACGCCTATGCCAATATCAACGGCGTGCGGCGCAAGGCGCGCAATGTGAATGATCCCTTTGCCATGTTCCAGCAGGCCCAGGAAGCCGTCAAGCCCACCCGCAGCCTGCGTCGCGGCGAGCTCAAGGCGCTGAACACGCTGGGCCTGGATGAAAGTGCAACGGCGGAAATGGCAAAGAGCCAATACAAGACCCTGGTGAAGCGCCTTCATCCAGATGCCAATGGCGGCAGCCGTGAAAATGAAGAAACGCTGAAAGCCGTCATCCATGCCTATGACACATTGCGGTCCAGCGGTTTCTGTTGAAGCCTGCAACTTGCCGTAGCGCAAACAACCCGTTAGAACCCTAGGGCTTCCGTCACACGTAAACGCAAGAGTTATGATCACATGAACAATATGGCCAATGCTGAAATCATCGGAATGCCGGATACCACTGCGTCCGTCAGTCAATTGTTTGGCTTTGAGTCCAACATGGTGGTCCCTGCCTACTCCAAGCCCAGCGAGCATGTGCCGGATTTCGATGAGGACTATCTTTTCAACCGCGAAACGACCTTGGCCATCCTGGCGGGCTTTGCCTTCAATCGCCGCGTCATGATCACGGGTTACCACGGCACTGGAAAATCCACCCACATCGAACAGGTGTCAGCTCGCCTCAATTGGCCCTGCATCCGCATCAACCTCGACAGCCACATCAGCCGCATCGACCTCATCGGCAAGGATGCCATCGTGCTGCAGGACGGCAAGCAGATTACTGAGTTCCGCGAAGGCATCCTGCCCTGGTCCTACCAGCGCAATGTGGCGTTAGTATTCGATGAATATGACGCAGGTCGCCCCGACGTGATGTTCGTCATCCAGCGCATACTCGAGTCATCGGGCAAGCTCACGTTGCTTGACCAGTCGAAAGTCATTCGCCCGCACAAGGCCTTCCGCCTATTTGCGACGGCGAATACCGTGGGTCTTGGCGATACCACCGGCCTCTATCACGGCACCCAGCAGATCAACCAGGCACAAATGGACCGCTGGTCTATTGTAGCCGCCCTCAACTACCTGCCCCATGATGATGAAACGGGTATCGTGCTGTCCAAGTGCAAAGCCTACCAGACCGAGAAGGGCAAGAAGACCATTTCCAACATGGTGCGAATTGCCGATCTCACGCGCAACGCCTTCATGCAGGGAGACCTGTCCACCGTCATGAGTCCGCGCACCGTCATCACTTGGGCACAGAATGCCGAGATCTTTGGCGACCTAGGTTTTGCCTTCCGCCTCACCTTCCTCAACAAGTGTGATGAACTGGAGCGTCCTGTCGTGGCCGAGTTCTACCAGCGCTGCTTTGGCGAGGAGCTGCCGGAGTCTTCCGCCCACGTCGCTATTGCCTAACCGAAATGACCGAACGTGAAGGCAAAGCCGAGGAATTCAAGCGGGTTCTGAGCACCGCCATGAAGACGATTGCGGTAGAGCCGGAACTGACGGTGACCTTCGGCAATGAAACACCAGCGCTTTCCGGCACCAAGGCCAAGCTGCCATCCGTCTCGTCTGTGATGAATGCCCATGACATTGCCATCACACGCGGCTTGTCGGACAGTTTTGCCCTCAGGCTCTCCAACCATTCCGACCAGGTTCACAGCAAGTATCTGCCTCAAGGCAAGAAGGCTCGCGCGGTGTTCGAAGCGGTGGAACAGGCGCGCATCGAGGCCCTGGGGGCCAATGCCATGCCCGGCATGGCCCAGAATCTCAACGCGGTTCTCGAAGACCGTTTCAACAAGGCAGTCGTCAATCGTTCCAGCAACCGCAAGGATACGCCCCTTGAGGAAGCGGTAGCCCTCATGGTGCGCGAACGCCTCACCGGCGAGGCACCCCCGGTGAATGCCCGCATTTATGTTGACCTGTGGCGGCCGTGGATTGAAGAAAAGGCAGCAAGCCGCCTCGGTCATCTCGGCGAAGCCATTCATGACCAGATCGTATTTGCCAGATTGTCACGCGACATCATTGCAGCACTCGATATGGCCGATGAACTGGGTGACGATCCCGACGAACAGAATGAACCGGACAGCAGCGATGAGTCCGAGCCCGATGGCGGACAACGCGAAGACTCGCCGGAAGGCGAAGAACAGGAAAGCGAACAGTCTGCTGCTGAGGAATTGCAGGACACCGAGGGCGAGACAGATGCTTCGGAAGCTGAATCCCAGCAAACCGACATGGACGACAGCCCGGATGACAGCGAGGGCGAGGAACAGGACGACGGCGACGAACCCTGGCGCCCGCAACTTCCCTTCTCGTCATTATCCAACGATGATTTCTACAAGGTTTTCACCAACCAGTTCGACGAGGAAATTTCCGCAGACGAACTGTGTGACGCAGAGGAACTGACAAGGCTGCGCAATTATCTCGACAAGCAGCTATCGAACCTGCAGGGGGTCGTGGCAAGGCTTGCCAATCGCTTGCAGCGCCGCCTCATGGCCCAGCAGAGCCGGTCTTGGGATTTCGATCTCGAGGAAGGTGTACTCGATACCTCGCGCCTTATGCGCATCATCATCGATCCCATGTATCCACTTTCCTTCAAGGAGGAGCAGGACACCAAGTTCCGCGACACGGTGGTCACCCTACTGCTGGATAATTCAGGCTCGATGCGCGGAAGACCCATCACGGTTGCCGCCACCTGTGCCGACATCCTAGCCCGCACGCTCGAACGCTGTGGCGTGAAAGTCGAAATATTAGGCTTTACCACCAAGGCCTGGAAGGGCGGCCAGTCACGCGAGAAGTGGCTGGCCTCGGGCAAGCCTGGCAATCCCGGCCGCCTCAACGATCTCCGCCACATTATCTACAAGTCGGCCGACCAACCTTGGCGCAGGGCGAGGCGCAACCTCGGTCTCATGATGCGTGAAGGACTGCTCAAGGAAAATATTGATGGCGAAGCGCTAATCTGGGCGCACAACCGCCTGCTGTCGCGGCCTGAACAGCGCCGCATCCTCATGGTCATATCCGATGGCGCACCGGTGGACGATTCAACCCTATCGGTGAATTCCGGCAACTATCTTGAACGCCATCTGCGCCAGATCATCGCCGACATCGAGGGCCGCTCGCCGGTCGAGCTCATCGCCATCGGCATAGGCCATGATGTCACCCGCTACTACAAGCGCGCCGTCACCATTATCGATGCGGAAGAACTTGGCGGCGCCATGACGGAAAAACTTGCAGAACTGTTCGAGGAAAATGCCTCAAAGGACATTCAGCCAAAACGCCGCACCAGGCAATTGACAGGTTAGTAAGCATCAATCGCTTGCGCCATGGACAGATGTGCGAATTGGGGCTTTGATATTTCCGGTTAAATTTGGGATGGCAATGGATAAAACCAATTTCCTATGCTCGCCACCGGCTTCCAGCAGATGTCATTTGCCAGACAGTTTGGCTGTACTTCCGGTTCACGCCAAGTTTTCTTGATGTTGAAGGCCTCGTGGCTGGGCCTGGTATTGCTGTCAGCTATGAGACCATCCGATGCTGGACGCGAAAATTTGGCCAGTTGTTTGCCCAAAATCTTCGAAAGTCCAGACCTGCACCCGCTTGCCGCTGGCACCTGGATGAGATGGTGGTACGGATCGCAGGGCAAAGGGTGTATTTTTGGCGGGCCGTCGATGACGAAGGCGAAGTCCTCGATATGCTGGTGTAGAAACGACGGAACAAGCAGGCAGCGCTAAAACTCCTCAGGAAACTGTCAAAGCGCCAGGATATCCATACACAATCATTCGTCATCGACGGCCTGACTTCGTATCGGGTGGCATTCAATGATCTCGGCTATGCAGATCGCCATCAGCCCGGACGATTGCGAGACAACAATCGCGCCGGGAATTCGCATCTACCGATCCTGCACCGTGAAAGAAAGCAGCAGCGCTTCAAATCGCAGGGTTCTGCCCAGCGGTTTCTTACCACCTAAGCTGCCGTCTACAACACCTTCAATGTCCAACGTCATCTCATTCACCGATCCACTCTCCACTATCTCAGAACCCCGGTCAAGGCAACACGGGCGACAGCAACTGCAGCAGCATGACAATCGAGATCGGAGTGGGCATTTACAAGCATTCGTCGCTAACTTGATATGATGGACGGCGCCCACTAACGGCATCAGATCAGATGTGTCGGGCTGGTGTCGTTGGCTGGGCCGCTCGATGCGGGCTCTGCAATCTATTTGCTCGACGTAAAATCCAGACGCCCGCAGCTATCATCGAGCTGACGGTCGCTATCGAAATCAAAATTTCACCCGATGCCATCCACGAAAAGGGTTCGACTAGAAACCCGTTTGTATCAACATATGAAGGCGATTGGGCCGCGACCGACAGACATATGGCGCCCACAATGCCAGTGAACAGAATGACCGCTCTCAGTATCCGCATGAGTTTTCCTCGCTGTGTTGTTATGCCGAGCACACAAATTCAATTGTCTCATAGTGGCAACAGGACCTGCCACCGGCCTATATCGCGCAATTCTTCTTGTGCATTCTCACGTAGGCGTTAAATTCATTGATCGCCATGTTCGTATGCAGATCCGAAGCACCATGGCCAGAGGACGAACCGGCTGCAGGGTGCTCCAGTCCCTTTCATTGCGGGTCGGGGTATCGTCATCGACAAGGACCGCATCGCCCAGCTGTGCAACTAGGGCTGCAACTATTCCTGGCTTAACATTGGATTTCATGATGCTCGCAACCTTGCTATGGGGAATACTCAATAGCCACTTTCTCGCTTTGGCCTGCTAGTTTTTTGGTGCCCGTGCTGCTCATCGACGCAGGCAAGTGCGGCATCGCGCATGAGGCCCACATCGCTCGCAACTGGAACAAGCCGGTAGCCACTTTCGAACAATTCGCGCCAGCCAGCGCCCGCACTTGGAACCGTGCCCATCATTTTTCCAGCAGAACGCAATGCGGCTTCTGCATCCCTGACGAGTTTGCGCGCATCGGGATGGTCGAGTTGTTCCAGCCTACCGATAGACCCTGCCATATCGTTGATGCCAAGGAACACCATGTCAACCCCATCAACACAAGCAATTGTAGTGGCATTCTTGACGGCCGCAGCCGTTTCAATTTGCAGGATGATGAGCAGGTTGTCGTTGGCTTTGCTCATATAGTCTTTCACATGACCGTAATTGGAAGCACGAACGGCGGGCGCTGCGTAACCACGTGTGCCGCCTGGTGGATAGCGGCAGGCACGCACGGCGGCGGTAGCCTCGCCAGCATTTTCCACCATCGGTATCATCAGGCTGTCGGCACCCGCGTCAAGCACACGCTTGAGGTAAATCGGGTCATTCCATGGCACGCGCACTATACATGGCGTGTCCGAAACCTGTGCCGCGCGAAGCATGTGGATGAGATTATTCAGATCACCCTGTCCGTGCTCCAGATCGATCAGGAGATAGTCAAATCCCAGGGGACTCAGAATTTCCACATTGGTAGCACTGCCCGTCTCAATCCATACGCCAAACAGCGAGTCTCCGTTGGAAAGACGTTTCTTCAGTTTATTCTGCTTGAACACGAAAGTATCCTTTTCACGATTCACGACTTTGTCAGGGACCTGCTCGTCTTTAAATGCTCTAATTACGGAATGATCTTTTGATCCCGCAAGCGGTCAAAAGCATCGCAGAAAGATCGTACCGTATTCTGATAGTGCAAGAATCCGAGATCCCTGCTCTTGGTCATATCAGCGAAATTTTCAATTGTCCGGCCCAAATCCAAATCGGAATGCCACCATGAGGCAATTCGGTCGAGTGGGTTCTTTTGAAGCCCGTGCTTAGCGACAATCCTATCCCACACATCCTCCAAACCTGTCATACCTTTGACCAGCGGTGTCGCATGTCCAGGATATTCTGCGGCGTCCAAATTAAAATACTCTGCCAACCGTTGCCACAGCCAATTCCATCGAAAAATTTCACCATTCACCACATTGAAGGCCTCGTTGGCGGCATCAGGCGTAAGTGACGCCCACTCGAGATGTTTTGCTAGAACGCGCCCGTCCGTCACATCAACTGCACCCGCGTATTGCTCTGGAGACCCCGGGAAAACGAAGGGTCTACCGGTCTCCCGGCAGATTGCAGCATAGACGGCAAGCGTTGAAGCCATGTTCATGGCGTTGCCAACAGCATAACCAATCACGGTATGCGGTCGATGTACCGACCAGGTAAATCCTTGTCTTGCTGCTGCCGCGAACATGGCGTCTTCCTGCACATAATAAAAATTCTGACTGGGCAATCTCGGTTGTTCCTCCCGGAATGGTGTCACCGGTTTGGTCTTGGCGTAGGCTTCGAATGGGCCGAGGTAATGTTTGAGGCCGGTTACCAGGGCTACATGCGCAATCTTCTTACCTGAAACTGCGCTCATGAGATTGGACACCATTGCACCATTGACGCGGCAGTTTTCGGCTTCGTTTTCCTGACGCGACCAAGCGGCAATGAAGACATGGGTCGCATTCACGCCAGTGAGAGCTTTGCTCAGAGAGTTTCCATCGTTGAGATTAGCAGAGATGCCCGCCACGCCTTGAGTAACTTGATCGGGATGTCGCGAAATGCCGCTGACTTCCCACCCGCGTTTCACGAGATGCTCAGCCAAGTGCCCCCCGATAATTCCCGTGGCGCCGGCAATTAAGGCATGTTTTGTCATATGCTGGACTCTTTCAACTGCATGTCTGGACCAAAAGTTAAGCCAACCCGCAAACTAGCATAGGAACTGCCCCATGTCCGCTGTGCATCTGATAGTGTTGCAAAAGTCCTAAAATGACAAACGACAAATTCCCCGCCAAAAGACGTAACTAGCAATAATCACTGTTCGCTATGCCCTCAGGCACGTTACCGAAGTCGCTTGTGAGTTTTACGCACAATGATGCAGTCCCCCACACGTCTTTCGAGCGCCTCGCCCACGGCGCGGAAAATTTGTGCTCAGTGCTGCAGAAGTTTTTTTGCAACAGTATCCATCTGATAACGGACATGTTGCTGGAGCACATCATCAACCCCTGGGGAGGGTGAAACCATCGCGGCCCCCTGTCAACGCAAAGTGAGAATGCCCCTGTTTGTGCAAAGTGAGAATGTCC
>Ga0315273_10013649_pt1 | contig 10454 bp, 3 predicted proteins | sample YL17G02_0_MG_FD_205753 | JGI IMG/M metagenome (GOLD analysis project Ga0315273, IMG submission 205753) | Sediment microbial communities from Yellowstone Lake, YNP, Wyoming, USA - YL17G02_0 | ecosystem: Environmental > Aquatic > Freshwater > Lake > Sediment | place: USA: Wyoming | collected... | reverse complement strand
CTTTTTGTCCTTTTTGGCCGGCGTCGCCATAACCTCCTTTCCGGCGTCGCCTGACACCTGAATCCTCATCTTGTCGCCAATATCTCACTAACACCGACTTTTTCAGGGGCGACGACAGTAGTATCGAGCAAGACTGTGGCGGGTTTTAGGTGAGTATCGAGTGATGGAATCACCGCGGTTGTCACCCGTTGATCATAATTCGTTGGTGCGTTCGTAGCTCACCATCTAAGACCCGCTGAACCCTTCGCTTCTTTCGCCAAGTCATACCGATCAATATGGATCACGACATTGGCAGGAGTAACCAGAACAGATCCCTCTTGCGAGTCCTTTCTCTTCGATGGAATGATCTTGTTCCTTCTGACTTATCTTCTTATTTTCAGCCGAGAACTCCACGACCCATTCGAGTATTTCGAATGGTCAGGATGAAGCGCAATTTGGGAGACTGAAACGGAAATGGCCACCTACCTGGATCTCAACACTATACAAGGTTTGTCTGACGCCGAAGCGCACGAACGACTGCAGGTCGATGGTTACAATGAATTGCCATCGAGCCAGAAGAGAAGTGTCGTTGCTATCGCTTTGAACGTGTTCCGGGAGCCGATGTTCTTGCTTCTGGTGGCGTGTGGCACCCTGTATCTGATTCTTGGCGACATCCAGGAAGCAATCATGCTGCTCGGGTTCGTGATGGTGGTGATGGGTATCACACTCTATCAGGAACGCAAGACCGAGCGGGCACTGGAAGCGCTGCACGATCTTACGAGTCCGCGTGCGTTAGTCATCCGTAGCGGAAAACAAAAGCGAATCGCCGGACGAGAAGTAGTTACGGGGGACATCGTGGTGCTTCACGAAGGAGACCGCGTACCGGCCGATGCCACGCTGATATCATGCATCAACCTCTCCGCCGATGAGTCTTTGCTGACCGGCGAGTCTGTAGCGGTACGGAAAACAGTCTGGGACGGAAAGAGCGAATCTATTCGACCGGGTGGTGACGATCTGCCCTTTATTTTCTCCGGCACGATGGTGGTGCAGGGTCAGGGAGTCGCCAAAGTGCACGCCACCGGAATCAGGACGGAAATTGGCAAAATCGGCAAAGCGCTTCAGGAGGTGGAGGCGGAAAACACCCCCTTGCAGAAAGAGACCGGTCGTCTGGTCAGGAATCTGGCTATCGTGGGAGTCTCACTATGCGTTCTTGTGATCGTCATATACGGATTGACTCGCCATAATTGGCTGCAGGGTTTCCTCGCCGGAATTACGCTGGCGATGGCCACCCTTCCCGAAGAATTTCCGGTGGTACTGACAATCTTTCTGGCGCTTGGAGCCTGGCGGCTCTCGCAAAAGCAGGTTCTTACGCGTCATGTCCCTGCTGTTGAGACGCTTGGCTCAGCAACAGTTCTCTGTGTTGATAAGACCGGCACTCTAACGCGAAACCGCATGACCGTCAGGAGCATCGTTCTCGGCGAAACGGTACTCGATTTGGACGACGCTGCAGATCGTGAATTGCCGGAAACATTTCATGAAATCGTGGAGTACAGTATTCTCGCCAGCAAGCGGGATCCGTTCGATCCAATGGAGCGGGCTTTTAAGCGCCTCGGAGACGATTATCTCGCTGACACCGAGCATCTGCATGGCAATTGGAATCTGGTGCAGGAATACCCACTGTCACAGAACCTGCTGGCGCTGTCGCACGTATGGCAGTCCCCTGAAGGATCTGATTTCATCATTGCGGCCAAAGGAGCTCCGGAAGCCATCTTCGATCTCTGTCACTTGGATGCGGTGAAGTTGAAAGAATTGAACGAGGCCGTGGCCGGAATGGCCGATCAGGGTCTTCGGGTCTTGGGAGTCGCCAAAGCAAACTTCAGCAGCCGGGCACTCCCTGAAATTCAGCACGATTTCACTTTTACGTTTCTGGGTCTGGTCGGTCTGGCTGATCCGATCCGGCCCACCGTTCCCAACGCCATCACAGAATGCTACGCCGCCGGTATCAGAGTAGTAATGATCACGGGGGATTATCCCGGTACGGCTCAGAGCATCGCCCGGCAGATAGGACTGAAGTCGATCAACAATGTCATTACCGGTCCGGAATTGGACCGAATGTCCGACCAGGAACTCCAGACGCGCATCCGGGATGTGGACATATTTGCCAGAGTAGTACCTGAGCAGAAGTTGCGACTCGTAAATGCGCTGAAGGCAAACAGGGAAGTTGTCGCGATGACCGGCGACGGCGTCAACGACGCTCCGGCGTTGAAGTCGGCGCATATCGGCATAGCCATGGGTGGGCGTGGCACCGATGTCGCCAGAGAGTCATCGTCGCTGGTTCTTCTGGACGACGATTTTTCATCGATTGTCGGCGCTGTCCGCCTGGGCAGACGCATTTTCGATAACATTAAGAAAGCAATGGCCTATATCGTCGCGGTCCACGTACCGATCGCCGGCATGTCGTTCATTCCAGTGGTCATGCAGTGGCCTCTGGTGCTGTTGCCCATACACATCGTCTTTCTCGAATTGATTATCGACCCGGCCTGTTCCGTGGTATTCGAAGCAGAAGCCGAGGAATCCGATGTTATGCGGCGGCCTCCTCGCAATCCCGAGGAACCACTGTTCGGCAAGAGCATGATCCTAATCAGTGTCTTGCAGGGTCTTTCGGTCCTTGTTGTGGTGCTACTGGTATTCCTGGCGGCGCGCAGCCTCGGACGCAGCGAGGATGACGCACGTGCCCTGGCTGTAGTGACACTGATTCTTTCCAACCTGGCGTTGATTCTCACCAACCGTTCCTGGACTCGTACTATCTGGGAAATGCTGAGATCGCCTAATTCTGCTCTCCTGTGGGTGCTGGGAGGGGCGATCACTTTTGTCTTTCTGATCTTGTACGTACCGTTTCTTAGAGACCTGTGTCACTTCTCTATCTTTCACCCTATCGACCTGCTGTTATGCGTGCTGGCTGCCACAGTCAGTATCGTATGGTTCGAAACGCTGAAATTATTCAGAAGACGCAATCGTGAGGATGCCGCATGATTTGCCTTGCAGAGTTGTCTCTCCTTTGGAATGTCGCCGGATGACCCGCACCGACCGACGATGGGTCGCCATGCAGATATTGGTCGTAGTCGCGATCGTGCCGGCATTGATAGTTCTAAGACCACCGGAAGAGCGACTATTGCCAATCCGGGTGGGTCTTGCTCTCTGTTTCATCTCGCTGGCTGTAATGGTTTCTGCGTTGGTGGCACATGCGCTGGTCAATCACACTCCAAGAGTAAACGTGAGTCCTTCCCCCGATGTGGAAAAACTGCTGGTGGTGCGCGGAATCTACGCCTATGTCAGACATCCGATGTATCTGAGTGGCTCCCTGTTGCTGCTTGGCGCCACTATCTGGCATGGCAACGTCGTTGTCATTGGTGGCGGTCTGATGGCCTCGTTGTTTTTCTACCTGAAGGCCGTCCATGAAGAGCGGTTGCTACTGCAAGTGTACGCCGACTATCCGGCCTGCATGAAGCGCACCGGTCGCTTGTTGCCGCAACTCTGGCGGTAGTTCAAAACAAACTCAGAAAAAAACTCAATCCAATTTCGCATAGTTGTGTACAACCATTCAGGAATTGAAAGGGCGGCATCCTCAATTTCCGTTCTGCGTCCGATCATTCCGCAAAATCAAAAGGGCTTGGTCTTTTCATGAAGACCGCAGTATTATTCACAGCAACAAAGCATATTGACCTTGTGTTCAGGGTCAATTCCGGGGAGGAATTATGCACCAATCGGATCATGGTGTCGGCGGTGGGGCGCGCCGTTCACCCTCTTTCAGTATACGATCACTTTTCGCGCTCGGACAGCGCGGCAATACGTTGCCCTATTTGATTATCGCGCTACTGGCTGTCATCATCATCGTCGGCGGCATCCTTTGGCTGTCGCGGGAAAGCCGCGAAGGAGTCAAGGTTGAATTCTTCACGCCGACTAATGAAGTGCCGCAGACGACCAATTTCACCGTGTCGTTCTCCAAGGACTTGGTGCACGACTCGCTGGTGAACAAACGTCTGGATGCCGCGCCGGTAGAGTTTGACCCAAGGATTCCCGGCAAGTTTGAGTGGATCGCACGCAACAAACTCCGGTTTTATCCTGATGTCGCGCTGGCGCCATCAACTCGCTACATTGCCGAAATTCTGCCGCGCATTGCGGTCGAATACGGATATGCACTACGGGACGACCGCAAGTATGAATTCTATACTCCGGCGTTTCGCGTGAATAGCGCCTGGTTGACTTATGAATTGACGCCCGAGTCCGACCAGCAGGCGAATCTTTTCGCGTCCGTTGAATTCAACTATGAAGTCGACCCGAAGGAAGTGGCCAAGCACATTTCGGTGCAGTACGAAGGGGGCGGTTCGTTGCCGTTTGCGCTCCAGACGGAGAATCCCTCGGCGATCTTTGCGCTCAAGGTTGAAGGCGCCAAACGTGGCGAGCAGGAAAAGCAGGTGCAGCTTCGCATCTTGAAAGGGCTGAAGCCGATCGGCGGCAAATCGGGTCTGGCGGATGATTACATCAAACCGATCAGTCTTCCAGGTCGCGAGGAGCTGCGAGTTGAGAGCGTACTGCCGGTGCGCGAATCAACCAATCGTCAGACCATCCGTATTGCCTTCAATCTTCCGATCAACGGCACGACGGCCGCGCCTTTTGTCTCGGTCGAACCATTTATCAGTTACAAGCTCACCTATTCGCATAACTACGTTGATCTTCACGCCGAATTCGACCCTAAGACAACTTATCAGGTCAAACTACGCAAAGGGCTCCGGGCGATCGACGGTTCCCAACTCAAACGGGACTTCGCCAACGCCGTAGCTCTGGCTCGCGAAAACATTCGGCCGCAGGTTGGCTTTGTCGGCGATGGCTTCTATCTGAGTCGCACCGGCAACCTCAATGTCGGTGTCTCAACCATCAACGTTGACAAGCTGACCGTCGAAGTCGAAAAGGTTTTTGTCAACAATCTGACTTATCTGCTTAACATGCATGACCTCGCCCGTGAGGGTCATAACTGGGGTTACTACTGGGATGACGAAGGAGGGGAATACTCTTCAGGCTATCGTTCCGATCTGGCTGCCGTCGGCACACTTGTGCATCAGGAGGATGTGGTGGTCGCCAATCGCACGAACGAGGAGACGGTGACGCCAATCAACGTGAAGGACTACCTGGACAACAATCGCATCGGTATTTACAGGATTACTGCGAGACAGGCAACCGAACGCTGGAACAACTCGACCCGCTGGGTCGTCGCGACCGATTTGGGGATTCTCGCCAAGGTGGCCAAGGATGATCTCTGGATCTGGATCAATTCGCTGACGACCCTGAAACCGATCGCGGATGCCGAACTGAAGTTGGTCAGCCAGAACAATCAAACCATCGCCACCGCAAAAACCGACGGGGACGGTATTGCCGTTTTCAAAAATTATGAAACCTCCGCCGGAGATTTTCGCCCCTTTGTGATCATTGCCACACTCGGCAACGATATTTCCTTTGTTGAGCTAACGCGCCGCCTGATTCCAACGACCGACTTTGAGGTTGACGGGAAACCCTACCTATCCGGTGGACTTGAAGCTTTCCTCTTTACCGAGCGCGGTATCTACCGCCCCGGCGAGACCGTGCATCTGGCGGCCGTTGTGCGCGGTGCCGAACAGACCGTACCGCCGTCATTTCCATCACGGTTCAAAGTCACCGGCCCGGAAGGCAAGACAGTCTTTGAGCAAAAGGCCACTCTCAATGATCAGGGTGCAACCGACTTTGATGTCGTCATTCCCGACTATCTTCTCACCGGCAAATATCTCGCCACGATGCTAATCGGCGAAAACGAAGAAATCGGACGAACCAGCTTCAACATCGAGGAATTCGTACCCGACCGGATGAAGGTCAAGGTCGCCGCCGATCACGAATACTTCTCCTCCGGCGACAAGGTCTACCTTGCGGTCGATGCTGTTACTCTTTTCGGACCACCGGCGTCCAACAGGCGCGTACAAGGCGATGTTTCGCTTGAACCGTTCACTTTCACCGCTCCCAAATGGAAATCATTTGTGTTCAGTGACAACAAGAAGTCATTCACCAGACAGACTGAGAAACTCGCCGACACGCTGCTCGATGACAACGGTAGATTTACATATCACTACGCTATTCCCAAAGACCTGACACCGCCCTCTGCCATCAAAGGCACGGCGATGGTGACGGTACTTGAACCGGGGGGACGCGGCGTGACTGCCGCAGCGAACATCATGGTGCATCCCTATGGCAATTACATCGGCCTGCGCCAAAATCAAGAGGGCTACGCCAAACCCGGTGCTGCGACGGAGATTGAATTCGTTGCGGTGAATCCTTCCGGCGAGGCCGTCTCCGATCGCAATGTCGAAGTTACTTTTTCCCGTGTCTACTGGCAAAGCATTCTTAAGTATGATGAACGTTACAATAGTTATCGCTATGTCTCCGAGGAGGTCGAAGGCGTCGCCGAGAAGTTCAATGTCACTTCCGCAGCAGGCGTTAGCAGTTTCAAGGTCACTCCCGACGATTATGGCAGATACCGGGTTGTGGCGCGCGATGTTGAATCGGGGGCTTCAGCGTCGCTCTGGTTCTATGCCTCCGGTTGGGGCTACGCCCCTTGGGCGATGGATCATCCCGACCGCATCGAACTTGATCTTGACAAGGATTCATATCTTCCGGGCGAAACGGCACAGGTGCAAATTCGCGCTCCCTTTGCCGGCAAACTGCTCTTGACTATCGAGCGCGAGAAGATATTCGAGTACAAAGTTATCACGATGAAAGAGAACACGGCGACGATAACACTGCCGGTTAGTGATCTGTACAAGCCAAACGCCTATATCTCCGCGCATCTAATTCGATCTACCGAAAAGCTGGGCCGTGATATGCGTGTCCGCGCTTTCGGCGCTGTGCCGCTCAGAGTCAATACCGACCGCAACAAGCTCGCCGTCGAGCTGCAAGTGCCGACTGAAATCAGACCCAAGACCAAGCTAAACATCAATTTCAAAATCACCGGTCAAACTCGGGGAACGCCCTATCTCACTATTGCCGCTGTCGATGAGGGTATCTGTCAACTGACCGATTTCCAGACTCCCGATCCACACGGCTTCTTCTTCAGCAAGAAGCAGCTTTCGGTGCAGTCATACGATGTCTATGGTGTCGTCCTACCGGAAATCAGCATTTCATCTCCGTCGGGGGATCTTGGAGCATCTGCACGCCGACGATTGATGCCTATCTCTGTCACGCGCGTTAAACCGGTCGCATTCTGGAGTGGTTTGATCAAGACTGATGCGCAAGGGAACGGGATGGTCAGTTTTGAAGTCCCGCAATTCAACGGCTCGATTCGGGTTATGGCGGTCGCGTTCGCGGGTGACAAATTCGGCAAGGCGGAGAAGAATCTCTTTGTGCGTGAACCGATAGTGCTCACGCCGACGTTCCCGCGATTTATCGGCTCGACCGACGAATTGACGATACCTGTGAGTGTCTACAACGGCACTGGCGCTGATGCGACATTCACTGTCGATCTGTCCGCTACCGGACCGGTCAAGCTTGTTGACGGTGGTTCGCGTTCCATCAAGGTCTCTGCAGGACGTGAACTGCCGGTCTACTACAAACTCAAAGCCGAGCAAACGATGGGCAAAGTGCAATTCAAACTTGCCGCCAGTGGTAATGGCGCGACGGCTACGCAAGAAGAGGAGCTGGCATTGAGACCACCGGTTCCGTTTGTCACGCTCTCCGGTAATGGTTCCGCCACTTCGGGAACTCCGGCGACCTTCAAATTCCCATCTGACTGGATAGCCGGCACAACTGATTTCACATTGTCAACTTCGTCATTTCCGACAGTCCGTTTCGCGGGGAGTTTGCAGTATCTCCTCGGGTATCCGCACGGGTGTGTCGAGCAGACGACCTCCAAGCTTTTCCCGATGCTCTATTTTGACGAACTGGCGCGCCTTGCCGAACCGGAGTTGTTTAAGAAGAACAGCGTCGACTACTATATAGAGGAAGGCATCACCAAGCTCTCGAATATGCAAGTGACTTCCGGCGCTTTCTCCTACTGGCCGCAGGGCAATTTCCAGAGCAACTGGAGTTCGATTTACGCCGGACATTTCCTCGTGGAAGCGCGCAAGGCCGGTTACACCGTGTCCGACCGCGTTTACGACCGCATGATCGGCGCGCTCCAGAGCTTTGCCCGCGACTATCGCGCCGGGATGTACGACGAATATCAATCGGCTGTCTATGCCAACTATGTCCTTGCTCTCGCAGGCAGACCCGACCGCAGCACGCTGTTCTATCTCAAAGACAATGCCATTAGCCAACTCGAGGATTATTCGCGTTTCCAACTAATCGGCGCGCTGGCGATGGCGGGTGATCTGGCGAATGCGCGACAGTTGATGCCCAAGACCATCCTGGTGACCGACACGCTCAAAGAATGGGAAAGCGGCGGCAACTTCAATTCGCCGATTCGTGCGCGGGCGATTATGCTCGAGGTGCTCTCCGAGGTCGAACCCACCAGCCCTCTAGTTCCCAAGCTGGTGGAGAGCTTGAGCAAAGCGGTCAATCCGCAGGGACGTTGGTACACGACGCAGGAGAATGCTTACGCGTTGATGGCTGTCGGCAAGGTGATGAAGAAGCAGCCAGTGGCCGACTTCACCGGCACGGTTCAACTTAGTGGCGTAACACTCGGCCAGATCGACAACCAAAACCACAACTTCCGCGCCAAAGATTGGGCCGGCAAGGAAGTCACGATCAAAATCACCGGCACTGGAGTCTGCTACTTTTTCTGGCGCGCCGACGGCCTGCCTTCGACGCTCAAAATTGACGAATACGACAACGACTTGCAGGTGCGCCGTCGCTATCTGGATGAAAACGGCAACCCGGTCAATTACGCCGGACTTCGTCAGGGGGATATGGTGATTGCCGAAATCACCGTGAAGGCGCTCAGTGAGTCGATTGATAACGTTGCCATCATCGACATGTTGCCGGCGGCCTTCGAAATCGAAAACCCGCGTCTGCAATCACGCAAGAGCATCACTTGGATCGGTGATAGGGCCTACGATCCACTGTACATGGATATCCGCGATGATCGGATGGTACTCTACGGCAACTTCCCGTATGGTAAGGAAATGAAATGCTACTACGGCATCCGTGTGGTTTCCGAGGGTTCGTTTATCGTGCCGCCGGTGCGCGCCGAGGCGATGTATGCCCCGATGAAAGCGTCGGTAGCTTCAAGCGGGAAGGTTGAAGTTGGCCGACCGTAAGGAGCTGCAACATACTGCCGGGACGACACCCATATCGCCCCTTCGCAACGCAGTAGGAGTAATCTCATTCGGGATGGTCCGGAATAAAACGATTCGATGTTTTCTGGTGCTTGTCGGCTTGTTCGCACTGCTGTTTGTGGCAGGCAACATCATCTTCCCGTTGCCGGTGGAAAGACTCAACCCGGCGGCATCGACCGTCGTGCTCGATCGCAACGGCCAACTGCTACGCGCTTACTTGACTCCGGATGAAATGTGGAGCATCCGTGTCAACGGCAACGAGATTTCCACCGCGCTCAAGACTGCAGTATTGGCATACGAAGACCGCTCTTTCTACCGGCATCCGGGCATCAATCCGAAAGCGATCATTCGCGCGGCAATTGCCAACTGGCAGGCGAAGAAAATCGTGCAGGGTGGTTCCACAATCACCATGCAGGTTGCCCGCCTGATGGAACCAAAGGAACGCACGCTCTTCGGCAAGGCCATCGAGATCTTCCGTGCCTTCCAACTGGAGCTGCACAATTCGAAAGATGAGATTCTGACTTACTACTTCAGTCTTGCGCCTTACGGCGGCAATATCGTCGGCATCGGGGCGGCATCGCGCTTCTATTTCGGCAAAAGCCCTGACCGGCTCAGCTACGGCGAGGCCTGTCTTCTGGCGGCAATACCCAATTCCCCCAATCGCTTTCGTCCCGACTTGAACTCCGCTCAAGCGGAGCGCGGGCGCGACAAAATCCTGCGCATTCTGCTTGCTGACGGCAAGATCACGCCCCAGCAATTTGCAGAGGCGGCCGTTGAGCCGATTCCTGACAAGCGTTTCGACTTGCCGTTTCAAGCGCCACATTTAGCTGATCTGTTGTTCCGATCGTATCCACATACAGAGCGGTTTGAATCGACCATCGATCCGATCACGCAGCAGCTTGCCGAAACCACTTTGCGCAGTCAATTGCGACCATTGATTCCGGAGGGCATAACCAACGGTGCGGTCGTTGTGATCGACAACACGAGCAAGGACGTGCTTGCACTGGTCGGCTCATGCAATTTCTTTGATTCGCTTAATGGCGGTCAGGTCAACGGAGCGGTTGCGTCACGTTCTCCCGGTTCCGCGCTCAAACCGTTTGTCTATGCTCTTGGCATTGACGAAGGTGTGATCTCGCCGCGCAGTTTGCTCTATGACGTGCCGGTCGAGTATTCGGGTTATCG